>Ga0265797_10005494_pt1 | contig 18481 bp, 24 predicted proteins | sample P2T30metagenome_FD_192433 | JGI IMG/M metagenome (GOLD analysis project Ga0265797, IMG submission 192433) | Plant litter microbial communities from East Loma Ridge, Irvine, California - P2 T30 | ecosystem: Environmental > Terrestrial > Plant litter > Unclassified | place: USA: California... | reverse complement strand
GGGGAGGGTGGAATGGCGGTGAGCGCTCGTACAGTACGAGCAAGCGCTTGCGGCTCCTACATGTCACCCGTACGCGGGCCAAGCGGGTAGAGTGGGATGTATGATTTCTACTGCAAGCGTGATCGGAGAAAGGGTGAGCCTGACATCACGCATCGAGATTTTTACTTGGAACCGGCCTTTTACAATAAAATGCCGTGAGAGTGGAGATGCGATTTCAGATTTGGCGGTCCGTGGCATGCCTGGTATGACAGTACGTACGTGTCATTCCACCCGCAGCAGGTCATCGTGATGGACGGCGCTCTGACCATTGCGAGTTTGAAATGTGGCCGTTTGCGAAGCCTGATGGAGGCTCAGCGAAGTTGGCAGTGCCGGCAGCCAGCGGGCTTCTGGTGTGGAAAGTCGCCAGGTGCCGGGCTGCAGCCACAAGTCGATTTTTTGTGGCGTAATGAAACGCATCTTGGTTGGCACGCAAATGGTCAAGCCGGAGACGCCCATTAGTTTTGTAAACTCTCTTCGTATTCCACTGTCATGACCCCGTCACGGCGGGTCGTACGATAGATTGACAGGCCGCTTAGCAAACAAGCGGACCCGTTAATTAAGAAAGATTGGAGCAGGGTGACGGCGAGGGTGCATTCTTTCAAAGGTAGCCCAGTGGCCGGATGCGGGACCGTACCGTACCCATGCGAAGTGGCATGCGCCGGAGAAGCGTTGTCGTCGTCGTGGCCGGCCGGCTGAGCGAGCGAGCGAGATTGAGGGGAAATTGGCAAGCCAGGGCTGGGCTTGGATGGGAATTCGTTTAATACATACTGTGCACGCTCGATGGATGCGATGCTGACCAGAATGGCATCACGGCACAGCCTGACTCTGGTCCTCTCGGGCTCTTTGGTCATGTTCGCGATGTGCGGACGGTGTCCGGAAAGTGGATTAGTGGGCTGCGGAGTTGGGCCAAAGCCCCACTGGTTATGTGTGCGGGGATCGACGTGGTGGAGAGAATCGATGATAACATGGCACAGCGGGCGCGGGCGGTGAGGCTGGGCGGCACCTCCGCGGCCTGTGAGTGGACCGTGGCCAGGCCGTTCTGCCGGCCAAAACCAGCAATCTGACGTGACGCGAAGTGGGGCAGGCCGGGGCGCTGGGTGACATGGAGGCTAGCGCGTCCGGTGGGCCCGAGTCTGGCCAGCCTTGAGACGTCGCGACCGGACCATTGCGACGTTTCAGCGACGAGACGGTCGAAATCCTGTTGCCATAGTGAAGATAACATTACGAGAGGGCGTGCAATACTGGCTGAGCGCGCAGTGCCGCCGGCCAGCCAGCAAACCTGCTTGCTGAAATTACCGGCACGATCCGGCCGTTGTCCTGCTCGCAGCTCCTTCCAAGGTTTGGCTATTGTCGGCGTCATCCAGCCTCGAGCAGTGTGGTGAGTTGTAGAGGGCTTGGCGGCAACATGGCAGCCAAGTTGTAGGCGTCGCAAAACCAATTTTGCCTCTCAGCCTCTGCAGCGCCGGCCGTGATGCGCGCCGCGCCTACGATGCTCGCCGTAAGCAGACATTCAACGGCCACGCGTAGGTAGGCGCGCCCAAAGCCGGGAACCGTGGTACGGAGCAAGTATCCAGACTCGGGCACCTTTCCCAGCAGCCACCTTATTCACGACTTGTCTACTATACCGTGTCCTGATTCGTGTCGGCCGTCGCAGAGTTTCTTAGCTGCATGCGAGGCTCGACCGCTTGGTGTTGAGAATGCGGGGAAGGTCGCAAGCCTCGCGGCGGTGCAGCCTACAGCCAATTGCGCACCACTCATCCGTCCATGGGCTCCAGCAACGCGACTCAGCCGTGCGGCAGTCTGCGACATGCATTATTTTCCATCGCCTGAGCAGAGGCCCGTCGCTCTCCGGATGACGGAGACGGGGTACGTCGGGGTTGCAGCAGGGCACGCGGAAAGTGCGTCGGCCATGGGAATATCTACGAGACAGGAATACCGAGTCCGAACACAGGTGGTGAGAGGTCGGTTGCAGCAGCCACTGATGGTAGCTGCGACATGGATTTGCGGCTAGCTTGTTTGTGCGTGGTGCGACATTTGATTGGCATTGGCTCGACCGCCTTTTGCAAGCCGGCTGGCGGTACCGGCGATCTCGCTGCGTTGAGCGTCGAGGGAGGGGGGGTGGTGAGGAAATATTCATGGGCGGGCGGGTGGAGTGTAGAGCCGGGCACCCTTATCGCGCCCATGATCCAGGTACCGCGCCAGCGCCGACAGTCACGACGGACAGACGGCAGACAGGGCTCTGGACGACAGGTGCGAAGTTGCAGCTGGTTGTTGAGCATCAGACGGCGGGAAACATGGCCGTTTGCAGTGTGAACGGTTCGCACGATAACAATGACATCACGGGCCTCGCTTGAGAGCGTAACGGGCACGTGCACGCAATGCCAATTCCGTCACTGGAGGGGCCTTGCGCCTGGCTTGAGCGCTGCTTGCGTGCTGACTTGGTTGCTGGCTGGCTTGCTTGCTTCTGAGACCAGCTTTCGCCTGGCAACGGCTGGCAAATTACGAACGGGAGTGTTTGGCATGCCATGGCCGTGGCCAATATCCGCCGCCCCCACGGCTGCATACTGCTCGGCCTTGCTATCTGGCCGTTGGCTGTCTAGCCTGCTGGCTGCTGCTGGCTGCTGGCTGCTCGCCTGGAAAACACTCTAGCAAGACACGCGCGGCCAGACAGCAAGGAACCTAGAGACAGCGGTCGTCGTCGTTGTCCTCGTTGTCCTCATCGTTGTCGGAGTATGAGCCAGCAGACGACTTGCCATTTGGGCCAGCGAGAGATTGTGTGTGCGCGCGAGGCATGTCGCCGTTTCTAGCTGTGGCCGTGCTGGCCGGCGGGAGATAAAGAGCATGATGCAAGCTGCTAAATCCGCTGACGCCACTGCGACGCCCGCCGATTGTGCTGCGCTTGTAGTCCCAAGTACCTTTGTCTCTGCTTCTCTTTCTCTTTCTCGCCCGGCCGTCGGCAAGAGTCACGACTTGCCTCTCGCCTCCCCCCCTCCCCCCTTCAGCGTGCGACGCACCGCCTGTCTCCGCTCCCGTCGGCCTTGCACTGCAGTAGTCGGGCTGGTAGTCGGCCCAGTAGGCAGAACCGGTTGCTGCGTTGCTTGTGCGAAAATCCCTGGTGAAGGCCCCGGTCTGTTGGGGCTGCGCTAGAGCGCCGAACCCACGTCTGCAGTGGTGCTGCAGCTCCCTGCTCACGCCCCCCCTGCCCACGTCCGAGCGCCCAGGCCTCGATTTCGCTACACATCCCGGTTCAACGACTCCCCCAATAGTCGCGGCCCTGCACGCTCTTCAGCGCTACCGCCCTCAACACTCTTCCCCATCCCTCCTCTTCAACACTTTCGGGCCCATTGTAGCCAGAAGACCCTTTTAATAGGACTGCTGCACTCCATAGAGACCGTCTTGGTTTGACACACGACCCTGCCGTCTTTATCTTTGCACTCCCGCCTCGCCCACGGATCCTTCCCCAGTGCCCCCATTGTACGAGCGCCTCTGTCAACAACAACGGAAGGCACCGGCCTCACTCTGCACCCTCACCCCACCACTTTTGGTCCTTGGAAAAGCCTCAAAACCCTCCTCGACTCCCCTCCCAGATCGAGTCGACCGTCAATCCCCGACGTCATCGCAGCTTTCGCTAGCTGGGACCCAACGACGAGCTTTTCCCTAACCCAAAGAGCGAGCTTTGCAACCCGTTCCTCGACCTATATCTGTAAGTCGTACACCCTCCCACTACCACTACTACTCCGCCCGTCTGCTTCCAACCCTACATGGCACGACGACACCCTCGCTGCTGCCCAATACAAAATTCCCTCGTCGTCACCCACGTGCTCTTGCTGACGGTGAAAGACTCGTTATAGTAATTCTTGTAATGCTCCCTACGCCCTAAGGCTCTCCTCCACAACCACCACACATTCGACCCGCTTCTTCGAACCCCCCTCGAAGCCGACCGGATGCCTTACACTCCCCCTTCCCAGCGGTCGCCGGCGTCCTCCATGACCAGCAGCCCAACCCTAAGCCGGAATCATTCCTACATCGACCAACCTCCCCGCTCGCCAGCTACCTCGCGACGCCCATCACTGCCCCGCTCCGTCTCATCCACATCATATCTGGCAAAGTCACGGCGTACGCCATCGTGTGAGACCTCGGACAACACAGCTGCCAACGGCAACTCCTCAAAGCCCACCGTAACCAAGACCGAGGCCAGCCAACATGGCCCGTCCTCCAATGGTAGCCTTCGCCCGTCTCCTCCTCCTGTGAACGATCTTCTGATTCCCTCAGGTGCGATCACAACTCCTCCTGACTCCTCGGACGACGACGAACGCGGCCGTAGCATGGCCGATCTTCGGGAACTGCAAGAGGCATTACAACACATTGACGTAAAGAGGATGCCATCACCATCACGAGAGGCTACTGAGAACGTCAGCGTCCAAAGGCCACAGCCACCTGTGACGCTGGCACGTTCGCTCTCTGCTGAGGCCCGCAAGATTGCACACTCGCGGTCGTCAAGTGAGATTGTACTGTCCCAGCACATGATCCACCCTCTCAATACCGACCCCATCATCAGCTCCTCGGATGGCAGTGACAATGAGGACGACGAGCTGCGGATGAAACCGCCGCTGCTACGCAAAAAGTCCGGTGAGCTAGTCAAGCCCGCTCTCCGTCCTCCTTCCCGCCGACGCCCATCAAGCATGCCCGGCACCCCTACCTACTCCAAGGCGGTGCACTTCAACGAAGAGATCGAGCAGGTCCGTCATTTCCTCCAGGTGGACCGTCCTATCGCCGTCAGCGCAGGCTCATCGCCTGTTGAGACCTACGATAGTGAAAGCGAGTATCCCTTCACCGAGGACACTCGCTCAAAGACCCCCGAGTGGGATATCAAGCTCATGAACTTCCCTACCTCCGAGTCCTACGAGCGCCAAACCTCGCCCGTCCGTGTCGAGCGCATCTTCCTTGCATCTGACCACCAGACGCTGGTTGGCAACATCGCTGTCGCCAATCTGTCCTTCCACAAGCTTGTCGTGGCTCGCTTCACGCTTGACTACTGGAAGACTACATCGGAAGTCGTTGCTGAGTTCAACCAGGACGTGCGCAAGAAGCAAAAGGAAGATGGTTACGACCGCTTCAACTTCAACATCAAGTTGGCCGATCTGGCAAACTTGGAGTCCAAGACCCTGCTGCTATGTGTGCGTTATCAGGTCAATGGCCAAGAATACTGGGACAACAACAACTCGATGAACTATCAAGTCGACTTCTCCAAGAAGGCCAAGCAGCAAAAGAGTAAGCGTCCCACTGCCAGCCTTGGTGCCGTTCCTCGCAGCAGGCACTCACCTCTGGCCCCTCGCCCACGCTCTATGCCCGCTGCCTCTTTCGATGATGACTTTGGCCACGAGTTCGAGACCAAGTTCCAATTCGGAAGTGGTCGTGCCGTCATCCCTGAGCCGCCTAGCACGGCTATCAAGCTGAAGCCAAGGAGCAAGCGTGGCAGTCTGTACCCAACGCAGGCTCCCCGCTCGCAAGTTACCCAGGCTTTCGCTTCACGCTACGACTTTGGTGCCTCCCTCTCGGCTGCTCTTTCCACTGCTCAAACCGCACTTGGCGACAAGAGTGGATTGAGGGTGAACATGCAGGACAAGATGAACAATGGTTACTTTGATCGTCCGTCTCCTGCCGTTCAGGCGCCCGCTACTACTACTGCACCGATCCCTGGCACACGACCGGACTCCTTGACTAACGAGAAACCCGATCTCCAGTCAGCTGAGTACAACGAATTGATCCAGAAGTTCTGCTTTGTACGTTCTCAACCTCCGCCTCAACACCCAGGTAGCTTAGCCTAGACGAAAACTGACTCGAATGCAGTTTGGCACACCTACTGGCAAATCCTCTCCGAGTGTCACCACACCTGCCACCAAGAACGCACACGGAGACGGAGCCATGGATTATGCATTCACCACGGGCAGCAATCAGTCTTCCGCAACCAGCAGTCCGGCATCGCCTACCATGCCTCTCATGGTAGATGGTGCCAACGATGCTACCACTACTACCACTTACCCACCTTACTCACCTCACTCACCTGGTCCCATGACCGGCTACTCTGCTGAGGACCACTACGGATCTCAGTACCAATACGGTTACTCTGCCCCAGGCGGTGTCTTCAATGAGCGCAGCCAGACACCTCAGGCCTGCGTTTAAGAAGCCGCTCTATTACCTACAAAAAAAGAACCACGGGTTTACCTTACCCGCATAACGAATCTCTTTGGACACGAAGTACGCTTACGACCTAACTGATCGGACGAGTGGAGCGGACCACGCTCACGAATCTTCTTCACCATGGTACGAACGTTTGTTGTGGGCCAGCGATTAGCGTTCCTCACGACGTCTTACTTTAGACGGTCGTTTTGTCAGCATAATCCGGATGGCTCCTTTGCTGCATTTCCGCAATGGCTTTCTTGCATGTCTTTTTCCATCGGCGCATTTTGGGTCTCATCATGGAGTTCCTCTATATTGTTTATCCTTTCCTTATCTTTTCTTAAACCAGGGACTGGTTGTAATGCTCTATGAGCGTCTCCACTCTGGGTCTGGCGTTTATTGACGGTCGCTCTTGACCGGTGGGTCCGCAAAAAGCTTGGTCTGTTCTGCATTTTGAAGCGTTTTCTTGTTATCAGGAGGACAGGTTGATCCGAGTCCCTCATACATAGGCGGTCCGACGGGCAGAGAATGTGAGAATGTTGCCGTTGCAAGTGTTTCCAAATTGTATCGACTTGTCGCATGCGTATCGTCTGGTGTAGTCGTTGTTTGTATGCGGCGCTTTGTAACGGGTATCAGTTTTCGCTGCGGAGGAGGAGGAGGGGAAAGGCTTTCGGAGGAGACGGACCAGCCGCCCCTATATAGTAGTAGCGAATTCGAAGCATAGCATAAAACTCACGATGTCTCCACTCCCATGCATCCCGTGATCACTTGATTGCCGCCGGTTGTAAGCCCATTGAGCCTAGGTTCTGAAGCTCGTCCACCATGTGACCCTCGCAAGCATTCTGCCAGGGTGCTAACATCCGAGCACCGTTGACCGCCTGCCGCATCTCGACTGCCTAGTACTTGATTGGGGCATGACGGTCTGCTTTCCAACCTCATCTCGCCAAAGCACCCTACTTTCACAGCACAAGTCGGTTCATTCATAGCCGAGGTGAGAGTATCGTGACTTTCCCCCTCGCAAACCACCAGTCGTGTGTCGCCGCCATGTCCTTCTTGTTCGGTAGGAAGCAAGCGCCCCCACCACCGCCTGTGGTACCGCCGCCTATCCCCCGCTCTGGTCCAGAAATTGACGCGACGACGGTGGTATCGCTCTTAGCAGTGCTGGCACTTCTCGGCGGCGCCTATGGAGCATCCATCAAAGTATTGCCAAAAAACACGGCCCTCAAGACGCGCGTCTTGTTCATCTGGCACTTGTTCGACGCCTTGATCCATTTTGTGTTCGAGGGCTCCTTCCTGTGGAACTGCTTCTTCGTCACGTATTCGCTACCGACGACCTTCTCTGCCGCGTCCCGAAACCCTCTTCAAATCACCCTCTTTACTCCCCCAGACGTGTACTGGCTGGGCCGCAAGGATGTGCTGTATGGAGCGAATTACGGTACCGGTCCGTTGAGTCGATTGTGGCAGGAGTATGCAAAAGCGGACAAGCGATGGGGCGGTACGGATCTGACGGTCGTGGCTCTGGAGATTCTAACAGTATTTGTGGCGGGTCCGTTGGCGTGCTGGATATGCTACTTGCTCACCAAAGGCGAGAGGAAAGGCGTGCTCAAGAAATGGTTCTGGATGACGGTCCTGGCTACAGGGGAGATATACGGAGGTGAGTCACTCCACCACCCACCCACACTACTACTACTTCTACTACAACAACAACAACAAACGACTTACGCGCGTCCGTGTTTTCTTTTCTTTTTCCGGTGAACCATGGAAAGCATGTGAAGATTGCGGACGCTGGCACCGTTCCCAATTGGTGAGGCGAGATGGTGGGCCCGGCCCGAGAAGCGATGAGACGACTTTGTGGGCTGGTTTGCGAGTATGAGGCTGACACGTGGTTCACCGCTACATTAGGCTGGATGACTTTTGCGCCTGAGTGGCTGACAGGAAGCCCTAATCTTGACACGAGTAATTGGATGTATCTGTAAGTTATTGCTTTGTTTTTACTTCTCTATTCGGTACCGTATTTGGGAGACTATCTTCTCTTTTCCCATGCGTTTTTCCTTTTTCTTCCTTTCCGGGAACAACTTGGAAACGCATGTTCATGGCTACTTGGTTACCGTACCCGTCGCCTTGCATGAATTGCAATTTCACATTGTCATTAAGCGCTTCTTCTTCTTCTTTACCCTCCTCCACTTCTCCTTTCTCAACAAAAAGAAACCCCCCCATGCGCGCCTCACATTTGCGTCTCACAACGTGTTGTTGTTGGTTCGTTCCTGGCTTGAACCTCAATGTGCTGGCCCTGCATACACGCTGGCGGGCGGGTACGTGTGCCGTTTCCCGCGGACCCACATCTCATCTCTCGACCACGACCAGCACAGCAAAAAAAAACATGAGGGATTCTTTTGCCCATGCCCAATTTCACCATGCCGCTTCACTTTGGCATGTTTGACTCAGGCGACAAGACTAACCTATGCTCAGTTGGCTCTATCTCGCCTTCTTCAATGGCCTCTGGGTCGTTATCCCGGGTTGGATCTTGTACGAAGCGTACGCGGCTATGAGCTCCGCCATGTCGCAGGCAGAGATGGTTGACCTGGTCAACTATCTCAAGAAGGATGATTGAGACGTGGAGGTATCCACTGTAGTGGGTGGTGACGATGCTAGTGTTGGAGATGTTGAGCGCGGCGGAGTTGGTCCTCGTGGGTCATGGCATGAATTCTTTGGCTCCGGGTTTGTCTTCCGCTGTATATCTCAAACGATTGCGCAGCTTGGGAGTGCGCTAGTCGGCCATTCGCGGCGGCCGTGTACTCTATGATTGATCGTGGTTGGAGCTGACGGTCGTATTGCTTGGTTTTGTTGAGGAGACTAGGGAAATCTGTCCAGGATCGATATCTGGACAAAGATAAGCAGTAAAAATTACCGCATGACAAGTATATATTGAGCCTTTTTCTACACGGCCGCCAAACTTCTATTCGCACGATACTCCTTTAACAGTCGTACATACATGTCCACTTTGATCTTGCGTAGTGTCATGAACCAAGTTGAAAAGCGATGCAACCCAAGAACTGCAATCCAAACCCCGCCTGCCGTCCCACTGAATGATTCCTTCCCCAAGTTGATCATTACAGGCATCACGACAGCGACCGACAGTCGTGAAACGAGTATTATCATCATCGCCAACGAGAAGCTTTTCATCTGTCTTTCTGCTTCATAGTACGTAATCGTCGCGTTGAGAAGAGCAGCCTTCTTTTTGAGGATTGCTTTGACTTGCTGTTCGGTTTTGGCATTGGACTGCAGGATTTGGATATCCTTGGTGTTAGCGTAGAAGTAGCATTGTATGCGTGTGATTTGAGCGGCGTATTCGAGGGCCTTTTGCTCTAGCTGGACAAGCTCAGGGTCATCAATGTCGGTAGAAAAGGTCATGGGCAAGGTGAGAGTTCGATTCGCGGCTGTGGATATCACAGCTGGGGTTGATTCGCTGGAAGCTGCCGAGCCGAGTTCAACGGGTTTTGTCTTGAGCGAGAGAGGATTTTGGACTCTAGTTCTGATCAGTGAGTGAGTTCGCAACGCGCGGGCAGTCGGGCAATGTCAACAACTCACCGCTGTATAGCTCTGCTGCAGCGAGAAACGGCAGTGCTAGGACGATCAACGGGATGATTTGACCAAAACCCATGGACGAGTCAAACTCGATAGCATGGCTCTCTCCGAGTTCCAGGCGGAACATCAGCATCTGTACGAACCCGTAGACCAGCATGAATGTCATTGGAAAGGCGAGTGGGAGCAAGGAGTGCGAGTATCTATGCTCTGTATATTGCAAGGCGTTAATGAACCTACGCCAGGACCTGGTATTGGCTGGGACCTGCATTACACGATCCAGCAACTGCCGGCGTCGAGTAGCGAAGAAATCGAGCGCAACGTCGTTTTGGACATGGCTCCATTCCTTGGCCGACATATGAGGTAGATGCAGGTCCTTTGGGTGTCTCCAACGGCTCCAAAGCGCAAGTATTTTCTTTGACAAGGCGCCCAGACCAATGAAGTCTTTGTCACCGTACTCGTACGTCCTGAGAAGTGCGGACTTGTACTCGGATATGAGAAATAGTACCGTCATAGCCCATGGTACAAAGTACCTGGAAAGTGTGATATCCTCATCGCTGTATAACTCGACCGCGCCTTGGACAGGGACAAGGCTATCAGGACTGTTCTCCATGATGAGTACGACAACGAAACAGTACAAGAATAGAACCATGAGAGCAAGCATGCCGGCAATTCGGACATTTCTTAGCGTTGTGTGCTGTACAAAATATTGACGTAAACTATCCAACGTTGCGAGATGCGTAGTTGTGGAAAACCAAGCCAGTGCAAACGCAACCCTAAACTCGGGAGGCGACAGCGTACATTGGTTCGTCATGGCTGCAATGACTATGGCAAGCCCAGTGGCAAGCTGTTGGTCGCTCAAGGAGAGTATGAAGCGGTTGAGTGCTTCTTCGCGTTGTTTACGACTCAGCTTTTGCTGAGTTTGATTTCTTCCTCGCAATTTGGCCAAAATAAAGCGGAAAGGTTGTTTCTGCAGTAATCTCTGGAGAGTTTGTTGAAATTCATAGATCAGCAAGGTGTCTGTGTCGGTCATGTAGCTTTCAGCCAGAGAATCGGAAAAGTATGCAAATATGACGGCGCTGATGGTCAGCAAGGCTGATAGTACGAATGAGATGAGGACCTGTTAGCAATTGTGGTATTAGCTTGGAAACACCCAGAATGGTGGAAAGGCTGCATACACCATAGCCTGCAATGTCTGGGTTTGCTTGGACGGTGATGTTGCGGACGTCGCAGGTGAGCTTCCCGCCGCATGCCATGACTCTTAGCAGGATGGGAACGATCTACCTAGGAGAGTGGTTTGGTAGAGTAAGAAGGCAATTCCCTTTGGTGATTCTATGAGCTTATGTAGCGAGGCTGAAAGCCATCCACATGACTGTTTGCACGTTCGCATCGTAAGCGCCTGCCGTACTTGCAGGAGGAACTCATTGCTCGTCCAAACGCGCAAGCCACGCTGCGTATGACGAGGGGAGATGGCATACCATGCAACTAATCCGCAAATGTCATCATGGATTGTGGAGCTGGGCATGTTCTCACAGAATGGCTTGCATGCCTAGAGTGTAATGAGGGAGTAGAACGAGTTTCAGCGAAAAGGCAGGGTCGGGGTCACAAGTGCCGAGAGCCGATCCTTCCAGTCCAGCCTCTCAAGAACGTTCATGGGCCTATCACAGACAATTTTCACGTGTAGAGATTAGAATAGAAACATGATGGTGCGCAAATTTTATTTGCATATGTACTTGGTTGGGTTGGGATATGTGTATGTACAAGAAGTCAAGCCTTGGTCAGGCTTCTAGGTGGCCAATGTGAATTCCAGCATCGAGTGGGTCGTTTAAGAGCTGTTGACGGTGATGGAAGCGGATCCAGAGCTCTGGTATCCCTCAGTAGCAAGGATCTGGTAGTTGTGCTGTCCAAGCTGTTGTCCGTACTTGGCCCAGGCATCAAAGTGGTTCTGATATCTAAAGTCAGCGACGGCTGCATCAAGTTATGTGTAGTAGATCTGCTTACCTTGACAGTGATGGTACCGCCAACTCTCTTGCTGGTGCGGACGGACCAGAATTGCTGGAAGGTCTGGGTACCGTCGATAGAAGGCTGATTGTAGCGGGTAGTCTGGAGGATGTCGTAGGTGCCGCCGTCTGACTGGACTTGACCCTTCTTCTGAGCAGCAGAAGCAGGGTTGTAGGAGCCGTAAGCTTCAACAATGTAGTACTCGATGAGAGGATTGCGCGTCCATCCGTAGAGAGAGATGTAAGAGTTGACGTTCTGGGCGTTCCAGGTACCGCTATAGGTGACTACACGGGCGGATCCAGGGTTCCTGAGGCCATGTTAGATGTATTGTTGAGAACTCGGGTTCCAAAAAGTGCCTACCATCCCTTGCCAGCAACGAAGTTACCAACATTGCTCCACTGGACATCGTAAGATCCAGCGTTGCCGTTGTTGTAGGTCACTTGACCCTGACCGTCGGTCCAGAAAGAGTAGAAGAAGCCGTTGTTCGTACCAGTGCCGGCAGGAGTGGAGCGGGAAGTCAAGTTGGCAGACTCGCCTCTGGCTTCAGCATCAAGGATGAGACCGAGAGGTGAGGCGAGAGCCGCAGTGGCACTGCCGAGAGCGAGGATGATAGTAGAGAAGGCAACCATGTTGTTGAGTCAAGTTGGAGATGCTTGGTGCCCTCCTCCTTCCGCACAGTCGATATCCTTATATACTATGTAAAGTCTTGGTATCATGATGCCAAGCAGTAGTGGTCATCGGTAAGCGGGTCGCCACCGGCTCGAAACAATCCATCTAAATTGAAGGACAGGATACTTGCTTGCGTAGTGGCGTATGGCTGCCGCGGCGGATGTGGAGCATTGCCTTGTGCCCATCGACACATAGTGGTGTGGAGCCGTACTACAAATTAGGCCTAACCACCGGTTATTCGGGCTCTAGAGACGCGGGCAGACCCGTTCTGATGTGCTAGAAGTCGAGGTTTTGAAACATGAAACAAGTCATTTCCGTTATCCATGCGGCGGGCGTTTCTTGTACGCACAAGAGAGTGGAGATCGACAACAGTGGAGCGTAGAACTATTTGATTCGTCAGAACATTGTTGGCCCACAACACCTAGTATGAGTTCTTCTGCTACCATATCGCGAGGCATTTCATCACAATCTGTGTACCTGATTGCGTGCGCGCGGGTATTGCACAATTGCCGGGCCTAAACAAGCTCATCCAAGAGCTGCGCCAATAAGCGAAGCATGTTGACAAGCCAATCTATACCGTCACCACTAGCTTCTTCGAAATATGCATCTCTCGGCCTGCAAGTACGCCAGGTGACCGCAGGTGATATATTCGTCAACGGGGTCGGCAAAAGCATTTTCGCCCAGGTTTCAAGCATTTAACCGGCAACTTAGCATTCGACCACTTTTCTAGGCGCAATCGTCATATTGGACCTGATCAACCCGAATGCTCCATAATACATACATTGCGCCAAGAAAACTGGGGAGCGGAGAAAAGGAAGCAAAGGCTTGTGGTAGGACAATGCCAAGGCCGGAGATAATGGTTTAGCCCACTCGATATTAATTTGCTACCACCCCAGCCACATGAAGAAGCTGAGGCGAGCGAAATGTCCATGGGGGGGTATATGAAACACCAAGTCCGATATGAGAATGCGACAAAGAGCGAGAAAGGGTATCATCCATGAAGACGCCACCATCAGCGTCGGTCATTCCACAGCCGGTCGATGACCTGGAAGACTGCAGTGACTAGTTTCATCGTATCAGTATTGATGTGTTGTCCAAAGCGCTGCTGCATCTTGTCGGGATGCCAGCGTACACGCTCAGCCTTCAGTAACGCAACTGAGTCTTTCCGCCACGCTCCGGAGCCACGCAAGAAGCGTTCAATTTCGTCCTTGGACACGTGCTCTGTCTTGCCCGACAAAACAGGCCATGGGATGAGATGGCGAACCTGTGCTTCAGCCTGATCTTCTGAAAGATGAGCGTTCTTCAGACTGTCCCACTTTGCTTGGTAACGGTCCCAAGCTGCCTCTGCCTCTCTAGCCTTCTTACGCTCTTCGCCTCGGCGGAGGCTCTCTTCCATTCGCCGCCGTATATCATCCCTCTCTGCTTCCTCACGCTCGAGATCTTCGTTGAGGTGGCTGCGTTGCGCCTTTCGCTTCTGGCGCGCCCGCTCTCTGGCCTCGCGTTCTTCGACAATGTGCTGATGGCTTTTCTCCCACATCTTGGTGCGCACATAGTCTGCATACTCCTCTTCATTCATGCGCTCTAGCTTGCCATCTGGTCCAGGTTTTTCCATAGGATATATGTGGACAGGCTGGCCATATACGCCCTCCCAATATGCGGCGCCTTCATCGTCCGCGAGCGCATCGAACAGTGACTCACGGAAGGCTTCTTCAGGCGCAGTGCCTGGGGAGCGCGCCCCCGATTCCTCCAAATTGTCATATAGTGATTCGCGATGACGATGATCCGGATCGTAGTAGGCGCCGTCCCTGGTGGATGTGGGGTGCCGTTCGTCCCGATAAGTGCGATGTTTGTGCTTGTGTTTGCGCCTCGAGTCTCGCCGACTTCGCTGCGTATCTTCGTCCTGGTGTACTCGACGTCTCCTCGACAGCTCGTCATCGGTCCCATCGTCTTTGCCCTCGCTGTCATGACGCCTTGAGCGACGCTTAGAACCGGATTTGAAGTGAAACCGTGAAGCTTTAGCCTTGCTGTAGAGGCCTTCAGCCGCCGCCGCCGCATCGCTAGCCTGCTCCTCCATGGTGGGGACTATGATAGATCAACTGCCAGTCATGCATGTGTAATTAGTGATGCGCGGGCGATGGGAAGGCAACCGCAGTCTGCAGCAAGGTGAATGCGGAGAAGTCGCGGAGGTGCCGATGATTTCACTGGCTCAGTCGGGTCTTGGCATAGTCTCTCAACTCGTCGCGACGCGCATGTCAACACTACAACAGCGCCCATCATGTCATTCAAATTCGGACTCAACCTCAAGAACAAGGGCGCGAATCCCCTTGCGAAAACAGCAGCCAAACCAGGCCTCGGGAAAAAGAAAAGGCCATTACTGGACGATGAAGATGAAGATGCGAAGGGAAAGGGAAAGGTGGCAGATGATGCGCAGGAGATCGGCGAACTGAACTTCGAAGACACGCTCGCCGCCATTTCTTCAGGGTCGTCCAAACCTGCGCCTGCCAAAGCAAAGAAAGGCCAACCACCAGCGCCTCCTACCAAGAAGCCCAAACCAAAGGAAGATGATCCGACCACTATCACCTACTCCGCCAGCGCCGCCGAAGCTGAGAAACGCGCACAAGAAGCCTTGGAAGCCAACCCCACGTTGTACGACTATGATGCTGCTTATGAGGCGACGCAGGCGATGCTTGCCGCAAAAGAAGCAGCCGAGCGCGACGACACCGCGGAGCGGAAGCCCAAATACATGGACGCGCTGTTCGAGTCCGCCGAGCAACGAAAAAAGGATCAGTTGCGTGCGCGCGACAAACAACTGCAGCGCGAACGCGAAGCCGAAGGTGATGAATTCGCCGACAAGGAAAAGTTTGTAACTGGCGCGTACAAAATACAGCAGGAAGAGACGCGTAAGGCCGAAGAAGAGGAGAAGAAACGACAAGAGGCTGAGGAAGAGAAGAAGAAAAAGTTCGGTATGCAGGGTTTCCACAAACAGATGCTTGCGGAGCGTGAGAGGAGACACCAGGAAGCCGTCGAGGCTACAGCGGAAGCTCTCAAGGAGGGTATCAAGCCTGTTGTGGAAGAGAAGAAAGAGAAGACGGACGCCGAAATTGTCGAAGAGCTTCGCAAGCAAGGCAAGAACATCATGCTCAATGATGAGGGCCAGATAGCAGATAAGAGTCAGCTCCTCAAAGCTGGACTCAACATCATTGCAAAGCCCAAACCCGCCTTCATACCTGCTGCCACTGCAGCGCCAAAATACATACCACCCACCCATGTAAATATCAAGGGTGGCCGGAATGCCCAGCGCGAACGACAAACCGCCATGATAGCAGAGCAAATTGAAGTAGCAAACAAGAGGAAGGCGGATGAAGAAGCAGAGGAACAAGCCAAATTAGAACGCGCACGTAAGAGCCAGAAGACCGCAAGCGATATCAGTAGTGCCAAGGAAAGGTACTTGCAGAGGAAAAGGGAAGCGGCTGCAGCCAAAGCTGCGACTGGAAAATGATATAGATAATGATACCCCATTTTGATACTCGCTCGTTTTTATTCACAGTATTGTTTACTTGGTGTACACTTATCATAAAAAAAGTGCCGTATCTCACCAACTAAACATACGCCGAGACCCTCCACACTCTCAAGCTTGAGAAGAGATAATCCATATATGCTCTCGTGATATGAGTGACCTATTGTCCAGAGTGTAAGGGTCACACAGGTGGTCATTTTGGCTTACCGCATTAGTCGAAGAATCAATCCAACTATGCAACCTGGTTAGGTTTCAGTAAGAACATGGCCCAATGCAAGAGTTGGTATAGACCTAGCCTCTATATTCCTCGCCGCGGTCTGCGCTTACGTAATACAATTCAAAGCTCGGGCATGATCTTACCTGCGTTATACCAATCCGTCACCCCAGATCTCGGCACTCGCACATCTTCGACCGTATTTGTACTTTCCAGTAGCGAGTCATGTAGCTTCAGGCGGGACACATGGCTTCTCCATTTTTTCCACGCGACTGCGGCTAGACTCCGCATGTCTGATATTTCAATCTACCTGTTGCCCGCATCGAGCCAGCTCGTCTCGGGACGCTCGTCTCGCACCGCTGTGCCACCTCAACGCATTGGATACGATTAAGGATGCCTTCTAAATCACGTGGACTAAGGACCTCAACAGGTTGGTGAGTCTTCAATGTTCTTGTTTATAAAGGATCGGCGGGGCTCTGATGACCTCAGAGCAAAGCTAACCCATCACTAATGGTGGAAATGAAATGGCTTTGCAATGTACGAGCATTGCACTTTCAAGAAACAACTGGACTATTTAGCGACACAACTCGCTAATATGAAATAGCTTAACATGTCGCAAACGTCGGGTCAAGTGCGATGAAGGCTCTCCGAGTTGCAAGAATTGTGAAAGAGTAGACCGCGAGTGTATCTATGCTGAGAAACCCTCTGTAACTCGACGGCCGCGAGCACTGAGTACTCGTAAGCCAGATGAAGTTTCAAGTGCCATCGAGACGCTGCCGTCAACTAGTGATACTGAACCGGCGGCGTCAGTGCCGGCGGATAGGATAATTCCAGAGCCGGTCGATCCCATTCAATCGTGGATCCCATTCCCCACAGCACAACCGGAGCTTACTAACCATGTCATACCGGACGATGGTTTCTTCCTTGACGATAGCCTGTTCACATTCGGGGATAGCCTGACACCCAATTTCGGACCTGTCGAATGGTAATGTTGATCTAGCACTCAAGACTGATGGAGACTAACTTTCGGAAGGTATGATTTGCTCGCAGAAGACGCAATCAACAGTATGCAGGGCCAAACTCCGAATACTCGCTGGAACTTCGATGCTACCAGTCTGTCACGAAGACAGTCCCCACGGCCATCAGTTGCTCTAGAAGTAGGCGATAACCTATTCAACAACGTGAATGCTCAAGCGATCACTATCCCTACCCAGCCCTGGAATACGGAGACAAGAATCGAACTGAAGGGAGAAGAGGTGATCTATTTCCAACACTATGTCAGTGTGGTGGCGCCAATCCTGGATCTTTTCGATCCGGAGAGACATTTCGCCAACTGGGTTCCGCATCTTGCGTTGCGTAATGTGGGGCTGCTTAAATCCATCTTGGCTGTAGGTGCATGCCACATGGCTCTCTACCAGGACCAGAGTACTGGAAGCGAAGCGTCCCAGCCACAACCTGGCACACCCGCGTCGACTTTGAGCACCCCACCAACTGCCAGGAGGATGGCTGAACAGTTTTATTATGAGACGCTTCATTACCTATCGCAAAACCTATTGTACCAGTCGTATACAGTTTCTCGTGAAATTCTCACGACTGGCATCATGATCTCCACATACGAGATGTTTGGAACGGCCAGTAATTCCGATCATAGTAATTGGGACCGTCACCTAAGGGGGGCTTTCTGGATTCAAAAGAATTCTGGCACGAGTGGCGAGTCACTTGATGGTCTACAGCGTGCAGTCTGGTGGGCATGGCTCCGGCAAGATATATGGGCGGCCTTTCGGACGGGGCGACCGGCCTTGACCATACATCAACCGAAGATCCCCATGTCTGAGCTAACATCAGAGGGATTGGCAACGCGCATCATATACATTGCTGCTAAATGTGTGCAGTTCGCTGCGACTCCCAAACAAGGCGATATTACTGGGTACATTGAAGCGGGGGAAACTCTCTTACGGATGCTAGATGCTTGGAAACGTATTCTCCCGCCATGCTTCGAGCCAATTCCAGTTGCGTCAACACCTCAATCAGGATCACCAGCTTCAGTAACAGAAGTGAGCCATGTTGCACCCATATGGATACATCCTCCTGCACATGCTGCTGCTATTCAGATGTACCATTTCGCAAAAATCATTATGATTCTGAACCAGCCGTCCACGGGCGGACTCACAATGTACCAGACCCGCTTCAAGCTTCTCCGTGAAAGCACTTTGACAATCTGTGGAATTGCTATGGCGGAACAGGCGCAGAATTTGCCCTCGGCTTTTGTCAGCTTCCAG
>Ga0265797_10005493_pt1 | contig 18483 bp, 13 predicted proteins | sample P2T30metagenome_FD_192433 | JGI IMG/M metagenome (GOLD analysis project Ga0265797, IMG submission 192433) | Plant litter microbial communities from East Loma Ridge, Irvine, California - P2 T30 | ecosystem: Environmental > Terrestrial > Plant litter > Unclassified | place: USA: California... | reverse complement strand
CGCCGGGCTGGCGCACGTTTTGGTACAGCAAGTCCTCGAACACCGCACGCGACTTCTTGAAGCCGTTGGTGCTGACGTTGGCGAGGTTGTTGCTGATGACGTCGAGGTTGGTCTGCTGGGCTTCGAGGCCTGTCTTGGCGATATGCAGCGAACGGATCATGGTGTTCTCCTAATGGTAACGAGAACGCCCCGTCACCCACCATGAAATTATGTCCCAGGAGCAATCAACTCAAAGCGAGGATCTGGGCAGCTTTCGCCGCGTTATTCTCGGCATTCTTCAACAGGCTCATTTGTGTCTCGAAAGAACGTGCCAAAGAGATCATGTTCACCATCGAGTCCACCGCCGACACGTTGGAGCCTTCCAGCGCGCCGCCGACCAGCCCCACCGCCGGGTCGGCCGGGGCGCCGGTGCCGTCCTTGAGGCGGAACATGCCGTCGTCGCCGCGCACCAGGTCGGCATCCTTCGGGTTCACCAGCTTGATCCGGCCGAGCACGGTCGAGGTGGCCGGCACGGTCGTGGTCGACATCGCCGAAATGCTGCCGTCGCTGCCCACCGACACTTTGGAATCCGGCGGAATCGTGATCGGACCGTTTTCGCCGGCGACGGTCATGCCATTCGACGTCTGCAGGATGCCGTTGGCGCTGACTTCGAGCGCACCGTTGCGCGTGTACGACTCGGTGCCGTCCGCCATCTGCAGCGCGATCCAGCCCTTGCCTTTGACGGCGACGTCAAGATCGCGCCCGGTGGCCTGCAGCGCGCCGGCCGAGAAATCGCTGCCGACCGTGTTGTCGACCACGAAGGCGCGCGTCGGCAAGCCTTCGCTCTGGACCGGCACCGCCCGGAAACTGTCGAGCTGCGCACGGAAACCCGTGGTGCTGATGTTGGCCAGGTTGTTCGACGTGGTGGCCTGCTGCTCCATGATGTGCTTGGTGCCGCTGGCGACTGTGTAGATTAAGCGATCCATTTAATGTCCTAAATTCGGGGTCAGAGCATAAGGCTGCGAAAATTCGGGGTCAGAGCACTTTTCAAAGATATGTTTTTTAAGCAAACTTTTAAGCCGAAGCCCCAGGCGGCATAGATGGAACGCCGCCCTGCCCGTCGAAAAAGCGCGCCGGAACGATGTGCTCTGACCCCGAACTTCCGGCAAATTGTGCTCTGACCCCGAATTGTTAATTAACGCAGGTTGACGAGGGTCTGCAGCACCGAGTCCTGGGTCTTGATGGTCTGCGCATTCGCCTGGTACACGCGCTGGGCCGTGATCATGTTGACCAGTTCCGCGGTCAGGTCGACGTTCGAGCTTTCCGTGGCCGAGGATTGCAGCACGCCCATGCTGCCGGTGTCGGGGGCGCCGACCACCGGGTTGCCGGATTCCGAGGTTTCGGCCCAGGCGTTGCTGCCCAGCGGTTCGAGGCCGTTCGGGTTGGTGAAGTTGGCGAGCACGATCTGGCCCAGCGGCTTGGTCTGGCCGTTGCTGTACTGGCCCAGCAGGATGCCGTCCTGGCCGGCCGAGAAGCGCTGCAGCTGACCGGCGGTGTAGCCATCCTGGGTGGTTTTCTTTTCGCTGGTGTCGGCGCCGTACTGGGTGCTGCCGTTGAAGCCGAGCTTGATCGGCAGCGTGTCCTTGGCGCCGGTGGCCGGGTAGACCGGGAAATTCACGGTCAGCGGCAGGGTCTGGGGCGACATCAGCGCGGCCGACAGCGCGCCGTTCGAGTCGAAACGCAGCGTGCCGACCGGGACCGACGGTACCGAGACCGCGGCGGCGATGTCGGCATCGACTTTTTCCGGGGTGTAGCCCGGGGTATTGCCGGCGCTGGTGGCGGCGGCGCGGATGGCGTCCAGGGTGGCCTGGCTGGCGCCGGCCGCGGTGGCGGCGGCGACCACGGCGTCGGCGGCCTTGCCGGCGTAGCTGGCCAGCGCGCTGGTAACGGCGGCAGCATCGGCCGGCACCGCCTTGGTGGCGGTGGTCCAGTCGGAACGCGCGGCGACGGCGGTGGCGTTGGTCTGGCTGGCGCCGGCCACGTTGGTGTTGGTCAATTCGGTGCCGTCGCTGCCGGCGTACACGTCCCAGCTGCCGGTTTCCGCGTTCTTGACGTAGTACATCGACATCACGTGGGAATTGCCCAGGGTGTCATACACGTCGATCGGCACCTGCTTGTTGTAGGTAGTCGGGTCGGCCGCGTTGAACGGGAAATTGGTCGGCGGGCTCTCGCGCGAATCGAGGTTGATCGAGGTGTCGACCTTGGTGGTGGCCACCGGCTTGATGTTGGCGGTGTTGATCTGCAGCGCCTGCGGCGTGCCGGCCAGGATCTGGCCGCTGTTGCCGACGCCGTAGCCGGTCAGATTCGCGCCCTGCGGGGTCACGATGTAACCGTTCTTGTCGAGCGAGAACTGGCCGTTGCGGGTGTACTGGGTCAGGCCCGAGCTTTCGGTGCGGAAGAAGCCGGCGCCATTGATGGCGATGTCGAGCGAGTTGTTCGAGGTCTCGATATTACCCTGGGTGAACTGCTGGGCGATGCCGGCCACGCTGACGCCGATACCTGCCTGGTTGCCGCCGGCACCGTTCAGCGAACGCGCGTAGACGTCGGCGAACTGGGTGGTCGAGCCCTTGAAGCCGACCGTGCTCGAGTTGGCGATGTTGTTACCGATGACGTCCAGCGATTTGGCTGCGCCGTTCAAGCCGCTCAGGCCCTGTTGAAAAGACATGCGTTACTCCTGAATATTCGTGTTCGTTATGAAGATTAAGATGTAAGCGTGCCGCTTACAGGACTTGTTTGACGTCGGCCATGGTGACCGCGCCTTTCGAGGGCAGGTTCAGCTTGACGCCGTCGGTGCCGCCGGTGGTGACGCTGGCCACACTGTCGAACTGCAGGCCCTTCGCATCGGTCAGCGCCTTGCCGCCCACGGTGGCCGTCACCGTGAATTTGTAGCTGCCGTCGGCCACCTTCACCGGGTTGCCGCTGCTGTCGAGGTTGTTGCTATCCGGCACGCCATCCCAGGCCAGCGGCAGGATGCCCGCCTTTTGCGCGCCCAGGTCCATGGTCTGCACCACGTTGCCCTTGCTGTCGGTGATGGCCACCTGCACGGCGTCGGCGTCGGTGCCGAGTTCAACGCCGAGGATGCCCTTGCTGCTGGACAGGGTCACGCCATTGCCCTCGACCAGTACGCCATGGCCGATCAGGTTGGTGGCCGAGATCGATTCCGAGCTCTGGTAGCTCGCCTTCAGCGATTCCAGGGTGTCGTTCAGCTTGTTCACACCGGTCACGGTCTGCAGCTGGGCCAGCTGGCTGGTCATCTGCGAGTTGTCCATCGGATTCAGCGGATCCTGGTTCTGCAGCTGGGTCACCAGCAGGGTCATGAACTTGTCGGTATCGGCCTTGACGCTGTCGGTGCTGGTCGCCGTTTGCGTGTTCATGGTCGACATCAGGCTGTCGATGGTCGTCGGGGAGCCGGTGGTGGAATTTACGGTAGCCATGGATAAAAGGAAAAGTTAAATGGGTTACTGGCCGATGGTCAGGGTTTTCAGCAGCATGGTCTTGGCCGAATTCATGGTCTCGACGTTGTTCTGGTAAGAGCGCGAGGCCGACAGCATGTTGACCATCTCGTCGACCACGTTCACGTTGGGCATCGATACATAGCCCTTGTCGTCGGCCAGCGGATTCTTGGGGTCGTACATCTGCTTCAGCGGCGACGGGTCTTCGACCACTTCGCGCACCTTGACGGCGGTCGCGCCGCCCGTGACCGGCACCGCCTCGAACACGACCTGTTTGGCGCGGTAGGCTTCACCGCTGGCGCTGGTCGCGCTGTCGGCATTGGCCAGGTTGCTGGCGGTGGTGTTCAGGCGCTGCGACTGGGCGGTCATCGCCGAGCCGGCGACGTTAAAGACATTGAATAAGGACATTACTGGCCTCCCTGGATGGCGGCCATCAGGTCGCGGATCTGGTGGTTGATCATGCTGATGCCGGCCTCGTAGCGCAGGCCGTTGTCGGCGAACTGGGTGCGTTCGGTATCCATCTCGACCGTGTTGCCGTCGACCGCGCCCTGGGTCACCGTGCGGTACAGCACCGGGGTGCCGTCGGCCAGCGCCTTGCCGTCGGCCGCCGCGCCCGCGCTGCCGATGTGGCCGCCATTGGTGGTGGCCAGCTGGCTGCCATTGCCGCTATTGCGGGCGATGGCCCCTTGCAGCGCGCTGGAAAAATCGATGTCGCGCGCTTTGTAGTTGGGCGTATCCGCGTTGGCGATGTTCGACGCCAGCAATTCCTGGCGCTGGGCACGCAGGCTGAGCGCCGTTTCATTGAAACGCAGGTAGTCGTCGAGTTTGCCGATCATATATATGGACTCCGTTGGCTTGCCGTAGAGCACTATCGTTGGAACAGAATGGATCATACGGACCCGCCTGCTCTTTCAATCGGGCAATAAGGGGGTCCAAACCCGGGCTATTCCAAGTTTCACTACGGAATCAACAGGCCTAAGATGGCAGCGTTGAAGAAATCCATCTCACCCCGGATCCCATGAAACGCATTCTTATTAGTACCGGTCTCGTGCTGGCAACGCAGCTGATCGTGCCGCTGGCCCAGGCTCAGCAGGTGCAGCAGCCGGTTGCAGCGGGCCGTCAGAACGTCGCCGCCCTGCGCACCGTGGCCGAGCAATTCCTGAAGACCGAGACTGCCGGCCTGCCCGGCGAGGTCGCTGTAAAAGTCGGCGCGATCGACACGCGCACCGCCCTGGCCGCCTGCCCGGCACCGGAAGCCTTTTTGCAGCCGGGCGCGCGCGCCTGGGGCAAGACCACGGTCGGCATCCGCTGTACGGCGCCGTCGAACTGGACCCTGTTCGTGCAGGCCCAGGTGAACGTCAAGGCCGAGTACGTGGCGGCGGCGCTGCCCCTGGCCCAGGGCCAGCCGATCGAACAAAGCCAGCTGGTGTTGGTGAAAGGCGACATCGCCGCCATGCCGAACGGCATTGTCACCGACATGGCGCAGGCGATCGGGCGCACCCCGACCGTCTCGCTGGCGGCCGGCACCCCGCTGCGCCTGGACAATCTGCGCAGCAAGCCGGTGGTGCAGCAGGGCCAGGCGGTGCGGCTGGTGTCGAACGGCAGCGGTTTTTCGGTGTCGGGCGAAGGCAAGGCGATCGGCAACGCCGGCGAAGGCCAGGTGGTGCAGGTGCGCACATCCGGCGGTTCGGTGGTCAGCGGGACGGCAAAAGCCGGCGGCATGGTGGAAGTGGCGTTCTGATTTAACTTTTTCACTAAAGTTATTCGGAGAGACTCCGATAACTACAGCAGATCCCGGACTTTCGGCTCCGACTGAGAAGGATGATGCTGTGAAAATCAACGATACACTCAAAGGCAACGCAGGCATTCCGGCCCCCACCACGCCGGCCACGAATGCCCGCACCAGCGACACCGCGGCGGCTGCCGCGGGCGCAACGACGGCGGCCGCCACCGAGACCGTACGCCTGTCTTCGCAAGGACAGGCGCTGGCGGGGACCGGCAGCGCCAACCAGGTGTTCGACACCAAGAAAGTGGAACGTATCAAGGCGGCCATCGCGGATGGCCAATTTCAAGTGAACTCGGAGAAAGTGGCGGACGGCCTGCTGGAAACGGTACGCGGCCTGCTGCACTCCCGTCAATAACAGAGAACGAATGACCATCGCATCCCCAGGCGCAACCCTGCGCGACGAGCAGCAACTGATCGCTTCCATCGTGGAAGTCATGAAACAGGAACAGCAGCTGCTGGTCAGTGCGGATGCCGATGGCCTCGCCACCCTCACCCCCGAGAAACTGAAGCTGGCCCAGCAAGTGGGCACGCTGTCGCAGCTGCGCCACAGGGCGCTCGCCGGCGCCGGTTTCGCGGCCGGCGAGGCGGGCATGGAACCCTGGCTGGCGGTCGGCGGCAACGGCAGTGCCCGGGCCGACTGGGACCGCCTGCTCGACCTGACGCGCCAGGCCAAGGAACTCAACCGGGTGAACGGCATGCTGCTCAACAAGCAGTTGGCGAATACCACCGGGGTGCTGAATGCCTTGCGTGGCAGCAGCGGTGCGGGTACCGGCGGGGTGTATGGGGCCAGCGGGCAGACCTTGGCGGCGGGGCCGTCGCGGCGGTTTGTGGTCGGTTGATTCCGAATTTTTCGGTTATTTATACGTGCGTTGAACGCGTGGACGGCAGAGCCGACTCGCCGTCCGCGTCCACCCTACGCGATGCATGCGTTACCGGTAGGGTGGACGGGTTTCCCGTCCACGCGTTCATCGAGCGCTCGCCTTAACGAAATATTATTTCATTAATTCCGGTGAATTGAAAGATTCTTTCACCATCATCGCCTCCAGCTGCTCCGGCCACACCGGCGGGCTGAAATAAAACCCCTGGATCTCGTCGCAGCCGTTGTCACGCAGGAAAGCCAGCTGCTCCACCGTCTCGACACCCTCCGCCACCGCCTCCAGGTTCAGGCCGTGCGCCAGCCCGATGATGGCGCGCGTGATCGCCGCCCCGTTCGGGTCCTCGACCACGTCCTTGACGAACGAGCGGTCGATCTTCAGCACGTCGATCGGGAAGCGCTTCAGGTAGCTCAGCGACGAGTAGCCGGTGCCGAAATCGTCGATCGACAGCGCCACCCCGAGCGCCTTCAGCGAACGCAGCACTTCGGCCGCCTCTTCGGTGTCGCGCATCACCGTGCTTTCCGTGATCTCGAGTTCCAGCCAGGCCGGATGCAGGCCGCTGTCTTCCAGCGCCGTGCGCACCCGCTGCGCCAGGCCGGCCTGCTGGAACTGGCGCGCCGACAGATTCACCGACACGCGCCCCGGATCCAGTCCTTCGGCGCGCCAGCGCGCGGCGCGGTTGCAGGCTTCGCGCAGCACCCATAAATCCAGCTCCTCGATCAGGCCGGTTTCCTCGGCCAGCGGGATGAAGCGCGCCGGCGGCACCAGGCCCAGGGTCGGATGGCGCCAGCGCACCAGCGCCTCGATCCCGACCATGCGCACGCCCGCGCCGCCGGCCAGGCTGATGCGCGGCTGGTACTGCAGGGTGAGCTGGCCACTCGCCAGCGCATGGCGCAGCTGCGCTTCCAGCTCGACCCGCTCGCGGATCCCGCGTGCCATCTCGGCGGTATGGAAGCGCAGGCGCCCCGGTCCGTCGGCGCGGGCACCGGTCATCGCCAGCTGGGCCATCTGCAGCAGTTCCGGCGAAGGACAGGCGGCGGCGGCCGGCAGCATCGCGATGCCGACGCTGGCCGACAGGAACACCTGCTGGCCGCCCAGCACGAAGGGCTCGCGCAGGCAGCCGAGCAGATGCTCGCCCAGCGCCCGTGCGGCCTCGCGGGCGGAATGCTTTTGCACCACCACGAATTCGTTGCCGCCCTGGCGCGCCAGGGTGTCGCCGCTGCGCAGGTGGCGCGACAGGCGCGCCACGCATTCACGCAGCACTTCGTCGCCGCCGGACCAGCCGTAGCCGCTGTTGATCTTGCGGAAGGCATTCAGGTCGAACACCAGCACCGCCAGCGTGCGCCCGTCCTGGCGCGCCGCGGCGGTGGCTTCGTCCAGCGTTTCCAGGACGCGGCGCCGGTTCGGCAGCCCGGTCAGGGCGTCGCTGGTCAGCTGTTCGCGCAGCGCCCGTTCCAGGCTGCGGCGTTCGGACACGTCGCGCACGATGGCGATGTGCTGGCCGGCCGGGGTGGCGGCGCGCCGCACTTCGGCCGGGAACGGCGCCCCGTGCAGGCGCCGGCATTCGGTTGCGCCCGCTTCCGTACCGGCGTCCGGCACCAGCACGTCCAGCGCCATGCCGGTGGCGGCCGCGCGGCCGATCCCGAACAGCTCTTCGGCGTGCGCGTTGATCATCGTCACCCGCCCGTCCGGCGTGGCCAGCACGATGGCATCGGGCGCGCATTCCATCAGGCTGCGGAACTTGTGCTCGCTTTCCAGCAGCGAACGCTCCGAGCGCATCAGGCGCAGGTAGGGTGCCTGCACCGCCGCCACGTGGACCGCGCCGTACAGGAACAGATAGGCCACCACTTTATAGGCGTGGCCGGCCATGCTGAAGGCGTCGTCGGGCCGGACATAGGACGCAAAGCCGTAGCTGCCCAGCCCGATGGCGACCGCGGCCACCGCCAGGTAGCGGTCGGTGCGCAGCCGCGAGCGCCGGGCACGCGCCGCCAGCAGCGCCGCCGCGGCCAGGCTGACGGCGACGATGGCGAATTCGCAGCCGACCTTGAACGGCGTCGGCCCCTGCCCCGGCACCCGCAGCGCGCCCAGCATGGACGGCGCACCAAGCGCCAGCCAGTACCCGGCCAGCGTCGCGCCCAGCACCGCCAGCAGCGCCAGCGCGTGCGTGCGTTGGTCGACCATGCGCTCGCGCGGCGCCAGCGCGGCGGCGAACAGCGCCAGCGCGCCCAGGGTACGCGACAGCAGCGAAAACACGGTTGCCCCGGCTTCCGCCGCCGCGACGCTCAGTCCCGGCACGCCGCGCGCCAGCAGCAGGTGGCCGACATCGAACAGCCCGATCGCCAGCGCGACCGGCGCCAGCAGCGCTACCCGCACCGGAACCCGCCTGCCGATGCCGTGCCAGCCGGTGGAAAAGGCCAGCATGATGACGACCACCGAGCACACTTCGAGCGCGCTGTGCACCAGCACGAACCAGCGCGGATCCCAGGGCAGCGACTCCGGACCGGTCAGCGCCAGCCACGCCATGAAGGCTGCCAGCAGCGCCACGAGCAGCGCCAGGCGCCGCGGCACCGGGATCCGCGGACGGGCGAGCGCGCTCATGCCGCCACTTCCTCATGCCTGGCACCCGGCATGTGCTCGCGCATCATATGCTCGCTCATCAAAAGCTCAAGTTCCGTGGCCGCCAGCGGCCGGCTGAAGCGGTAACCCTGCATCTGGTGGCAGCCGTGGGCGCGCAGGAAAGCCTGCTGGCCGGCGGTTTCGACGCCCTCGGCGATCACCTCCAGCTTCATCGAACGGGCCAGCGCGATCACCGCGGTGACGATGGCGACATCGTCGGGATGGTCGTCGCCGCCGCCGATGCTGGCGACGAACGAGCGGTCGATCTTGAGACTGTGGATCGGGAAGCGGCGCAGCGAGGACAGGCTCGAATAGCCGGTGCCGAAATCGTCGATCGCCAGCTGCACGCCCATGTCCGCCAGGCGCGCCATGGTCTCGGCGGCGGCGCCCGGATTCTCCATCAGCACGCTCTCGGTGATTTCCAGCGTCAGGCAGGACGGCTCGCAGCCCGCTTCGTCGAGCAGGCGTTCGATGCGGCCGGCCACGTCCGGCTGGCGGAACTGGCGCGCCGACATGTTCACCGACATGCGCAGGGAAGCAAGGCCACGCTTCGCCAGCAGTGCCTGCTGGCGAAGCGCCGTCATCAACACCCATTCGCCGATCGGCACGATCAGGCCGGTCTCTTCGGCCAGCGCGATGAATTCGGACGGCGCCACCATCGCCCCGCCCTGCGGCTGCCAGCGCAGCAGCGCTTCCAGGCCGACGATGCGGCCACTGGCGGTATCGACCTGCGGCTGGTAGTGCAGCACGAACTCGTCGTTCAGCAGCCCGCGCTGCAGCCCGGTTTCCAGGCGCAGCTGGGCTTCGGCCGGCTGGCCCGGATCGGCCGCATGGAAGTGAAAGTGGTTGCCGCCGATGGCCTTGGCGCGGTACATCGCGCTGTCGGCCGCCTTCAGCAGGGCGGCGCTGTCCTCGCCGTCGCGCGGGTACATGGCGATGCCGATGCTGCCGGTCGGGACCACTTCGCGGCCGCACAGCAGCAGCGGCTGGAACAGGCGGTCGAGCACCTTCTGCGCCACCAGCGCCGCGTCTTCCGGCGCCGCCAGGTCGTCCAGCACCACCACGAATTCGTCGCCGCCCTGGCGCGCCACGGTGTCGCTCTCGCGCAGGCTGCCCGACAGGCGGCGCGCGATCTCGACGATCAGCTGATCGCCGGCCTCGTGGCCGAGGGTATCGTTGACCTGCTTGAAGCGGTCCAGGTCGATGAACATCACGCCCACCTGGCGCCCGGCGCGGCCGGCCTTGCACACGGCCTGGCCCAGGCGGTCCTGCAGCAGCGTGCGGTTGGGCAGCCCGGTCAGGGCGTCGTGGTTGGCCATGCGCAGCAGCGCCGCCTCGTCCTGCTTGCGGCGCGAGATATCCTCGACCGCCAGGATCAGGCGCAGCTGGCCGGACACGGCGTCGCGCATCGTCGACGCGCTCAGCGCCACCCACACGATGCGCCCGTCCTTGCGCACGTAGCGCGTCTCGCGCTGGAAGTCGCCGATCTCGCCGGCCGCCAGGCTGGCCATGATGGCGCGATCGTCGAGCAGGTCGCCGGCGTGCGTCACCTGGTGGAAGAAGCGCTGCAGCAGTTCGATCTCGCTGTAGCCGACGATCTCCGACAGCTTGCGGTTCACGCGCAGGAAGCGCCCTTCGCGCGACAGCAGCGCGATGCCGATCGCGGCCTGGCTGAAGGTCAGGCGGAAAAAGGCTTCGCTTTCCTGCAGGCGCATGCGGGCCTGGCGGCGGAAGGTCACGTCCTGGCCGATCAGCAGCAGCAGGTCGCCGCCGGCCTGGCGCGTGCGGCGGATGTTGAATTCGAGCCAGCGCACGCTGCCGCCTTCGCCGTCGAGCGCGACCGGCACGCCGTCCTGCGCTTCGCCGCCGTCCAGCACCGTCGCGCAGCGCAGCACCAGCTCGGTACTCGGCACCAGCGTTTCCAGCGCCGGACGGGCGGCGATGGCGTCGTCCGCCACGCCCAGCATCTCGCTCATGGTGCGATTGATGGAGAGCACGCGGCGCTCGGCGTCGACCACGATCAGGCCGGCCGGCATGCCGCCGATCACTTGCTCCAAATAATGCTGGTATTGCAGTACGGTGCCGGCCATGGTGGTGGCCACTGTCGCGCCGATGCCGCCGGCTAGATCGTAGCGGCCGCCATCTGTATCGTTATTCAAAATCGTAACCAGGTTGTCGCCGCGCCAGCACGGCGGCAGGGTCGTTTCTGTAAACGTGTAATAAAACGTCCAGGGCGAGGCGATGCAACGCCGCCATGGACGTTTTGTGACGCGTTCGGGGGAGTGAATCCGGCAGTAAGACCTGGCAACCGTGGCGCCTGCGTGCGTGGCCAGGCGCAATGCTCATGGTAACTATTGAATTCTTATGCGAAAGATTTGTTAGCGTTCAGCATCTTTGCATTCTATCTATTTATTGCACTTGTATCGAGCAATCTTTGCAACCAATAGTCAGACTGTTGCGGCAATGCAGCATCAACAACATTGTCATGACAGCTGTTTATTGCGAGCGGGCAATACGAAGATTAAGGATTCCCTCTACAACGGGCATTCACACTCATTCGACAGGAGCTCGGACATGGTCGGCAAACGGAGAATCGCGGCGGCGGCCGCATTGACGATGGCAATCGCGTTGGCGCAGGCACAGGCACAGGCGGCGGACGGCGTCAGCATCGCCATCAAGCCGGAACGCGCGACGCTGGGCAAGAGCGACGAAGTGGCGGTGACGGTCACCATGACGAATACCTCGGCCGCCATCGTCTACCTGCCGGCATGGCAGACGCCGTTCGGTGCGATGGAGGCGCCGCTGTTCGACATCACGCGCGACGGCCAGCCGGTGCGCTACCTGGGCCGCATGGTCAAGCGCGCGGCGCCGACGGCGGCCGACTACATCGCGCTGGCGCCGGGCGCCTCGCGCAGCGTGCGGGTCGAGCTGTCGGCGCTGTACCAGATGGGTGTGACGGGTGCCTACAGCATCCGCTACCGCGATGCGGCGCTGCAGCTGTTCGCCAGGCCGGGCGCCCTGCCCGCCGCCGCGCGCGGCTTCGCCGAGTCGGCGGCGCCCGCGGCCACGGTCTGGATCGACGGCCGCCTGGCGCGCGGCATGGCCGATCCGGCACCGGCCCCGGCGCCGGAGGGCGGCCCCGGCCTGAGCTTCAGCCAATGTTCGAATCCGCAGCAGCAGACCATCACCGGGGCGGCCCAGGCGGCGCAGGCGATGGCGGCGGATGGCGACACCTATATGAAACAGCCGGCGCAGGGCCCGCGCTACGGCACCTGGTTCGGCGTGGCCGAGGCCACCCGCACGGCGACGGTGGCGCGCCACTTCACGGCCATCAAGGAAGCCTTCGCGAGCAAGCCGGTGACGGTCGACTGCGGCTGCAACGAGGATTACTACGCCTACGTCTACCCGAACCAGCCCTACAAGATCTACGTCTGCAACGCGTTCTGGAGCGCGCCGCTGACCGGCACCGATTCCAAGGGCGGCACGCTGGTGCACGAAATGAGCCACTTCACGGTGGTGGCCGGCACCGACGACTGGGCCTACGGCCAGGAAGCGGCGGCGGCGCTGGCCACCGGCAATCCGGCGCGCGCCATCGACAACGCCGATTCGCACGAGTACTTCGGCGAAAACACGCCGCAGCGGGATTTGCGTTGATTATTGCTCCGCCGCGGCCGGGGCGGTGTGGCTGAAGCGCACCGCCGCGGTCTGCAGGCCGCTGGTCGCTTCCAGCTGCTTGACGTCGCCCAGCACATCGCCCAGGTAACGGATCTCGTACTCGTGCTGTCCCGGCTTGAAATCGTAGAACGGCGTGATGTCGATCGTGTGCGCATGCGCCGAATGCGGCGCCAGCTCGAAGAAGTCGGCCGCCGTCAGCGGCCCGCGCTTGACCCAGGGACCGATATAGGGCACCTCTTCGCCGCCGGGCAGCGCGTGCAGCTCGAACAGGCGGCCGGTCAGGCCGTCGCTTGACGCAATCGCGCGCGGCAGCCAGACCCGGCGTTCGCCGCGGTTCTCGATACGGAAGGTCACCAGCACCTTCTCGTGCGCGGCTTCGGTGCTCAGGCTCGCATGCACATTCATCGTGTTTCCTCCATCGGCGCTCCCTGCGGCCACGGCGCCGCCTGCAAGCAGTACGGCGCCCAGCACGGCGGCGCTTAGCGCGGTTCGTAGCGCGGTTCGTCTATCCATCGTCCCCTCCTGTCGGGTTGACTCGATTGTGCAACGGGAAGGCTTGATACGGGCGCACGCCAGCCGCCGGCCCCACACGCAGGCCGGCTTCGGCACGCTTCAGGGCGTCGATGTCGGTGACCACCACCATCACTTCGCCGGTGTTGCGCCCGCTGTCGTCGCTGACCGGGGCGCTGGCCACCTGGGTCCACAGCTCGCGACCGTCGTCCTGGTGGAACAGCATCTCGATGCCGGGCACGACGCGTTCGCCGCGCAGCGCGCGCGCCCCAGGGAATTCGTGGAAGGCGACCGGGCGCCCGTCGCCATGCCAGGCGCGCCAGCGGCTGCCGCGTTCCGGGTCGAGCGAGGGCATGACGCCGGTCGGCAGGTAGCGGTGCATGATGCGGTTCGACAGCAGCATGGTGCCGTTCGCCCCCATCACGCAGACGCCCACCGGCAGGCTCTCGAACACCGTCGACAGCCGTGCCTCGCTGGCGCGGCGTACCTCTTCCTCGTGCTTGCGGCGGCTGATGTCGTCGGCCGCGCCGAACCATTCGACGATGTTGCCGGCGGCGTCGAGCAGCGGAATCGCGCGCGAGAAGGTCCAGCCGAAGCTGCCATCGCTGCGGATCACGCGGTGCTCGAGCTCGAAGATGGTCTTGCCGGCGATGGCGGCATCGATCGCGGCCTGCACTTGCGGCCGGTCCGGCACCGGGATGTAGGTGTCGAGCCAGGCGGACGTGGTGTCGTCGGTATCGGTGAGAAAACCCTTGCCCTGCAGGCTGTGCATCTGGCGCCAGTCGGCGCTCATCCGGTACACGATGTCCGAGCTGGCGGTCAGGAACAGCCGGAAGTGCTCCTCGCTCTTGCGCAAGGCTTCCTCGGCGGCGCGGCGGCCGGTGATGTCGAAGAAGCTCATCACCGCGCCCTCGATGCGGTCGGTGGTGGTGCGGTAGGGGTGCACGCGCACGATATAGTCGCGACCGTCCTTGCTGCGCACCTCGCGTTCCAGCGCCTGCAGGGTGCCGAACACCGTCGCCGCATCCTCGGCCAGGCGCGGGTAATCGAGCCGGTTGGTGATGTGCAGCAGCGGCCGGCCGACGTCGGCCGGCAGCACGTTGAAGAAATCGGCGATGCGCGGCGTGTAGCGCAGGATGCGCATGTCGCGGTCGAGGAAGATGGTGGCGACACCGCTGGAGGCGACCAGGTTGGCCAGGTCGTCGTGGGCTTTCGCGCTTTCCTGGGCGCGGCGGCGCAGCTCGCGGTTGTCGGCCGCCAGCTCCTGGTTGGCCGACAGCAGCTCGGCGCGGCCGCGTTCGAGCGCCTCGGCGCCGGAGTGCAGCTCTTCCATCGTGGTCTGCATTTCCTCGGCCTGGATGCGCATCTCGCCGTTCGCCACCTCGGTCTGCTCGATCGTCTCCTGCAACTGCTTGCGCGCATGGCGCAGTTCCTCGTCGAGCTGGCGCAGCAGGGCGCCATCTCCGAGCGGTGCATGCGGCCCCGCCGCGCCTGCCGCACTGGCCGCACCGGCCGCTGCGCAGTCCGCCGGCGGCTCGCAGAACTCGACCAGCAGCAGTTCGCCCTCGGCATGCGGATCGCGGAAGGGCTGCACCTGCATGTCGACCGCATGGGTGCCGCCCTCGCCCTCGTAGCGCACTGGGCCGGTCGCCGCCCGCTGCCCGCTCCGGCGCACCTGGAACAGCGCGGCGCGCAGGGCCAGCTGCAGCGGCGGCAGCACCAGCGCCACCAGTTCGCGGGTCGGCTCGCCGGCGCCGGGACGCAGGAAGCGCGCGGCCTGTTCCGAGACGTGGACGATGTCGGCCTCGGCATTCAGCAGGATGCTGGGCGGCGCCAGTTCGGCCGCCTTGTGCAGGTGGATCTCGGCGAACGAAAACAGGCGCCCGCGGCGTGGTACAGGGGCGGCGCCGGCCGCTGCCAGGGGGGCGGCGCCCGTTGGTGCCTGGGCCGCCGCACCGGTCGCTGCCCCGGGCGCCGGGTTGGCCGCTGTCCGGGCTACCGCGTAGGCGCCCGGATCGGCCGCCGGATAGCTCCCCGCGGGGACGCCGGCGGAAGGCAGGCCGCGCAGCGGCGCGATGCCGGCCGCGCGCGCGAACGGCGGCACCGGCGCCCGCACGGCCGCCGGCCGGGCGCGGTAGATGCGCCGCGCCGCGTCCACCGGCTCGAACAGATCGCCAGCGCCGTCGACCGATTCGGCGCTGCCCAGCAACAGGTAGCCGCCGGGATTCAGTGCAAAGTGGAACTGCTGCAGCAGGTGGCGGTGCATTTCCAGGTTCAGGTAGATCAGCAAATTGCGGCAGCTGATCAGGTCGAGCCGCGAAAACGCCGGTTCGTGCAGCAGGTTGTGGGGCGTGAACAGCACCTGGTCGCGCAGCGCCCTGCGCACCTTGTACTGGTCGCCTTCGAGCGTGAAATGGCGTTGCAGCAGGTAGGCCGGCACCGCTTCGGCAATCGAGGCCGGATAGGCGCCGCTGCGCGCCACCTCGATCGCATGGTCGTCGAGGTCGGAACCGAACACCTGCCAGTCCTGCCCCTCTCCGCTGCGCGCGGCCTGGCCGGCCAGCAGCATGGCCAGGGTCCAGGCCTCCTCGCCGGTCGAGCAGGCGGCCGACCACACGCGCGGCCCCACGCGGCCCGGCTGGAACAGCGCCGGCAGCACCAGGCGGTCGAGCGCGTCGAAGGCCTCGGGATCGCGGTAGAAACTGGTCACGCCGATCAGCAGGTCTTTCAGCAAGGCGCGCGCCTCGCTCGAATCGCGCTGCAGCAGCGCGTGATAGCCGTCCAGGTCGGCCATGCCGCGCACCTGCAGGCGCCGTTCCAGGCGGCGCAGCAGCGTCGGCCGCCGGTAGTGCGTGAAATCGTGGCCGGTGCGCTCGCGCAGCAGCGCCAGCACGTTACGCAGGACGATCCCGGGCGCCGGCCCGACGTCGAGCGGCACGCCGTCCAGCAGCCGACCGTGCAGCGCACGCCGGCGGATCTCGCTGGCGATGTCGCGCAGCTCGGCCAACTTGTCGGGAATGGCGCTGGCCGCCAGCACGAAGTCGGCCATGCCGGAATCGATCACGGAACGCGGCATGCCGCCATATTCGGCGTCGCTCGGCAACTGCGCGATGGTGGCGCCGCCCATTTCCTTGATGCAGGCCAGGCCGGCGGTGCCATCCGATCCCATGCCGGACAACACCACGCCGATGGCGCGTTCCTTGTGCGCCGTCGCCAGCGTGCGCAGGAACTTGTCGACCGCCACCGGGCGCCCGGGACTGCGCTCCAGCTCGTCGAGCGCCAGGTGGCCGTCGCGCATGGCCAGGCTGCGGTCGGGCGGGATCACATACACGTGGTCGGGCAGGATCGGCATGGTATGGCCCACCTGCACCACCGGCATGCCGGTGGCACGCTGCAGCACCTTGTCGGCCGCGCTGGGTTCGTCGGCGGCCAGGTGCAGGATCACCACCAGCGCCATGCCGGGGCTGGGCGGCATGTTTTGCAGCAGCGCCATCAGCGCCGCATAGCCGCCGGCCGAGGCGCCGATGCCGACGATGGGAAACGGCAGGCCGCCCGCGGGAACGGGCGGCGGCGCGGCCGGGCTGGGTTTGTCTGATTCCATGAAAGTGCGATGCGTGGCGCCGATCATGGCACCTTAACGCATGGGGGCGGCGGCTGGCGCACCGCTCTGCGGCGGGGTGGGCCAGCCAAAGGTGGCCGCAAGCCTGGCGATCAAGTTGCACGAAAATTCTGCACGCTTGACTTCAGCCTGGCTCCGCAGCTGGTGAGATCATCGTCAAACGCAATCGAGACGCCCTTGATGTGATGGCGAGGCGAACCGCTGGCGATCGTGCAGCCTGTGTGCCCCGGCATGGGACAGGTGCACGGATCGCCAACACACGCGACTGGAACACCGCCCACCTTGAAGTGGGTGGCGCGGGTATTGATGACCTTGCCGCCATGGGATGTGGTATCGCCTAAACGTATGACTTTACGCATTTTTTATCCTACTTTTCCGCAACGGCGGTGCTTGCTTCTCCAGTCTGCAGGACTGCCCCGACTGTGGGCGGCTTGTAATTTTCCGGATCGACCGCCGGCTGAACCTGGTGCTTGAACACATCCCGGCCCTTTTGCGCCTTGCGCCTTTCTTCCGACGGCGGGCTGATGAACACGATGCTGGCGCCCGCAGGGTCGCGCAGATTGACCGCAGCCGAAGGGCCGCCCTCGTAGTAGCTCCCCATGATGCCGACTGCCATCTGCACGAAGAAGGTGCTGGCCCCGGTATTGCCGAAACGGTAGTCGGTGTTGATGAATTGCGCCGTCTTGCTGGTATCGATCTCGGGGCCCCCTTGCGCCGTATAGCTGTGCAGGGTCCCTTCGAATGCCAGCTGCTGCTCGACCTGCTTGCCGAAGGCGCCGATGATGCGGGCCGGGCCTTTCGCGCGCTCGGCAGCCGGCAAGGTCTCCAGCGCCTGTTGCCAGCCGGCCTCCAGGATCTTCTGCCGCTCGCCGCGGCGCTTGACTGGCTGACCATGCTCGTCCTCGAACTTGACGAAGACCGGGCGGTGGATGAAACCCAGCGAAGGCAGCTTGTCGAATGCTTCCATTTGATTGCGGTTCCACGGAACAGGGAACCAGGGCGTGGGCTTCCAGTCCTTCGGCGGGTCGTTCAGCCAGCGGCGGAACGCTGCCAGGGATATCTCGGCTTTTTCCTTGTCGAAGACAGGATGTTTGGCGAAAGTCGCGGCGGCGGTCAGCCACTCAGCAGCTGTCGGATTACGGCCGAAATTGAAGTTTTCCGGGTTGGCCAGCTTTTCGGGCGTCGGCACCGATTCTTTGAGCTTGTAGTACATCATCCGCAGGTTCTCCTGCAGATAGTCGTTGTCCGGATCGTTCCACACGTATGGACGCAGTGGTTCGACGCGTTCGCGGCGTGCCAGTACAAAGACAGCGGTGGAGTCGGGCATCTCTGGAATGTAATATCCGTTCTTCATGATCGGCGGAGTACTCGGATCGCGCGATGCGTGCCGGGTTGCCGAACTGTCGTCGGCTAGCAGGACTATGTACGGCAAGTCAGGGTGGGCATCGAAAATGGCAAATACTTGTTCCAGCAGTTGGTCAGGGCGCTCACCGAGCTGCCATGGTCCCGTGACGAACAAGTGCCAGGCCATTCCCGTTCCCTCTGCACTGGCGGCCAATCCCGGCATAGGCGATATCTCGCTTGGCTGGTATGCCGGATAGCTGATCGGTCCGCCTGCATAAAAGGTTGGTACCCCCCAAAACATTGGGGACGGTTCTGCACCATTCTCCAGCGCATCGCAGGCACGGGCTCCGCTTACTCCAAGCTTGTCATCCTTCGCCCACTCATACTTCTCAGGGTCGGGCTCGCGGATGCTGGTAAATGGCGTTCCCTTTTGCAGGATGTCCCACAAGTCGCCTTGCCGGTATTTCTCGACCGTGACGCCCAGGCCAATCACCTCCAGAACGTACTCCCGGCGCGCCCGCACGGTGTTCGACGCTGCATTCTGTTCCGTAAGCTGCTGAGTTTTCT
>Ga0265797_10005492_pt1 | contig 18483 bp, 17 predicted proteins | sample P2T30metagenome_FD_192433 | JGI IMG/M metagenome (GOLD analysis project Ga0265797, IMG submission 192433) | Plant litter microbial communities from East Loma Ridge, Irvine, California - P2 T30 | ecosystem: Environmental > Terrestrial > Plant litter > Unclassified | place: USA: California... | reverse complement strand
TGTTGTACAGTGCCCGACGCAAGCGTGGTCAGCAGGGTGCATAATCGACCTCTACGACGACGCGAGCAAGTATAGCTTGGAGACGCTTTAGATGTACCTGGGCGAAAGGGAAAATTGTTGAAGACGATTGATGGATGGGCGAACGAACGGATGGTCGAGTCTGTTGTTTACGAGCATGAGACGATGATTGATTGATACCTACCTTTTTACCTAGTTCGATAGAAATTGCGATTCCTAACCTGTCATCGGGGTTTATGCATGTGTCTGTGTTCTTGTGTGTATGTAACTCCAATAGAAGCCTGATGGTCGGTCGGTGGATTTTATCCAGCAGATTGCTCTTGAATCTTAACTACCTACCTTGGATGATCCACAGGTATCTACATGCGTACATGTATACAAGTTGCCGTCGTCGGTCTCACTTATAACCGACCATAGTCGAGACCCCGCACCTCACTTACACGCTTGGCCTGTGCTCCACATCTGTAGCCAGCCGTTGAGCTTCGCGCGTCTTGGTGAGCTTATCTTACTCTAGACTAACGCGTGGAAGCTTGCATTGCGCATTAATATTATTGCTGTGTGGTTGCGATCGTCAGGCCACTAGAAGAAGACACTTTCACCCTAAAGCTCGCGGCTCCTCTGTTAGCTTTACTCACCGGCTGTGACGACGATTATGACGGCAATGCACAATGGATGGAGGGGAGCGATCTTTACACCTTTCTTTTTGGTCGAGTTGGCCGAGGTGTTGTTTGTTTACTGCTCATTACTTACTTGCTTACTTTCAAGCAACGGCAATCTGCTTCTTACCTCTCTAGTAGTCCGTTCTCTTTCCCTCCCACCACTGCCTTCTCCCCGGTAGAATATCCCAATGCGATGACCGCGCAAGAAGACCTCAGCAAAGACCCCTCTCCCTCGCCTCCGGCCAGAAGCGACGAGAAGACCAAGCCCGATCGTCACGCGCGCCATGTCGACGAAGCAGCAGCAGCAGCCGTAGATCCTGTTGACGGGTTTCCGGATCCGGATTTGGGGAAGAGTGAGGAGGAGAGGGCGGTCATTGTGAGTGTTTTGAGGTTGAATGAGGTGGAGGGCGGTGGTGGTAGTGCCGGTGGTTGAGGTATGCTTGCTGATGTGAAGGGGGTGTTGTAGGATCAGAGGCTTGTGAGGAGGCTTGATTTGATGATTATTCCTGTGAGTATCGAAAGAAAGAGAGAAGGGCTTCAGCTAAATGAAACGATTGTTGTTCACAGTGGATGTCGTTTCTGTACCTCTGCAGCTTCCTCGATCGCGTGAATATTTCAAACGCAAAGGTACGTTCCGGCTAGCTGTGCTATGCTATGCTGTTCACGACGTACATTCAGTTTCCGTTTGAGTACAGTGCTAATTTCTGTCTCTCAGCTCGACGGACTGCAGGAAGACTTGAACATGAGCGATGGGCAGTACGCCGCTGCTCTATCGCTTTTCTTTGTTTCATACGCAGGGTTTGAGCCCCTCACCAATGTCCTGCTCAAGAGACTCAAGCCCTCCATATTCATCCCGGCTATCATGATCTTGTGGGGAATCGTGATGACAACCATGGGCCTCGTCCACAACGGCGCCGGGCTAATGGCAGCAAGATTCTTCCTCGGAGTCGCCGAGGCCGGGCTCTTTCCCGGCGTTAATTACTACATCTCATGCTGGTACAGGCGTAGCGAGTTCGGTATCCGGGCAGCAGTCTTCTTCTCAGCAGCAGCCCTCGCAGGCAGTTTCGGCGGCCTGCTCGCCGCGGCAATCGCCCAAATGCGAGGCATAGGAGGCAAGCCGGGCTGGGCCTGGATCTTCATCTTGGAAGGCCTCGCGACCATCCTCGTCGGCATCGCCAGCTACTGGCTCGTCCACGATTTCCCAGACGACGCCAAATTTCTGTCTGAAGACGACCGTAATCGTGTTCTCCGCCGCCTCAAAGCGGATGGGCAGTCTTCTGCTGAGCATGAGGAGTTCAAGATGGCGTATTTTTGGGCTTCGGTTAAGGATTGGAAGACGTGGGCGTTTGCTGTGATTTACATGGGGTGTGATGGAGCGTTGTATGCTTTTTCGTTGTTTTTGCCTTCAATCATTCAGCAGTTGGGATACTCCAGTACGAGGGCGAATTTGCTGTCGGTGCCGCCTTATGCAGGTAAGTTGATCGATATCGTTTCCTGGAACTGATGACCAGCCATGCTGACCACATGTATAGCCGCCGCAATCCTCACGGTCTTCGTCGGATACCTTGCCGACCGTACCGCCGCCCGCGGCTGGTGCAACATGGCCACCTCCATCGTGGGCATTGCCGGCTTCGCCATGCTGCTCGGCGCTCCCCCATCCGCCGCCGGAATCAAATACGCCGGGACTTTTCTGGGCGCCCTAGGAATCTACCCCTGTGTTGCGAACACAATAAGCTGGTGTGCCAACAACGTCGAAGGGGTGTACAAGCGCGGTGTAACGCTGGGTTTCGTGATCGGATGGGGGAACCTGAACGGAGTTATCGCGAGCAATATCTATCGGCCGCGGGATAAGCCGGGGTATAAGTTGGGGCATGGTGTTGTTCTGGCGTATCTTGCTGTGTTTTTGTTGGGTGGGAGTTTGGGGACGCATTTTGCGCTCAAGGCGGAGAATCGGAGGAGGAGGGCTGGGGAGAGGGATGAGTGGGTTGAAGGGAGGAGTCGGAGTGAGGTCGAGTTGTTGGGGGATATGAGGTACGTTTATTTTGTTTTGGATGTCGTAATGATGCGTGTTCACCTTCGAGGCAAGACCGTCGTGGGACCCGGATTGAGTACCTGATTGATGGACTGACTGGCTGATTGACTGACGCATCCTACAGACCCGATTTCATGTATACGCTGTAAGGATGAGGGTCAGCGACTGGTCCGGCAGTCCCTTCTTGTGAGAAATGATCAGCGGGAGAGAGACAGGTGGTACTCAACGATTTACCTAGGCTCTGACCAACTCTTTGAAGCGTGGGCGGATTGGGAGAAACGACTGTAAGCACACGTCTTCTCCAACATCCTCGGCAAGCGAAGATTATTGATGAAAAAGTTATGTTGCGCATCAGCCAGATGTAGTGCGATACTGGCGACACTAAACCGAGAGCATCAGCGAGCTGAGCGGCTCCAGTTGAGGCCAAAAATAGGTTGAACGTAAAAGTCGCCGTAGCGACATTTCAGCGATCAGGCTGAAAAGAACAGATACTACAAAATGATCTAAGCCTATGCAGATGTTAGCAGATGCTCGTGGAGAATGCAAAAGGTGTTGTTGACTTACCAATTGGCAAAGCAAGGTGAAGAGAAAAGAAAAGCTCATGAAAGACGGGGGAGGAAGAAAGTACTTATACATGCTCCGGAGCGGCGCACGGACTTTCTCTTGGCATTCCGCGTCGTTGTGAGCGTGGGCGGTGACGGCGGCGGTGACCTGATCGGGCGGCGGTGTCGTTGGAGGCGGTGATGAGTGGAGCCTCAGGCCCGTGTGAGGATTCACTCCCTACGGTGACGACAGGCAGCAACATTCAATCGAATCACTTGTGGGGAAGTCAGGTGCATCATCACATGGGAGTCAATCGATAGATCGTTGAACGTCGATACCTTTGATCGAACATGAGTTAGCAGTGAACAGAACGCACTGAGAGTGGCATCTTGAACAAAACATACCGGAAGCTTCAAAGCTACATCGTCTCGCTCGACTGGGTATATACTAATTACTGAATATCAAGAGGGAATAATGCTACAACAGCCGAACATTTACACGCTCACGCGTGTTTTCAAACAGAGTGATCATGACAGTCGTTAGGTGCGGACGGCGATACAAATGCACAGCTCAAGCAAAAGCGGTACCCACCGGAGTAATCTGTGCGCACTCCCAACTGCACGCCTTCCGCTTGAACGGTAGGATCTTCTCCTCGCTCAAGTCGTAGTACTCGTGTCCGTGGAACCAGTATTCTACCCACTCTGCCCGGGGTATCACAAACTCTTTTGTGCACGTCGAACAACGCTCATTGCCGTACTCCGCGCCATGGGCAGCTTCTTCCAGACCCCGAACGACATTCGGTGGCGTATCGCCTGGTAGTGTTGAGGAAACATCGCGGAGGTCGTAGCTGATTTGTGCAGAACGAAGGGCGAGTTCGAAGAGGGAAGGCGCGGTGGTGCTGACTTGCGTGGTGGGTGGATGTTGGGGCTGGAAGACTGGAGTCTCCAACGCATTCTCATCATGTTGATTGGTAGACATTACAGAGCGCACCACTGAGCTGTCGCTATCCATGTAGCGTATTCTTGAAGGTGCGAGAAAGATGAGTTGTTCTCGGCTGTCGCGTTTCTTCCGCGGTGTCGCATCTTTATCGCCGCCGTTGAGGAATTGCCGACCGTGGATGAACCTCTCCTCCAGCTGTCGGAAAATCGACGAAGAATTGGAATCATCACCGGACGTGCTCGTGTTCGCGCGGCTAGGCGAGCCTGGTTGTACCGAAAGACGTGGTACTTTGAACGGATTCGGTCGCAGACTGACTTTGCACACATCGTCTGTTGACCGTAGCATGCTAAATAGCTCCCAAGGCAAGTTCTCAAGCTGGTTCCCAGCGATATTCAGCTCTGCTAGCTTGGAAAGGCGCGTGACGCTCGAAGGGATCTCTCTAAGACTGTTGTTGCGCAGACTCAAGACCGTAACATTCGCCAAGTTGAAAAGCTCCGCAGGCAGCGTCTCTAACAGATTGCCATAGAGGAATAGCTGTATTGATGGCGTCAAAGGGCCAAAGAGATCTTCGCTGGGAGGCAGTGTGAGATCGTCATGTGCATGCTTGATCATCTGATGTAGAGGCCTTAGTGTCTCATTCGAGATGGCCGTCAAGCCAATTCCGGACAAGTCCACTGTTTCCTTCCCGTGTTCCAGGCAACCCAGGACTATCCTAGCAGCGAAAGCCTCCGGATCGTTTTGCCATGCTGGTTGTTGGCGTTCCCGCTTGTGTTCGTCGCGAACGACCGGCTTCGCCTTGATACCATCGCTGAGGAGGCTGTCGTCGCTACCATCACTCCCCATCCACACACCACTGTCAACATTCCTAAAGCTCTCTTTCTTCATCATGCTCTTTCGCAAGCTTTGCCTCGGTCTGCGAGCAACATCCCACCATGGTCCTTTGAACAATTTCTTGGGCTTTGGCTGATCGTCATCGCCATTGAAGTCTAGTTCAGAGACGTCTTCCGAGAATAGAGGATCGCTGCTCAAGCTGCCATAGTCCGAGTGCAGGCGTTTCCGGCTTGCGGCGCCTATGAAAGAGACGTCGCCGAGAGTGGGGAGTTGCGGAGGCGAAGAAGGAGGATCTTCGCATAGTAATGGCGGTGATGAAGGCAGAGCCATCGTGAGGGTCCGATGCTCGCCCGGGTGTATTGGAAGGAAGTGAAGTATAGATGACAAGAGAGCTCGTCGCGTGAGAGTCTATCGCGAGTGGGACGCGATCAGCAAAGACCCTGAAAGATAAGGTTTTGTGACGAAAGTGGCTGGGAGAACGAGTGGGTCGTGCATTTCTCACAGCTTCCTCCTGCTGGGCTGGAGGAAACCGAACCACAAACGCGTCTTGAAGTACTTTGGACATACATATCGATCCTCCGGCTATCGTGTTATATCGCTCAACATGCTACTCCCGTAGACATGACTTCGTCTGCGCGGTGCAACCAATGTGTCACAGTCCGACCGACCAACTCTCACCGCAGAGGCCCTACCCGGACACGCTTTCCACACCGACATACATCGGCGTCGAGGTCACTTTTTGTTGCAATGTCAGCGACGACTCATGCCAAGGAACCATGGAGACTTGCTTTTTTGTTCGACAAAGAAATGTAGGGCCAGCATGCTTTGTTCCCCTGTCCCATTGTCCCATTGTTCCATTGTGGCTCGCCTTTCGAATAAATGCGATGGCTTCGCCGAGTCAACCATTAACGCAGCATAAGCAACTGACTACAAGCACAACGAATTCCAAGAGCCTCGTCATGTGTCATTCATACCGGGCACCAACAACCACTTCTCGGTGCAAACGATCTTTTGCCCAGCACGGCACGCAGACGCCGTATGAGGTAAGCAACGACGGTACAGTCATGAAGTTTCACGAGTCCTTTCGTGGTTCAAAAGAAAAGAAAGATTCGGAGTTTCGAAACTCGGACCCGGTCCGATGTGGTATGGACACGCCAATCAAAGATCTGGTCGACGCGGGCGTCGACCTGAACGACATCAAGTCAAGGATCTGCACATTGAGAAACGAACTGCATCCACTGTTCAAGGAAGACAACATTTGTGTTTGTAAGCACGAGAACGCGAAACTCTGCCTTCACCCCACTTATTCATCTGTGAGCGAGCTAACAAAAGGTACCAAAGGTTCGCTCGAGCTCAACTGGGCTCCTCCACTGGAAAATTTACTGCTCCGCGCAATGATGCAACTTGCTAGTCGCATCATCACCGACAAAGACAGCCTTGGTTTCTGGGCGGGGATCATCAAAGCTGCTGAAGGTCCAGAGTCAGAGAAGCATCACTATTACGTTCCAGCGCGGAGGCTAGACACCCCGGAGAACGCCTTGCTAGAGAAGAAGGTGCTGGATCATCTGCTGAAAGTTGCTGACAACATCCGATTCCACTTCAAGGCTTTTCAGGATCTTCGCTACCGTATCTGGGATCATATGGAGGCAGATCAGGTTGCATTCTGCACCGTTTGGTCTGATGACGTGGCAGGTCCGGAGCGCCGTCTTGCACAGCTTTCGGCACTCATCTCTGCTGGGAATGGAGAGCAGCCTAGCTTCGATATGGAACAACTGGAAGCGATTCTGCAGCCAGAGTCTGACGACGAGACCGAGTCTGACGAAGAGCCGACGCAAGTCTGTTGTGGTTGGCGAGACGGCAAGTGCATAACGCAGGAAACCCCGTTCCCTCATATCTTCCTGAATTTGAATGGAATGTTCGGATACGACACGTCGAATGACGACTGGCAGAGGATGACCATCTCACAAATTCGACTGACAATCTTGAGAGGCGCTGATACGATTTGCCACGAGTTCGCTCATGCGATGATGTACATATACTTCCCGAACCAAGAGGAGCCTCACATGAACACAGAAAGCGTTGCCGAGGCGGGTCTGTCGTTCTCTAATCACGTCTTTGGAGGGATATTGTCAGCCCACACGGATGCACAGGGTTTCAACGAAGATCTTAAAGTCACACCGTGGCCAGAATACAAGTTATGGTCACATTACGTGGAAATCTTCGGACCGCTTGAACTTTCTGACTTCAGCAAAGCAGCTATGCCCGCCACGGTTATCTACTATCCCATGAACTTCAGATGGGAGTGCTTTCTCGGGCAGAGTTTCTGGGACGAAGATGGACCCAGGTGGTACAACGCGGTCAGAAAGCTTTGGCTTCGAATCCACGAAGCACACTACTTTGACCCTACCATGGCAGCTGACGAAACCCCCGTGACTAACACACGCGATAAGCGCGTGCGTCTTTGCGACTCCAAGATGGAATACCAGCGGATTGTTGCGAAGCGAGAAAGGAGAAGGGAGGCAATGAAGGCAAGCAAGGTTCGATGGGATCGTTACTGCGACAAAGCGGAAGACAAGAAGGAAGAGTTTCTCGACGGCGGCGGTCTGCGCGTTTTTGACGAGGCATGGGCTGGTTGCACCAAGCATTGCGATAGAAATGTGTTTTTGTAGATTCGTTTTGTTAGCTAGCCATAGAGCAACTTTGTACTTCAGGTTTGATCGCTCGATTGGGATCCTTCCGCGACTACTGATGGATCCTCAATCCACGTACTGTACGTTCATGATCCAGCCTGGCAATCTAGCTTGACTGTGAGAGTCAGAACATGCTGAATATCAAGTAAACATCCGTCGAACCTTCAGGCGATCAGGCGATCATAGCGTGAGTCAAACAGACATAAGCTTTGGGGTGGGGCAGTGCCCGCTCTGTGAGTCGACCGAGTCATCATGGTTCACTCAACATTGGGTAAACAACTATAAAGTCATACAAATCTACTCTGCTGGGCAACAAAGCTACACTGCGTCTTTCATCTCTCCGCCATCACGATGTCTTCCTCCATCAGCGGCGACAACACAGCATACAGCCATTCTTCGAAATTCTTCGACGACGAATACGTGGAAGCTTCACTGTCTACCCGACCCTCAACACCCGGAGACACCATTGCCCGGCTCAAGAAACGGAAACTCAATGCCCTTGGCTACTTCGACAAGGATGATTTTTCCCAAATTCTGATCTCAGCGAAAAAAGTCGCCGCAATCGTGAAAACCGCCACAGGAGTCCGAAGAGTCTCCCTGGTCTGGGACGGCGCGCGTGAGATCCGACTTATCCCTCTCCACGGCATCGACGCGGAATGGAAGGCGATGATGGACCCCCAGCTCGAATACCACACAACATATCCGGGATACATAACATCAAGATCCGGCCCTAAGCACAGCAACGAAACGCTCGAGAAGTTCCAAGCGGACATCATCAATGGGAACCCTCCCGCGATGGATCTTACATGTCACTCTTCGCCCGAAACGTCGCAGAACCTCTTCGCGAAAATCATACGTGGTGAACTCGAGCAGTGGCGGGTTTGGGAGAGCGAGACCCACGTCGCTTTCCTGACGCCTTTTGCTAACACGCCGGGGAAGACTGTTCTTGTGCCGCGGAAACATGTCGACTCAGATATACTGAGTACGCCGGTCGAGGATTTCGAAGACCTTGCTGATGCTACCTGGGATGTTGTCACAGTGCTCATGCGGTCTCGACTCGGGCCTCACCGCGTGGGGCTCATCTTTGAGGGCATGGAGATTGACTGGGCACACGCGAAGCTAATCCCGATCTGTGGAGACAAGGGATCAAGGCCGAGCGAGCAAGCGTTTGTTGACAAGTATACTGGATCTGTTTCTTCGCAGGCTGGACCGGCTGTTGCGCCGGAGGAGCTCCAAGAGATGCGAGAGAAATTCTATTCCGCCTCGATACGCTCATAGCCCTGCCAACCTTCGGATGGCAACATTTCCCAATGTCCTTCCATCCGGCTCAATGCCCTCCTCCACTTGCATTGGCTTCCCATCGCTGACCGCTAGATCAATGGCGACTTTCGCAAGTGAATCGACCGGCGTGTGCCACTTTGGCGCAAAAATCTTGATCGCCGGCAACATCCACGAAGTAAGCCTGTAAGCCACTGGTGGTACCCGCTCTGGCTTCGACGCCGAGCCGCTTCCGTCGATACCAGCGGGTCGCAGATTGTATACGGCCAGCTTGGTGCTGTTCGATGAGTCCGCCAAGTCCACAAGATCCTTCTCAGCTCTACCTTTGATCCGACCAAACATCGCTCGCGCCTTCTCCTTCTGATCCGCGCCTTCGCCACTCACATAGACGAAATTGAAGCGCCCGTTGGAGGAGTCTTTCTTCATTTCACCGAACGCTTTTGCGGCCGCGAGTGGCCAGTCGTGCGTCAGCTCCGTGTAGTCCTTCTCGGCCATTCCCATTGCCGATGCACCCTGGGCCCAGATACAGCCGTCGGCGCCTTGTAACTGCTCGGTCACGGACTGGGGGTAGTCTGAGAAGTCGGACTGGATGATGACATTTGCTTTCTTGTGGCCTTCTGTGGCGGCGACGGGCCTTCTCGATAATACTGACACGCGTGTGATGGTTGATGATTGCAGGAGCTGGGCCAGGACGGCGGAACCGACAAGGCCGGTGGCGCCGGTGAGGATGATGTGTACCATGGCGGCGGTATTCTTCGGTCGTAGATGATGTTCGATGAATGCAACTGTATTTGCGTCTTTCAGCCCGGGAGGGAGATGGCTTGGCTTGGGTAAGTTGTTGGGGTTGCTATTTCAAATGGAGGACGAGCAGATGATGGCAGATTGATACTTATACGATACGATGGTTCGATGAGACTCGCTGACAATGCAATCAATATAAGCTGCTGCCTACTCTGCGCGAGAAGTTTCGCGTGAACTCAGGAGTACCACAATGATCCATTGTTTTGTCAGGTGACTGGTTGTTAAATCCGACGGCGCGTCTGATTTTGCATAACAATGTGCAAGGGTTATACCCTTAAAGCCATTTACATTTTAAATCCGACCTCGTGCAGAATTCCAAGCCCCTTCCTGTGTAAGCCGAATCACCAAAAATCAGCGACACAAACCAACTTGCCATTCTCATCGTACCTCCCATAACTCCATCCCTTTAGGATCACACCGTCTGTCTTGACATCCACCATGTTCCACTGCAACGCGCTCTGGGAGTTGTTCTCCTTCCAATCGACGTGCTGTACCTGAGCCGAATTGCCAGTAGCCGCAAGGGCTTGCGAGATGAATTTGACCAGGCCAGGCAAGTCGTCGGAGATCTTAATGTCTGAATTGGTGTAGACAAAGCCTGAAGCGGTGCATCGTTGAAGGAATCCGATGCGTTCGTTTTCCGTAAGCCCGTTGTCCCAGGCTCGGTCCCAGGTCTTCCAGACTTCTTTGAGGTCTTTACCGGTGGACATTGTCTAGCTTGCCTTTCGCCTATGTGTGCTTGCTTGATGTTGTCTGTGGGTGCGGGCGTGTCCTGCAAGTCAGGTACGCTGTTACGAATGGATGTCTCGGGAAAATCGTGCGTAAGTGTCCTAGGAACTCATTCGTTTTCAAGCAGGAATTGACACTCTTTTGTAGACTTCACTCTACAATGACCCAAACAGGACAGCTTCAGCTCCGCATTTCGCGCAATCGAGGACATTGCGCGAGGACTTTACGCCGATAAGCTTGCCAGCTCAGCTGAACTCAGCTTCGGCCTGGGCGTAATACGACAGGCACATCCTGCTGCTGGAGTAGCGTTCTCGCTTGAAGATCACCTCGAGCGCTCTGCTATCCTGTTTGGGCAGTAGATGCGAGCAAGTAACTGCCAGAGTTGACATTCCGCATAATCATTTGTTCGAAACAAATTCGCGATCACTAGCTTCACGCTTCCTGCCCAGAGCCAGGACAACTGCATTCCAGACTCAGGCTTTTGCAGCTGCTTGAAGAGACGACAAAATGAGTGAAATACCAGAGGCCGCAGAACTAGAACAGGGAACACTTCACTTCGATCCCCAAGGATGGTTCCATGAACAGCCGTTGCGAGAAGAGGACTTTGCAGAAGGCGGATGCTAAACGTCTCAGGACGAAGGAGAGGGATTCGTGGTACTCTCACACCTACTCTCGTCGTCACGCCCGTTTTTGTGCCACCGTACAGCGTTTGCGCCTTGGCGATTTAATAACAATCAAGACGGCCACACTCTACGAGACACAACCTTGACCTCCACTACCCGCTCGGCACCCATCGCTACTTTGGGGCAGGTGGCTCAAAAGAAACGTGCGCAAGGTAGGTCAAAGTATCTTCAACCCCATGAGCACCTTACCAAGCTTAGTCTGCTGACATCTCTAATAGATCGTCAATTCCCACATCCTAGCATTTCAGCATGTCGGAATCCAGCGGCCGCAGCTGCGCATCCTGCGCGAGTGTGGAAGTCCGCCTCCTGCAGTGTTCCCGTTGCCGATCTGTCTGGTACTACAACAAAGACTGCCAGAAAGCTCACTGGAAGACGCACAAATCGTCTTGCACTCCGATCGCACAAGGCGCCCAAGACTCTTCCAACCCCGAAGACGAGGAAGACTGGGTTGATGAGGACACCTTCGAGGACTGCAATCAAGACAAGAAACCCTTCACCGCCATCGCCAACAACGTCTTCCTCCACAATCGCTCCAAGGAAAAGACGTTCCAGCTCCTAATCGATGCCCTGCGCATGCGTCAAGAGGACATGTACGCTCTCGATGGTGAGACCATGGGCGGCACAATCTACAACATGGAGCGTTCCTCGGAAAAAGCTTTCCGGATTTTCATCCACAAAGCCCAGGCCGTTGATGGCCTTCTTCCCTCCTGGTGGACCAAGTCCTCGGTCAATGAGTGCATCAGATACTCCCGCAGTAACCCGGACTTCTCGCTCGGTTGCGCTCAGGAAAAGCACGACATTCAAGAGACTTGGCGCGATTTGAAAATGCCTATGAAGCTTCGTATGGTTACCGAGCCCGTTTACGGGTACACTCCAGGCGGCCACAAGAGAGACGGTACACTGGCCATGATGCTGGAACACGAGGGTGGGAAATGGGAGGGCTTCGCCAGCAGCTCTGACCATCACTTGTTCACTGAGAAGACCACCTAGACGGGCTGATCTGGTGAGGAAGGAATGGCTTGTTGAATTTTGTCGAACCATTGCATATTGCGGGAACACATGAGCTCGTAGTCCGCTGAGGTATCGACAAAGCAATAGCGACTCCCAGTTAGATCTCATCGAGGATTGGGCAACAATACGAAGGTAGCTTAGAAAAACGAGTGCATGTATGTTCGCTTCTCTGTCAAAACTGCGGTACAAATAGCGCACTAGTCTATGTTGTATGTGTACTGCTACGCCTTTTCGTTTCTTCTTTGTTTTCGAGGTGTTGTTTGATGTATAGGCGGCGCCCCACAGATCCGACCAATCAGAAGTCAGCAAGTCTAAACCCGATCTCAAGACTTCAACTTTCAATGGGTACGCTTCGCCCCTATACTTCTTCACTACTTTAGTGACACCATCGTGTTGGCGTTGCGTGCTGTTTCGGCGCGATTTGCACAAGAAAGCCCGAATCAGACCTACTAGGCGATACATTGTACACCAGACCCGACAGATCACGACTTGCCATCTCTACTTGCCGGCATCATACACTTCACACGCGTCACCCCTGACCAGTTCGCTCGCTACATAACTTCACCACCACAATTACAGTATTCAAAAGATGCGTATCGCTCGTCTTCCGAAGGCGAGCGTGGCAGTTCACGTGAATGGGCGTGCCCTTCAAGAGTACGAGGCTGAAAGTGAAGATCCCATGACTGCCACGTCCTACGTGGAAACTGTCAACGGTGCCGAGTTCTCAGTCGTGCTGAAGCTGGATCGCGGTTTTAGGCCTGGCGACAAGTCACTGGCCGTCAACGTCTCTCTCGACGGATCACCAGCGACAGGTCTCCTTATTAGGGAGAACGAGTTGAAGATGGGCATCACTCAATCCATTAACAAGATGGTTGACGAGGTGGACGGCGTAAGCTGCTACAGAATGTTCACCTTTGCCCAGCATAAGTCAAGTAATTAGATGCCCGCACCATACCACAAGGAGCCCGCTGACCCAGCATAGCGGACGGCAAGCCGGATCCATCACTCATAAGCAGACTATCTAGGATTGGTGAGGTGACTGTCACTATATGGAGATGCCGCGAAACCGGGGCGTACTCCAAGGCGAAACAGAAGTTCAAGGCACTTGGCGAAAAAGGCATACCAGAGAAAGCGCTGAAAGGTCGTGCAGTCTCTTGCCACGCAACGTAAGTAATCCTGGAATCCTGCACGGACATCTCACTCATGACTGACATTGTCTTGTAGGCTTGGGAGAGTTGAGACGGCATCTCAAATACGTCCTTCACATATAGTTTCCTATGAGAGCAGGCCGATTGCGAATTACACCTTCAGGTACCGCTCACGCAGTACGTACATCGATGAGACCGTGTTCATGTTCTGGTGCTGACAGCTCTTAGGGGATCTGGAGATTGAGGCCATCATCAAGAGCCGCCCATTACTCCCAATTGAAGACCAAGACCCGGACGATCTCACACCGGAAGAGGCTCGTGAGCTCGTCCGCCGCATGCGCGCTCAGAAGGACACAGCGGCAAACATCAAGCCGGAGCGGAAGCTGAAACCGGAGAATCGTGCCAAGCGCCAGCACTCGGAGGTCACGCATGGCGAGGACGGAGATGATGATGAAGTCTCCATCACCAGCGTCGTTGCACTTAATACAAAACGCGCAAGGACCGCCGGACCATCCAGCATAGAAGTCCTCGACCTCACTGGAGAATGAGCGCATGTTCTATCGATCCAAGGCACTGGACAGGAGTACCGAGAATTGCGCAGCCGGAGATGGTGGCTCGGATGAATCAAAGTCCGACATGCCGAAGGTGAAAATTGCCGCGAGCCAGCAGACGATGCGATGCTCTTGCGAGTGTTGTTACCATTATTATACCCTACATGACATTTGTATTGATGAAACCTTAGAGAATCAGGACACCATCCACGATGAAAGCAGCATTCTGCGTATCCGTCTGCCTCTGCATATGTGGAACGACGCATTGCGACGGGAAATTCATACGACTGTCGATATTGAAAACGCACAGACAGTTCGAATGAGAGGAAAGGAAAACCCTCCGAGAAAGCACAAAATCAAACCACTCGAATTCTTCAAATCCACAGCAAAACTCCATAACGCCGCCGAGCACAACACCAAAAACCGAACAAAATACTCAAGCGCTTTGGTGCAGATTAGACAGATGCCGGACTGGTGCAAGCGTAGACAGTCACAATTGTCTGCCTAGCAGTGGCCACGTTCATTGAGCCAGTTCTTTCCCTTGGTGAATTCGCAGTTTATCTCGGGATCCCAGCCGGGTCTGGCGATGACCTTATCGAGCCTGTCCTCCAGCTTCTCCGTCGACTTCATGGGGAGGTTGAACTGGAATGAAATGGTCAGCCTCCACTCCGGCCAGTAGTGATCCAAGAGGGAAAAAGAGAGAGAGGGAGAGGAACAGAAGCAATGAGCACCACAGGACAGGGGAAAATTCACCTTTGCGCAGAAGTGGTTGCCAGCTGAATCCGTCCACTCATTGTACGACCAGTGGTTCATAGTGCGATGTCGTTCGCAAGCGGCCTTGACGGTGGCCTTGGAGACGTTCCAGTTGTCGCCGAAGAGGAAGAAGGTCAGCATCTTGTAGCTGACATCGTAGGTGCAACGCGTGACAGGGAGGGCGGCTTTCTCTTCCTCGGTCATGCCGGGAGGTGGCGGGGGCAATTTGTCGACGATGTCTTGGAGCCTGGTCGATGCGTGGAGCCCGGTCAATGTTTCTTGCACGCTCTCTGTGGAGTTTGCGGCGGGTGCTGCGATGGCACCCACCGAAAGGAGGACGAGCAAGATGTTGGTTGGGAGCATTCTTGTGGTGTGAGTGTGGGGAGAATGGAGGGAGAATGGGTGTATGGATGGAAGAGAGAATGAATGGGAGACATTGAGACGGGAAGGAGGGTGTATATATACTTGTCTCCCTCTTTACGATCAATAGCTTTGCCAATGGAGACCGAATAGGCCAGCTTGAAATTTTGCGACTCTTTCGTGGCGCTGCTATCGTCACAAAGGTTTTTGTCAAAGTTCACCTGTCGTCTGAGATAGACAAGGCATCATTGGAGTAGAGAGTCTAGGTTGCGGGTGATCTATCATCGGTACCAAGATAATTCTGATATCTTGCCTCTGGGATGCCGTCTCCACGGTAGCACAGGTTAAAGTTGGCTCGGTCCCGTCTCTTGAGGCAGTACCTCCTAAGGCTTGGTAGCAAGAGAGAAGCCTTCTTTTGGTAAGCACAACACTCTCAGCGGTACCACGTTATCGGAATGATGCAGACTTCTGAAGGTACCTCGATTCAATTTGGGAAATGTGACTAAGTTCCATCGCTTGTTCAAGAGCATGACCATTATCATTACATGTGGCTGTCGAAATGCGAAGCTTTCCGCGCATTGCGATTTTTATTCTTACAATTGAGATATATAGTAGGAAAGGATGCCAAAGAGCACGAGGCGCCGATTCTCGAGATTCACGTGCGCATCACGTACGTGTTGTGTTGGTACAAGATTTCGTCAGTGATATACAATGAGGTCGACGAGGTTGACTATTTCGCCTTTGACTTCCCTTTGCCGTTCCTCCTCCGCTCCCAGACCATGACATACGCTTCCTTTGTGCACAGCAAATCGGCGTTGACTTTGTCGACGAACAGATCTTGCATCTCCCACCACTGCTGCTGCGCGGTTTCGCCGCCTTCTTCCTTCACTTGTGCCCTCCAAACTTTTCTCTCGGCTTCGCCTTCCACTGAGTCGTCGCGTACCTTCACACCTTCGTGTGTGATGTTTGCCACGAGGTCGTATACGATGGGCTCATTGAGCGGATGGAGCTGAGGATTTGGCTCCACGTAAGGCGACATGTCAAGCGCCCGAGGGTTAAATGTGACAATTGTTGGATTTCGCTGGGCTTGCAGGAATTTGTTCGACTCGAATCGTTTTACGTGCATGATCAAGTATGGTGGAAGAGGATGCAACAGACGGTAGCGTACTCTGTTGTTCAGCTTTTCCTGTGCCGTGATGCCGTTGTATTTGTTGAGAACCGTTGTCAAGGGAACCTGCGGGATGATGTTGTTGTCGGTGTCGTCCTGGAAAAGAGGCGCAGGTGGGAGATCCAATGTCAAGATCATGAAGGGCGATCTCTGAGATTTAATCTCTGTGTCTTCGAAGCGTAATCGATCACTGGCATCTGCTCGGGCCGTGATCGATTGAGACTCGATTTTCACTGATCCTTGGAAGATGGTCTGGACAATCGAGGACTTCGGCTTAGACCTGCTGCCTCCAAGCGCGAGATGAAGATTGTTGAGGAACCAGCTGAGGAAGTCTGCAGGATCAGCTTGCTCGGTCAATGTGAATTTCTTATTTGACCGCGAGCTGATTTCCTGCATCAACTCATGAGGGCTGACGTGCGATTTGAAAGCTTTCGAGTTCCAGATCTTGCGGACCAGGGTGCTGAAGCGCTGCACCAGCTGCGGCTTTGACGAAAAGTCTTCCAGCATAAGAAAGTTCCGCAGAGGTGACACGTGTGCCAGAGCTTGTACGACAGCGTTGGTATAGTCGTTTGCCTTGATGTTGTTCATGCCGACAAAGCCGGGTATGTATTTTCTGCCCAAGAGATCCCAAGCAGGCTGTTTCTGCTTGTCCAACGCCTTGACATCCTCCAACTTGAACTTCGGGTCGACGACAACTTTGATATCGTTGAGACTGTCGCTCTTGACTTCGTAGCCCTCGGGCAGAACGTAGACCTTCTTCGTCTCCATGTTGATGTATACATGATGACCCACTTCCAGCGCGTGGAAGTATGCCGGTGTCTTGTGCCCTCTTCCTGCGAAATACTTGCCACAAACGAGGCAAGCATACACGTTGATGTTGCTCAGAGTTACTGAACATAGCTTCTCGAAATCGAAGTCGAGTCGTCCGCGATTTATTGTGTCGAGGTAAAGATCGCTGTAGCCTTTGGTAGGTTCTCGTTGTCGCGCGCTAGGCACCGGCTCGTCTAGGTCTTCGTTGCCCATGTCGTCTGAGTCTGCGCCTTCATCTCCATCGCCGTTGTGTGCACTTTGAGCTCCATTCGAGGCGGCATGGCCGTTTGCGACCGGATCCTGTGGTGGAGGTGGTGGAGGAAGGTCCTGGTCGGCGACATCGTCCACGCGCGCGCGTTTCGAGGCGGGAGAAGTCACAGATATGTCTTCCTCCAAGGGCTCGGCGGCAGGTCTTTTCGTCATGGTCGTGATTTGTGTTGTGTTGCTGCTAGATAGTTCAAGAGGCTGGCGCAGGCGGAGGTTCCCTAAGCATCGGCCGCACAGTCCCCGCGTCCCTTGACTTTGAGTCGCGAATCTGGAAAGTTTGAGGCCACGAGCGAGCGAACACAGAATCACAGGGAAACCCCTCCAAAACACCACCACTCAAACACCCTCACACCCAACTCGAGCTTACGTCCACCGATAGCACTCCGGACGGCTCATAAACAGCGATCATGGTATGGCGACTGCTCGACTACCTCGCCGCAAGCTTTCACTGACACTTTTCACAGGCCAACATCTTCGCTCCCGATGTTTCTGAGGAGAAGGGCGAGAATGCTCGTCTCAGTACGTATACAAGCTCGATAACTACACGAGCGCCGCTGATCTAACATTTTGCAGGCTCCTTTGTTGGCGCCATCGCCGTTGGCGACCTCGTCAAGTCCACACTGGGCCCCAAGGGCATGGACAAGATCCTTCAATCAGCAAGCACAGGCACAGTCATGGTGACAAATGACGGTGCGACGATCCTCAAAAGCATAGCGCTCGACAACGCCGCCGCGAAGGTCCTTGTCAACATCTCGAAAGTCCAGGATGACGAAGTGGGAGACGGAACTACCAGTGTGGCTGTATTGGCTGCAGAGCTGCTAAGAGAGGCTGAGAAACTTGTGGACCAGAAGATCCACCCGCAGACAATCATTGAGGGATACAGAATAGCGAGTGCGGCGGCACTGAAAGCATTGGAAGAACTGGCCGTGGACAACAGCCTCGATCAGGACAAGTTCCGCCATGATCTCGTTGCGATTGCAAGGACAACCCTCAGCTCAAAGGTCCTCAGCCAGGACCGTGAATACTTTGCGAACCTCGCCACCGACGCCGTTCTCCGCATGCGCGGTGCCACCGACCTTACGAACATTCAGATCATCAAGAAGGCCGGAGGCAAGCTTTCAGACTCATACCTCGACCCTGGCTTCATTCTGGACAAAAAGTTCGGTGTAAACCAGCCCAAGCGCGTGGAGAACGCCAAGATCATGGTTGCGAACA
>Ga0265797_10005491_pt1 | contig 18484 bp, 17 predicted proteins | sample P2T30metagenome_FD_192433 | JGI IMG/M metagenome (GOLD analysis project Ga0265797, IMG submission 192433) | Plant litter microbial communities from East Loma Ridge, Irvine, California - P2 T30 | ecosystem: Environmental > Terrestrial > Plant litter > Unclassified | place: USA: California... | reverse complement strand
CTGAGTGGCAGTGGCGGGACTAGCAGGGCCAAGTCTAAAGTTGGAGGTTGGACAGCAGCAAATATCCCAAAGCCGAACATCGGGAGCGGACCGCCTGTGGTGGTGGTGACGGTTATAGACCCCAAGGCCGATCCAGTATGGATGCAAAAAATCAAGAGCAATAGGGAGGAATACGCCAAACGACACGGTACGTCATGAGCCTCTGCAACACACATCGCATTAGATCCCTACTCACAACCACTCTCAGGCTACCTAACCTTCTTCCCCACCAACGACCAATACCCCATCTCCAACTCGCCTGCCTCCTGGTCGCGCGTCCCCGGCATCCGCCACGCCATGACCCTCTATCCCACCTCAACCTTTTTCTGGTACCTCGACTCCAGCGCCCTCATCATGAACACTGCTCTCCCCATCCACACCCACCTGCTCACTCCCGCCAAACTCGAAACCCACATGATTACCAACGCACCCGTCGTGCCGCCAGACAGCGTCATCAAGACCTTTGGCAACCTCAAAGGCGACAGAATAGATTTCGTCGTTACACAGGACAAAGATGGACTGGCGCCGAGTAGCTTTGTTGTGAGGAACGGGGAGTGGGCAAAGTTCTTCTTGGATGCTTGGTTCGATCCTATTTACCGAAGTTACAACTTTCAGAAGGCCGAAAGCCATGCTTTGGAGCATATTGTCCAGTGAGTTTTCTCCTCCTATATCCGCGTTCGAAGAATGAGCTGCGTAACGCTACAAGGACATGATCGCTGACTGTCAAACCTTTAGATGGCATGGAACCATCCTTGCTAAACTAGCCATGGTACCACAGAACCTCCTCAATGCCTACGCGACCGGACCCGCGGCTGAGAAGGATGGTCAGTACAAGGACGGAGATCTTGTAGCAAACTTCCCTGGCTGCGATAAGGATGGCAAGACTTGCGCAAAGGAACAAGAAGCATTTTGGGCTGTTCTTGAGCAGGGCAAGAACTAGGAGCAAAGTGCATAGGAATATTGCTTCGAAAGATTGGTCGCCTTCTGATAAGGAACACTTTGCAACGCAAGAAGAACAGGTAGAGGTTTGGAGTAGATTTGTATTGGAAAGGTAAAGATCGATATTGGAGTATGGCGTACGAGCTTGCACTGTCCCGAGGACCAGAGATGATGATTCTACGCATCATGGAATCATGTTGCGTGGAACATGATTAACATTAAACGTTGAAAAGTACAACTATAGTTTGTCGTAAAACGTGTCATGACATCTTGTACATAGCTAATCTACATGTTGTTTGAGCAACACAGTCTTCCTACTCAGCGCCCTTTGGCTTCCTCTGCTTCTTAACACTGACCATGCTCCTTCTCGGCCTAACCTTCCTATCCCTACTAGCCACATACTTGGGCCCACTGACCATGCTCGCACACATCGGTCTCCTCTGTCCCACAAACTTGCCCAGCGGACTGAACACCTCCACTTCGGGGTAATCCTCCTCCCACTCCGCCATCCGATCCTTCATATGGTCGTCGTAGAACTCTTCCTCGAGCACCTCTTCCGGATCTCTCCCTTCTTCCTCTGCCCTCGCAATCGCTGCGAACTTTCGATCCTTCCGCTCTTCTTCCTCCTTGAGACGCGTAACACGGTCGAACTTGGCTTGGTTGGGATCTTTCTTGACGAGACCAGAGGGTTTCCAGCCTTGTGGTCTGCGGGTTTGCGCTGAGACTTCTATCCATCCTACACCCTCTACCAAGATGTCTGTGCTCCATACCCGGAAAGGCAGATTCTCAGGTTTCATCTTACCGGCCATGGGCGAAGTAACGGGACCAGCAAGTTTCTTGGTAGCGTCCCATTTGAGCTGAAATCTACCGGCGGAATTCATTTTGGAGCCTACATTGGGGGCGAGTATAGGCGGAACTTGGAGCTGGCGGTCCGAAGTTTGCGCTTGGTAGTCTACAGCTTTTTCTGTGCGGGTTACGTGGGGGTGGATTGGTACGAAGGGATGGACGAGGAAGACTAGGTCGGGGGTGACGGGTGTGATGCGGATCAACCCACCGCCGAGGATGAGTGATTGTCCTGGTTTGACGGTGTAGCGTTCGGAGTTTATGCGGTTCTTCATTACAAGGTCATCGTGTGCGGTGGGTTGGACGAATGTCTCTAGGCCTGGTGTTGTGCGTGCAAGACCGGGGAGATCGATGAGCTCGCCTCTGTTGTTGCCAAACGGAATGCGGATTGGAGACGCTGTTGTTCCGGGGAGAGAGGAGGCAATTGGAAGGACAGGGTACGGGGTGTATGGCTGCGGTGGTGGGAGGAGCGCGTCAGGATCGAGTTCGTCCTCTTCAGGGTGGTCCTCAATTTCTTCAGGAGGCTGATGCAGATGTTCTTGAGGTTTGTTCTTCAGACGTTCCGTCTCAGCGTCTTCTTCGGCAAGCTGCTGATACACCTGCGTGAGCTCATCCAGTGTCTTTGCGTTATTGATCATTGTCTCACGCTCGGCTGCGCTCCGGATCTTGCGCACGTCTTGGTAGTCTGCTCCTCGTCCTTTGGGAAAGACGGCTTCGAAGAGGTTTGACTTTCCCACGTTGACCTTGCCAACCATCCATCCCGCGCCTCCACGCTCCCAAATATCTTCCTTGACCTGTTTGGTCCACCACCCCCGCTTTGCGCTCACAAGTCGCACGTTACCCAACCGCGCATTCGCATTCTGTCGTCCTAGCGCATCTCGAAGCACGTCTCGGACATATGGCATTAAGACGTCGACTTGCTCCTTTTTTGGCGCTAACAAGTCAGCTCTTGTAATAATGAAGCTGACCTCTGCAATGCGGTCATTGGCCACCCATCCCTTGTGCTTTGCTCGTCTGTTCTGTGTTCGAAGTTTGGGTATTCGCAGGGACGATTGGAGGTTGGGTACGATGGAAAGCGGGAAATCGGCGGCATCAACGACATGGTAGATGTGATTGCGGCGATGGGGCGACTCTGCGATCGTTTGCTGTATAGAGTCGACGGTCGGGTGGTGTATAGGCGATCCTACGCGGTGATGGAGGAGCTTGTGGCATCGGTCGCATACAGGCGTAGCAGGCGGTTCGTTGTCTTCTGGTGTCTCGGAGTTCTGGTCTTGAAGCCCCAATTCTCCTAGCAACTCGGGATTTACATTTTTGAGCGCCTTGGTATAGATGTCGTCCTCGGCAGTCGCCTCTTTGGGCCTGTTTGGAACCCAGTCTAAATATTCCCGTATCACATTCCTATCGACATCATAATATCCAGCCTCCTTCCTGTCGTATATCTGACTCGGCGCACCGCATCCCGGGCATGCTCGTGGCAGTTGCCTTTGAGTTGAGGATGCCTGTGTTGGAGGATGTCTGGGGGGATTTTGGCTGTTATCGGCGGGAGGGGTAGTGGCGTTTATTTGTTCTTGAGGTGCAACAAGAGTCGAGTATGCTTTTGGAGTTGGATGTTCGGGGACCCGGCGGCGAGGTGCGATTATGGGCGCTCTGAGCAATGCGGGACAGAGGAACAGTGGTATCGAGGCTTCATGGTTCAGCAGCGTCCTGACTTGCCTTAGAGCTGGTCGCATACTGTGAGAGAAGTCTGGGCACTTCGGAAGAATGTACGTTCAATAGTGAAAGGACGCAATTGTCCCCCACGCAACGCGACGCGCGCATTTGCCATGAAAATTAGTTAACGGGCGTCGGAGTTAGCAGGGATATCTGGCCTAAGCGAATCGGAGGGACTGTGCCTCGGCGAGTCATAGCAGCTCGCGCCCGCGCAACGGGGAGTTTATTACTTTTCTGGGGTATTTCACACTCAGACCACCCGCTTCAATAGCTTACACTGTGCCCGCGAAGCTCTATAACCCCTCTCTCTTCCACCCATCCTCGCTGCCAATCCCCCCTTCCACCCCGCACACAACCACAACATGCTCGCGTCATCAAGAACGGCGCTGCGCCAGGCGGCGATTAAGCAGCTGTCTCTCAGGACCAGCGTCCGAGCTGTCTCCGCTTGGTCGCAGGTACCGCAGGGTCCTCCAGTAAGTGGCAAAAGCAATTGGGCCCCAGTCGTCTTTCGCAAGTGCTAACAACATATCCCAGGATGTAAGTATAGCTTCTGAGAGAAACATCAGACAATAGCTCACCGCCCCTCAGGCCATTCTGGGTATCACCGAAGCCTTCAAGGCTGACAGCAACCCTAAGAAGATCAACTTGGGTCAGTACACACATTGTGACAAGGAAGGCGCGACTGACAGACATGCGCAGGTGTTGGCGCCTACCGCGATGACAAGGGCAAGCCCTACGTTCTGCCATCCGTGAGGGAGGCAGAGGAGAAAATCATCAAGTCAAACCTCGACAAGGAGTACGCCGGCATCACCGGTGTACCCAACTTCACCAAGGCTGCCCTCAGGCTCGCGTACGGCGAGGACTCAGCTCCTCTCAACCAGGACAGCATCGCCGTCACCCAGACCATCTCCGGTACCGGTGCCCTCCGCATTGGCGGTGCCTTCCTCGAGCGCCACTACCCCGGTGCGAAGACCATCTACATTCCCACCCCATCGTGGGCCAACCACAATGCTGTCTTCAAGGATTCTGGTTTGAAAGTCGAGAAGTACCGCTACTACAACAAGGACACCATTGGCCTCGACTTTGAGGGAATGGTTGCCGACATCAAGGCCATGCCCAAGAACAGCATTGTCCTGCTCCACGCCTGTGCCCACAACCCTACTGGTGTAGACCCTACCGAGGAGCAGTGGCTTGAGATTGCTGAGGCTGTCAAGGCTGGTGACCACTTCCCCTTCTTCGACATGGCTTACCAGGGCTTCGCCAGTGGTGACACTACCAAGGATGCCTTCGCCCTCCGTCACTTCATCAAGGAGGGTCTCCGCCCTGTCCTTGCTCAGTCCTTCGCCAAGAACATGGGTCTCTACGGCGAGCGTGTTGGTGCCTTCTCCGTCGTCTGCGAGTCTGCCGAGGAGAAGAAGCGTGTTGACTCTCAGATCAAGATTCTTGTCCGCCCACTATACTCTAACCCTCCAGTTCACGGTGCCCGCATTGCGTCTGAGATCCTGAACGACCCTTCTCTCAACAAGCAATGGCTTGGTGAGGTCAAAGGCATGGCTGACCGTATCATTACCATGCGTGCCCTTCTCAAGGAGAACCTCGAGAAGCTCGGCAGCAAGCACGACTGGAGCCACATTACCTCGCAAATTGGCATGTTCGCGTACACTGGTCTGACAGCTGAGCAGATGGACAAGTTGGCAAAGGAGGTAGGTTTATATCCTGCAACTATCTTGAACTTTACGCTAATCGCGACAACAGCACTCCGTCTATGCCACCAAGGACGGCCGTATCTCGGTTGCGGGTATTACCAGCGAGAACGTCGGCCGCCTCGCCGAGGCCATCTACAAGGTCAAGGGTTAGAGTCATCATAACATTGTTCCACTTCCTTCCGTGAATCAGCGATCCTCGGTATGGCATAGCTTGACGCCAGCATTGTACCATACAGACAGCATCAGCGGCTAGATTATACAGTATCAAATTCTACGAGAGTCTACGAGAAATGAAACGGCTCACGATCCCCTCATCCTCGTCACCATATCTTCTCTTGTGTTCTCGGATCGAGGTATCTGATTCGTTTAAATTGGTTGATGCTACCATCCTTAACCGAAGTTTTTCCAGCTTTGACATCACCCACTAAATCCCCACACCCCACGAGTCGTTGGTCATTCCGTCGTGAAACCATCGATGATGTGTAGATCTTTACTTGATGTGGTATCGCCTGTACCTCGTACTACAACGACGCTAGTTCCCGCGCGCTGGGACGCCTTCATCGCGAAAGGCCAAAAGCATACGTACCGGACCGGTTTCGCTGGCTTGCATATGCGGCATCCCCAAAAGGTCGTCACCCCTCTACATGCGGAGCAGAGTCGGTTCTTGTCGCGCACATCTCTCCAAGAACCGAGCCTTGCGTTCTCCATTATTCAGTAAGCTGTTCCGGTACCGCACACCGCATCGTTCAGCAAGTGTCCTCACCGATAGAACCACCACGCTAATCACTCCGCTCGGTTACCCTGCAGCTGCGATCCGCAAGTTCCTCGTCCTGCACGTCTGAATCACAGGCGCTGATCCTGGGCGCCTCCATGTAGTGTTGCTTCCGTCATCCGTACCCCCTGCACGAGCAACAGGAAAGTATCGACGCCTTGCAGCTCGGAGGAGGCCGGATGAACGAGTATGATTCACGCGTGCAGGTTCCTGCAAGAAAAGAAGTCAGGGTCCATGGAGCATGCCTGTTGGTGGGTTTGGTACCCGGACCTATGGCGTTTGTTCGCATGGGCGGATTCGTGTGCTGGCAACGACTGTGATTATTTTGATAGGATAGCTACATGGCAATTGTGAAGCGCGCAACGTGCGAAATTCAACGGTGACCCGTCGACGTATTTGTGTGCGGTTAATGCTGCTAGGTTGGGCTAGCAGATGAAGTTCCAGGGTCCGGGTAAGTATGCACGATGACGATGGCTGGTGAAGTGACGTCGTTGCTCTCACGACGAAAACCAACCCTCGTCTTTCTTTATATTCGTACGCTGGCACCCCGCCCTCACCCTTCCAACAGCGGGCAATAGCAATTTTCCGAACGCTTCCAGGCCTTCTTGGCACACTGTCAAGTTGCCGTCTTCATTTTCCAACCTTTTGCGCACAACGATTGCATGCGCTGCCGACGGGACAAAGCGGTGCGAGCGAGGGTCTCTGCTAGCTCCATCAGCCGCAAAGGACACCATGGAGCGGGCAACCTGCCAGGTCAGAGGCCTGACTCCACACGACATGGGCGCGTTACATTACTTTTGGCCGGACAGCCGATGAGATCGATAGGGGTCATGGTCGCCAGTCAGCCGTTGGCAGAGGGTAGAGTTGGGCTTTGTGACAGGCGATCAACGGCGAGTGAAGGCTGCCGATTGACGTCGAGGTATCCACCCACATATAGCGAAAGCCTTATTTCTGTGCTCATCATTCCGTGCCCCCCCTCTTTTGCGGTGATGCAAGCATCGCCATTCTGACTTCTAGAACACGGCCGACTTACATATGAGCAACGTGCCCGTGACCATCACTGCCGCTAAATTGCTTTCTTCTTATCTCACCGACTCGACGTGTCGTCCCAATCTACCGCGAACAGCATAGCTGCAGTCGCTTCTCTCGGCAACCGATCCGTGGAGGCTTTAGCAACCTAAACGAGCAGAGGGGTTGACTAAACTAAGGCCTCTGTACGTAGTAGTTCGGCAGACAATAACAGTCACACTCGCATTTTCCCCCCTTGCCCTGCGTCCGTAACCACTCTTCTCTGCAGAAGACGACAACTCTAATAACGGCGCTCACAGCAACAACGGGCCGACCCTTTCGTCATTCACTAAGCTAGATTCAGCCACAGCCAGTGAATCGGACAGCCGCACGGTCCACTACTGAGGCGCGAAAAAATATCCGTCGCGCCCACGTCTTTGAAACGCTGCGACACCAGTACACGAAGGTGTCGACAGCATCACCTCGAGGTTGAAGAGGGCTTTCTGTTTCCCGGATTTGCTGTTCGGTCTTGTTCAAAATGTCGGTTACCGACGACAAGGTTCGTGTTGCCCCTCCATTACCTGCTTTGCTCCTGCCTGCGCCCCTCCATGTCCTGCAATTCTCCGCACGTGTCAACCTTCCTGCTGTACACATCGCAACACGCGCCTATAGCTTAACCGCCTAACCTAAGAAATTCACTACAGAGCGGCGACATCATGTCGATCCCTGGTGCGGAAGACCAAATCGACCCAGCCACCTTTGAGCAGATTCTCGAGATGGACGAGGATGAGGTCGAGCGCGAGTTCAGCAAAAGCATCGTCTACGACTTCTTTGGCCAGGCCGACCAGACCTTCAAGAAGATGGACAAGGAGCTGTGAGTGCCCCTGTATCTGCCCGGGCATCACCATGGCGTGCTTGCGCGCGCAATGCCGCCACATGGCGAATGCGATGGCTAACGCCACAACAGCGAGAAGAAGGAAGGCAAATACCTCAAGGAGCTTAGCGAGCTAGGTCACTTCCTCAAGGGCTCGTCCGCCACGCTCGGCCTCACCAAAGTCAAGGACTCGTGCGAGAAGATCCAACACTACGGTCAGCTCAAGGACGACGCAGGCTTAAAGGACATCACCGAGGAGAAGGCACAGGAGAACCTGGCCAAGATTATCAAGCAGGCCAAGACAGAGTTCACCGACGTCAAGGAGATTCTGAAGAAGTTCTACCAAGACGAAGGCGACGAGGAGGAGGAGGAGGAAGAAGAGCCGCCCGCGAAGGCAAAGGCCTAGGGCGCAATTTAGCCAGAGCTACGGCGCGAGCAACCATCTCGCACTCGCCACGCTCAGCTGAAGGAGACGGCATCGTAGCAGCCAAGCCTCGGACCGTACGCTCCAACGAGCGACATTTGACTCCGGCTTCGCGCCCTACAACCACTCCTCAACCTTGACGAACTTTTTTCCTGTGCGACATGCCTCTCTCACGTTCCTCGGAACGCTTTTTGTGTACATGTCGTCATCGGGCCAAGGAGGAAATTACAGTACTCTACATAGCCTGTCCTCAATCTTTTCTATTCCCGTCTGATCGCATTGCATAGAATATGAATAAATGTTAACCGTTCCTTAAATTGTACACATGTGCCATCAACTGTTCCTCAGCCCTACCGGTGAAGGGCCGAACGAGCGCCCATCGGCGGGCGCATGTCACTCACCCCACCTTCGGGACCTACGTCACCTTTTGCACATGGCCTTTGCCGAACTTGGTACCGCGTGTGATAGGCTGACTTTCCAGACCCCAAGAAAAGTCAACACCATGAGTGGTTCCATCGTAAGGTCCTTTCTCGGTTCCGTTCTTGTAGCCTTGCCGGTCTGCCGTCTGTCATGTGGCGTTTAGTGAGGCGCGCCTGATTTTGCCCGCTTTCTCTTCCCTTGAACCGCTCGTTCAACCACTCTCGCTTTTGCACAACTTTTCTGACTTCTCATGCTCTTTGCGACCATTCTGCGTCAGGCTGCTTCTGGACCAATCAGTCGCGGCGCTACTATCACAACTGCTATCGCGCACTCCACTACTCGCTACCAACGAAAGAACAGAGTCGCCCGTCATTCTCTACAATCGACTCTAGCTCAATTTTCTCGTACCGCATCCTATACTACATCACCAATCATGGGCAAGAAAAAGTTCAAAGGCGAATACAATGACTTCCTAGATGGCGAGAAGTTGCGCGACAACACCGAAATCAGAACGACATTGCAGGGCTTCGCGGCAAGAGATATTTCACCATCGCTCGGACAACAAAAGCATACAAGTAGCAAGAACCAAACCAAAGGCGGAACAAAGAAACCACAACTCACACACTTCTTGTGCCTACCATTGGTCACCGATACGAGCAAACCTCAACTGCAAAAAGGACTGGAGAGATTCAAGGAAGACCTAGCAAATGATGGCCCGGTACCCACAAAGGCTGTCCGGCCAGTTGGCACATTGCATCTAACGCTGGGAGTAATGAGTCTCTCTCCCCTAAAATTAGAAGAAGTGAAGCAAAATCTGCAAGACTTGGACCTACACATCCTCCTTCGCGACATCACCCATCGACGCGTGGCAGAGAAGGCTGCCGAATCTGGCGAGATAGCAGAAAACCTCAATGCAGCAGCCATGCCCGACACAGACGCTTTAACGATCAATCTCGGATCTTTGATTCCCATGCAAGCACCACATAAGACAAGCATTTTATACGCAGAGCCTCAAGACCCATCACAGCGCTTACAGCCTTTTGCTGCGGCGTTACGAGAACAGTTCACAGAGAAGGGACTACTGGTGGAGGATACTAGACCATTGAGATTACACGCAACGATAATGAACACAATCTACGCGAAGCCGAAGAAGCATGGAAGGGGGCGACCCAAGAGCCAAAGACTCAGAGACGGCTTGAAGCACATGGAACACAAAGTCTCGCCCCACCACCACCACAACGGCGAAGACACTAAAAACACCTTAACCAACGACGTTAACCTAGAAGACGAAACTGCATCCACAGCAGGCTCTCTAGATGGCAACGAAGCCACCGCATCTGTCGATGCCTCGACAGCAGAAGCGCCACGTCCAACCGGTGAAGGCCATGGCTCAGATGGCAAGAGCTGGATGCGCTTTGATGCTAGGAGTTTGATCGAGAAATACAAGGGGTTTATCTGGGCGGAAGGGGTTAGAGTGGATAGAGTTTGTATATGTAAGATGGGAGCGAAGAAAATCTGGAGTGGAGGGATGGAAGGGGAGGGTGAAGTGATAGATGAGCAGTATGAGGTTGTTTGTGAAAAGGAAATCTTCTAGTGATGAAGGGTCAGATGGGATATATGTTTTGCAGTGCTGGTTCATGGTAGATTCGAGGAAAGAAGATGTGGTACTACGCTTGTTGAGGTAGACGACCAGGCACGTATCACTGAGATACCTGGTTCTGGTCTAACGCACCAGGGTGGGTACATAGTACCATACCTCACAATTGCAGGCGTCGCAGTGTACTTGTTTCCTACGCTACAACGCTCTCGACCCTCCAATTTACCCATCCCACCTTCACTCTCCACGTTGTAGCTTGCTGATTTCCGCTTCAATCCTTTCCGCCTCCTCAGCCAAGCCTTTCTTCCTTTTCGCCAAATCCCTCATCCCCTTCTCGCCAGCCTTCCCGTACAACTCCAACTCTCGCCTTGCCAGTGCCTCCCGATCCCATAGCGCCCTCTTACCCCCACCCAATCCCTTTCTATACTCTTTCAGCGCATCCACAAATTCCGGTGGTGGAGGATGAAGTAGAGTATGGATCTTAGCCTGTAGACCAAGTAAGATGGCTTTCGTCTGGAGGAGTTCGGCGGATGATTTGGTGTGTCGGGCTAAGGCGCCTTGTTGAGTTTGTTCGAGGATTTTGATGCTGGTTGAGAGGAGGGTAGAGTGCGTGTTTAGTAGTGTTGTTAGGGTGTTTGTTAGATGCGTAGTTGCGGCCTGGAGGTCACTGGGCAGGGACTCTGTAGCGGAGTTTTCAAGAGTCTGGGCGATATTTGCTAGTGAGGAGATTGGTGGCACGGATGATGGGGAGGCGATCATGCAGAGGTAGTCTGCTATGGTGACGAGTTGGGTCGATAGAGCAGAGGCGATGAGACCTATGTTCGAATGGAAGAAACCGATGTCGCTGGAGAGGATGTCTCGATCTGATGCTGAGATTTGACCATTCAATTGCGCAGTCACAATCTCTATAACCGCATGGAGGTCTAGTGGGAGATCTATACCTTTTGATGGAAGGGTTGACAATGATGTTGTGAGGATTTGAGTTGTATGCAAGGTTGTGAGGGCGGAGGTTAAGGTCTGGATTTCTGTCAGCATGAAAGAGTGACGCCAGGACACAGCATAACTACATGAGAGTAACGAAGTATGGAAAGACAGAAGGATAGAGTAGCTGTTGATAACTTATCTGACGTAACTTTCATAAACAAATAAACGACAGAACACAGAATTATACATTGGGTACCCCGAACGAGAAGAGACCGCAAAGATCGAGGAGGAATCTCGCAATCTTGAATATGCGACATTGAGAGTATCATTACCTTTCGTATTTCATCATGCACGCGCTGCTTCTTCGTATCTCTCGTCGAGCCATTATGGTTGAGCTTTCGGGTGCAAAGATCCTTGTACAAGATTTCGAAGTTGGGATTGCGTTGCAGCACTGTAGGATCAATAGGTGGAAGCATGATGGCTCCTGTACTTGCGCGGCGTGGCTTGAAGTTACAGCTAAGAGGGACGTGACGCGAATGGTGACTAGGTGCAGTAGAGGTAGGTAGCAGCGGGCGCTAGATAGTTGTCAGCCTAGCGGCTTGGCCGACACTTCACTCATGTCGCCGATCTTAGAAGACTAATCAATTTGTTCTGCTCGAATCTGGTGTTCGAGTATTAATCATCTTAATTGACAACAAAACTCGTCAGAAGTCTGACACGGAATTTTCGACATCCAACATATTTCACGATGCCGGAAACACGAAACACAACTTCGACATACCACCTCTACAACCGTGCAGGGTCGTCATGTGCGCGCCGAGTCCGCATCGCCCTATGTCTAAAACGCGTACCCAACGTCCGTACACATGACGTAGACAAGTACTCAAGGACCACCATCGGAACAAAAGAGTATCTCGCCATAAACCCCAGCGGCGCGGTACCCGCCCTGATCCAAGAAACAACATCATCAGGACATTTCACCAAATCACGCTTCGTAATCACGCAGTCCACCGCCATATTGGAGTATTTGGACGAAACATTCCCGTCAGTTTGTCCCTTGTTGCCGCCCGTGTCTAAACCGGAGGTGAGAGCAAGGGTGAGAGAGTTGGTAGCGATAGTGACGCAAGATATGTTTCCTTTTGCGAATCGGAGAAATGGATTGAGATTGCGAGAGGTTGCTGGCGCGGCGGAAGATGGGCAGCGAGAATTCATACAGAGAGCTCTGAACGAGGGTTTCGATGCTTATGAGACGATGGTGGGGAAGTACGGGGGGAGGTATAGTGTGGGTGATGCGGTAAGCATGGCAGATGTGTGCCTTTTGCCTCAGGTGTTGCAGGCGCAGCTGTGGGGCATATATGTGTTGGGATGTGATAGATGGCCGTTGATCAAGAATGTCATAGGACAACTGGGTAGAATTGAGGCGTTTGCAAGGGAGATGGATGATATTGCTGTAGATGATGCGACAGTCGTAAAACCACTGCCTTGAAGTAGCGCTCGCAGGTAATGAGTAGCGGATATTTTTACTCGCTTGATGCAAACTATAGAACAGCAGCGCCGTAAATGCTTGGAACTGAACGCCATGCCAAACGCCAGCAGGACTAAACAGATGCACATGAACAATGCGAGAGAGAAACCCATCCAGATGATAGCACGACAGACCTTTACATGACGGTGCAATTCTCCTCCTGTTGTTTCTGGTTTGTCCGACTAAGACGTTCTCGCTTCATCTGGACTTTGCTTCCACCACGCTTGAGTTCTTCAAGTCGCTCTTGAGCTTTGGGAAATTTATACGCTATGAAAAGGTTAGTATTCTCCTTCGCAATATAACACAAAGTTTTAGAAACATACCTGCAGCCCGTCCATACCACCGTTTCGCCTCATCCAAACTCCGTGGGCAGCCTATGCCCACTTCGGTGAAGTAACCCATGGCGAAAAGCGCTTTTGGTAGTGGTGGCTCTGCGCACGCTGCTTTCCGTGCCCAGAGATAAGCCTCAGTATCGCTTTGCTCGAGGATACCAGATGTACCCGTGAGGTACCAGCCCGAAAGTGCGAGTTCACTCTGGTGTTCTTCCTGAGCAGCTGCTTTAGTGTACCAAGCTATGCTCGTGCGCGCGTCAATAGGGCAGCCCAGAAGTCCGTATTCATAGGCTTGTCCGAGACGAAATTGAGAGAACTTGTAGCCGAGATCAGCTGCTTGGTGGAAGAGCGATAATGCATATGCCTCGTCGCGTATGACGCGTTCATTGCCGGTTTGCGCTTCGTAGATGAGTGCCAATTCGTGGAGCGCGTGAGGATTGTCTCGATCTGCTCGATCAGCGGCTCGTTTGAGCATGTTGATGGCTTCGCCGAAGTTCTTCTGTTGGCCGAGGAGCCCCTTGAGGAGAATCATGCCCATCTTATACATCGCAGGTGTGTCTCCTAATGCAGCAGCACGTCTATACCACTGTACGGCTTTGAGGGGATCCTTCTTGGTGCCACCGCCTTCCTCATGGCCCATCTCGCAGCAAACGGCTGTTCGATAAGCACTTGCAGCATGGCCACCCTTTGCAGCAGATTGATAGAGCGTGAACGCTTCTTTCGTATCTACTTGCAGGCCAAGCAATCCTTGCCCGTAGCAATCGGCGAGATAGAACATGGCGTCTGGGGAACCATTGCTGACTAGCTTCTTGATGATCTTGTGAGCCTCGAGGATAAACTTCTCGCGATTTTTGTTCTTTGTCCTAGAGTCAGCTGTGCCTCCTTCGTCGATAAGTACGCTCGATGCTTCTACAAGCTTTTTCGATAGTTTCAGACCCGTAACAACATCGGCCGGATTTTGCTTAAATGTGTTGCGCAATCTGTTGAGCTCATCGTAGGTAACAGGGTGTGACACTGCACCTTGTCCACTGTGACGCTGTGTGGATGGGTTGCTTTCGTAGCTGGCACGCCCAGGTTCACTGTTGTATTGTCTGACGGGTGGTGGCCTTGCATTTTGAGGTGCTTGGGGCTGCGGTACCTGTGGCTGTTGCTGCATGAGGCCTTGTCGTACAGGCATTGGATGCGCCGGTAGTGTATCTGGGTTCGACTGCGGTTGAGTAGTACCAGGTCTTCTGCCCATTGGGTCGCTCGGATTGCGACTTGGTGCGGGTGCAGCTGTTCCTGGTCGTTGGATAGGGTTTCCGGGTGCGGGCGACGCGAAGTTCCTCATTGTGTTCGGAGGTGGTTCTGAGTAGGTAGTGTCGTCTGAGTAGACCCTCTGGGGCCCAGGTGGAGGACGCCCATATCTTGGGTCCATATTGGGCGGTTGGCCATGCATTGGACCTTGATGAGGTGGTCCGCCCTGCATGCCACCAGGCGCCATGCCCCTCTGAGGCGGTTGTCGTCCTCGAACGCCATTTGGCAAACCATTGGGTCCTCCAAAGCCGGTGTTTGCTCTTGGCACACCTGGCATTGGCGGGGCATCTGCAGCCATTTCGTGTACACCATTCGCATACTGCCCGTTGAGATCAGGTTGTGACCGGCTTCGCTGCATCTGCCCCTGGGGGTTATTATGCCCCATATCTTGAGAAGCAGCTGGCGGAGCGTAAGCGCTCAGATCATGGGACGGGGATAAGTGGTTGTCAATTGAATCGCCTCTCCGATGCCTGTTGTTGGTTTCCGGGATAGCATCAAAATTGGGCATATCTATCGCTGAGTCTTCCTGTCCATAATAGTCATCGTAAAAGTTGTCTAGCCCTTGTTCTTCGCTGTGAGCCTGTTGCTGCTGGTTCGGGGCTTGAGGCTGGTATTGCGGCTGTGGCTGCTGTTGTGGCACCTGAGGCATGGGAGGTCTTTGCCCATGCTGCATTGGAGGTCCGTTTTGTTTCACACCACCAGCAGTTGAAGGCCTGGGAGGGATGTAATCTGGTGATACAGGCCCATAGTAGCCGGACACAGCACCAGGCTCGGCAAATTCTTGCTGACCACTGTAGCCGGCCCCTTGGCCTCCACTTGGTGTTGTATGAGGCATCGTTGCAGATCGCTGTGTATTTGGGCCGAAAGCTCGCCTCGAAGGCGACATGGGATCCGATGTGCGATGTGGTTGTTGTCCTCTACCAGCATCGACATTCATGGGTGGTGGTCGCTGTCCAGATGGCATCCGGTTAGGGACAGGGCGTTGGCCCTGGCCCTCAAAATGCCCTGAGTCCTGCCGGGGATTAGGCATCGACCTCTGCTGTGGTGGGCCTCGATTCTGAGGCGGCATGTGTTGTCCTCGCCCAGATGAGCCCGCGGGCTTCGCTTGTCCTCCGCTATCCTTGATGTTCATTTGTGCCATGCTCTGGTCGAGAGGTTTCGAGCCACCTTGCTGCGACTTCTGCGTTGGGAAAGTCGGAAAGGGGTTGTCATAAGCAAGAGTCTTGGGTGATGTTGGTTGAAAGAGTGAACGATCCAGGCCTGTTGACAGTAATTAGTACGCGATGTTGTCATGTAGACGTGTAATATGCCGTCCTCGCCACGTGGAAAGATCAGGACTTGGGGACATACCTGGTGGTCTCGACGCACTACGTCCTTGTTGTGGGTTGGACGGCGGTTCATTTCCTCGACCTGTTGGTCGGCTTCGCGAATCCTGTCGCTGCTGCGGAGGACGCTGGCTCTGAGGCGGTGGTCTTCGTCCTTGACCTTGTTGGGGTGGTGGTTGCTGATAGTAGGGCTCATTGTACGCTTCTTCCTGGTAATACTGGTCTTGCGGCGGGTGTCTGCGGCCCTGATTTGGCTGTGCTGATCTCGAGTACCCATTCACATCTTGGTAGCCTCCTTGCTGCTGCGCATTGCCCCACCCTCCTTGCTGCTGGTCATAATGGCCATTATTCCATTGCTCATTGCCGCCCTGGTCATAGCCGTAGTCGTAGTCGTAGTATTGTTGCTGGTCATAGTGGTTGTCGTAATTCTGGTATTGCTGCTGCTGTCTTTGCTGTGGTCTTCCTTGGTCGTAATATTGCTGCTGCGGCTGCGCGTAATTGTCGTGTTGTTGTCGATGCGCCATGACGGCGGCGTTATCGGAGAAGCCTAACCCGAGGCTGTCTGTGAAGAGGCTAGTGAGCGATGGTGATCGCGTCCGACCGGCGGGGCTGCAGCTCTTAAAGGCACCTGGGGTGCAATCTCTCTAGAGCCGGAGCTCGTTAGGCTTGTACGTAGCGTAAGCTGGTAGTCGACGTGGGTTTGCCGTTGGCCGAGCTGGCTGTGAACCGGGCTGTGTGTTGCTTGCAAAGTTGACAGGGGTAGTACAAACTCAAAGAACGGTCATATGGCCACCAAGAACCAGGAAGACCTTACAAAGGTGAAAGTCGAGGTGTTGAAGGAAGAATGTCAATAGTAGAATCCTCACTTGCACATGCTCTACAAAGCAACGCCAATTGGGGGCTGCCGCTGCCGTCCTCAAACACGGGGTGACCTCTAATTAGTTCGATCTTGCGTTTCAACCCAGTCTGCCACCCAGCGCTGGTGCAACCCAGGAAATGAATAAGAAAAGGTCCCGCTTTAGCTTCCTTCGGCTTTGAAACGCGAACCCAGGACGACTGGGATTCCCGAGCAGGCGAATCGTCGTTGTTAAATTGCATTCACATGCGAGTAGATTAAATGAGGCATTTGCGAATGACACCTGAGTAACACCGTCAGCTAGAGTGACAGGGAAATCGACGTGATGATCAGTATCAGCCCTGCGCAAAACAACCCAATTAGTCTGTGTCACGCAGTCCCTATACGGACCAAGTCGCAGAGCCGCTGGAGATCATACACATCATGCAGTCCAAGAACAGCCTACCAATGAACGCGCAGACGACGATGCTGATCGCTGGCCCTCAGCCTCGGGTAAGCGTTCGCCGCCTGCAAGCACTTGAGACCCACTGCCGGATGATGCAGCCACAGTGGCGGTGCAAGCACACGTGATTCCCGGCGCGTCGAGCTAGCTTCGTTCGATGAACAATCCATGGCACTTGTGTGGATCGTCGACTTCACCACTCTAGCTGCACAAGACTCCACCAACAACCCCGATACTCTGATACAAAGGCCACAACTACAACGGGAACTTACAAGATACCTTCAGAGAGATTCTGAACATCACCAAGAAGTCATCATGCCTTCTATGTCAACCTATATCAAAGCCATCTCCGGGTATGTTTGCCTTACGAAGGCCTACGGGAGTGTGCTAATGTTAAACTTAGAGGCGCAATCCTTGTCATAGGGGGCCCTGCGCTCGTATGGTATGTTACACCAACCGAGGAAGAAATCTTCAAGGTATGTATACTTTGCCACGTGCATACGCCAAATAGCTGCTTATATCCCGTGTAGAGGTATAGTCCGGAGCTGCAGAAGAAGGCTCTTGCAGGAAGGGAGCAGAGACAGAAGGACTTTGACGCATTTGTTGGTCAATTGAAGGAGGCTTCGCGTTCAGACAAACCAAGTCAGTATTTCTTCTGCAGTCATCACCAGGATCGCGCTAACGGAATTAGTCTGGGCTGCACAGAAGGAAATGGATGCGAAGAGGTCAGAGGCGGAACAGCAGCTCCGCAGAGAGGAACGGGACGCATATGCTGCTGAAAGCCGGAGAAGGCAAGCAGAGATCAGAGAGAGCGCGAAGTAGCCGGTCAACGCCAGACGACTTTCATTTCGCCATTGTATATTTATCTGTATCACGAATCTACGCTTCCAAACAAGGTCTGGGATTCACTGAAATCCGAGACAGGCTAAGACATCAATGTTTTGTTTTCGGGATATTAGTGGTGAAATATGTTGTTTATGGAGTGACGTTACGTGATGGAATTTCAGTGCTATAGCGAGGCGTCGATCTCGTGACCTGGAGTGGGTTTCGCGAAGCTTGGAACGCGCATCTACCCCAAACCTCCATCTCGCCCCACCACGACCGTCGGAGCAAGACCCAATGCCCAGCGATGCGCAAGCCCCCGTGAAGCTCTCGTTGCCTCTCGTATGCTCAACCTATAACATTTGCGTACAGCGTGCTGATGACATCATAGGAGTTCCAACAGGACATCTTCAATGAACTGCGCGAGGAAGATGAGCTCGTCCTCCTTGCGCGCGGCCTCGGCCTCTTGCGCATAGTCACCAACCTTCTCCACTCCTACGATGCCGCCGGAAACAACCTGATACTACTCGTTGGCGCCGACGATCGCGAGAATGTGTGGATTGGTGAGGCGTTGGCCGAGCATGCGGCAGTCAGTAATGCGCCCAAGTGTCGTGGGCTGAGTCTAGTCAA
>Ga0265797_10005490_pt1 | contig 18487 bp, 19 predicted proteins | sample P2T30metagenome_FD_192433 | JGI IMG/M metagenome (GOLD analysis project Ga0265797, IMG submission 192433) | Plant litter microbial communities from East Loma Ridge, Irvine, California - P2 T30 | ecosystem: Environmental > Terrestrial > Plant litter > Unclassified | place: USA: California... | reverse complement strand
CTCCAAGAACCCCCCCCCACCATGATGGACGATCGTTGTCGATCAGCACATATCAGATCAACTCTTGCGACAAGCACAACATCCCACCACTACACGAAAGCACATGTATGTCGAAATGACCTCAGTAGAATTGTTTAATCACCACCATCTCCGCCTCAAACAGTCATCCGGAGAAGCAATTGCTCAATAATCCAACCTCATTCCAAGCACCAGCCGTACCCGGATGGACCCTTGTTCCCAGCACAGCCAAAACAAAGCCGAGGCCGAGGGCCAGCCAAACTTCTCGCTCGTCCGATTCTCACACCTACAATGTAGAATTGTGTACAGCACCGCGACCAGTACTTCCGCACCGCCCACCCGCGCAAAGAAATCATGGACCAGTCATACTCAAGCCCGTCAGTCACACATCCTCACCATTCGAAACATCCACAATCAAAACCACATAACCCGCCATCCGCATTCCCAGGATAGAGCGCAAACATGTCGCGTGCCTTGTTGTCCAAAGCGGCAACAACAATAATACCATTCACTTGCTCTGCCGCCTCGCCAGCCTGCGCTGTTGCTCTGAGCAGATCTTGTCTGAACCGCCCGAGTGTCCAACATGCAGCACACAAACCAACACAGCCTACCACCATCCGACACTCCTCCCACTCCCCGCTCGGTGCCTCAACCAGCACCCGCAAAAAAGTCACCCTGCCCACCATAGCCGCCATGCACAAGCGCAAAGAGCCCATCACCATGCTCACCGCCCACGACTTCCCTTCCGCTCACGCCGCCGACCAAGCCGGCATGGACATCATCCTGGTCGGCGACTCGCTGGCCATGGTCGCGCTGGGAATGGAAGACACCTCCGAAGTCGTCCTCGAGGAGATGATCCTGCACAGCCGCAGCGTCATGCGCGGCGCGAAAGCTGCGTTCGTCGTCGCCGACCTGCCCATGGGCAGCTACGAGATCTCGCCCGAGCAGGCTTTGCAAAGCGCGATTCGGCTGGTGAAGGAGGGTCGTGTGCATGCTATCAAGTTGGAGGGAGGAGAGGAGATGGCGCCGCAGATTGCCAAGATCACCGGCGCGGGTATCCCTGTGTTGGCTCATGTCGGCCTCACGCCGCAGAGACAGAATGCTTTGGGCGGCTTCCGCGTACAGGGTAAGAGCACGGCTGGCGCGTTGAAGGTCCTACAAGATGCGAGAGCGGTGCAAGAGGCCGGTGCCTTTGGAGTTGTGCTCGAGGCTGTGCCAGCTGAGGTCGCAGCGCTGGTGACAGAGAAGCTGCGCATCCCAACAATCGGCATTGGTGCTGGTGTGTCGTGCTCTGGTCAGGTGTTGGTGCAAGTCGATATGCTTGGTAACTATCCTCCGGGACGCTTCTTGCCCAAGTTCGCAAAGAAGTTTGGCGATGTCTGGGGAGAGGCAACTCGTGCGATCGAGGCGTACAAGAGTGAGGTGAAAGGAAGAAGTTACCCGGCGCCGGAACACACATACCCCATGCCGAAGGAAGAGGTGGCCGAGCTCCAGCGAGTCGTCGAGGAAATGGAGAAGAAGCCTTCTGGTTCTTCTTGAGCAACGTCTGCCTTTTACCTTTCTGCCTTACGTTCCGCGCAGGCCTTCACCTTCGCACATCCATTCGTCTTGCTGGCCATTTGCCACATTTCATAATCTAGATACCTCATGTCAGCCTTCATATAATTTTATCAGGATAGATACAACACACCTCTCCGTTGTCTGTAACATACCTTCAGACTCATCCAAACGCCTGCGTAACACTATAACTCACCACCAACTCCTCTCCCGTCTTGAAGCACTACAACAAGCAATTATCGTCAGCAAACTCCGTCAACACCACCCAAGTGAATAAAAGGAAAGATAGGAACAAGGAAGAAACAAGAAATCAAACTCACCCTCCAAAGATTCCCCACCCCCTCGTCCAACCCCGGCGCAAACACAGAATTCACATAACAGAACACCCCCTCGTGCTCCCCGAGCCCCAATTTCCTCCGCAGGAAGCGCACGATGGACTCGAAGCGCTGGTTCGAAGAGCACTTGAAGCGCGGTTGGCGGAGCGAGGGCGTGTTGGGGAGGGGCGAGAGGCGGATCGTTACTGTTTGTACGCTTTGTTAGTCGTGTGTGTCCAGCTGGGGCATGAGAGCAAACATGTTTGGACTCTGAAAGAGAGACAGGAGAGGAGAGGAAGACATGTACCTTTCGCCAATTCAATCTCACCCGCAGTTTCGAGTGCGCGCGTGGCATCTTTGGGGAGGTGGTCGAGGACGACGGAGGCGGCCATCGTCATGGGGAGGGTGGCGTCGGCGTTGGCGTTGTCGGTTTCGGGGTCTGGTGGGACTGAGGAGGGTGAGGGTGGCGATGGGGAGGGGGAGTGTGGTTGGGGAGAGGCCATGGTTGTATCGGTTGGTGTTCTGGCTTCGTGTAGTGTTTTATTGTTTCTTGCAGTTGATGTGTCCGTGTGGGAGGGCGAGTTGAGATCAGGTGGTGAGCTTCCTGCTTTATTTCTTGTTGTGGCCGTGACGGTTCGATGGGCGTTTGAGCTTCTGATATGATTTTGCAGCGAAGGTCTATAGCAGTGAGGAAAGCAGCAGGAGATGTGATGCGAATAGTTTACGAATAGTTTACGAGGTGCGTGGACGTATCGGACTGGCCCTGATGGATGGGAAGTTCGGTGGAGTCGATGTCGTGCCCCTTGGCCTGCCTGTTTGAGCTTCGTGCAGCGAAAGTGCCCAGCTCCGCATTAGGCGTCACTTTTGCGATTTACATCAAGACATAGACATGTTATCAAAAGACATATCACGAATCAACGAAGATCTAACACGTGTCGGCTTTTGAACACAAACTGTTGTTCTCATATTCCTTCGATCAGATATCTAATTGAAGATCAGATCAGCTGGCATCAGAATATCCATCTCGACAACACGAACATCCAGATAGATAGTCGCCGCGCTATCGACACACACAGGTTGAAACAAACCAATACCATCGAGAGACGTACAAGGCCTGCCATGTGCACATTCAAGTCCACTTACTCACAAGCACACTCTACGACCTTCTTCTTCTTCTTCTTCTTCTTCTTCCCCCTTCCACAACGCTACTAGCACCATCACAAGAACCCCAGGAGCGCGTCTCAAAATCAAAGTCGACAGTCAAAGTAAAAACGCTCATAAGCATATAATCATTTGATCAATTCTACCCGCTCTAAATAAACACAAAATAACAAGTAAGCTCGATGCATCAACCGCTCTCGAATTGAGTAAAGCGTAAGCATCGCCTACGAGAAAAAAGGCATTCGTTCGAAAAAGACAAAGCAAAGTGAACAGGGCTCGGCCGCTTCTCTCATCTGTGACGGCAAAAAGTGAAACAATATAGTAGATGCCGAGAGAAGAAGCAGTTCCGGCCGAATGCGTGCGCGCCCTTGATGAAGAAAGGCCTAGGGGTATTTTCCCATCTCTTGTCGCGAGACCACCGCCGCCAGCCAGGATGATAAAGTCGAAAAGGTATAGAGCATGGAGTGAACAAGCGAAATCAGACGTCTGATGCCGCACCTGTTGCTGTGAAGTCACGGAAGGATGGTAAGAAAACGCCAATGCTTGCCATGCGTCGCTGCATGGTCGTGTGTGAGTGGATCTGGGGCAGGATACAAATGAGAAGGGGTGATCGTATTAGCCACGCTTCGATTAGCGTATATTGTTAACTTCTTTCAATTCATTGAGACGTAGCCTCGTCAGTGTTCTTTGTGTGGACGCTTCAGCTGGACGAGCAATGCATCGAGTTCGGTCCAGTTGTCCTGGGTCATTGCGAATTTGCGGTGTTTACGCGATTGGATGTGCTGGGCGAACGTCAGTAGGGGCTCAGGGTCACACGGTATCAAGAACATAAACTCACCGAATCAAAGTCATCGAACTTATCGCGGCAATTCTCGCAGTACCCAGGCTTCGGCTCCTTCTCTGTTGCTTTCTTCCTCGGTGCAGCCTTGCGTCGTTTCGCATCGGCTTGGCCGTTCTCGTTGCCCTCGAGTACAACACCAAGAGTCTCTTGTGCCTTTCGTTTGGCTGCACGTGGGGGCGGGCCTTGCGGATCGTCGTTAAGAGCCCCACGCATGTCGTTCATGAACGAGGAGGGAACACTCTGAGCAGAGTTGATGTTGTTGCTCGCTCCACGTTCAAGCACCTTGCGCTTGAGGGCCGAGACCTCTTTGCTATCAGGGATGCGACGGTTGAGGCCTGGAGCGGTAGACGAGATGTTGGAGGAAACGATCTGCGACCTAATTGCAGAGGTGACGTTCGAGTGCTGGAGACCGGATGCAATAGGTTCACCACCAACCATGCGCGGCATGCCACGACGACTAACCTGGGCACTTCCGAAGAGCGGCGGCATCTGCACATCTTCTGTTGAAGCATGTGCTGTCGACACTTCATGTGGGCGCTTGGTGGGAACAACCTTTGGAGGGTCGAGGGGCTTCGCAAGATCGTTCGGCTGGGACACCTTGCGAGGCGATCGCCTGAGATCTCGAGGGTTCTCTTCCATTGCCGCGGTCGCTCTAGTGCGTCTATTTGCTGCAATCTCCTGTTGAGCTTTGTCGTCTGCAGCCTTGCGCTCCTGCTCCATCAATCTCTTCGTGTGGCCAGGATCCTCGATGAACGGACAACGACCAGGTCCAGTCAGTCTGAACTGTGGCCACTTTCCTTGTTCCTTGGTGGCAGGCTTGTTGTAATCTCTCACCATCACTGGCTTCGTCCTTTCGTCCATGTCGTGTACGTAAATGTAGCAACCTCGGAATGTGCACATGTCCTGGGCGGCGACGGTCATGTCACGATCAGCAGGACCGTTGATTTTCTCGTTGCGGAGCAGTTGCTCCAGATCAGCTTTCGCTGGTTTGGTGATAGCACGGGTGCTGGTAGTCGGACGAGTATCCTGGGTGGCACCTTGTTCACCAGTGTCGGCTTGTAGCATGGTGCTGAGCACCCGCTGAAGCTTCTCGAGAGCCCATATCTTGATTCCAAGCTCACGAGCCTTGGTTAGGACATCTGCAGCACGTGAATCGCCACGTCGTGAATCGGCATCAGCTGCCACGTGCCCACCTTGTGTCTGAACACGACGCTGTAGGCTGGCATCGAGCAAGCTTGTGGTCTTGCGCTGGTCCTGTGACAGTGCAGCCGTGAGGGTGGTTCTGCCATGTGCATCTTCACGCTTGATAGATGTTTGATCATCTGGGCTGATGTTGGTGACTTCAGACGGGATCTGACGTGTTGTCACCACGTGGGTGACAGCGTTTGAGAAGAACCTCTCTTCGCGCTATTGAATGTCAGTGGGAGTGAATGTGAAGAAGACAACATGTACTTACTGCTCCAAGCGACCTCACTTGTTTGATAGCCCTCAACTTGACCTCGTCTGGCACGCTGTCAAAGTAAAAGACAAATTGAGGAAATTGACGTCGATAATGACGTTGCCACTGGCGAACATTCTCAAGGTTGTCACCCTTGGCTGCCTGAGGGCGGTCGACGCGTGATTGCTGCTGCTGAGACTGAGATGCGGGCTTCTTCTCGCGTACCGAAGCCAATTTCCTCTCAAAGGCTGTCGGTGGTGCATTGTTTGTACGCTTGGTGGAGAAGGGCTCGTCCAGCTTGTCGTGCGAGATGACGGTAGCACCAGTCCTCCTATGCGGGTCCACGTTCTCTCCGTCCACAGTGTTTGTCTCGAGGATTTGCTTCTTGGTCGGCGGTTGTCCATATACATTTTCTCCCAGCGGAGCTCGCGTGCGCTTTGCGGCGAGGGGCTGCGAGCCGCGGAAAGGCGAGTTCACGGCGTTGGGCACAGTGGCCAGAGGAGCCCTCCGGGAAGCCATACTGACGAGGTCCTGAGGGTTGAGAGTGTGTGCTGCTGCCATAGGAGGAATTGGCAGACTGGAAGCGTCTGCTGGCGGGGCAGACACGCGCGACAGGAACGCGCTTTAGGACGAGGCCATTGACCGCGAACAACAATATTTGGGCGTGCAAAGAGAGATGGTCGTGTCGACAAACACACACACTAGAGGGAGCGACGTGTGCTTCGGGCGAGAGAGTGGTGGTGTGGACGTGGTTGGGGGCTGGAAAAGGGTGTTGTTGACGGAGATGGCTGTTGATGTTTGGAGGCAGCTTGCAGGTTAGCGCTGGAAGGAAGGAAGCAAGCGCGCCTTCCGAGCCACGAGCCACTCCCGCTGTCAACGGCAAAGCAAAGCAAAGCAAGCCACAGCCCGAGCCTTCTTCAGTGCATTCTGATATCCACAATAATTGAACCTTGTTATACCTCGAGCTATATCGATCATATTATATCATAATAAATTACGGTGGCCAGATCCCACGTTAAGGTACACTGGCGTGGGTATTTCTTCACGCTATCCCGCCACGGGAATGCGGTCATAGCAGAGCGGCTCCTTGTCCAGCCATCCGTGTTTTGGCTCGCTTGCTTCCTTGTCGTCTTCACGCCGCCCGCCGCAACTCTATTTGTTGACCAACGTCAGTCGCCCAGCAACAGCGACAATAAATCACGGCGTGACCAAGAACAGATGTGCAAGATGATTTGTATATCTCTAGTGTACAAGAAGTCTATATCACGAATCTCCAGCCTCCCATGTTCGACCGTGCACTGTCTACATCGAGATGAGGGGGATGCCGTTGGCTTTGCGAAGTGATGACTGGCTCCAGCAACGGTTTGTGGATGCAATGAGATCTCCACACTCACATCCGCCAATCTCCTTGATAGAAGTAAGTCGCGATTCCGTTTTGTGCTAATCTTACAATACACCGACCGACTTGTTTCCAAATCGTCGCACTACATCATCAGATCCAATTCGCAGCAGCAGGTTCCAGCTACTCCTGTCGGTCGCCTCGTTCGAGCGATGTTGGACCAGTACAATCAAGCCCAAAAAGTCGCTCCCAACCTCCACAATCACTCCTCGTCACTTCCGTCACCATCGTCTCCTCCATCAAGCACAGCCAACACTCTCTCCTCGTCCAAGAACCCCAACAACTGCCATCCACGAACCAGCTTCTTCGACCTCACAAAACTCCAACCTGTCTGTGCCTCCACAGCCTTAGCATGAGCGTTCTTGGTGCGAACCTGCAAGGCGCGGTTCCGCGCTCCTATCTGAGCAGCGCTCACTCGCGTTGGCAGATCAGGCGCAGGAAGCGCTACCGCCACTGAGCTGGAGCGAGCGCGCGAACGGGTGGTGGCCGCCCATGGGGTCGAATTAGGTGTGTCGGCCGGTGAGTGTTCGTCTTCTTCGCCATCGTTCGTAGAAGCAGTATTGACAGGCGTAGAGGGCCTGGACTCTCTGGGATTTTGATGTTGCGCGGCGGGCCTGGATGCGCTGCTTTGGTTCCGATTGTGTGCCACTGCTCGTCGGACTTTCTCTGCGTGTAAGACCGTGTCGCGGGAGAAGGCTTTGAAGTACTGGCGTTTGATCAAGAGGTATTCTGCGCAATGCGCGTGGACGAGTGAGGCTAGTGCGCGCTCGGCTTCGTGGAGTTCGAAGATGTAGCGGTCGTCGCTGAGGTCTTTGCCATCGGGCGAGGTGTCGTGAGAAGTGACGTGTAGGTCGTGGTCCGATTCAATTCGTTCACGAGCGGTGGCGGGATCAGTGATAGAAGGGCAGACGTCGCTGATCAGGGACGCAGTGTGGTATTCTGGAGAGTGCGGGAAAGTGGTGGCCTTGAGGAAGTTCTCGGCGACGCACTCGAAGAGCATGTGGTGGCGCGAAGCTAGTACGTGGCCGGTTTTCGAGCGAGCAGGTGGGTTGTCGTAGTATGGGATTTCTACTGCTGGGCCGAGCAGGCCACGCCTTGTCAACTCGGTGAGCAGACTGACGGGCGACATCAGTGTCCAGAAGTACCGCATGTGCTTGTCTCCAGGTATGTACAGTGAAAGCACGGATATCGGTGTTGCCGGGTTGCCATCCAGCATTGCTGCGCTCTCGAGGAGGTGTAGGCAGCCCTTTTTGCGATGAGCGAGGGTATCGAGCTTCTGGTCTTCAATTCGAACGAGCGGTCGAAGCTCCTCGGGACCAGCTTGGAGGCTCGCGCGGATGTACTGACATGTCGCAAGACAATCGTGGCAGTCGAATTGGAAGACGGGAAAGTTGTATTGTTGCGGGCGGCGGAAGACGATGTTGGCGACGTGGGTTGCTGATTTCGAGTTGAGATTGACACTGCTGGGCACTGGGGTGGGTTGGGGCCTCACTTGCTCTTCACTCTTCACGTTTTCCTCACCTGTGCCATTGCCATTGCTGGTGCCTCGCCTACGCCGCCTCGGCCGATCATTGTTCATGCTGGGAGGAATTTGCGCTTACCTTGTATTTTTGTGGTATGGATGTGGTGGTTCAGCTTTTTGCTTGAAAATAGCAGAAACTTGTCCGGGAAGGCGGCAAGAAGATTTTGGTGATGTTTCGGGTGTGACTGTTACGAAGAATGGCGGCAGTGACCGGGAAGGAAGTGACTGGTGACACTGCAGGACACATGACCAGCAATCGCGACGGCGCATTGACATCAACAGTGAACGATCAAACCTCACCCTAGCTGTCCGGAGAGTTCGATTCCTCGCACCTTGCTTGACAACATTTCGCTGGATGTCGACCAAGTTAAAGTTTGCGCAGCGTCGTCGTGAGGCTTGTGTGGGTGTTTTGGGGATCTCTAAAGATTGTTCGTACCTTGAATTCATGACCAACGATGGTCTTGTGTTGATCTTCACTTGTCGCCCATCTATAAGCAAGATTCCTATTTGTTGCCTCAGACATACCATCGATAATGCGCGCTTTGATGACAGTTTCGCCATCAAAAGATCAGCATGCAATCCAACGACCACTTACGCTGATCCCGGCGGGAACAACAGTCTTCCCTCCATACCACCATCAACCATAATGTTCATCCCACTGACATGTCCACTCAGCACGGGACTCGCAATCACAGCAACCTGCCTCGCAACATCCTCGGGCCTCGCAACCTTCTGCAAAGGTGTGGTCGAAATCGCACGCTCAACAAAAGCAGTATCCTTCAGAGTCTCGGTAGCCATCGGCGTAGCGACCCAGCCAGGATTGACAGAGTTGACACGGCCCTTGGGAGCGATGCGTACTATCTCGTTCTTGAGCTATGCAGAAAATTGATGTCAGCTAGATCAAAGCATTAACTTTTCTTTACGCCTGTGTTACTCACAGTAGGCGTCAATCCATACATCAGAGCGGACTTCGTAGCAGCATAGTCACCATGGCCAGCCTCGCCGAACTTGCCCGCAGTAGATCCAATGAAGATGATACTAGCAGTATCCTTGACGACATCGGAGGCAGAACGTAGAGCTTTGAGATACTCTCTGCAAAGCAAAAAAGGCCCGGTAAGATTCACAGCAAGAGTGTTGCTCCACTGGTCAAGGCCCATGTCGATTATAGGCGCATCGTTGGTCGGCCAGATCCCATGGTTTACGATGAGGACGCTCACGGGACCACCGTTCTTGGTGGCGGCGTCGTTCAGCAAGTTCTGCACGCCAGTTTCGTCGCGGACGTCGGCTTGGATGGCGACGATGTCTTTGAGCGCTGCGAGCTCGCCAATGTTGCTGTTGTAATGTGCTGTTACTCGGGCGCCGAGTTGGCGGAAGGTGTGGACTGTTTGCAGACCGATGCCGCCGGCTGCTCCTGTCACTAGGACGTGCACGTTTTCGAGTCCGAGGTTGATGGACATGATGATTGGTGGTCGCTTGTATGAGACGATGTAGTATACTAGTGGAGACTGCAGATAAGGCTTGTCTGGTGGGAGTTTCTGCTCTAGACGTCGATGATGTTAGTACATAACATGATTCGGTTTTATGTATGATGTTGTGAGCATACCAGGTACTGTGTGCGTACGATCGAACTAGGCTCGCAGGAATGGGTATCGAGAGAAACGGATCTTACAAGGGCAAGCACTCTTTGAACAAATTGATATACAAGTATGACAGGCACTGACTATATTAGGTCTGGCAGAATGATTCATTGCGGTCATAGACAGGGCGTGAAGTCGGGCCCATTACAAACGGAAAGTCTTGCCGAGGCTCATTGAAGGCCATGTTGCACATTGCTTAGTAAGTGACTACGCTCTTTTGAAAATAACGTGTAGCAATCGTGATAGCTTGCAACAATTTGTGATGCTAGCATCTGATGTTACCTCTAGTGGAATTTGTTGCGTTCAAAAACGTCCTAGCCAGCGCACTGGAGCCAAATCGTTTTGCCTGGTGCACAGTTGCCTTAATGCTTTCAAACGAATCGAGAGTAATGAATTGTACCAGATATGGGTATAATAGCGTAATGACTGCCTCCTCCAACACACATCTCACAATTAAGACGTGCAGCGTCCTCACTTTTCAATCTAACCAGTAGGTGTAGTTGACTCGACCTGGTCGGCCCAGGATTTGCCCTTGGTTGCAGCATTGTCGAAGAACGAGGTGTCCTTAACCTTCTTCGACTCTGCTTCGCCTGCATCGGTGCTCTTTGCGGGAAGAGATGGGAAGTCCTCCTTCTTCGGTGCAATCTGCGTCTGCGCCGGCTTGCCACCTCTCGCAGCACCGCCAGCACCGCCTCCACGCCTCTCCTTCGGCTCCCGCAGGAGGTACTCCCTTCCATCTGTGTAGTCTTCTTTGTCGCCCGCGAAACCGCCCCTCTTATCGTACTTTCCACCCTTGGAGAAGTCATCCTCGTTCTTCTCTGCGTCCCATTCTCGGCCTTCCAGCGCCTTCAGCTTCCTAAGCCTGTTGCGCTCGCGCTCGCCCATCATCTGCTGCCGGTCTCTCCTCTCCTCCTTCGCGCGCTGCGCAGATTGTGCCTTTGCTTGCTGCTCCCTCTCCGCGAAGGAAGCAGCATCGGCTTCTGCGCGCGCATGCGCTGCCGTTAGCGAAGCGTTCTTGATCTGAATTTGTGCCATCTTCTCAGCAAGCTCGGTCTCCGTGAGCTTAGGCTTGCGCACGCCGCCTGTCCCACGCCTGTCTCCACGCACAGAAGCTATCGTCTCTTTCTTTGGCCCTGTGGGTGCGTTCTCTGGGGCTTGCGCAGGCGTTTGTGTCTCGTCGGTGGCCTGCTCGGTCTGTTTTGGCTCCGATTGCGCGTGATTTTGTTGTCCTTGATGCTCTTTCCGTCCGCCTCGACCGCGTCCTCGGCCACGACCTCGTGTTCCATCGCCTCTGCCTCTGCTCGGTGCCGATTGTGGCGCAGGTCGAGGCGCTGGTTGCTCGACGGGCGCTTGCTCAGTGGGCGGCTCAACCGCTGTTTGCTCGGCGACTGGTCGTTCCAATGGGGTGAAGTCGTCTCCGAAAAGGTCCTCAGAAGGGCGAGTCTGCATAGACTCGTCTACGGGGATCACATCGTCGAACAGGTCTCCTTCTTGTCCACCAGTTTGCGCGAACTCGTCAATAGTCGAGACATCTGGAGGTGGCGCGGCTGGTGATGATGGCGCAAAGGCGGTCGCGGCTGCTGAGAGTGTATGTTCCGATTTACGACGAGACTCAGGTATCTCTATAGGTTGCGCAGGTACTGGTTCCTGTGGCTCGGGAGCTTGCTCGGTCTCGGTTTGCTTCTTGTCTTGTGTCGCAGCTGGCGCGGGTGGATCGGCCCACTTCGACTGTAGTAATCCTGCCATGGTGGCTAATATATGCTTTTGGTAAAGATGCTTGTCCGGGATATCCAATTGGTGTCCAAGATTAAAAAGGCGAGTGGTAACAATGTGAGATAAGGTATAAGAGAATGTGTGTGTGGTGTTCAAGAGCGACTTGAGTAGACTACCACCATTTGGAAGCGCGGGGAACATCCACGACTCGTCACGATCCATCACTCACGAACCTGATAGCAAACAATAAAACCGACAGCCATCACTCTTCAAATTCGTTAGACCTTTCCTCGAGGCGTCACGGGAAAATTCGATCTCGCGTCTTTGACGAGATAGTGCCTAGTGTGCTGCGAGAGAATGATCTACAACTGGTCAACATCGTGGCCAATGGTCGATTTGCCTGTCGCGAAGGCAACGACTCCTACAAACCTAACAAGATCATCAACGAGAATGACCGAGATCACTCTGTGGATCATGGAATGTCCCAGAATATCATGGTGTAACGATAGGTTGTCAACATGAAGGGCGCAACATCAATGCGTCGGCATTTGAACCATTGACCCCACATGCTCTCGTGAGGGACACTCGTCCTCTGATAGCATCTGCCACCGATCTTATTACACCGGTCGACATTGATACCGCAACCCGTTCTTCTGTGTAAACGGATTATCACAGGATGTCAACTTCGGCAGACAATCCGCCCGTCAAGGTCTTGCTCTTTGGGCTCGGAGCGTGATTACTAGCCCTACCTTATTGTTCACAAGATTCTTGTGCTGACATCGTGGTCAATAGGATTGGCGGTTTCTACGCCTTCATTCTGAGTCGTGCACCGAACGTCAGCCTGAGTGTGGTGGCTAGAACCAATTACGAGGTGGTAAAGCAACAGGTGAGTATCCAACTCATGAGATCAGAGCACATTCTCACAAGTTGGACAGGGCTTAACGATAGAGAGCCATAACCATGGAACACACCAGGTCCACTTTGATGCCGGTACGTCCTGTATCTCTTCGATTTGCCTTAACTCTCAGGGCGCTGCAACCTTGCCGCCTCGCCAACGCGGTGCAATTTGCCATCGAGATATAAAGATGACAGGAAGCCTTCGTACCTGTGCTTACACAACCCAGTTTATCGCTCCCCAGAGGAAGCGGGCCATACATTCGACTACATCGTCTGCGCCCACAAAGCCATTGACCCAACTGCCATCCCCCCAATCTTCAAATCCGTAGCAGACTCGAACACGACCTTTGTCGTCATGCAAAATGGTGTTGGCAACGAAGATCCGTTCCGCGCGACTTACCCCAAGTGTACTATCATTTCAGGCGTCATCTGGGTGGGCGCAACCCAAACATCGCCAGGACTCATCAAGCACATGCAGGCCGAGAACACGGAGATCGGCCTCTTCCCAAACCCTCGCTCTTCGCGCGAGCAGGAGCAAGGCAGACTCGAGCACTTCGCTGCGATGATGCGACAGGGTGGGACCAACATTTCCATCGAGGAGAATGTGCAAGCCAAACGCTGGGAGAAGGTCGTTTGGAATGTTGCTTGGAATTCTATTGGTGAGCTGCAACGAAGCAATCGCTCTGCGGTCGTATGCTAACGAAGCTTCCAGTACGTCAAAGCCATTATATCTGTTTGCACAGCTTGTCTGGCAGTGGACCTTGTCAGATACCTTGCAGCAAAGTTCCATATACTGACGCGAATATCGCAGACGACTCTGACTGGTGTCGATACCCAGTCCTGGCTGTCACAACCCGAAGCAGTAGAGATGACCAAACGTCTCATGCTGGAGGTTATTAGCGTTGGGCAGCGGTGTGGTGTCCCCCTCGAAGAAGAGCTAGTATCGGTCCTCTTGGAAAGGATCATGAGCCTTCCGGGTATATACAGCTCGATGTATGTCGATGCCAAAGAAGGACGTCGACTCGAGATAGATGTGATCCTCGGTTATCCCATGAAGAGGGCGAAGGACTTTGGCATGGATGTACCAACTTTGGCTGCGCTCTACGCACTGCTGAAAGCAATCGACGGACGGCTTGGCAGATAGACAGGATTAGGCCATAGCCATAGACAGGACCAGAGCGGTTTCGGTCGTGGTGGCGGTGTGGTCTCCAAGGCAAAGTCGCATGTCCTAGTCCAGGGCCATACACGCACGCTGTATCACACGCATGCTTCCGACGAGACATCAATCTACCGTCTCGCCGATTTCTTCGCGTGCTTCCATTCGCTCTCTTCTCTCATTCATGGCATCATCGTAATCCCTGCGCATCTCTTTCCTCCACACCTCCACCTCAAGCATCCTCTTTCGTGTACTCCCACTGCCAATCTGTCCATCTCCGCTCAACCCGTCGTCTTCAACATCGAAATACAAGGCCCACATGTCATCTCCATCCTCCTCCTGCACAGCAATGAAGCCTTCCCATCCATTGAAGGTGAGGCGCCTCTCAATCTTCGTGCAATCCCAAGGTCCGACGATGTGCTCTTCCACCTCTTTGCGGACGCCATACTTGATTTCATGGGTCTTCCTATCCACATACACCCAGTTTAAAAAGCGCTGTTCGTTTATCATCGTCACAAAGCCTTCACCGCCGGCAAACCCGGCTTTGCGCCATATCTCTTTCTTGCCTGGGAAGGGCAGGTAGTTGCAAGTCGCCGGGAAGTACTCTTCGCGCGCGTCCTTCCGCGTGTCCACGTAGAGCTTGTTGTCTTTCAGTACGATACGTGAGCCGTCGAATTGCTGGGAGTAGCGACTGCGCTTCAGGAGCGAGACGGTCAGGTGGTATTTGCGGCCGCGCTGCTCCTCGCGATTGTTCTTCTTCTGCCCGTGTCTGATGGCTTCGGTTGTGCCAATGATTGCTGGACATGCCGCTACGGCAGTGAGGATTCCAAAGACCATTGTGCTGTGATATGGGTGCTTGGACGGGATGGGAAGATGAAGGAGCAAGCGAAGTGCCGGCTATTCGGACGAAAAGACACGTACTGTACCTTGGGCCTCGTGGATCGACCCGGCTATCGCGATTTCTTACATCTTGTCGCCCGCTCCCATCTCAGAGATTTTGACATGACGAAACGCGTGATCTGGATGATACGAGTGTTGAGATGGATGCTTCGGGGTGTCGCTCATGACTTGAAGCTCAACGATCGGCCATCTTGAAGTCGAACGCCGCACAACACAAACACGCTGTCACACAACAACGCCACTATTGTCTTGATCACGTTATATACAGTTCTTATCCGTACGATTAACACATAATGTAGCATGGCCGTAAATACTGATGCGAACGTTTGTCTTTGTATCCCCCAACACACCATATCTTCAGTTGGACCTACACAACGCAGTCAGCATTGCCATTCACATACCGTCCAGAGAAAACCATTACAAGCAATCTCACAGAAGTCCAATGGTAATGTCACCCTGCACCCTGGCAGTAAGGTGTACTTCCACTTCCAGATCCAGTTCAATGCGGATCTTCAACGAGGAGTCCTTCTGCTTAGGCTCGCCCTTGTCGTCCAAATCGGCGCCCTTTTGCATCATCTTGCGGATCTCGTCGGGGGTCATGTTCTTGATCTCCTCGTCTGACATCTTGACCATGTCCGACAGCTGCTTTCTGCGGCCGAGAGGAGTGGCCGCAGGGTCGTCAAGAAGTTCACTTTAGTGATTGTCAGCAATGATATAGTTGAGCTAGCTGCGCGTGGTGAACATACACGCCCATTTTGAGGATGTATTGTGTGGTTCCTGGGATATGGAGGAGAAGGATGAGTGACAACAGGCAAAGCGGGACTGAAGACTAGGATGCGTCTGCTACGTTTTGATTTAACAGAGCGGACAGGGCAATGATAACGCGACTCTTCTCAATACCTTGGGACTTCTTTTGGACCAACCGGACCAATGCCAGGAAGCTTCCTCCGTCATCTGGAGCTTGAACCCAGTTTGAACCCTTGTGCAGATCAACGCCTAGCTGAAAGCCTGCAGGCTACGGGGCGCCCACGGACCGGAGATTAGTTTCTGTGACGTTTCGTCTATCAGTGTTCTATCCTGTCTTTCCTGGTATGATCAAAATGCAATCAACTCATCAACGCGGTGAGTGGAGGTACTTTTAACCAGTACAATTACGACCGGTAGGAGAAGCCCAGCGAGAGAAGAAGTACCTCACCTTGACACCAAGCTCACGACGGTCGATCTGTCGCTAACTCAAGCGTGCATCATACTCCACAACACGGCACGACTCCTCATCCACTCCCAGCCTCTGGGCGTTCTGTATTTTCCGTTTCGGGCTTTCGCAGCTTCGGTCTGTCTGAATTCGGTCGGCTGGCTTCTGCATCGATCAGACGATCATTCACATATGCATCTATCACAGTGGTAGACCGACTAGTTTGAACCGCCTCGGGGCAATGCCCGGATGTCACGTCCTCATCAGAGCTCCGATGGTGGCACGAGGGCTTCCTCATGCAGTTTGGATTCGTATGAGTGGGTATATTCCATAAGCATTAAGGTGCCGAATACCGTGGAACCTATGTGGGGTGAGCTGCGAGGGCACCGCGAGGAAACCATTGGGACCGTGTCAAGCTGCCAGAGGAAGCACATCCTTCGATCAGTTGCTGCCTTGGTTTGATGCAAGTTCGCACAGGTCATCTATATCTCGTGGTTGCTACTATACCTCCCCTTCAGACAGCAGACACGGATAGCGGGGTTTGCTAAAGCACATTAGTCTCATACGACAGCTGCCTTGGAACTAACAGAACATCCAATACGATTCATTGCGACACAACTTGAATTTCTACTCGGAATTATCGCACAAAAGTCGACCGCCATCATTTCCAATCACACAATGGCATCTCCCAGCGACATACCGAACCACCCACTGGTTCAAATGCTTGACTACCAAGGAGATCCGTTCCCGACCGGCTCTAGTTTTTACATCAAGAACCTCTGCTCCAACTTCTACCAAGCATTGGCTTTCAATCACAATGTACCCGGTGCTATCACCTGCACAGCTCAACCCGATCCAGACTGCAAGTGGCTCATCCAATATGAGAATAACGATCGCAGCAGGATTGCCCTCAAATCAGCTCGCAATGGCCGCTACTTGGCAGCTACAAGCGCCGACTGCAGAGCACCTATGGGATTGTCGGATCAGATGGTATGGTGGTTTGTCTATCAGGGCGGAGCACCCGGCACATACTGGCTCAGCACCTCTCAGACGAAGGATTGTTTCTTGCACACTTGGAATTGTGAGCAGAATGAGGGCTCGCTTGTGGCGTCGTTCACCAATCGAGATAGAAATCCCGAGTGGCGCGACTACTACAATGCGCCATACAGTATGTTCGAGCAGTGGACGACAGGCATGAGCTGGGGACTTGATCCAACGCCTGAGCTGATGCAATGGAAGGAACAGCAGAAGACTTCCCCTCAAGCTCAGTCGAGCCAGCAGGACTCAGATGAGCTGAGAAAACGAGAGCAGGAATTCGCAGACAGGGAGAAGCAGCTTCAACAGCGCGAGGCTGAGCTCCAGCAGAAGGCCCACGACTGTGATGAACGGGAACAGAAGCTTAAAGAAAAGGAAGAAGCGTTCGATAAGAGAAGCCAAGACTTCGAAAGGAGCTACGACGAGTTGAAGAAGCGCGAAGACACTGTTCACGCTGCGGAAGAGCGCGTCAAGAAGAGCAAGAAAGGTGGCAAGGCCGACCTCCTGGCGACTCAAGAAGAGAAAGACGAGCTACAAGCAGGTCTCAAGAGTGCACAGGACCAGCTCAAGTCTGCGAATGAGCAAATAGCGAAGCTGAAGCAAGAGGGCCAGCAAAACAAGCAGTCGCAGGTCTCAATCCGGACGCCTGCGAAGAAAGGAGCTTTGGTCTTCTCTATCAGGTCTCCAGAACCTACAGTTCCTTCGAAGAAATTACCAGATACCAAGACGCCTGAGCGAAAGACACTCGAAATCAAACGGCCAGGACAGAGCCTTCCTAGTGGGTATAACACAAGTATGTTGAAGAGGTTTGAGGCTGGGAGGAAGGCGATGAGCACGAAGGCATAGATAATGATACAAAAAACAGCTCTAGTCGAGAAGGATTGACAGCGTGTAAAGGTAATATCAACTTGTCAAAAGCAGAAAGACAAGCAGTGCCATTCGCAATTTGTAATGCATGCAAAAAGTGCAAAAGATCAACTCCCACGGAGAGGCTCGAACTCTCAACCTTGAGATCACAGTACATCGTAAAAGTCTCACGCGCTAGCCAATTGTGCCACGCGGGATGGAGTGGTGATCATGTGATGCCAGATCAGAACGCATCTTATATACCTCGCATGAAAGTAGCGGTGCCTGCCTATATCTGCAAGGACCAATGTCGGTGTTTCTGTGACAGACATCACAACAAATGACAGAAATCTCGCAATAGCGCAGAGGATAAATGATGTCTCCATGGGTCTCAGCTTACACCGGAAAATATCACAGAAGTTCATGTCAAGCACATGTTGTTACAACTGTCGACGTAGTGCCCTGCACCAGTGATTCAACGTTGAACAATCAAACTCTCACATGCGAAGCGACGGCGCCTATCCAACTCGATTTCGATAGTTTGAAGTACTAATGAACAAACATAAATACGTACTAGTGAGCTCAACATGATAAACTACCTAAATTATCGCCGTTCGATGTGTAGCTGTTCGATGATGTATTGTTGACGGATTAGGGTATGGGGTTAGGACGCTGACCGTTTATTCATGCCACCAGCATTATTAACAGATTTTACATAGTTCGTACGTTTGTAAGGAATGCACACTTGGGAATGGTAGACGATTGAGCCTGTGACACAGTGAATGACTTGCCTTATGATGTCAAAGATGGTGTTGAGCTGAGTAATACGTCTTCAAGTCGAACGCAGCAATGGACAGTAGC
>Ga0265797_10005489_pt1 | contig 18488 bp, 10 predicted proteins | sample P2T30metagenome_FD_192433 | JGI IMG/M metagenome (GOLD analysis project Ga0265797, IMG submission 192433) | Plant litter microbial communities from East Loma Ridge, Irvine, California - P2 T30 | ecosystem: Environmental > Terrestrial > Plant litter > Unclassified | place: USA: California... | reverse complement strand
GCAGGTCGAATTCCTCTTCGTCTTCCAGCAGTTCCAGCGCGCGCTCGCCGCTGGCCGCCGACACCACCGCATAGCCGGCCGCGCCGAGCATGCTTTCCGCCAGTTCGCGCACGTCCTCGTTGTCGTCGACCACGAGGATGCGCGGCCGGTTTTCGTCTTCCTGCAATGCCGTGTCCGGATCGTCGCCATCGGCCTCCTGGTCCGCTCCCGGCCCGGCGTCGCTCGCCGCCGTCTCGCCGTCGGCAAGCGGGAAGATCATGCGCACCGTGGTGCCCTGGCCGGGCGTGCTGTCGATTTCCAGCCGGCCGCGCGACTGCTGGACGAAGCCGTGCACCATCGCCAGCCCGAGCCCGGTGCCCGGCCCCTTGGTGGTGAAGAAGGGTTCGGTCGCGCGCCGCATGACGTCCGGCGTCATGCCTTCGCCCGCGTCGGTCACGCAGATCACTACCTGGTTGCCGGGCGCCAGCGCCGTGGCAACCTTGACCTGGCCGCCGTTCGGCATGGCGTCGCGCGCGTTGATCAGGACGTTCAGCAGCGCCATTTCCAGGTGGGTCGGATCGAGGGTGCAGGCGGGCAGGCCGGGCCTCAGGTCAAGGTGCAGCTCGACCTGGTCGCCGAGAGTGCGCACCAGCAATTCCGAGAATTCCACCAGCAGGGCGTTCAGGTTGACCCGGCGCGGATCGAGGCGCTGCTTGCGCGCGAAGGTAAGTAGTTGCTGGGTCAGCTTGCCGGCCTTCATGGCCGAGCGCTGGGCGCGGCGGATCGATTCGCCGGCCGTGTTGTTGCCGGCGCCGAGCGCCAGCAGCGCCAGTTCCAGGTTGCCGTTGATGACCTGCAGCAGGTTGTTGAAGTCGTGCGCCATTCCGGCCGTCAGCTGGCCGATCGCCTCCATCTTTTGCGCCTGCAGCGAAGACTGTTCGGTGGCGCGGCGCTCGGTCACGTCCATCTGCGAGGCGAAGAAGTAGAGCAGCTGGCCTTCGTGGTCGAAGATCGGCCCCAGGAACAGCGCATTCCAGAACGGCGTGCCGTCGGCCTTGTAGTTCAGGATGTCGAACGCCACGGCGCGCTCGTCGGCGATGGCCTTGCGGATCGCGTCGACGGTGGCCGGGTCGGTCTGCGGACCCTGCAGGAAACGGCAGTTGCGGCCGACAGCCTCGGCTTCCTCGTACAGGGTGAGGTCGAGGAAGGCGCGGTTGACGAACACGATCGGGTTGTCGGGCTGGCGCGGATCGGTGACGACCATCGGCATGCGCGTCATCTCGACGGCGGCGAAGAAAATGTTGCCGCGGTCCTCGAGGCCTTCACGGTCGATGTAGCTGGCCTGCCAGTGCTTCATGCCCGGGTTGCCGAGCGGATTGAACGCGGAACCCTCGAGCTCGCCGTCGGCCGGTACGCCGATGCTCTGGCCGCCACCCTGCGTGTCGAGGTCTTTGGTGTCGTCGTCTTCGCGGTCGGAGCCGGTTGCCATGGTGGTCTTTCCTCAGGATTGAGCTTGCGGTGGATACATGCCATGCAAGCGTCCATGTGGCATCTTACTGCGGCCGGCAGCGCCCGACTGTGCGGCGCTTCACGCAAGAAGGGTAGAGCTCTTCGGTGCACATGACAGTGGCGAGGGCGCTCCGTATGTTGCTATACAGATACGACTCGAGCAAAGTGCGCCGGGTCGTACGTTATAATCATGCGTTTTATCGAAATCCCTTGTGCTCGGTGGTCAGGATGGCTCGCAAGTGGCTCGTCCCGCCGGCAAGGCGGGCGTCGTTTTGTTTTTGGAGTGCTAAAATTCTTCCCCCAATCGTAGTCGATCTTGATGGCACCCTGGTTCACACGGACATGCTTCACGAATCAGCCTTATGGCTGTTGCGAGACCAGCCATTGAACGTATTGCGGATGCCCGGCTGGCTCATGCAAGGCAAGGCGACGCTCAAGCGCGAGCTCGCCGGGCGGGCCGATTTCAATCCGGCGTCGCTGCCTTATAACCGCCATCTGCTGGCCTGGCTGGAGCAGGAGCGGACCAATGGCCGCCGCCTGATCCTGTGCACCGCCTCCGACCGATCGATCGCCGACGCCATCGCAGGGCACCTGGGCGTCTTCGACGAGGTCATGGCAAGCGACGGCGTTGTCAACCTCGCCGGTGCGAACAAGGCGCTGGCATTGGAGCAGCGCTTCGGCGCAGGCGGCTTCGATTACGTCGGCAATTCGAATGCGGACCTGGCGGTATGGGCGCGCGCCCGGCGCGCCATCGTGGTCAACGGCTCCGAGCGGCTGTTGCGCAAGGCCGGCGAGCACTGCGAAGTCGAGCAGGTCTTCCCGAGAGCGAAGCTGGGCTTGCGCGCGCTGGGCAAGGTGCTGCGCGTCCACCAGTGGATGAAGAACCTGCTGTTGTTTATCCCGCTGATGGCTGGGCACCAGTTCGGCAGCATCGATCCCTGGCTGGCATTGATGCTGGCATTCGTCTCGTTCAGTCTGTGCGCGTCGACGGTGTATATCGCCAACGACCTGCTCGACCTGGAAAGCGACCGCCTGCACCCGCGCAAGCATGCTCGTCCGTTTGCCTCCGGCCTGGTGCCGGCCTGGATGGGTGTGGTCCTGGCTCCGCTATTGCTGCTCGTGAGCCTTGTGCTGGGGGCCTACGTCGGCGGTAATTTCCTGCCCTGGCTGCTGTTCTATTTCCTGGTCACCTGCGCCTATTCCTGGTCGCTCAAGCGTCTGGTCCTGATCGACTGCCTGACGCTGGCAATGCTGTACACGCTGCGCATCGTCGCCGGCGCCGCTGCGGCCGACATCACGCTGTCGTTCTGGCTGCTGGCCTTCTCAGTCTTCCTGTTCCTGTCGCTGGCCTTCGTCAAGCGCTATGCCGAGCTGCAGGTGCAGATCCTGGCCGGCAAGACCAAGGCGCACGGCCGCGGTTACCTGACCTCCGACGCGCCGCTGGTGCAGATGCTGGGCATCACGGCCGGCTACGCGGCGGTGGTCGTGTTGTCGCTGTACCTGAACAGCGATGCCGTGCTGATGCTGTACAAAACGCCCGAGATCGTCTGGGGCGCGGTGCCCGTGATCCTGTTCTGGGTCAGCTGGATCTGGATGCAAGCGCATCGCGGCCACATGCATGACGATCCGCTGGTCTTTGCCGTCAAGGATCGCGCCAGCTTACTGGCCGGTATCGTCTTCGCAATCGTCCTTGCCTTGGGCGCGGCGGGTTGGCTGTGGTAGCAGTCACTTCGTGGGGCCGGCTCTGGCAGCCCGAGCACAAGGTGCAGCTGCTGACCGATCCGGTCGCCGTGGCACGCCAGGTACGCGGACAAGGGCCGGGCCTGGCCCGTGGGGCGGGACGCAGCTATGGCGACGTCGCGCTCAATCCGGGCGGCGTGCTATGGCAGACGACGGGCCTCGACCATTTGATGCATTTCGACCGCATCAGCGGACGCTTGGTGTGCGAAGCAGGCGTGCTGCTGCGCGATATCCAGCGCATGTCGCTGCCTCAAGGCTGGATCCTGCCGGTCACGCCGGGCACCCAGATCGTGACCGTAGGCGGCGCCATCGCGAATGACGTCCACGGCAAGAACCACCATGCGCTGGGCTCGTTCGGCGACCATGTGCGCCGCTTGCACCTGGTCAGGACCGACGGCACGCAGATCGATTGCGGCCCGGACCTGTTGCCGGAATGGTTCGCCGCCACGGTGGGCGGCGCCGGGCTGACCGGCGTCATCACGCATGCCGAGATCCAGCTGCGTCCCGTCGCCGGGCCCTGGCTCGATACCGAGACCATTCCTTATGCTAGCGTCGACGAGTTCATGACTCTGGCGGATGCTTCCGAGCGTGATTGGGAGTACACGGTTTCCTGGATCGACTGCCTGTCGGCGCGCGGCCGCGGCATCTTCCTGCGCGCGAATGCCGCGCCTGCGCAGTCGCTGCCCGAGCCGGCGCGCCGTGCGAAAACGATGCCGCTGACCCCGCCGGTCTCGCTGGTCAACAAGTTGTCCCTCTCGCTCTTCAATACCGCCTATTTCCAGTTGAACAAGCAGCGCGCGGGCCACGCGCTGGCGCATTACGAAAGCTTCTTTTATCCGCTCGACAATGTGCTGGAATGGAACCGGATGTACGGTCCAAAAGGCTTTTACCAGTATCAGTGCGTGGTGCCGCGCAAGGACGGCAGCGCCGTCGTGACGGCAATGCTCGACGAGATCGCGCGCAGCGGCGATGGCTCTTTCCTGGCCGTACTGAAGACGTTCGGCGACCGCGCGCCCCCCGGGATGCTCAGCTTTGCCCAGGACGGCGTGACGTTGGCCTTGGATTTTCCGAACCACGGCGAGCGCACGGCGCGCCTGTTCGCGCGCCTGGACGCCATCGTCGGCGCCGCGGGCGGGCGCATCTACTTGGCCAAAGATGCGCGCATGCCGCGCGCGCTGTTCGAGGCGGGCTATCCGCGCTTGCAGGAATTCCTGGCTTACCGGGATCCAGGCATCAGCTCGGCCTTGTCGCGTCGCCTGATGGGCAACTGATCCGTTCCAGGCGAACAGGGCGCCGCAGGCGCCCTGTTCCGATCAGCGCGTGCGCGTCAGGCGCAGCGAGATTACCTTCATCGTGCCTCCCTTGCCTGCCATGGTGCGGATCTCGATTTTCGTCTGGTCGAACTTGGGTTCGATCGAAAACTGGCCGGTGATCTGCCTCTGCTCACCGGCCGTACCGTCAATCCGGCCACCGAGCAGGCGCTTGGCTTCGGTCGGCAGGGCCAGCGCGACATCCCATTCTCCCGCCGCTTCGGCCGCTGGCTTGCTGCTGGCGTAGACGAGTTCGAACGCGTATTCGCCAGCGGGCAGGACGTCGTATGGACCGAAGGTCAGGAAACCTTCTTGCGCAGGATCGCTCTTTTCCGCTTCGCATGCAGCGGTGGGCTTGCCGACGAGCGTCGGCAATTCGCAACCTTTCCAAGTGAATGCGCTTCCCTGATCCATAAATTTTTTGAGGCGTAATTTATTCGGGCCGTAAATCAGCAAGGTTCGGTTGCCGCATGCGACCCGTTCCGCTGGCGCGCCGTTGATCGCAACGAGCTTGTCTTCTGGCAGTTTGAATTGCTCGCCACCGTCTTCGGCAATGATCGCGAAATCGTAGGCTTCGGCGTAGAAGCGTTCCGAAGTGATCCACTTATGTGGGGTCATGTCGCTGACATACTGCGCCAAGGTGATCGGCTGCTGGCTGAACATCTGGAAATGCTTTGCATCCCAGTATTGCGCGATGCCCTTGTGCAGGGACTTGCCTGCCAGCGCCTTGTCGATGCAGGCCAGCTGCTCCGGGTAATAACCTGGATTGTCGTGTGTCGGCATGCGCACTGCGCTTGCGAAGAGCACCAGCGCCAGGATGCCGGAAGCATAGGTTCCCACCCAGAAAAAACGCGTACCCAGCCAATGCTGGAGTAGCAGGACGCTGATGATCACCGGCCACAGCAGCGCCGGGATGAGGTAGCGCGGCGATACCGGCAGGTTGCTAACCAGTAATACGGCGCCTAGCGTAGCGGCCGTGCCAATCATCGAAAACGTCACCAGCAGCACGAGCGGCCGCGGCAGGTCGAGGAAGCTGCGTTTGCGTACGGTGGTAACTAGGCAGGCGACTCCGAAGAGAAAGTATGCAGTGACCACCAGCCCTAGGAGAGGAAGCGCCACGAACAGGCGCGACAGGATTTCCATCAGGTCATTCAGGCTCGTGCCGAGTTGCGCCACCCCGAGCTTGGTGGGGTAGCGCGTGCTATGGATAACCACGAACTTGTATGCCAGCGAGCCGAGGATACCTGCAAGCAGGACGGCGGCGGGCACCGTCAGCAGGCGCCGCGCGCCCTGTCCGTTGCGGTGCAGCAGGACCCAAGTGACGACGAAGGGCACGATGGTTTGCACTAGGAAGATATTGTCGGACAAGGCGGTCAGGAAGGCCAGCAGGCACATGGCGGGCAGCAGCAGGCGCCGTGCGCCACCGTCGCCTCCGCGCTCGAGCGCGAGCCAGGCCCCGACAAAGGCCAGCCCGGACAGGAAGGCGCCGAAATGGTAGGCGCTGGTCAGCAGTTCGACGTAGGGCTCGGAGGCGTTCACTGACAGCCAGATCAACAGGAGCGCGATCAGGGTCGCCGTAGCGAAACGGTAACCGTCGCTGCTGTTCCTGACGACGGTATATAGCGCCACAACGGTCAGGCCGGACTGCAGCAGGGCGAACAGCAGGATTTGCTGGTATGGTCCGTGGCCAAGCAGGTAGGCGACCAGGTACAGCGGATAGTCAGGGAAAAAGTACGGCGCCGGCGTCAGGTACCAGTCCGATAAACTGCCACTGCCGGCGAACAGATTGGCGAACAGAGTAGGCAGGTACAGCGAATCGGCGTGGAACAAGTAGGCTTGCAGCGGGTGCCCGGCGCGATAGGCCAGGACAAGGGCGGTCATAGCCATGGCCAGCCAGGCCAGCGGTAATACGGCTTTTTTGAACATGAGGTCGGGCTATCAGATATTCAGTTTGTTGAAAACGAAAGCCGGCAGGTGGCGGATGATGAGCATGATGAGGCGCCATTTGCCTGGAACATACACGGTGGCCTTGCCCGCTTCGATGGCGTTGACGATGCTTTCTGCGACGGACTCGACCGATGCGAGTTTTGCCCCCTGCATGTGGGCCGTCATCGGCGTGGCGGTCGGTCCCGGCTTGATGAGCACGACCTTGACCGCTGTTCCGGCAAAGCGGTGCTGCAAGCCCTGGGCGTAGCGGTCGACCAGTCCTTTCGCCGCACCATAGACATAGTTCGACTTGCGTCCCCGATCGCCGGCCACCGAACCGATGATCGCGATCGTGCCCTGTCCACGCAGCGCTAGGTGACGTGAGAACGCTTCGGCATACAGCACCGGCGAGATCGCATTGACTTCCAGCGCGGCATGGCAGGCGGGCAGGTCTTGTTCGCACTCTCCCTGGTCGGGCAACATGCCGTGGGCGATCAGTACGACATCCGGCGCGCGGTCGCGCACGACGCCCGCGACGGCGCTATCGATGCCGGACGGCTCCAGGAACTCTGCGCTCAGGACGCGAATCTCCGAGCCGGGGCTGCGCACCCTGAGGTCGGCAGCGACGCGCTCGAGCCGGTCGGCATCGCGGCCGACCAGGGTCAGGTCGACGGCCTGCCTGGCCACCCACAGCCGCGCGCAATGTGTCGCAATTGCGGACGTTGCACCGACGATCACAATACGTTTTTTATTGTCCAATTCGGGTCCAGTGAAAAATGAAAGAGGGAGCGGGTGGGCTGCCGGGGCGGGGCTGGCTCGCCCATGTGGCGTGCGGCGCCGTGTCAGTCGCGCGGTGCGACGAAAACGAAGCGCTTGTCCAGGTAGTACTTGGTGACGTAGCCGATGGCCAGGCCCAGTACGCCGCCGACATAGCGCATGTTGGCCGTTCCGAACATCCGGTCGAAGCCGAGTTCGACACCCCAGAATATGGCAGTGGTAGCAATGCCCATCAGCGTATATAAGGCGAAAGTGCGGCTGTCGTGCGCGGTATCGCGCGCCTTGAACTTGAAAATATAGCGTTTATCGAGGACATATTTCACGACCAGCCCGATAGCAGTACCAATCAGCATTGAAATCGTTACAGCAAACGGTCCCGAATATAAGCGGACAACGGCATCCTGCGAGCCGATATTCACGGCGGTCGCGATCAGCGCCAGCAAGGCATATGTAAGAGGGAGTTTCACGTTATTGTTTCGAATCCAGAGAGCGGGAGGCTTTTTTGATTGCGCAGCATTGTAACCCAACAATGCCGCTTCTCCACGCTTCGCGGCCTTGTGCCACGCTTGTGGCTGCATGAAATCACGCGCTGAAAAGAAAGTGACGCTGCGTTACCCTTGCTCTAAAATGGCCGCTTTCCTTGCCGCAGCGCCACTTTTCGCGACCTATTCGAATGGTATGCCAAGCGCTATGCGAGATCAGAACTGAATTCTGCAGAAAGCCGGAACAATGAAGAATGGTATGAGTTTCACCTCCTCCGTGGAAATCGATGCGCTTATCGCACGCATCAAAATGTCGACGGGCGAACATATTTCGACGCAAGGCATGGCTGACCTAAAAACCGTGTCTGACCTGTTGCTGCACTCGGACGCCGCGTTTCTCGACGCCGTGCATGGGGACCGCGCGGCCACCAGCGCCCTGATCCGCTTACTGGCGCACGACAACGCCGTGTGTCCTCTGTCGAATCTGCTCGCGAACCTGGAAATCCCGCACAGCGATACCGAATTGCTCGCGACCGTCGTGGGTGCCGGCTTGGGCGGTGACGTCGGCGATACGCACAAATGGCTGGTGGATTATGACGTCGTCGGCCAGCGCCTCGAGATGATCCGCAGCGTGGTGCTGCCTTATGTGGAAACGCACTGCCGCGAGAAAACGCTGTTTCGCGCGCTGAAGGAGTATGAAGCCAAATCGTTGGCGCTCAACACGGTGCTGGTCGATCCTGTGGAGATCCACCGCCTGGTAGGCGCCGTGCGCGAGGCGGCGCCCGTCACGGCCGAGCCTATGCCGGGGCGCAGCGCCGGCGCGAGCATCCGTCTCGTGTTGCCGAACGAAGTCTTCAACATCCTGCTGCGCCTTGCCTGGACCGCGCAGGACTATGTGTTCGACTTGTACGAGCGCTATGCGCCGGACCAGTTCATCGCGATGCTGGGAACGCTGGAGAAAGTGGTGCCTGTCTACCTGATTCCGACACATCTCGGCTATCCGATGGGCGGCGGCGAGAGCTTCCTGTACCAGACCTGCCGCATCCTGAGCGAAATGGGCATACGCTGTGTGTGGGTCAGCTACCTCGATCCGAAATCGGGCTGGTACACCGCATCGTCGCGTACCCATACGCCGTACTATCTCGATGTGCGTCGCGGCGGCGGTTGCAGCAAGGAAGCGATCCAGCAAGCCGTCGACGAATTCAAGCCGGACCTGATCCACGCCCAGGGCGGCACCAGCGATGTGGCAATGGAAATCGCCGAGCAGAACCGCCTGACGACGATGATCGGCTACCACTTCTGGAATGGCCTGGCGGAACTCGGTGCGAGCGGCAACCAGCACATCCTCGAGAATATCGACCAGCACGCGCTGCGTGTCGGCGCGCCGCCCCAGTCGCGTCTGATCCATAAATACGTCGCCTCCGAGTTCATGCAGGAGGTGTACGAGCGCCTGGGGGGGAAGGAAAAGCTGCAGGTCATCCATCCGATTTCCGATGCTGCGCAATTCCTGGCCGAGCGCGACGGCCTTGGTGAGTACGTGTTGCAAGTCAACGTGTGCAGGCTCAAGGGCGGCGACATCTTCCGCGACTGCGTCAAGGCGCTCGGCGACAGCGTCCCCTTCATGGGGGTGCGCAGCGAGCCGGGCGACAACGGCTACTACGATGCGCTGCAGGCCGACGTCGACGCGCGCCCGCTGTCGAAAGTCGTCTCCTACGGCAACGTACGCGATTTCTATCGCAATGCCCGTATCGTCATCGTGCCGACCCTAGTAGACGAGACCTTCTGCCGGGTGGCCTTCGAGGCGGCCATGAACGGCATCCCCGTCCTGAGTACGGCGAATGGCTACTTGCCATCGATGCTCGGCGATACCGGGGTATTCCTGCCCGAGTCCTCGGATGCCTGGATCGACTATATTCGCGACCTGTACCACGACAAAGAACGCCTGCGCCGGATCGGCGAAGCCCAGCGGGCACGCCTGACGGCGATGTTCGGCAGCGATTTCAGCGGCTTCATTTCGTCGGCCATGGGCCTGGTCGACAGCGCGGCGACGCGCAACATCGGCATCTTCACGGTCTGGGGCGATCTTGGCCTGGGCAACCTCAGCCACGTGCATGCGAAGCTGTTGCGCGCCGCCGGCTACAAGGTGCATATCTTCTCGTTCCAGCCCTACGGCTCGATCGGCAAGGGGCTGGTGCGCCAGCAGAATCCCGAGGACTGGAGCGTGCCGCGCAATGCCGACTCGGTGTATTACTCGTTCAACCACCGGGAAGAGGTCACGGTGTATGAACTGTCGCAGTTCATCCTCGCTAACAACGTGCATACGCTGCTCGTTCCCGAGGTCTGCTGGCAGCCGAACTGGGACCGCCTGCTGGCCATCAAGATCAATAAGCTCAAGATCTGCACGATCCCGATGATCGAGATCGTCATCCGCGACGAGATCCCTTACCATAACCGCCTGGCGTCGACGCTATTCTGTACCCGGCTGTCGGAGCATGCGCTGATTGCGCACGGCGTCTATAACGGTGCCTTCCTCGGCTTCGGGATCGGGCGCCCGCTGCCTGCCGAACGTCTGCAGGCCAAGCGCGAGCGCCTCGCCACGAGCGGCAGGCTCCGCTTCCTGCACATCGCCGGCCATAATCCGCGCACGCGTAAGAATACGCCCCAGGTCATGGAAGCGTTCGCCAAGGCGCTCGCCCTGCGCGACGATATCGAGCTTACCGTGACCTCGATGGACCCGCTGTCGAGCTATTACCCGCACGAGCTCCCGTCCGGCATTACCGTCATCGATCATAGCCTCGGCCGCGAGGAAATCCTCGCGCTGTACGAAGAACACGATGTCAGCATCCAGGTCTCCTCTCACGAGGGGCTCGGCCTTGGCTTCTACGAATCGATTTCCTGCGGCACGCCAGTGGTCTCGCTGGACGCGCCTCCGCACAACGAAATCGTGCTGGAGGGCGAAACCGGCTGGTTGATCCCGGCGCAAGCGAAGGCCATGCCGGACAACGACCGCTCGATCGTGTCGGCCTGGCGGTTCGACACCTTTGCGCTGACTGAGCGCATCGTCTCGCTTGAGCGCGGCCAGGTGGATGAGGTCACGGCCGCCTCCCAGCTGGTATACCGCACCCGCTTCGACGAGGTCGCGCTGCTGACGCGCTTCCTGCAGGTGCTGCCCAAGACCGAGGTGGTCGCGCCGCCGCAGGCCGCCGAGATCCAGGCGCCTTCCGAGGCGCAGTTGCGCGAAGAGGGCATTGTGACGGCCGACATCTCGGCGGTGCAGTTCACGGCCCCGCCTGCAGTCGAGTATGTGCAGACGGCGGCTGCGGCGCCGGCGCCCGGCGGCGCCAAGATTTTCATCAAGCGTGTCCTCTACAAGCTCATCCGGCGCGCCTACCACAGCGCCAAGCCGCTGACGCGACGCGTCGCGGTGCGCCTGCGGACCTTGATGGTCGAGGCGACGGACGACCTGCGCCTGCAGATGCGCACTTTGTCCAATACCCAGGCCGCCCACAGCCATGACCTGTACACGATGTCCCGCTCGCTGCACGACGAGGTGCGCGCGCTCGCCCGCGAACAGTCCGAGCAATACCAGGTGCTGAGGCAGGCGATGGAGGCTCTGCAGACTGGGCAAGAGGCATTCGCCCATGGCCAGGCGCAGTACAACGGCGAACTGTCGGTCGTCGCGAAGGCCCTGCGCAACGAAGCGCGCAACATGGCCGCCGCAGGGGGCGAACAGAATCGCATTCTCGCGGCGATCCGGACGCTGGCGGACAGCGTGAACGCCACCAGCGAGGAAAAGAAGCAGATCCTCGCCGCGATGCGCGAGATCACCGAGCGCGCGGCCGATACCAGTGTGGAAAAGAGGCAGATTCTCGCTGCGATGCGTGAAGTCACCGAGAGCGCGGCCGGTACCAATGTGGAAAAGAAGCAGATTCTCGCTGCGATGCGTGAAGCGAGCGACAACGCGGCTGCCGCCAGCGAGGAGTACAAGTCTATTCTCGCGGCAATGCGCGACGCGACCGACAGCGCAAGCGCCGCAGGCGCCCAGCAGCAGCAGGCATTCATGAACATAGCCGGGGCCGAGCGCGAAATGCAGGGCACGCTCGAACTCGTCAACCGCAACATCACCTTCGTGAAGGAGCGCATGGCGAGCTATGCGGGGCCGGGTACCGTGTTGACCTACCTGCGCGACGAAAGCCCGCTGTTCGTCAACACTGGCGATCTCGGCTGCCCTTCGCCGATTGTCAACGGCGGCGTCTGGGAACCGGAAAACCTGGCGATATTGCAGAGCTTTGTCACCAGCGATACCGTTTTCCTCGACGTCGGCGCCAATGTTGGCTATTTCTCGATCGCGATCGGCAACCGTCTGGGCAAGGGCGGTCAAGTGTTCGCCATCGAGCCGCATCCGGCACTGACGAACCTGATCGAGCGCAGCATCCATCTGAACAGTCTCGAAGGCGTCGTGACGGTGGCGCGCTGCGCCGTGTCGGACCGCGCGGGGGTCCTCGATCTGTTCTATCCGGACGACCACCTGGGCCGTGGTACGGCAAGCCTGGCGATCGACGCGCCGGGTCGCAAAATCCAGGTAAGCGCCCAGCGCCTTGACGAGGTGGTGCCGGCAGGCCTGGCGGTGGATCTGGTCAAGATCGACGTCGAAGGCCATGAGTTGCAGGTGCTGCACGGAATGGAAGACATCCTGCGCCGTTCGCCGGGCATCAAGATCCTGTTCGAGAAGCTCGCCGGCGCCCCGCCGGAAAGCGATGCGATCGCCGCGCTGCTGTCCGGGCATGGCCTGGCGCTGTATGGCGTCGGCCCGAACGCCGTGCTGGTCCCGCTCGACGGGGACGCCTACGGCGCCTGGGTCGGCGACGTGTTTGCGGCGCCGGCGGTGGCAGTCACCCGGCTGGATCGCAACTGCTTCTCGGTGTATCCGGGCCAGTTGTCGGGCCAGGCGCAACAGGTGGGCAGCCGCAGCCGCTACCAGGCCGATACGGACGCAATTCTGTTCTTTGGGCCGGACTGGCACCTGGCGGCGGGGCAGTGGGAAGTGAAGCTGCACGCCAGCCTCGAAGCGCCGCTGTTCCTGATCATCGTGGAAGAGCATCGGCGCGTGCTGGCGGAACTGGAACTGACGCCGGATCAGCAGGAGGCGACATTCGTGCTCGACCACGACGTGGCCCATTTCGAACTGCGCGGTTCGGTACGGGGTGGAGGAGCAGTTGAACTGAAGCGGATTGAGTTCCGCCGGGTTCGCTAAAGAAGGGCCCTGTTCCCGCAGGCGCCAGGCGGCGCCTGCGGGAACAGGTGATGGTTCAATGGGCGACGACGTCGCCGAAGTAGACTGGCAATACCTCGTCCGGCGCGCCGTCCATGCGCACTTTGCCGTGCTCGAGCCAGAGTACCCGGTTGCAGGTGGTGTGGATCAAGTCGCGCGAGTGGCTGGCCAGCACCAGGATGTTGGTCGCCTGGACCAGTTCGGCCAGGCGCGCTTCGGCCTTGTGCGTAAAGCCCTGGTCACCGACGGCGAGCCACTCGTCCATTAACAGGATCTCCGGGCGCACCATGGTGGACACCGAGAAGGCCAGGCGCAGATGCATGCCGCTCGAGTAGGTACGCAAAGGCATGTCGATGAAGTCGCCGAGTTCGGAGAACTCGATGATCTCGTCGATGCAGTCGTTGATCTGCGCTTTCGACATCCCCAGCAGGGCCGCGCGCAGATAGATGTTTTCCCGTCCGCTTGCTTCGCTGTCGATACCGAGCGAGATGTCGATGAGCGAACCGATTTCTCCTTCGATCCGGGCGGCGCCCGCGGTTGGTGCGTACACCCCGCTCAGCAGGCGCAGCAAGGTGCTCTTGCCCGCTCCGTTATGGCCGACGACGCCGACGCGGTCGCCGTCCTTCAGGTTGAAACTCAGGCCGTCGAGCGCGCGCACGACCACCCGGCCGTTGGCGTCGGCGCCGATCTGGCCGCCGGTGGCCACCTGCAGCAGGCGCTTCTTGAGCGAGCGGGTGCTCGCGTTGTAGATGGGGATGTCGACCGAAACGTCGTGGAATTCAATGGATGCCATAGTAATGATGGGTTACAGCCAATAGGCGATACGATGCTTGTAGCGCCCGTAAACAAACAAGGCAAGGATCCAGCCCAGCACGGCGAGGCCGCCGGACACGGTCCAGTTCAGGGTCGTCGGCAGCTCGCCCAGCAGCGGCGCACGGATGACCTCGAGCATGTGATAGAACGGATTCGAGTCGATCAGGTAGGCGCCTGCGCGCGAAGTCAGCAATTTCGGGATCCACATGATCGGCGTGAGGTAGAACACGACTTGCAGCACGCTGGTGACGATCTGCGGCAGGTCGCGGTAGCGGGTGCACAGGATGCCGAGGAGCAGCGAGATCCAGCCTAGGTTCAAGATCGTCAGGCACAGGCCCGGAATGCTGACCAGGGCCACCCATTCCAGCGGACGGCCGACGGCAATCAGTACCAGCGGGAAGATGACGATGTTGTGCGCAAGGATCAGCAGGTTGCGCCAGATCATGCGCAGGATGTGCACGAACAGCGGAATCGGCAACTGCTTGACGATCGCCTCGGACGAAATAAAGCCCATTCCGCCTTCCGAGATGACTGTAGAAATGAAGCTCCACAGGATGGTGCCGATCGCCAGGAAGGGGAAGAAATCGTAGAGAGGGGTCTTGAAGATCTGGCCGAAGACGACGCCGATCGTCGTGATCATCACGGCCATGCCGATGGTGATCCAGAACGGTCCGAGGGCGGAGCGGCGGTAGCGTTGGCGGATGTCCTGCCAGCCGAGGACGCCCACCAGTTGGTAGCGGCGCACTGCGGCGGTGATATCGGACAGCGCGTTCATGGGAGTGTTATTGCGCATTACGGATAGTGTCGTGATACGGGTTCGTTAGTGTCAAACGGCTGAGGTGCACGATGACGAATTGCGAGCGGCGGTCTTTTAGAGCTAGCCCCGGACGTTGGCGAAGGTCCTCATCGCGGCCATGCCCTCGAAGATCGCTGGTAAGGGAACTGCAGCAAGGACAGCGCGCATACGTACATAAGGCGCCCTTCTTGCTGCATATTGTTTTTTGATTATTAAATCATGCATTATACCTGATCCTTATGCGCTCCCGAGCCGAATTCCAGCCGCGCTCAGGCACGCGGGGTGCCGGATGCCTGCGGGGCCGCCAGCCGCAGCGCCAGGGTGGCAGCGGCAGCCGCATCCACGGTCATGGTGAGCTCGAGCGCGTGGCATCGCAGGCCGCGCGCCAGCCATGCGGCGGGCACCGCTGGCAGGGGCGCGCCATCGACATGCAGCAGCACATCACCGGCGCCGGCGTCGACAATCGCGTCTTCGATCCGCAGGTCGTCCCGGCCCAGCAAGTCAAGCGTGAATCGGCGCGCATACACATACTGCCGGCCATCATGGCGGACCGGTTCGACGCGCCAGAGCGCGGGAGCCTGGGCCACGAGTTGGCGGAGCAGCTGCCGCTGGTAGTGCGCAGCGGGCGCATGCGCATCCAGCGCGGCCAGTGCAGTGACATCGAACAGCAGCTGGCATGCGCCGCTGCGCTGCCGATTGGCGGCGATCGCTACCGCCACCTGGATCAGGTCGCCATCGCTGCTGCCGGAAGAGCCAGCGGCGATGTCGCGAATCAGGCGCTGCTCGGCGTCGACCTCGCTTTCGCGGGCGAAGGTCTCGATCGCCTCGTGGTACAGGCGACCGACGCGTTCGGGCACATGCGCCTGCATGTAGCTGCGCGCTGTGGCGCCGACGCTGGCGTGCAGGCCGGTGTCGGTAAGCAGGCAGTCGATCGCCGCGCGCAGCTCCGCGGGGCTGAAGGCGTCGGTGATGCGCAGGCAGGCCTGCTGCGGCACCTCGGCAGCCGAGCCGTGGGCATTGACGATCGTCGGCAGGCCGTAGCTCAGGCAATCCAGTACGCCCGCCGAGGTTTCGCCGCGCGAGCCGCGGCGCAACTGAATCGCACCGTCGGCCGCCGCCAACCAGCTGCGGTACGCGGCGTCGCCGGCATAGCCGGTGATGCGGATGCGCGGGTGGCTGGCGATGCGCTTGCGCAATTCTATGCCAAAGGCGTCGTTGCCGGCTTCGCCGACGAAGACCAGGTGGCAACGGGGATCGCGCCCCGCCTCGCTGCCGAGCCAGGCCTCGACGATGTCGTCGTTGCACTTGGTTGCCGCCAGCATGCCGAAGGAGCACACCAGGATGGCGTCCTCGCCCAGTCCGAGTTCGCGCCGCGCCGTGTGCTTGTCGAGAGCGGCGGGCAGGGTGCGCAGCAGCGGCAGGATGCGCCAGTTGCGCGCCAGTGCCGCTCCGTACCAGCGCTGCGCCAGTTCGACCGAGTGCAGCGAGTGGACGATGACGCCGCTGGCGCGCTCGAGCACCACCCTGTTGCACGGGTAGGTATGGCAGGATGCCGCGCGTCCCTGGTCCCGTTCCGCGACCAGCGCCAGGTAGCCATGCGCCAGATAGAGCATGCGGCTGTAGTGGTTCGGCAGCGCGTGCTTGGCTTCGTCGTGGTTCAGAACGCCGCTGAGGAAGAAATCGTGCAGCACGACGACGCCTGGGTGGCGTTCGAGCAGGCCGAACATGTGCGAGTGGAAGGTCGAATTCCCGAATTGATAGACGATGCGGTCGAATTCGTGCGCGTGGCGGTCGAACCATTCGGCCGAGCGCTGCGGGAAAAGATCGCCCGGCGCGCCAACGTGCTCCTGGGCCCGCACCAATTCGATGTCGTAGTATTTTGCCAGTTCCGGCAGCAGGTCGGCGCTGTAGCCGGCAATGCCCGAGCGGGCCGGCGGCAGCGGCGAGACAAAAGCCAGGCGCAAACGCCGTTCCGGGGCGGCGCCGACGACGACGCTGGCGTTGGCGGCGGTGCCCCTGCGACGCCCGACTTCCTCGAAGGCGGAGAGGGCGCGCTTCGCACTTGCGTCCCACGAGAAGCGGCCCGCCTGCTGCAAGCCATGCGCGCGCAGCGCCGCCTGGCGGGCGGGGTCATTCAGGACGGCCACCATCGCGGCGGCGATGTCGGCAACGCTGGTCGGATCGAACAGCGCGTCGGCGCGGCCGATCACTTCGGGGATGCTGCTGCTGTTCGATCCAATGACGGGCGCGCCGCAGGCCATTGCTTCGAGCGCCGGCAGGCCGAAGCCCTCGTGCAGGGAGGGGAAAACGAACAGCGACGCGCAGTTGTACAGGGCGACGAGGTCGTCGTCGTTAACATAGCCTGTCAGCACCAGCTCGTCATCCTGGAGCTTGAGCTTGGCCGCAAGGCGCTCGAGTCGCAGTCGTTCAGCATCGCGGATGCTGCACACGATGACCAGCTGGTACTGGCGTCGCAGTGCCGCCGGAAACATCGCATATGCTTCCATCAGGCCTTCAATGTTCTTGCGGTAGTCGATGCCGCCGGTGTACATGATGAAGGAATTCTTGAGGCCCAGGCGCGCCAGCAGCGCCGACCTGGCCTGCGGCGTCAATGCAAGCGGACGGAAAATGTCGTCTACCGCCGACGAGATGTTTACCACCTTGTCCGCGCACAGCCCCAGTTCGCCGATGGCTTCCGCGCGCGCGTTGCCCGAGATGGCCAGCAGCAGATCCGCCTGCTTCAGGCTCTCGAGCTTGCGGTAATACCAGCGCGCAATGTTCGGGTCAGCCAGGTAGCGATCCTTGCGCATCAACGGAATCAGGTCGTACAGGGTGACCGCGGTGTCGAAGCGCCCGGGCCCGTGCAGCGCCGATGTGACGGTGTCGTCGCTCAGGCCTTCGAACAGGCTGGCAACGTGAACGAGGTCGGGCCGCAGGCTGGCGAGGTAGCGCTCGCGGATGCGCTCAGCGGCCAAGATACGCCACATGTTGTCGGGGTTCGCCTCAGCGATGGGCGCAGGCGTTGCGAAGGTCGTGATGCTCGACTGAGGCAGGAGGTCATCGAAGGCTTTGCGCACCACGCCGGCGCCACCGGGAAAGGCTTCGTTCAGGACGATCCGCAGGTCATGCCCGGCAGGGTTGCGCGCCATGGCCAAGGCCAATGCGATTGAGTAGCGGCCAATACCGCGGTGCATGCTGGAAGCCTGGCAGGCTTGCAGGTCGAGGATAATGCGCATCTGGAGTGGTTAGGGGTGGCGGATATGGTTGATGGCGCGCCGCAGGTCGTACAGGACCTGGCGCGCCGAATCGGTCAGCTCGGCTTCATCAGTCGGCAATGTCGGCAGCGGATGCCAGTCGGCGCGCCGCGAGCGAGCCAGCACCGCGCGTATCCGTCCGGCCAGGCCGGGGAAGCGAAACAGCTGGCGGCGCAGGAAGCCGTCGAGACGCGGGCGGGCTAGGACAAAGGCCACCGCGCGCAGCGCCGCTGTCTTGACGACACGGCGAGCCGCGCGCTTGATCGTGAGCGGAGAAGAGGTGACGTCTTTCATCGCCGGCCGGTCACGTCTGTTGCGCTCTTGTCCGCGCAATGCGGACACGACACGCCATACACGTACTGCGGCGACAGCTGCTCGCGCGGCGTGACCACGGCGCGGCAGGCGAAGCACTGGGTGGTGACGGTCGGTTCCAGCTTCGGATTCAGGGCGGTACGGTAGTCGAACACGAAGCAGTCGCCGCTGTAGTGGGCGCCGCCGACGTCCTCGAAGTACTTGAGGATGCCGCCTTCCAGCTGATAGACGTTGTCGTAGCCGATGTTCTGCATGTGGATCGCCGCCTTTTCGCAGCGGATGCCGCCGGTGCAGAAGGTGACCACGGTCTTGCCGGCG
>Ga0265797_10005488_pt1 | contig 18494 bp, 13 predicted proteins | sample P2T30metagenome_FD_192433 | JGI IMG/M metagenome (GOLD analysis project Ga0265797, IMG submission 192433) | Plant litter microbial communities from East Loma Ridge, Irvine, California - P2 T30 | ecosystem: Environmental > Terrestrial > Plant litter > Unclassified | place: USA: California... | reverse complement strand
ATCGACATCGAGCAGGTCGACGGAGACGACGTCGAGATCGATGTGAGCGGTCTCGACGAGGTCGAGGTCTTCGACGACTCGAAGTCCGCACCGTCCGATAGCGCCGAAGAGGGTCCGCTCGACGAGACCGAGGCGAACCCGGTCAGGCCCTATGTCGATCTCGGCGGTGTCAAGATCGTGCCCCGCGAGGGCCTCCACCTCCGTCTCGAGGTCGAGGAGGGCAGCAAGCGGGTCGTGGCCGTCGGGCTCGACTTCGCGAAGTCGACCCTGCAGGTGCAGCCGTTCGCGGCCCCGCCCAGCGCAGGTCTCTGGAACGAGATCCGCGGTCAGATCTCCGAGCAGATCCAGCGCCAGGGAGGCGCGACCACCGAGATCGACGGACCCTTCGGTCCCGAGGTGCGCGCCGAGATCCCGGTCATGGGCGGCGACGCCGGGCACACGCGTCTCGCGCGCTTCGTCGGGGTCGACGGCCCCCGCTGGTTCCTCCGAGGGGTCATCGCCGGCGACGCGACCGTCGACGACGACGCCGCGGCCAAGATCGAAGAGCTCTTCCGCAGCATCGTCGTGGTGCGCGGCTCGAACCCGATGGCGCCCCGCGACCTCATCCCGTTGTCGATGCCCAAGGCCGGGCCGACCGACGCACCGGGCACCACGCCCTCCCAGGTCTGAGGCCGGCATGACCGACGACGACCGCACCGGGATCGGCGCGGAGTCCCCGTCCGACGATCCCCGCGTCTCCCTCGCCGCGCAGCTGCGGGCGGCGGCGAGCAAGGCCGGCATCGGCCAGGTCGCGCCGGGCGAGGTCCCCACGGCTGGAGCCCTGCTCTCGGCCATCGGAGGCGTCCGCGGGCTCGCCGAGTCGATCCTGCCGGGTCTCGGATTCGTGGTCGTCTACACGCTGACGGGGAGCCTCGTACCCTCCGTGCTCATCCCGGTCGGCGTCGCGGTCCTGTTCGTCGTCGCCCGCATCGTGCAGCGCGGCCCCGTGGCCCAGGCTCTGGCCGGCGTGTTCGGGATCGCGATCTCGGCCGCCATCGCCCTCCTCAGCGGACGGGCCGAGGGCAACTTCATCCCCGGTCTCGTCGTTAACGTCGTGTCCCTCCTGGCATTGCTGGTGAGCATCGCGGTGCGGTGGCCCGTCATCGGCGTGATCGTCGGGCTGCTGACGAACGAGGGGAGCGCCTGGCGAGACGACAAGGCCAAGCGCCGGGTCCTGGTGCTGACCACGTGGCTCTGGTGCGGGCTGTTCGCGGCACGACTCGCCGTGCAGCTGCCCCTCTTCTTCGCCGGGCAGATCACCGCCCTGGCGACGACGAAGCTCGTCATGGGCGTCCCGCTGTACGCGGCGGTCCTCTGGGTCACCTGGCTGCTGGTGCGGACGGTCTACCGGGCGCGTCTCGAGGCCGACGCGGCCCCGGGCAGGCTCTGAGCGCCGGCCGCTCAGCTACTCGGTGGTAGCTTTATCTTGACATCGAGATAAATCGACGACGTCGGTCATCGGACGGTCCGCGGACTTAGGCTTGCCTCGCTGGTGCGGTATCAGCCCAGCGACCATGATGACGACGGAGTCAGCAAGGGAGACGGCACGTGTCTGCAATCAACAGTTTCGGTTCGAAGGATTCACTGAGGGTCGGCGACACCGACTACGAGGTCTACCGCATCGACGCGGTCGACGGGGCCGACAAGCTCCCGTTCAGCCTCAAGGTCCTTCTCGAGAACCTGCTCCGCACCGAAGACGGTGCCAACGTCACAGGCGACCAGATCCGCGCCCTGGGCTCGTGGCAGCCCTCGGCCGAGCCCGACACGGAGATCCAGTTCTCACCCGCACGCGTGGTGATGCAGGACTTCACCGGGGTCCCCTGCATCGTCGACCTCGCGACCATGCGCGAGGCCGTGTCGGCTCTCGGCGGTGATCCGACCAAGATCAACCCCCTCGCTCCGGCCGAGCTCGTGATCGACCACTCGGTCATCGCCGACCTCTTCGGCAGCGAGAACGCCCTCGAGCGCAACGTCGAGATCGAGTACGAGCGCAACGGCGAGCGGTACCAGTTCCTCCGCTGGGGGCAGACGGCGTTCGACGACTTCAAGGTCGTCCCGCCCGGAACGGGCATCGTCCACCAGGTCAACATCGAGTACCTGGCCCGTGTCACCTACAGCCGCACGGTCGCCACGGCGGACGGCGGCAGCGTGCTGCAGGCCTACCCCGACACGCTCGTCGGAACCGACTCGCACACCACCATGGTCAACGGCCTCGGCGTGCTCGGCTGGGGCGTCGGCGGCATCGAGGCCGAGGCCGCGATGCTGGGTCAGCCGGTGTCGATGCTCATCCCGCGCGTCGTCGGCTTCAAGCTGAGCGGCTCGATCCCCACCGGCGTCACCGCGACGGACGTCGTCCTCACCATCACGCAGCAGCTGCGGAAGCACGGGGTCGTCGGCAAGTTCGTCGAGTTCTACGGCGAAGGGGTCGCGCAGGTGCCCCTGGCCAACCGAGCCACGATCGGCAACATGAGCCCCGAGTTCGGCTCGACCGCGGCCATCTTCCCGATCGACGACGTGACGCTCGACTACCTGCGTCTCACCGGTCGCAGCGAGGAGCAGATCGAACTCGTCGAGAAGTACGCCAAGCTGCAGGGGCTCTGGCACGACCCGTCGACCGAGCCCGTCTTCAGCGAGTACCTCGAGCTGGATCTCGCGACCGTGGTCCCGTCGATCGCCGGGCCGAAGCGCCCCCAGGACCGCATCGAGCTGACCGAGTCGAAGTCGCAGTTCGAGATCGACCTGGGCTCGTACGCGACCACCGACCACACGAGCGTCGACGCCGCGGTCGAGGGCACCTTCCCGGCCTCCGACCCGGTCGGTCTCACGGCGGAGGACGACGCGACGGAGCCCCCGACGCACATCCACACCTCGCACGCCCCCGCCAAGACCTCGAAGCCCACGCCGGTGACGCTCGAAGACGGTCGCGAGTTCACCCTCGATCACGGCGCCGTCGCGATCGCGGCCATCACGTCGTGCACGAACACGTCGAACCCCTCCGTCATGCTGGCCGCGGGTCTCCTGGCACGCAACGCCAGCCAGAAGGGCCTGAAGGCGAAGCCGTGGGTCAAGACCACCCTCGCACCGGGTTCGAAGGTCGTCACCGACTACTACGAGAAGGCCGGTCTCACGACCTACCTCGAAGACCTCGGCTTCTACACGGTCGGCTACGGCTGCACGACCTGCATCGGCAACTCGGGCCCCCTGATCGACGAGATCTCGTCGGCCGTGCAAGACAACGACCTCGCCGTGACGGCGGTCCTGTCGGGCAACCGCAACTTCGAGGGGCGGATCAACCCCGATGTGAAGATGAACTACCTGGCGAGCCCGCCGCTCGTCATCGCCTACGCGCTGGCCGGGTCGATGAACTTCGACTTCGAGAACGACGCCCTCGGCACCGACGAGGCCGGCGGAGACGTCTTCCTCCGAGACATCTGGCCCGATGCCGCCGAGGTCCAGAAGACCATCGACGAGTCGATCGACACCGAGATGTTCACCCACGAGTACGCCGGGGTCTTCGACGGAGACGAGCGCTGGCGTTCGCTTCCGACGCCCACCGGCGCCACCTTCGAGTGGGACGACGAGTCGACCTACGTGCGGAAGCCCCCGTACTTCGACGGCATGACGATCGAGACCACGCCGGTCACCGACATCGTCGATGCTCGCGTCCTCGCCAAGCTCGGCGACTCGGTCACGACCGATCACATCAGCCCGGCGGGCTCGATCAAGGTCGACAGCCCGGCGGGTCACTACCTCGCGGAGCACGGTGTCGACCGCAAGGACTTCAACTCCTACGGATCGCGTCGTGGCAACCACGAGGTGATGATCCGCGGCACCTTCGCCAACATCCGTCTGAAGAACCAGCTGCTCGACGGCGTCGAGGGCGGGTACACGCGCGACTTCACGCAGCCCGACGCCCCGCAGTCGTTCATCTACGACGCGAGCGCCCGCTACCAGGATGCCGGCACGCCGCTCGTGATCCTGGGCGGCAAGGAGTACGGCTCGGGTTCGTCGCGCGACTGGGCGGCGAAGGGCACGAGCCTCCTGGGCGTCAAGGCCGTCATCACCGAGAGCTTCGAGCGCATCCACCGCTCGAACCTGATCGGCATGGGTGTGGTGCCCCTGCAGTTCCCGGCGGGTGAGAGCTGGGAGTCCCTCGGGCTCGACGGCACGGAGTCGATCAGCATCTCGGGGCTCACCGAGCTCAACGAGGGCACGACGCCCAAGACCGTCCACGTGGTCGCGACGCCGAGCGACCACTCGCCCGAGGGCAAGTCGGTCGTCGAGTTCGACGCCGTCGTCCGGATCGACACCCCCGGCGAGGCGGACTACTACCGCAACGGCGGCATCCTGCAGTACGTGCTGCGCAGTCTGGTCTGATCCCTCGCCCCGCGAGACCCCCGGGCCGCCGCCGATCCGCGGCGGCCCGGGGGTCTTTCCACGCTCCGCACACCCCTCGTGCCTAGACTGGACCGATGCCCTCCGGGGCGTGGAAGGGAAGCCGGTATGAGCCTGCTCGAAACGATCAGAGGACCTCGCGACCTCGACCGCTTGACCGACGACGAGATGATCGAGCTCGCGGGCGAGATCCGCAGATTCCTCGTCGCAGAGGTCTCCAAGACCGGCGGTCATCTCGGCCCCAACCTCGGGGTCGTCGAGCTCACGTTGGCTCTGCACCGGGTCTTCCACTCGCCGCATGACGCCATCGTCTTCGACACCGGCCACCAGTCGTACGTGCACAAGCTCCTCACCGGGCGCCAGGACTTCAGCATGCTGCGCCTCCGGGGCGGTCTCGCGGGCTATCCGCAGCGCTCCGAGTCCGAGCACGACATCGTCGAGAGCTCGCACGCCTCCAGCTCGCTGTCGTGGGCCGACGGCATCTCGCGCGCCTTCCAGCTCACCGGGCAGTCCGACCGCCACGTCGTGGCCGTCGTCGGCGATGGCGCTCTGACCGGCGGCATGACGTGGGAGGCCCTCAACAACATCTCCGACGACAACGACCGTCGGCTGATCATCGTCGTGAACGACAACGGCCGCTCGTACGCGCCCACCATCGGCGGCATGGCGCGGTTCCTCAACACGGTGCGGACGAGAAGCACGTATCGCGACATGCATCGTGGCAGCCGTGCCGTCTTCGATCACCTCGGGCACCCCGGTCGCGCCTTCTACCGCGGGGTTCGAGGCGGGCTGCACGGGTTCCTCAGTCGATTCACCAACAACGAGGCGCTGTACTCGAACCTCGACATCAAGTACGTCGGCCCGGTCGACGGTCACGACCAGTCGGCCATGGAGGAAGCTCTCCAGCAGGCCAAGAACTACGGCACCCCGGTGATCGTGCACGCCATCACCGAGAAGGGCCGGGGCTACGATCCCGCGCGGGCCGACGTGGCCGACCAGTTCCATGCGGTGGGGCAGATCGACCCCGAGACGGGTGAGCCGCTCGCTTCGGCGGGCGCCCCGTCGTGGACGTCCGTCTTCGCCGAGGAGATCGTCTCGATCGCCGAGCGGGACGAGACGGTGGTGGGCATCACGGCGGCCATGCTCCGTCCGGTGGGTCTGCATCTCCTCGCCGAGCGGTTCCCCGGCCGGGTGCTCGACGTCGGCATCGCCGAGCAGCACGCGGTCACCAGCGCCGCCGGGCTCGCGTTCGGCGGGCTGCACCCGGTGGTCGCGCTCTACGCGACCTTCGTCAACCGGGCGTTCGACCAGATCCTCATGGACGTCGGGCTGCACCAGGCCGGCGTCACGTTCGTCCTCGATCGGGCGGGTGTCACGGGCCCCGACGGGCCGAGCCACCACGGCATGTGGGATCTCGCACTGCTGCAGATCGTGCCGCACATCCGTCTGGCGGCCCCGAGAGATGCGACGCGCCTCCGCGAAGAGCTCCGCGAGGCCGTGGCCGTCACCGACGCGCCCACCGTGGTCCGTTTCTCCAAGGGCAGCGTCGGCACCGAGCACGACGCGATCGAACGACTCGACGACGGTGTCGACGTGCTGCATCGCGGTGATCGGGCCGACGTCCTGCTCGTCTGCGTCGGCCCGATGGCCTCCGTCGGTCTCGACGTCGCCGCGCGCCTCGCCGATCAGGGCATCGGCGCCACGGTCGTCGACCCGCGGTGGGTCGTCCCCGTGGCGCGTTCGGTGATCGATCTCGCGGCGGAGCATCGACTCGTCGTGACCATCGAGGACGGCGTGCGCGTCGGCGGCATCGGGACGCGCATCCGACAGGATCTCCGTCAGGCAGGCGTCGACACTGCGGTCACCGAGCTGGGTCTCCCAGACGAGTTCCTGGCGCACGGTTCACGAGCCGAGATCCTCGAGGAGGTGGGGCTCACCCCGCAGGCCATCGCCCGCGACGTGGTGGCTCAGGTCCTCGGGAGCAAGATCCCCGTGGCCCGACCGCTGACGGACGGTGCGCAGGCCGACGCCACCGGTTCCGGTCGCCTCCGCGACCAGTAAGCGACACGCGGGCGTCCCCGCCTCGACCGACGACGGCCCCGCTGCTCGAGAGCAGCGGGGCCGTCGTCGTCGACGCGGAGGCTCAGCCGGCCACGCCGCGGATCACGGGTGAGTGGAACGTCGTGCCCCGGACGCGCTCGGTGGCGCCGACCCGGTCGAGGTACGGCGTGAGCCCGCCCATCTGGAACGGGTAGCCCGCCCCGAGGATCAGACACAGATCGATGTCCTCGGCTGCGGAGACCACGCCGTCGTCGAGCATGCGCCCGACCTCGTCGGCCAGGCCGTCCTCGATGCGGATCCGGAGCTCGTCGGCGGACAGCGCTGTGCCCTTCCCCGCTGTCAGCGCGACGGCCTTCTTGTCGAACCCCTGGCGTCGGCCCTTGGAATCGCGCTCGAGGATCCGCCCGTGGTCCGCCAGCCGGTGGAGGGCCTCGCTGGCGTGGAACCTGTCCGGGAACGCGGCGTGATGGGTGTCGAGCACGTGCGCGCCGACGGTCAGCCCGACGAGCTCGAGCAGCTCGAACGGGGTCATCGGGAGCCCGAAGGGATCCATCGACCGGTCGACGACCTCGAAGGGGGTGCCCGTCTCGACCGCGTGCATGGCCTCGCCGAGGACCTTCGCGAGTATGCGGTTCACGACGAACCCCGGGGTGTCCGCCGTGATGACCGCGTTCTTGCGGAGGACCTTGGCCGTCACCATCGCGGTGCTGAGCGTCGCCTCGTCGGTCTTCGGCGTCTTGACGACCTCGATGAGCGGCATGACGGCGACCGGGTTGAAGAAGTGGAAGCCGACCAGACGCTCGGGGTGCTGCAGCTCGGCGCCGATGGCCTCGACGCTCAACGACGACGTGTTCGTCGCCAGGATCGTCGTCTCGGAGACGATCGCCTCGACGTCGGCGAAGACCTTCTGCTTGACGGAGAGCTCTTCGAAGACGGCCTCGATGACCCAGTCGCAGTCGGCGAAGTCGCGGAGGTCGGTGGTGCCGGTGACCAGCGCCTCCAACCGGTTCGACTCGTCGCTCGTGATCCGGCCCTTCGTCGCCAACTCGACGATGTCGGCTCGGATGCGTGCGACACCGGCGTCGACGCGCCCCTGATCGAGGTCGGTGATGACGACGGGCACGCGCAGACGTCGGACGAAGAGGAGGGCGAACTGGCTGGCCATGAGCCCCGCACCCACGACCCCGACCTTCCCGATCGCGCGGGCGACCTCGGGGGAGGGGGCCCCGGCGGGCTTCTTCGCGCGCTTCTGGACGAGGTCGAACGCGTACATGCTCGCCTGGAACTGATCGCCCGAGACGAGATCGGCCAGCGCCTCGTCCTCCGCCGCGAAGCCGGTCGCCCGGTCGGTGTTCTTGGCGGCCTTGAGCAGGTCGAGGGCCGCGTAGGGCGAGGCCGCCACGGTGCCGATCTTCGACTGCAGCGACTTGCGGGCGATCGAGATGGCGGCATCCCACTTGACGGCCCTCTCGAGCCGCCCGGGGACGTTCGGACGCTTGACCGCGATGCGCCCGGTCACCACGCCGTCGGCCCAGCGGATGCTGTCTTCGAGGAACGACGCGGGTCCGAACATCTCGTCGACGATGCCGAGCTCGAGAGCCTGCGCGGGCTTGAGGGTGCGGTTGTTCTTGAGGGGGTTCTCGACGATCACGCGCAGGGCGTTCTCGATCCCGATGAGGTTGGGCAGGAGCCACGCGCCGCCCCAGCCGGGGATGAGCCCCAGGAACACCTCGGGCAGCGCGATCGCCGCCGCCGACGAGTCGACGGTGCGGTAGTCGGCATGCAGCGCGATCTCCACCCCGCCGCCGAGCGCCAGTCCGTTCACGAACACGAACGTGGGCACGCCCGCGTCGTGCAGCTTGCCGAGCACCGCGTGGCCCTGCCGGGCCAGCTCGAGCCCGACCTCGCGGCTCGGGATCTGCCCGACCTTGCTGAGGTCCGCCCCCGCGGCGAGGAAGTACGGCTTGCCGGTCACGGCGATGGCGGCGATCTCACCCCGGGAGGCGCGGGCCCGGAGGGCGTCGAGGGTCGCGCCGTACTCGGCCAGCGTCGCCGGTCCGAGGGTGTTCGGTCGGGTGTGGTCGCGGCCGTTGTCGAGGGTGACGAGGGCCAGCACGCCACCGGACGGCATCGGCACGTCGCGGACGTGCGAGTGCGTCACGACCTCGTCGGCGGACAGGGCTGTCAGGGTCTCGAGGGCCGTCGTCATGCGCGGGCCGCCTTTCGCGAGTAGTGCGGGTTCTCCCAGATGACGCTGCCGCCCTGACCGAGACCCACGCACATGGCCGTCAGGCCGTAGCGGACGTCGGGTCGCTGCTCGAACTGGCGCGCGAGCTGGATCATCAGGCGGACCCCGCTGGAGGCCAGAGGGTGCCCCACGGCGATCGCACCGCCCCACGGGTTGACCCGCGGGTCGTCGTCGTCGATGCCGAAGTGGTCGAGGAGCGACAGCACCTGCACCGCGAAGGCCTCGTTCAGTTCGAAGAGCCCGATGTCGTCGATCGACAGGCCCGCCTTGCGGAGGGCCTTCTCGGTGGAGGGGACGGGTCCGATGCCCATGATCTCGGGTTCGACGCCGGCGTAGGCGAAGCTCACGAGTCGCATCTTGGGGGTGAGGTCGAGCTCGTCGGCCGCCTGCTGCGAGGCGAGGAGGCTGACGGTCGCTCCGTCGTTCAGCCCGGAGGAGTTGCCGGCGGTGACGCGGCCGTGCGGCCGGAACGGCGTGCGGAGCGCGGCGAGACCCTCGAGGGTCGTCTCGGGGCGCGGCGCCTCGTCACGGGTGGCGAGACCCCAGCCCTCGTCGGTGGCCACGGCCACGGGCACGAGGTCGGGTTGGATGTGGCCGGCGTCGTAGGCCGCGGCCAGCTTCTGCTGAGACCGCATGGCGTAGCGGTCCGACCGCTCCTTCGTCAGCTGCGGGAACCGATCGTGGATCCGCTCAGCCGTGTTTCCCATGTTGAGGGCCTCGCCGCTGACGATCCTCTCGGCGACGAACCGCGGGTTCGGGTCGGCGTTGAAGCCCATCGGGTGGCGGCCCATGTGCTCGACGCCCCCGGCGATGGCGACGTCGTAGGCGCCGAACGCGATGCCCCCGGCGAGAGTCGTGACGCTCGTCATGGCCCCGGCGCACATCCGGTCGATCGCGAAACCGGGGACGGACTTCGGCAGACCGGCCAGGAGCGCGGTCGTCCGCCCGAGGGTCAGACCCTGATCGCCCTGCTGGGTCGTCGCCGCGATGGCGACGTCGTCGACGCGGTCGAGCGGCAGGGACGGGTTGCGTTCGAGCAGACCCCTCATCGCCTTGACGACGAGATCGTCCGCCCGGGTCTTCCAGTACATGCCTTTGTCGCCGGCCCGCCCGAACGGGGTGCGTACCCCGTCGACGAAGACGACATCTGTTCTCTCGGCCACATTGCCTCCAGTGCTCGGATCTGGTCCGATCCTAGGGACGACGCCTGCCGGGCGGAGAATCCTTCGCGGATGTCTACGAAGTCGCGCCGTCGCCGTCCTCGGGCTCTTGGTGGGCGTCGACAAAGGCCTCGGCGAGCGGTTCGGCCACGGCGTCGATCTGCCAGCGTCGGGCGCCGAGCGCCTCGAGCGCCGCCGCGACGGCGTCGGTCTCGAACGGGATGGGCGGCTCCCAGGCGAGACGCCGCAGGTGCTCGGGGGTCAGCAGGTTCTCGACGGGCATGTCGAACGTCTCGGCGATCTCGGCGATGCGCGGGCGCGCGAACCGGTAGCGGGCGTCGGCCATCGGGTTCTTGTCGGCCCAGCTGCGGGGCGGCGGCAGCGTCTCCGCCGCGGGACCGCGGGTCGACGGGAGGTCGGTCGTCGCGAGGCCGCGCTCGATGGCGCCCCACCAGCGGTCGAGCTCGCTCCGGCTCGCGCGTCCGACGAACTCCCGCAGACCCGCCAGGGCGCGCTTGTCGGCGGGCATCGCCTTGGTCGCCGCCACCAGCGACGAGTCGGGCACGAGTCGACCGGGTGCGGTGTCGATCTGCCGCGCGTACTCGTCGCGGGCCAGCCACAGCTCACGGGCGACGGCCAGACCGCGCGTGCCCCGCACGGTGTGCAGTCCGGTGAGACGACGCCAGGGGTCGACCTTCGGCGGCTTCGCCTCGCGCGCGACCGTGGCGGCGAACTCCTCACGCGCGATCTCGAGCTTGCCGGCGTCGACGAGCCGCGCCTCCATGGCGTCCCGCAGGTCGACGAGCAGCTCGACGTCGAGGGCGGCGTAGACGAGCCAGCTCTGCGGAAGCGGACGCGTCGACCAGTCGGCGGCGGAGTGCTCCTTCGCCAGGTGGACGCCCAGCAGCTGCTCGACCACGGCGCCGAGCCCCACCTTGGGCAGCCCCGCGATCCGGGCCCCGAGCTCGGTGTCGAAGACGGTCGCGGGGTCGAGCCCCACCTCGCGGAGGCACGCGAGGTCCTGGCTGGCGGCGTGCAGCACCCACTCCTCGTGGCCGATGACCTCCTGCAGCTCGGCGAACGAGCCGATCGCGGGCGGGTCGAAGAGGAAGACCCCGGCGCCGCGACGGAACACCTGGATGAGATAGGCCCGCTGCGAGTACCGGAAGCCGGAGGCGCGCTCGGCGTCGATCGACACCGGCCCCGTGCCGGAGCGGATCGCCTCGACCGCTGCGAGGTACCCCGGCCGGTCGGCGATGACGTCGACCCTGCCGTGGAGGTCGTCGGCGGTCGTCAGGACGCTCGGCGACACGGAGACCACGGGCTGATCGCCCCCGGACGGGTCGCCTGCGCTGCCGACGACGCCGGAGTCGACGCTGCGGGATTCGGATGCGGCGGGGTTCATGGTCGTGTCCTTCTGGTTCAGTCCCGACCGACACGCCGCGACGCGAGGAGGGTGACGCCCTCGACGGTCGGCGGGAGGCCCGCGAGCGTGCAGATCAGTTCGCCCCAGGCCTCGATGTGGGGGCCGAGGTCGGTGCTGGTGGGGCTCCACGAGGCGCGCAGCTCGAGCAGGGCGCCGTCGCCGTGACGGGCCAGCTCGCCGTAGCCGGTCGAGAGCAGCTTCGTGGCGGTGCCCGAGGCCGAATCGTAGGCGGCGCCGCGGGCGTCGAGCGAGTCGACCAGCCACGACCAGGCGACGTCGGCGACGAAGGGGTCGAGGGCGAGGTCGGTCTCGAGGGGAGCCTGGGCGAAGCAGACGACCCGGAAGGGCCCGCCCCAGGCCTCCGGTTCGGACGCGTCGTGGAGGAGGGTGAAGCGTCCGGTGCCGAGGTCGGAGTCGGCCCGGCCGTTCGCCCCGACCACGTCGCCGGCGAGAGCCAGCGAGTTCGGGGCGATGCCGCCGGGTGCGGGTATCTCGGTCACGGCGAGGTCGTCGCGGGTGGCTGCTCGACGCACCGCGTCGACGGCGTCGAGGAACGCGGGCGCAGGCGACGGCGTCGAGGGATTGTCGGACACGTGTGCAGACTAGGCTCCGAGCAGACCGTCAGGCAGACGGCACGCCGCGTCGGGCTGCACGACGGGCGTCGGCCGTCCGCGCCGGTCGCCCCGTGCCCGCGTCGAGTGTCCGGAGTCCGTCGTGACCAGCAGAGCGTCCCGTCCACCCGCCGGGGGATCGAGGGCCGCCCTGGCCGTCACCGCGATCGTGGTCGGTTCGTCCGTCACGCTCTCTCTCGTCGCCATCGCCGGGGGCGTCGTGGCTGTGATGCGCAAGATCGTCACGCCCGAGCGCCGGCGCCGCGACGACCTGCGCATCGTCGGTCACGATGCCGCCTCGTCGACCGTGAGGCTGACCTCGACGGCCGACACGCGCCTCCCTGGCCGCTACAGCCTCTGGTTCGACGGCGGTCGTGGTCATGCGCGTCTGGGCGAGGTGCTGAGCGACGACGGGCGGGTCGTCGTCCGGCGGGTCGAGCAGGTGACCGCCGGCTCGCTCGACGGGGCCCGTTCGGGGCGCATCGGCGGCTGGCTGTGGTCGGACCCCGGCGAGGCCGGTCTCGAAGCCGAGGAGGTGCGGGTCGACACCGAGGTCGGCCCGGCCCCCGCCTGGCTGGTGCCGGCCGAGGGCGGGGAACGGGGCCCCTGGATGATCGGCGTGCACGGTCGCGGTGTCACCCGCGCCGAGACGATCCGGTCGGTGCCCGTGTTCCGCCGGCACGGCTACACGTCGTTGCTCGTCTCGTACCGGAACGACGGCGAGGCGCCGCGGTCGCCCGACGGCCGCTACGCCCTGGGCGACGACGAGTGGGCGGACGTCGAGTCGGCGATGGCGTACGCCCTGCTGCACGGGGCGACGTCGCTGGTGCTGATGGGCTGGTCGATGGGCGGGGCGCTCGTGCTGCAGGCGGCCACGCGGTCGACGCTGGCCGGTCGGGTGTCGGGCGTCGTGCTCGAGTCACCGGTCGTCGACTGGCGCACCACCCTCCGATTCCAGGGGGCGGCCATGCACGTGCCGCGGGTCGTCCAGGATCTCGTGCTGCGCCTCCTGATGTCTCCCGCGCTCTCGCGTCTGAGCGGGCGGCGCGGCCCGATCGATCTCGATCGACTCGACCTCGTGGCGGGCGCCGACGCCCTCGACGTGCCCGTGCTGCTGCTGCACAGCGACGACGACGGCTTCGTCCCGTCGACGGCGTCGCACGCCCTCGCGGACGCACGACCCGACCTCGTGCGTCTCGAGGTGTTCCGCACCGCGCGCCACACGAAGCTCTACAACTTCGACCCGCAGCGCTTCGAGGGGGTCATCGACGGGTGGCTGGGCCGTCTTCCACGAGCCAGCGGGCGTACAGCGCGCTCTGCTCGTCCATCAGCAGCTGACTGAGCGTCAGACGCGACGGGTCGAAGCGCTCGCGTCCGAAGACCGGCAGACCGCTGCCGATCACGATCGGCGAGGTGGAGAGGCAGAGCTCGTCGACCAGTCCGTCGTGCAGGAACTGCCCCGCGAGCGACGGCCCGCCCTCGCAGACGAGCGACAGCAGGCCGTGGGCGTGCAGCCGGTCGAGCACCGCGGAGGGCTCGAGCCGGCGGGAGTCGTCGGCGCAGGTCAGGACGGTCGCGGCGCGGGCGACGTCGCCGCCGAGCGTGCGCCGGACCTCCGCCACCGCGGCCTCGGGGCAGACGACGACGACGCGCTCGGCGGCCTCCGGGTCCATCCGGTGCCCGGAGAGGTCGCCCGAGGACGTCACGACGACCAGCCGGGAGGTCTTGGGCACCCGGTAGCCCTCGGCACGGACGCTGGCCGCTCCGACGACGACCCCGTCGGCGACCGCTCGGATCGCCGCGAGGATGGTGCGGTCCGTCGGATTGCTGAGCGTCTCGGAGGTGCCGTCCGACCCGGCGGCGTCGCCGCTGACAGCGGTGATGAGGTTGAGGCGGGTCCAGGTCGCGGCCGGAGGCGCGTACAGGTCGCGAAGACGACCGGGCGTCGCCTCGTGCTCGATGTCGAGCTCGAGACCGGTCTCGAGGGGACGCCCGGTCGTGTGCAGCACGCGCAGGGTCACGCGGTGGCGATCCTGTCGCGGATCTGACGCTTGGCGCGCGCGAGGAGGGCGGTCATGCCCCGGATGCGCAGCGGGCTGACGGCCTCGGTCAGGCCGATCGTCTGCGGGTAGTCGTCGGGCACGGCGTCGAGCACCTCGTCGACGGTCAGGCCGTCGAGACCCTGAGCGAGGATCGAGGCGAAGCCGCGGGTCGTCGGGGCCTCCCGCGGGGCGGTGGCGTGCAGGTGGACGCGACCGTCGACGACCTCGACGAAGAGGTAGACGGGGCTCTGGCACTCCACCACCCGTTCGAGCAGGTCGGGGTGGTCGGCGAAGCGGGCCGGCAGGTCGGGCAGTTCGTTCGAGAACTCGAGCAGCAGCTGCAGGCGGTCGCGCACCTCCAGCGCCGTGAACTCCTCGCGGATCTCGACGAGCGCGGCGGGCAGCGTGGTCCCGGTCACCGGGCGGGGACCTCTCCGGGTTCGCTGCCCTGCACGATGGGCACACGGACGGCGCTGCCCCACTCGGTCCACGAGCCGTCGTAGTTGCGGACGTTCTCGAAGCCCATCAGGTGGTGCAGCACGAACCAGGTGTGGCTCGACCGCTCGCCGATGCGGCAGTAGGCGACGACCTCGTCGCCGGTCTCGAGGCCGGCGCCGTCGCGGTAGATGGCGTCGAGCTCGGCGACGGGACGGAACCGCCCGTCCTCCGCCGCGGCCTTGCCCCAGGGGACGTTCGCGGCCGAGGGGATGTGCCCGGCGCGGAGGGCTCCCTCGTCGGGGTAGGCGGGGGCGGTGGTCCGCTCGCCCGAGTACTCCTCGGGGGAGCGGACGTCGATCAGGGGCTTGCCGAGGTGCTCGAGCACGTCGTCCTTGTAGGCGCGGATGACCGTGTCGTCGCGCTCCACGACCGGGTAGTCGCTCGTCTCGGGCTCGGGGGAGTCCGTCGTGTACTCGCGTCCCTCGGCCTCCCAGGCGGCGCGGCCGCCGTCGAGCAGCCGCACGTCGTCGTGACCGAACAGCGAGAACACCCAGAGCGCGTAGGCGGCCCACCAGTTGTTCTTGTCGCCGTAGACGACGATCGTCGTGTCGCGTCCGATGCCCTTCGACGACATCAGCCGGGCGAATCCCTCGCCGTCGATGTAGTCGCGGCGGACGGGGTCGTTGAGGTCGAGATGCCAGTCGATCTTGACGGCGCCCGGGATGTGGCCCGTCTCGTAGAGCAGGACGTCCTCGTCGGACTCGACGACGACGAGACCGGGGGAGCCGAGGTGCGCCGCCAGCCAGTCGGTGCTCACCAGGCGTTCGGGGTGCGCGTAGTCGCTGAAACGGGCGGACGTGTCGTGCTCGACGACCATGGACTTACCTCCGGGTGTGTGTCTCCGCCTGCTGCGGAGCGCCGCGTGAGCGGCTGATGTTCGGGTTGCCGGTGAGCACTAAACTCAGGGGCAGTACGACCCCGTCGAGGCTACGCACCGCGCCCTGGCCTCGCTCGGGGACTCCAGAGACTCTTCCACACATCGCTCGGCGGACGCCGGGCGTCACCGCGCTCCGTGCCCGATCGACCGTGAGGCCGCCCCGATGTCACCCGATCCCACCGCGAGCGTCGTCTCGCTGGTCGACCGCACCCCCTCGATCACGGGTGCCGAGATCGTCACCGCGCTCGTGCCTCCTCGGCAGTTCGTCGACGCGTCGCTCGAGAACTACCGCCCCGACGACGCGTTCCCCTCGCAGCAGGAGGCCGTCGAGGCCGTTCGCTCGTTCGACGCGGCACCCGCGGGCGGCGCCCGACGAGGCCTGTTCAGGAGGCGCGCCGAGACTCCGGCCGTGCTGCCCGGCCTCTATCTCGACGGCGGGTTCGGCGTCGGCAAGACGCACCTGCTCGCCGCGCTCTTCAACCGCAGCGGCGGACGCCGCTACTTCGGCACGTTCATCGAGTACACCGCTCTGGTCGGGGCGGTCGGCTACGCGGGTGCGGCGGCCCAGCTGAAGGGCGCGTCGCTCGTCTGCATCGACGAGTTCGAGCTCGACGACCCGGGCGACACGATGATGATGACGCGACTGCTCGGCGACCTCGCCGACGACGGCACCCGGATCGCCGCGACCTCGAACACCCCGCCGAACGCGCTGGGCGAGGGGCGCTTCGCGGCCGCGGACTTCCTGCGCGAGATCCAGGGGCTCTCCGACCGGTTCCGCACGCTGCGGATCGACGGCGACGACTATCGACGTCGCGAGGTCGAGGCGTCCGCCTCCGTGACCGACGACGTCGACGCCGCGCTCGCCACCGTGACCGGGCCGGTCTCCGTCGACGACTTCGGCGCCGTCGTGGCCCACCTGTCGACGGTCCACCCGAGCCGGTACGTCAAGCTCGTCGCCGGGCTCGAGGCCGTCGGACTCCGCGACGTCTCTCCTCTCACCAGTCAGACCGACGCTCTGCGCTTCGTCGCCTTCGTCGACCGGTTGTACGACGGTCAGGTGCGCGTGGTCGCCTCCGGCACCCCGCTCGACTCGGTCTTCGGCGAGGAGATGCTGGCCGGCGGGTACCGCAAGAAGTACCTGCGGGCCGTCTCGCGACTGGTGGCGCTGACGTCCCTCTGAGGCCGCTCCGATCGCCTCCACAGCCCCTCGGCGGTCGTTTCGGACCGGTGCGAAACACGTTGTTTACACGCGCCCGAATCGCGTTACATTCCCGAAACATCGGTGCACACGCAACGAAACCTCACCCCACGACACTGAGAGCCGCACCCCGGTCCCGCCCCCGCAGCCCGTGAAACCTCACGGTCGGGCGGCCGACCGTTGCCCCTGGCTCCCGAATCGAGAGGTGACTCACAGATGGATCAAGGCAATACCGCCTTCATGCTGATCACAGCAGCACTAGTGCTGCTCATGACCCCCGGCCTGGCGTTCTTCTACGGCGGCCTGGTCAAGGCCAAGAGCGTCATCAGCATGATGATGCTGAGCTTCGGGGCCATGGGCCTCATCGCCGTCCTCTGGGTCCTGTTCGGCTACTCGATCGCCTTCTCGAACGGACCCGAGGGCCCCGCCGGCACCGACACCTACATCGGCTGGGACGGCGTCTTCGGCTTCGACCCCTCGATGTTCAGCCTGAACTCGCTGTTCGTCGACAGCCTGGACCCGGCCGGCGCATACCCGACCATCGCCTTCGCGGCGTTCCAGGCGACCTTCGCGATCATCACGGTCGCCCTCATCTCGGGTGCCATCGCCGACCGCGCCAAGTTCGGCGCCTGGATGATCTTCGCCGGGGTCTGGGTGACCATCGTCTACTTCCCGGTCGCCAGCTGGGTCTTCAACTTCACGCTCGGTGAGGACGGCTCGGTGGTCGACGGCGGCTGGATCGCCAGCATGGGAGTGATCGACTTCGCGGGCGGCACGGCGGTCCACATCAACGCCGGAGCCGCGGCCCTCGCCCTGGCCCTCGTGCTCGGCAAGCGGGTCGGATTCGCCAAGGGCGCCGACAAGCCGCACAACCCGCCCTTCGTGCTGCTGGGCGCCGGTCTGCTCTGGTTCGGCTGGTTCGGCTTCAACGCCGGCTCCGAGCTCGCGGCCGACGGCGTCGCCGCCCTCGCCTTCCTGAACACGATCGCCGCGCCGGCGGCAGCCATCCTCGGCTGGCTCGTCGTCGAGAAGATCAAGGACGGCAAGGCGACCTCCATCGGCGCCGCCTCGGGTGCCGTCGCCGGTCTCGTCGCGATCACCCCCGCCTGCGCCGCGCTCACGCCGTTCTGGGCCATGGTGCTCGGCGTCGTCGCCGGTGCGGTCTGCGCCCTCGCGATCGACCTCAAGTTCAAGCTCGGCTTCGACGACTCGCTCGACGTCGTCGGCATCCACCTCGTCGGCGGTCTGATCGGAACCCTCTACCTCGGCTTCTTCGCCAACGGCAGCGGCCTGATCTTCTCGGGCTCGCTCGACCAGCTGGGCATCCAGGCCGTCTCGGCCCTGGCCGTCATGGTCTACTCGTTCGTTCTCGCCTACCTGATCGGCTTCGTCATCGAGAAGACCATCGGGTTCCGCGTCAAGAACGAGGACGAGGTGGCCGGCATCGACCTCGCCATCCACGGCGAAGAGGGCTACGTCCTCGAGAACTCGCGCCAGTAGGCACCCCACCAGCACCACACGCACCACGACGGCGGCCCCGGTCATGCGACCGGGGCCGTTGCTCGTGCCCGGACCGCTCGTCAGTGGGGGTGCGGGCGTCCACCGCACACGAGCCGGGTAGAAGCGACCGTAACGAGAACAGGGCCCCGCATCTGCGGGGCCCTGTTCTCGTCTGCCTGGTGGGCGATACCGGACTCGAACCGATGACCTCTTCCGTGTGAAGGAAGCGCGCTACCAACTGCGCCAATCGCCCCTGCGGGACTCGTCGATGCTAGTGCATACGGGTGCCGGAGCGCCATTCGACACGGCCCCGCAGGAGGCGCGGTGCGGCCGGATGGGCCCCAGCAAGACACGAGGGTGACTCGATTTGGTATCTGGTCCGGGGTGTGGGTATTGTTCTTTTGCACGCAGAAATGCAAAGCGAAATGCGGATGTGGCG
>Ga0265797_10005487_pt1 | contig 18494 bp, 26 predicted proteins | sample P2T30metagenome_FD_192433 | JGI IMG/M metagenome (GOLD analysis project Ga0265797, IMG submission 192433) | Plant litter microbial communities from East Loma Ridge, Irvine, California - P2 T30 | ecosystem: Environmental > Terrestrial > Plant litter > Unclassified | place: USA: California... | reverse complement strand
AAATTTCATGGTACACCTTTCTCGTATGTTCTAGTGGGTAAGGTCAAGGGTGACGCCTGGTGTCAATCTTCTCGTATTGAACCTTGGGACGAGACGGACATGATGATCGTGGCAGGAGTACAGTACCCCAGATACGAGGTGGGATGACTATATAATGCCAGTGAGTATCTCACTTCTAGCCACCATCAACCACCAACTCTCACACTCAACTACAACCTACCACACTTTCCAACACTTCATCCCAACTTCAAACCAACTCCATCAAGATGCAGTTCACCACCATCGCTTCTCTCTTCGCTGCCGCTGCCGTTGCCAGCGCCGCACCTCTCGAGGCCCGCCAGGTCGACGCATCCTGCCCAGTTGCCACCCAGGGTGACTACGTCTGGAAGATCTCCAACTTCTTCGGACGCAAGCCTGAGGGAACCTACTACAACAGCTTCGGCTTCAACATCAAGGCTACCAACGGAGGTACTCTCGACTTCAACTGCTCTTCCCAGGCCGACAAGCTTGAGGACAACAAGTTCTACTCTTGCGGCGAGAACAGCTTCATTGACTTCGCTTTCTCAAGCGACCGTTCCGGTCTGATCATCAAGCAGGGTGTCAGCGACGAGTAAGTTCTTCCCATGCCTTTTAATGCGCAGTTCGTTCAAATTTGCTAACATTCCCTCAGCCTCACCTATGTCGGTACCACCACTCTTCCCAGCTACTGCCGTGCTGGTGGCAACGGCCCTCAGGACTTCGTCTGCCAGGGTGTCTCTGATGCCTATGTCACCTTCGTCCCGCTTCCCGCCGCCGCCGCCCCTGCGTGCCCGGCACCCAGCCAGTACTGAGCATAGGCTATGACCTTCCTCAGTGTTCATGATTCTCTCAGCGCTTCCTGTATAGACATTCCTTAGAGCCTAGACCTAATGCAACATTAATTTCCTCATCGTCTGTGCCACTATGACTACGACGACGACACCGTGCTATATTTGTGCCAGTTATGTACTTGAGAGCTGCAAGGAAAAAAGGACAATTGATTCATCGGACAGATAATTTTGGATTCAACATCGCATGCAGGGCATTGATACAAAGAGTAACGAAGTCCTGGACGCGCAAACCTCGCGCTTGCCTTGAATAGCACAACACCAGGACGTGAGCGCAACAGCGTCTGACTCCATACAAAACGTGCAGTCCACGTCAAACCACCATCCACAGCTCGCACGAGAAAAATGATGTCTGAAACACACGTCGCGCGAAACTGCCATCCTTGAAACCTCAAACCTCCTTCCCACGTGACACGCGACGCGAACTATAACATCATCGTTAACCCCCGATCTTGCCATCACCAAAACCGCGCGTAACAAACGCCGCCATGTCGCTCCTCGCCCGCGCAAAAGACCTGGCCTACAACCCCGACCACACAAGATGGATGACTCCGCTCCTGCTTGTAGCAGACGCCGCGCTTTCAGGCGTGATAATCGAGAAGATACCTTGTTCGTGCTCCTTTCTTACTCACCGTAAACGCACCACGTGTCCTAACAGCGAGGTTTCTAGATACTGAGATTGACTGGACAACGTACATGCAGCAGATAGCCATTTTTCTGAAAGGCGAGCGCGACTATAAGAATATTGCTGGTTCGACAGGTCCGCTCGTGTACCCTGGTGCGCATGTGTGGATCTACAAGCAGCTTTACAAGTGGACGGATGAAGGGCGGGATATCGCTTTCGCGCAGTATATTTTCGCGGGAGTGTATTTGCTTACGCTTGGTGTGGTGTTTCAATGTTATAGGAAGGCGAGGGTGAGTGCTTTCCTGTTCTAGCTGTTGATGTTGGAAGCTGACGTGTTGACAGGTTCCACCGTACATTTTTCCGCTGTTGATTCTCTCAAAGCGCATGCATAGCATTTTCATGCTACGATGCTTCAACGACTGTTTCGCGGTGCTGTTCTTCTGGCTGGCTGTCTTTTGCTACCAACGCGATCAATGGCATCTGGGGAGCGCGTTGTATAGCACAGGGCTGAACGTCAAGATGAGCCTATTATTGCCTCTACCAGCAATGGGTATCCTGATGGTTATGAAACTGGGCGGAAGAGAAGCTTTGACACAGGCAATGATCATCGTGCAGGTCTCAGTAAGTAACTCTTCGATCATGAAATCCTATCAATTAATGCTAATCAAAATATAGGTTTTGTATGGCTACCCCTTCAGGAAGCGTGCACCAAGCTATTTCGCCCGCGCTTTCGAGCTCAGCCGTGCCTTCCTCTACAAATGGACCGTGAACTGGCGCTTCGTCCCGGAATCTACGTTCCTTTCACGCCCTTTCGCCATTGGCTTACTCGCTCTGCATGTTGGTCTCCTCATCTGGTACGCGCGAACCCGCTGGATCAAGCCCTCGAAGCGCAATGTCAAAGAATTTCTCAAGCTTTGTATTCCAGCCATTGAGCCCCGGGACCAGGACACCATGTCCAGCAAGATCACCCCAGATTTCATTATGACTACGATGTTGACCGCGATGACCATCGGCCTCCTTTGTGCGCGGAGTCTGCACTACCAGTTCTACGCGTATGTCGCGTGGTGCACGCCGTTCTTACTGTGGAAAGCAGGGTTCAATCCAGCCGTGGTATATGCATTATGGGGCGCGCAAGAATGGGCGTGGAATGTGTATCCGAGTACATCGGCAAGCTCGGCGACGGTCGTGGGCGTTCTAGCGATTACGGTCGCGGGCGTATGGTGGGGAACGAGGAAGGAGTACGAGGGCGTGACGAAGGGTATAATTGAGGAGGACCATGCGCACGCCGAGTGATGCGACGAAGAGCTCAGTCCTCGTCTGAGTCGCTGGGCGGCATCTTGCCGACAGTCGATTCCTCGTCGTCGCTATCCTGGACGTACGTGGACTTCTTTACGAACTCCTTGGGCCTATATACTATTGTTAGCGCTCTGTACACATACTACTTGATACCCGGCTGGAACATACCAGTAGCTCATTTTCCTCCAAGCCTTCTCGTCGCGCACCACGTTCACGATCTCTCCATCCAGCTTGTTCTCACGGTCCGCCAGAGCAGACATATCTATAACCACGTAACTGCCCCTCTTGATCCATACTGTGGATCTGAACCTCGCTTCCAGCTCTGCAAGAACAGGCTTGCCGTCTGGCAGCTCGGCAGCATAGATGTTCTTGCCTTCGGCTTTGGTGATGCGCGCGATCGCGTGATTCGGCGCCAAAGCGTCAGGCGGTGTGATTGTGCTGTCTATGGTGGCAAGGACATTGCGCTTTGGACGGGCCATGTTGGGTTTGAGCTTTGGTAAGCAGGGTGGAGAAGTTATCGGTTGTGATAGTTCTGGAGACAATATGGGAGGGGTGGTCGTGAATTTCAAAGCAGGAAGGTGTGGCCGAGCACGGTGGGGAAGTTGTCCCCGCCCCTCGGAGCCCCAAAAGTTCGCACTTTCACCACCTTCTGGGTATTGCGCCCTTTCTGGTCACAGGCCTAGACCCAATCTTTCTCCGACTGTCGGATCCATTGCCAGGAATGAACGGCTATCTGCATCATTAGACGCGTCTGTGTCCCTGTGTCCCTGCAAAACGTTTTACAGGCTTTATGATCGACTTGCTTACCGACCGTCCACCATCTCCACACTGCTGCAGCGCGACCACACGATAGTTACCCGCCAACTGTGATAGGCTCCAAGTCGGAGCCGGCGCGTGTTTATCTGGTAATGTAGGGTAATTGTGCATCCCATGATTTATCAGCGATAGCGCCCTCAGCCTTTGCTATGGCCAGTAGTGTTCTCGTGGAGAGCTTCGTGGACTACCGTATTAAGGGTTTAGGGTCTCCCGCACTGGCACGTCGTCGCTCGGGCTACTTTCTTATCTATGACTCTTGCCTTCGCATTTGCACTGAACTTGAACGCCCAATTACTTCCTACTACCTGAGACGCACAACCAGAACGAACGCTTCCAAGGCGCGTAGTCCAGGGCTTTTGCATCCTCTTTGGGTTCGCAAAAAGACACCGCAGACCGGGAACTTGGAGCCATGTCGTCCAAACTTCACAGCCTCTTCGACATTCAGCCTGCCTCTGTGACCAACCCGGAACCGACATACCAGAAGAGCAAGGGTAAAGCACCTCAAACGCTCGGCGATGTAGGTGTACTACCGGACGTTGAACTCGCGGACTTTGCTTCTCGCAAAACAGACGATAGCCGACAAGCATCGTATGCAGAGCATGAACTGCCCAAGGGCGCGCAGACCCCGAAAACCCCCAATGAACTCGAGATGAGTCGTCCGGCCACACCGAATCGAGAGGATGCAGTTGGTACTATCAGGACCTGGAATGCACAACCGATGACCAAATGGAGAATCCTTTGCTGTTGCTTGATCTACTTTTCAAACGGAATCAACGACTCAGGTGAGTTGAGACATTGATATAGACCTGCCATTCTTGGATTACTTGATCAGAATCAAGACTAACCAGTGGCCAGTCGTCGGTGCTTTGATTCCGTACATGGAGTCGTACTACCACATCTCGTACTCTATCATGTCTCTGGTCTTCGTTGGCAACGCCATCGGTTTCATCTCTGCTGCCTTCTTCACGAACACGATCCTAGGCAAGTTCGGAAGGGCAAAGACTCTGATCATAGCCGAATTGATACAGTTGTCCGCATACGTTATCCTTGTTTGCACACCTCCGTATCCTTTGGTCGTTGTATCGTAAGTATTCGATCTTGGAATCCAGTAACGCACCGCTGACGATGTCAGTTTCTTCCTCTTGGGGTTCGGTGCAGCCATCAACTTGGCCCTCAACAACGTGTACTGTGCGAACACTCATCCGCCTTCTGTCATTCTTGGCCTCTCGCATGGCAGTTATGGCGTCGGTGGAATAGTTGCACCTATCATCGGAACAGCAATCGTCTCACAAGGAATTTTGTGGTCGCGCTTCTACTTCCTTACCGTCGGACTGCGACTCTGCTGCATCGCTTTCGCAGCATGGTCCTTCTGGTCATACACGGAAGACTCTGAGGAGACTCTCTTGGAGACCACGACCAGCAGGCAAACTGCTGCGGAAGATGCCGCGTCCAAAATGAAGAACCTTAAGCTTGCTTTGAAGAACAAAGTCACCATCTTCGGCGCCTTGTTCATCTTTGCATATCAAGGAGCCGAAGTGAGCATTTCAGGCTGGTTCATCTCATACCTCATCAACTACCGTAACGGCGACCCTGCAAAGGTCGGATATGTCACAGCAGGCTTCTGGGTATGTATCCTCGCTGCATACTGTGTCGCTTCTGCTAATTGCCGAATAGGGAGGCATCACGCTTGGTCGTTTTGTACTCACTCACGCTGCGCCCAGGATAGGCGAGAAGAGATTTGTCGTCATCCTCACTCTCGGCACCATAGCTCTTCAACTTCTGGCATGGTTGACACCAAATTTGATCGGAAATGCAGTCGCTGTCTGCTTGTTGGGCTTGTTGCTGGGCCCCGTCTACCCGTGTGCGCAGACCATCTTCTCGCGCCTCATGCCTCGTCATATTCAGACCACCGCAATCGGATTCATTGGTGGAGCAGGAAGCTCAGGTGGTGCGGTTGCGCCCTTCACAACTGGTGTTCTCGCGCAGGCTTCCGGTAAGCGACCTTTATTCTATGCGCAATCATCAGGATACTGATTCTTTAGGTACTTGGGTACTGCACCCCGTTGCACTTGGCATGTACGCTGTTATGCTTGCTTGCTGGTTCGCGCTACCCAAGGTGCGCAAGCGGACTGATTAGACTTCTCGACTTTGCGACAATGTCGGGCCTGGAACACACCGTGACCGAAGTGTTCGTCTAGTACGAGAAATGCGAAGGTTGATGATAGGCCACCATGACATCATTTTGAGACCACTAACATTGCGGGACCCGCGGAACGCGTTGTGTACCAACAGGATGACCACATCACGCTCAAGTATATAGCAAAGCGTACCTGCTTCTCCTGGATCGCTCACAAATTGGAAACCAATATCCCAAAACACAATCTCCCACCGTCCAACATGTCCGCGACACAAACCATACAGATCTTGAGCATATCCACCGCGCTGTTAGCGTCGGGCGGCATAGCAGCATTATCTCTCTTCGACGTTCCAATGTTACAATCACAGCCAGCATCTCGATCTCTTCCAATGATACGCTGGCTCTTCTCAAGAGGCTCCCACACGTTTCCAACAGCCGCAATCACATCCGCATCCGGCTTCGTCTATCTCGCTTACAAAGCTCTCCCACCATCTTCCGTCAACTCGATTTCCTCAATCGTTCAGCATGCCGTCAAGGGCAAGCCAGGCCTTTATCTCGCCGCCGCCGCGCTTTCCTTCAGCATCGCGCCAATCACGGGTCTGGCCATGATACCCACAAACTTCGCCCTTATCAGGAAGAATGAAGAGTTGGGCGGGAGCCGAAGTAAGGCGTCTGCCGAGTACCGGGAAAAGACTGGATCGAAAGAGCGAAGCGCTGATGAATCCGTGGGCAGCAAGGATGACGTGAGTCAATGGAAGGATTTGAGTGTACCGCAAGAGAAAACGGAGAGGCAGAGTACCCAAGCAGAGGATCAAGAGGTAAATGAGCTGCTGGACAAGTTCGGCAAGTTGAACATGCTGAGGGCGGTAGCTATTGGCTCAGGTGGTATCGTGGGGTTGATGGCTGTTTTGGCGTAGGCGTTGTTATGTTGCTATATAACCCGAAGTATTCCGTAATCCAGCCAAGCACACCTAGCTTCCCGCAATAGGCGGCTCGCGTCATGTTCAACGAATGAAAGCGCATGCACGTTACGAGCACGACATTGATTGCACCGCTGACGTGAGCTGGCTGACTACCTGTTGTGTAAGATGGCGGAAGCGGAATGGGCACGGCGATAAGGACATACGATGCGAATCATTCAGCTTGCTCTCAGCTCTTCGTGTCAGTATGTAGTACTATAAAGCCTTGATTATCTATCACAGCCAAATCTGGTCCAAATTTATCATTGCGACACCCGTGCAAGATGCATCGCATATTCCTCCTCCCAGAACTCCTCATCCAAATCGTCACTCTTCTTCCTCCTTCTGAACATCCCATATACGCCTCTGTCTCCAAGCACTGGAGAGAAACACTTCGCCTTAATCTCCCTCCGCGCCTTCTTCCTCTTCGAGACGCTCCATCAGCAATCCCGTCCACTGCTACAAAGCCCGAGACCCTTGACAGACTACCACAACCTGTTTCCTCTCTCGCCCAAGACATTCTCGCTCGAACCACACAATGGATGAATCCTGGTTTGCCGCTGGATATCTCGGATGACTACTACTTTTGGCATGAAGGCGCTTATGGGAATATTCTCTCCGCGCTTGTCCCGTTTTTGCATCCTTGGCTGGGGAAGCATGTGTGTGAATTGATAGGTGGGCTGGACGAGATGGCGAGGGGAGAGATGGGGATCTGTTTTAGGACGCGAATGAGCGTCAGGGAATTTCATGAGTGGTTGGCGGGGTGTGAGAACGAGACTGAAGAGGGTAGAATTAGTATGAGTGCATACTTGACGAGACCCGTGACGCGGAGTATCGAGGTATACTGTGTGGACGGTGCGGAGTGGGATCGGGAGTATCGCAATGTACTACATCGACATGGAAGAAGAGATTGGCAGCAGCGTTGTGTGAGGGTGGAGCGAGAAAAAGGTGTTAGGATGGGAGATGTTGTTGAAGAGTTGAGGGGTGTGTTGAAGACTAGTAAGATTGGGGCGCACACTGGAGAGGCGATACAGAGAGATGTGATGCTGGAGTGGAGATTTGAGGAAGCCGCAAGCAGAATGACATGCTTCGAGTGGTTCGACGGCACTGGATAAGGGAAGAAACACCAGGATGGAAGCGGAACGAATTGGGCAGACGATGGACGATCTACAATGATATCAATATGGGTCTGGGTATACCATGAAGAAGTAACAGCCAACACCATGCGCCAAGCCAATGCTCACTGATCAGAATATTGACCAAAAGAATTGCGCCGATAAACATACCCAGTGCAAACGTTCACCAGTTCCATGTCCTGCTTGCGGCCGAGAACACAGGTGGTTTCCAAATCAAACGATCAGGATCGATGCTCCTCTTGCCCTTCAGCTTCTCCTTCGCCTTCTGTCTCTCCCGTTGCGCGATAACTGCATCTGTGAGAACGACAACGTGCTGGTTCTTGCTGTATCGCAGCATGTTTAGATTTTGCAGGGTATGCAGCACATCGTTCGTCGTCATCGCCGTCGCAGCACCCAAATCCTCGATGTTAGCTTCGGTTCGGCCAGGCTCCATTAGAATATCGACGAGAATCTCCTGCCAGTAGGCACGGTATCCGAGCAGACCCAGATCAGACAACGGCTTCTCTGGAGACCCGAGCTTGTTTTCACGCTTGGAAAGAAGGTAGGAAAAGTCGATAAGCAGTTTACCGAATCCTTTTCGTTGGTATTGAGGTAGGGTGAGAATACAGGCCACGTTGTAGCCTTCTGCCGATTCTTTCTCTTTGGAAAAGTAGCCCACAAAATGGCAGCCATGTTCGTCGCGCGTGCACATGCAGTAGAACAAGAAAGGGTCGACATCGTAGTATAACGTCTTATGGTCCAGGAACAGCTTCGAAAGTAGACAGAGGTTTCGACACCATGTCCGCTGCCGCCTCCCGTCAATCTCGAAGAAGGACACATAGTCGTCTCGGTATATCTCGTTGCCGGGTGGGTGGAGCAGGTGGCACTTTGTGCGGTGGCGCTCGAACTGCGTTACTTCACCATAGTAACCAAGGCAGAATTCGCAGATGTACACTACATCTGAGTCGACAAAGTCCACTGGGTAGGGTGAGAAGTACCAAGGCTCGACCTCGAATTTGCCCATCTGGATCTTCTCCAAGTTACGCACCCGCGAAATCTCGGTCTGGTTTTGGGTCATAGACCCGGATGTACGTAGCTTCTCGATTTCATCTTCTCTCGAGTAATCCTGGGGTGGCATGGCCTTGGCTGCTGCGGCGGCATCCTGCACGTCGACAAGGTCCATCTCCTCATCCTCGGGTTTCGGTGTGCCTTCTGTGACTTCGCTCGTGACTATGAGTTCTTGGTTCTCCTTGCCACTTGCTTTGGACGGCCTCGGTGCTTTGCCTGGCAGGTTGCTAGACGTCGATTCTGGTGTGCCTGAGATCTCACGATCAAGTTTGCTGCGGGATCGCTTGAGGTTCTTCTGATCAGACTTTGAAGGTGCCTTGTCGGTCTTAACGGCAGTGCCCTTCTTTTTGTCTGCTTTCTCGGGCGCTGGCCACTCGACTTCTCTTGATAGATCTATCCGTTCGGCTTCGATCCACTCATCCAGACGCTTGTTGAACTCTTCATAATGAACGTAGAACTTGGGCCTTCCCTGCCTGGTTTGGATGGACAAAATCTCAGCTTTGCGCTTCTCGCCATCCTGTATCGTGTTAGTCTATATACCAACAAGTATTGGTGTTGCTGTTTTAGTGTTCATGCGGCTGGGGTTTGCAATGCACATCGCGGTGTTGCGCGCTAGTCACGTACCTTCTCAACCCACGCCTTCACGCCAGTCCTGCACGCAGCGCGTCAGCATACATAATCAAACTGTGCGCATGGTGTCGCACTTACCTCAGCTGTGCAAGAGTGGCAAAGCCTGTTTCTACGGGCGCCGGCGTCCCGGAGGGCTCATGCGAGTTTTCTCGAGGCGCCATGGTGATGCGACACGCGTTTCTCGATTCTGGTAGATTTTGGGAACCGTTGTGAGGTTTGGTGTCGCGATGATGTTGGGGGTGCTGGGCTCAGTCGCGATGTTGCCGCCTGCCGATCGGGCCTTTGCGTCGCGTTCGAGCCGACATCTGGAAGGTGCTAGCGCAGTTTTGAACTTTTGCTCGCGGGGACTGAGCGGAGAAGCGCAAACGGCCAACATCCTCGACAACCACTGACAGGACGACCCTCACACCGCTATGCCGCGCAGGTGACGACAACATGGCTCCAATCGATCTCGGCACTCTGTCCAGCAACTGGAAGATACTGCAGCAGCGACTCAAGCCTTCAACGCCCGCGACACCTCCGAAGAACCAGAAGTTCGACGACGAGAAGCAGTCTTCGCTCAAGCGCAAGCGACCTCAGCACGCCAATGGGAAGCACGGAGATGCATCACCAAAAGCTGTAAACGGCTCCCAGAAGAACACACCGCGAAAACCTCTGCCCTCGAGAAAGCGACAGAAGATGGAGGAGCCCGCGTCTGTCGGCGCTTCAGCCAAGCAGCACAACGCCAAAACCCTCTCCAAGAGCATCTCGATGCCCTCTCTCAAGAAGACTCCCCTTCTGAGCGACCCAAAGGATGCTGATGTAGCCGTCTCCATCCTCGAACCACACCCCGACTTCCCCGACATAGAAAACGAAGGCGTATCAGAGGTAGCGCTGCCCGGAAAATACGTCGCATTGGATTGTGAGATGGTGGGAGTTGGACCTGAGCCTAACCGAGACTCTGCGCTGGCAAGAGTGTCGCTGGTCAACTTTCATGGTCATCAAGTCTACGATTCCTACGTCCAGGTACCCCGAGGCATCGAAGTTACCGACTACCGAACCGCAGTCTCTGGCATCGAGCCTAGACATCTCCGCAAAGACGTCGCGCGACCCTTCGACGAAGTACGAAACGACCTCAAGATCCTCCTTACCGGGCGCATACTCGTCGGTCACGCGGTGAAGAACGATCTCGACGTGCTCATCTTGAAGCACGACAAGCGCTTCATTCGCGACACATCCAAGTTCTCAAAGTTCAGAGAGTTGGCTATAATACCGGGGCGCACCCCAGGTTTGAAGCTATTGGCAGACAAACTTTTGGGTGTAGAGATCCAAGTCGGTGCTCATAGTTCGGTTGAAGATGCTAGGGCTACTATGGCGCTGTTCAGGCTGGAGAAGGACAGCTTTGAGCACGAGATCAGGCAGAAGTACGGAAACATCCGCCTCGACGCAGCTGGGCCAGAAGTCGACGTCGGCGGTGGTGATGAAATAAAGAAGAAGAGCCGGAATAGGAAGAAGAAAAAGAAGAGGAACTAGTCGACTGGGACATGTGCTCTCACGGATGCTGTTGTTCTTCATCTTGCTGCATTTACTTGGAGTCTTGCATGGCACGGATACCCTGAAAAGTTCATATGTATTTTACATTTACCATTGGATCATGTTTTGGTAGCTTCTTCAACTTTGGCCAAGGTTGCCTTTGTAGCCACCAATATATCAAATATTCTCTCCATGTGTATCTAGCAAAGAGTCTTCTTCAGACGAAGCTTTCACGTGTTTCAGTCTATGTTTGAGGTAACTTCAACCGGAGACAACAAGCATCATACTAGAAATCGAATGTGCAACTGAGGCCATGACTTTTGCACTCTGGCTCTTCATGCACGTTGCTGACGTGCTAATGTTCTTAAATCCGACAGGCGGTACCACTATCACGCTATCCTCGTCAACCTCTCCAGAAATTCTACTGGATTCTCTGAGCCTGTTCGAATTTGAGGAAGGCGCCAATCTTGGCGTCGCCTGCACTCGTCCGACACGTGAAGCTTGACGATGTTTTGCTCGGACCTTAGCGGAGATAGCATCTACCATGACCAAATATCCCCACATTGAACATGGGAGACCTCGGGAAGGTGCCCCTCCACCGTCTTAACGCCATCCGACAAAGATCGGCCCCGACAACCGTCGGCAGTCTCGAACTTGGACGCAATAGACGAAGAGACCGAAGATGGACCCTGAGGTACTCCAGCGTAACACGTCATACGCATGTAAAGCTTCAGGAGATATAAGAAGAAGCCGAGTCCTGCAATAGGCCCCTCACAATACATCGCACTTCCATTTCCAGTTCCTGAACTCCACAACCTTTTCAAAGCTTACCAACAACTTCCTCAAGATGCCTTCTCCATTCGGTGACGCGCCCAAGGCGGCGTCCCTCCTGGACTTCCACCGCGTCATGTCGCCCACCGCCGGCGTTCGCGTTTCTCCTCTTTGCTTGGGAGCGATGAACTTTGGCGATGCGTGGGAGGGCATGATGGGCAAGTGCGATAAAAAGACTGTGTTTGAGATTCTTGACTTCTTCCACAAGCAAGGTGGAAACTTCATTGATACGTGAGTCTCTAAGTGCTCCATTTGGAGACGTCATAGTGATGATGGAAATTGACAATTTTACAGCGCAAACAACTACCAAAACGAGGAGTCCGAGACCTGGATCGGCGAGTGGATGAAGGAGCGAGGCGTACGCCATGAAATGGTCATCGCCACCAAGTTTACCACCTGCTTCCCTGACCCCAACAACTCTCCTCGACAACGTATCAATTACGCTGGTAACAGCACGAAGTCGCTCCGCGTCTCGCTTGAGGCATCCCTCAAGAAGCTTCAGACTGATTACATCGATTTGTTGTACGTGCACTGGTGGGACTTCACGACATCTATTCCTGAGTTGATGCAATCGCTCAATGCCGTTGTCAACTCTGGAAAGGTCCTGTACCTCGGAATCAGCGACACGCCCGCCTGGGTTGTCAGCAAAGCCAACGAATGTAAGTAACGTCATATGGCAAGCTTTGGCAGCTATGGCTAACGAGATATTTAGATGCCCGCAACCACGGCCTTCGTGGTTTCAGTGTCTACCAAGGTCGCTGGTCCGCAGCCGAGCGCGACTTTGAGCGTGAGATCATCCCCATGGCACGCGAGGAAGGTATGGCTCTATGCCCATGGGGCGCCCTTGGTGGAGGCAACTTCACCACCGAAGAGAAGCGCAAGAACAACGAGCAAGGTCGTAACTTTGGCCCTGCTTCCGAGAAGCACGTTGCAATCTCCAAGAAGCTCGAGGCCGTCGCAAACCAAAAGAAGACCCAGGTCACTAGCATCGCCCTGGCCTACGTACGCCACAAGTACCCCTTCGTGTACCCCATCGTTGGCGGCCGCAAGATCGACCATCTAAATGGCAATATCGAGGCGTTAGCAATAGAATTGAGCGAGGAAGAGGTTGACGACATCGATTCCGCTGTTCCTTTCGAGATTGGCTTCCCAATGAACTTCCTCTTCGAGTTCAGTGGTAACAAATACAAGAACACCATGACCAGCTCGGACGTGGGTCTTCTGGCGTACGCTGGACCTCTGGAAAGTGTACCAGTACAACAAGGCCCTAAGCCACACCCGCTTCAGGGACACGGAGGCAACTAAGAGCCCGGAAGCTAGATTTTAGATGTAAACGATAGCTGGGCCTAGAGCTGCATGCATGAATCAAATTAGAAGTCTGAAAATTGTATGTTCATCAGTGATACAGATGTGATGCTTCGTAAAAGGTTCCTTCCCAGTCAGTTCAATTGTTGATGGAGACTCACCCTCACCTTCCTAGTATGACCAATCAAAATCCAAGCAGGAGCCCCACTTACACACTCTTTGCACTTTCCAATTCGCTCGCTCGATGCAGCACACCACAAAGCACACACCATGGACTCTCAACTTATCCCGCTATCTGATTTCAGACTACTAAATCATCCAAACGCTGCATTGAATCTTAATGGCCGCCCTCTCAGTATCATCAATCCTTCTACTCTCACTCCGGAGACCACTAGCGAAAGCATTACCCCAGCAATCGGCCTAGCAACAGTTTTATACAAATGGCATCCAAACGCACTCGCAGCCTTCCTAGATCTAGATGCCTGGTTCTCCCTAACATGGACACTAAGCATCGCCGAAGGCACACCCGAAGGATCGAAAATCGAAATCGGGCGCATAGGCAACCAAATCACTTTCGGGAGTCTGGATAGCAGCGGTGATAACTGGACATTGATGCTTACCTACAACATCGTTCTAGAGGGCGAAGATAGAGGAAAGTGGATACCAAATCCCAAAGAGAGCATGTTGGGCGAGGAAGATGTCACAGATCCAGAGGAGATTGAGAAGTTGGGCAAAGAGTTCGCGGAGAAGATTGTAAGGGAGAAGAGGTGGGAGACTGGGAAGAAGATGAAGCATAGGTTCTTTGTGGAGTATGCGCCGATGGATGTTTGGGGTGATGGGATACCCATGAGTCCGCATTGGCTGTACGCTTCTCTCGATCTTTCAAGGTGTACAGCTTGTAAGAAGACGGGTGTTGCGTTGCAACGGTGTGGAAGGTGTGGTACGTCGACGTACTGTTCGGATGTTTGTCAGAAAGGGGATTGGGCTGTACACAAGGATCTGTGCAGTATGAGCATGGAGGATAGGGGGCAGGCGATTAAGTTGTCGGAGAAGGGTGGGTTGATCAAGTGGGATGTGGAGAAGACGTATGCGAAAGAGGATGGGGAGATGAGCGCGAATCCGAATTTTGAGATACCGCAGGTGAAGCGGAGGGTTATGCAGGATACCTAAAGTAGCGAGAAGAGCGGATGAAGAGAAGAGAGCGATCCAACAGCACATCGGCCTCATCCGATAGCAGGGAAGAATTAGGATTGTATTGTACCAAGAGATGGATCTATACAAAAGCATGACGTTGGAAGGCCTATCCGATTGATGTCTCCGGTCAATACATCGCTTACATACGTCTGCTGTTGTCAGATCCGACGTTTGAAAGTGCCACACTTTGTTCCACGTAGATATCTGGTCCCATCCTCTCTTCCATGGTACAGCAATGACCCATAAACGACGAGCCACTCACGACTCCCGCAACACACACAAGATACACGATAACTAAATCCGCCCATTAAATAGTGGAAGAGATGAGAAAGAGGTCCACGTAGATATGGGCCTATGCCCGAGAATTCCCCCTATCATTTATTCTCCCTGGTGTTCCCCAGCTCAATAAAATTACGTGAGTTTCTGCACCTCCCATCAATCCAAAAAGGGCTCTTGGTCCAGTGGTAAGACGCTCGGATGCAACGCTGGAGTTATACAGGCCTGGCACTTAACCGTGTCAGTAGGGGTAAAGAAACCGGGCAAACGCCAAGGTTTCGACCGTCGGCCCCAGGGTAGAGTGAAATCTCCCTTCAAGTCTGTAGCAGACTAGACGATGACAGCTTTCGAGAGACATGCGTTCGATCCGCATAGAGCCCGATGACTTTTGCGTCTTTGATTGCTTGGAATGCGGGCTAAGTGTCTCAGGTATCTTTTTCGCATTTAGATGTGCTTGATGTGATTGTGCAACCACTAATCTCTCCTCTTGCCTGTGGGGAAGGTCTGGGTGGTGATGGTAGGTGACAATGTTCTTGATGCTAACCATGTAGACTGGGTGGGTATGTCTCCTATGACTTTACTGCTTGCTTGCGGAGTCGTCTATTTTGTCCATATACACCAAAGCGTGAAGTTTTCCAAGTCGACCGCCATCTGCCAGGTAAAGGTGCGCATCCGATGTGATTTTCTCACGTCGTCTGGGCACTGAGACTCGCCCGAAACTCTCTACACCAATAGTCCTCGGTCTTTATACATTAGATTGTTCATTCCCTCATCTGGTAACAGACCAAGGAGCATTTGGTCTAATGGTATGACGCTCGTGCTAAACTTCCGTAGACCTTCTCAGGAGCGGGCACTTGATCGTGCCTTGGACTGTTGATATTGTTCTAGGTCCACTCTGTTTATAGTTGGTGCAATTCTGAAGCAGATGCGGTCAGAACGAGAAATCTAAGTTCGGGTCTTAGAATGCTCATCCTCTCTTTTGCTTCTTTGGTGATGCAGCGCGCCGGCAGTTTGGTAGTAGTTCGGCCGTTGTGGTCCCTCACTTTTTGGCCTCCTTCTTCTTTTCTTTATCCCACTCTTTTTGCTCCTTCATGAACCTCTCCTTCTTGTCCACGTAGCCCTCGTGCAGCTTGGCCTTCTCCCAAACCTCCCTGAAGATGATGCTGGCCTCCAGTTTCTCATCTTGCCCCTCGTGGCCCTTGCTTCTCTCTAGTTGCTCTCCGGTCTTTTTGTCGTACTTTCTTCCTCCAGCATGGTTTGCATATCTCTTTGCCCTGGTCATTCCCATCTGCAAGAACTTGCGGGACATGTCCATGCCGACGAAATCATCGTTCTTGTCGTACTCCAGGAACTTAGCGTAGATCTCAGACGAGGACTTTTGTGCGATGGCGGGTGTTTTGAAACGCCACAAAGGGAGGATCTCGGACTTATAGGGCTCGAATGTTAGGACACCTTGTTCGCCGCGGCCGATGCGATAGCTCATCCGCTGGGCCTTTGTCAGAGCTTCCGAAGGCATATTGATCGTGTTTCTGATCATGGACTACTTTCTTGGATGCTGGTGTTCAGGTCAGAAGCGCTGGCAGCGAAGGGAGGTGGCTGGCGAGGGTTCATGACGTAGTGGGTTCACGCTACGCGACGCGCGAGCACGTTGCTTTCCCTTGCACTACTCAACACGCGTCAGGGTCTCGCTGCATGCACCAGAGCGCTGTGATAAACTCTCTTGAGGCACGTCCTTCTGCTTCCTCACGAATTACAGAACAGCACTATGATAGACACACATAGGAGTGGACGTTGGGATGTTCAATCAGGACTTGGTCCTGCTTATGTACAGTCTAATGCAATCCTTTCTAATATCGCGGTATATTTACAGGTGGGTGGATGCAGTCGTCCCACTGGCATGGCTGTCGTATCCCAGGTCTGTGGGCGCATGCGGCCGTGATACGTTTGTTTGTTGAATCATCTCCCAGGCCTCCTGTTATTGATTGTCGTTCTTGCCCCGGGGTTTGCACACCATCTTCTCGACTCGTTGCAAGATGGACAGTTGTTGCTCTTCTTTGCCCTCGTCGTCTTGTACACCAAGCACCTGCCCAATCAGACCGCCAGGCTTGGGCACTGGGCATTCCCTCTTCGCCGCCAATTTCTCCTCGATCAGACGCTGCCTCCTCCTCTCCTCGCTCATGACGCCATTGCAACTCTCGTCTTCCGGCACTCTCCGCCGCCGTCTCCGCCTGTTCTCTCCTGTGGGGTCTGCGGAATCGGCGAGTGTGCGAGGGTCGACCGGGCAGGGTATCAAGTGGGGGGCGGCGACGACGAGGAATGAGACCATGAGCGTCGTTCCAAAGAGCGAAGTCGTCATGCGCGACCGCGGGTGGAGGTGCGGAGGCATGTTGTGTGTGTGGGTTGAGAAATTAGAGAGCGGATTGCGGAGGCATCACTGGGCCTGGGGAGTCGTTAACAGCTGGTGGATGGGATTGCGATAGTCGCTTAGAGCATACTGTGCCAATTGAGATGCCTCGAGCAGATGTGGACGGCGGGGGAGCGGGGTTGACGGTGGTGATGGTGTTCTGGTGGAGTGAACATGAACGGCGGAGCTAGCTGGACGGGCTTGGACCGACATCCCTGCGCATTCGCATGCCCGCTGTGGATCTCTCGCCCTCGACCTCCGCCAGCCCACCACCTTGACTTGTTCACCTACCACAGAGCTCCTGCCCTTCAACATTCGCTATCTTCAGCTTAATAGTCCTATACAACTATCACATGGTCACGAGACCCGCGCATTCACTGCATTTGCAACGCGCCACACGCGTACCGCCACCCCGTACTGTTCGCGCCCACCAGAATCTTCCGTACGAACAGCTCGCATAGCTGCAGACACATTGCGCACGCAATTGCCAACCGAAGACTTTATACGTCCCGAAAGCCCTGCGCGGGCGTATAGCGCATAGCCGTCGCCATGAGCGCCGGTGGTAGCGACCTCGACAAGTATGGATAGCCACTCAGCCGACTAGCATACGTACGATATAGGAGGCTGACACCGATCGCAGAGCTATCCAGCAGCTTCGCGCATGTCGTCCGATACCCGAGAACCAAGTCCGAGAGCTATGTTACAAGGCACGCGAGCTGTTGATCGAGGAGGGCAACGTGGTTGGGGTGGATGCGCCAGTAACGGTAGGCACTATACCGAGTCGTCATCTGGGCATAGCTAATCGCATGACATTGCTAGATATGTGGTGATATTCATGGCCAATTTCACGACCTGATGGAGCTTTTCCGGGTCGGTGGAGACGTACCGGACACAAACTACCTCTTTATGGGTAAGCCAACCGATTCTCGCTATGCTGCTCCGCACTGACTATATGCAGGCGACTTCGTTGACCGCGGTTTTTACTCGCTCGAATCTTTCCTCCTGCTTCTTTGCCTCAAAGTTCGTTACCCAGACCGAATAACGCTCATCAGAGGCAACCATGAGTCTCGCCAGATCACGACTGTATACGGGTTCTACGATGAGTGCTTACGGAAATACGGCAGCGCAAACGTCTGGAGGTAGATCGCAATCGCATGGTCTGGATAGAGTCAATGCTAACACTGTCAGGTATTGTTGCGAAGTCTTTGATTATCTAGCCCTCGGTGCTCTCGTACAAGGCGCCGCAACATCGCTCCAAGCCACCGATGGCCCCATAGCCGAGTCTAGCAACGCAGAGAACATGCCCGACATCGACCAAGATATCGAGATTGAGACGCTCAACGCGAATGGCGAGGTTATGTACCGCTACGCACGCAACTCAGACTCCCAGTCAAGCGCCGCCTCGCAAGTAAGCGCAAACATGGGCTCCTCGTCCCCCGTCGCCCCAACACCCGGACGAG
>Ga0265797_10005486_pt1 | contig 18497 bp, 16 predicted proteins | sample P2T30metagenome_FD_192433 | JGI IMG/M metagenome (GOLD analysis project Ga0265797, IMG submission 192433) | Plant litter microbial communities from East Loma Ridge, Irvine, California - P2 T30 | ecosystem: Environmental > Terrestrial > Plant litter > Unclassified | place: USA: California... | reverse complement strand
AATGTTGAGCTTCCCCTGCTTTTGAGGGCCCGTGTCCTCCATGCCAATGACTTCTGGACCTCTCGCATGCGGTGCTTCTTCTTCGCCTTCGACCGTGTCCATGATGGTACCTCCGCCCTCCATCTCACCAAACGTAGTTCTCGTTGGACTGGTGGTCATGCTGTGGGGGTTATTGAGGACAATTCCAGCCTCTTGCTCTTGACGCAGGAGCTCGCCCTGGGTGACAGGCCCCGTAGACGGCAGCGTCTCGCCATCGGGATGTGACGAAGCAATCTGGGCTACATTTGCATTGGGAGATTCGGCTCGCTGGCCGCCGCTGAGCATTCCAACTGTCACCGTCTCTATCCGACCAGCACCATTGGGACCGTCTACCATCTCTGTGCTCTCTGAGATCAGCTCATTCTGGCCACGGTTCTGCAGCCAAGGGATGGGTGTAAGCAGGGCGCCGCCGAGAGCTTCGTCTGAGCCCAAGGGCGCGGCCTGGGGGGTGGTAGATGTTGTGCCATTGAGCAGTCCGCCAGAGGTGGGCAACACGGCTTGTGGAAGCGGGAAGATGGTGAGGGGCGAGGACACGGAGACGACGCGGTCGAGGGCGCGAAGGTAGGGTGGAAGGTATCGGTAGCGTTTCTTAGGCTCGAGGACGAGCTCAGCTAGGCGCTGGACGGTATGTGGGGGATGTTTTGCAAAGTTGGTGGAGAGGGTCGACCGTATTGACGAGTAGAAGGTGGTGATCTCTGGTGGGACACTTTGCGACGCGGTGGAGGCGGAGAAGGCGGGCACGGGCGGTCGCGGGGGCGTGGTCGGCGGTGCATTTTCCTTGTCGGTAGCATGCGAGTCTTGGCTGGATATGGCGTTGGAGGTGTTGGGTCGCGAGGGGAGGTCCGTGGTTGCCGATGTGGTTGGTCGTGGATTTGAATCTGCAGGCAGCTTGGGGAAGTCGCTGATGATCTGGGAGAGTCAGAAGTGCGAGGGCCAAGGCTGGGTGGCATAGAGGTACCTCGTCAAGGCGATGCAAGATATACTCGAGTGTCTTTGGCCATTCTGCTCTGTCGGCGAGCGCGTTAGCATCCACGCATGATGGACATGTGTCGAGCGGTGGAGAACCTACGAGTCGAGGGAGCCGTCCTCGGCAGCTCTCTGCAGGATTGACTCTGCTGCAAAGTCACCAGACGACGTCATGGCTGCAGCGCGTGGTGTTGGTGGTGCGGTCAGAAGCGCGACTCGCGATACCGCTGCTTTTCGCGGGCCGATAATGGGGACAGTCGAAACGGCGACCCTGTGCACTACGCGTCCTTAATGATGTCAGATATGGGCGTGTGATTGGTCGAAACAATTGACCGGAGCAGCTGTCGGAATCGCGCAGGATGACGGTAGATTGTCGCTCCACTGCACCGTGGTAATCCAAGGCCTGCGCCACACATGCGCAAACTATAATTAGCGGTGGCTGGCCAATGGGCGCGGGCGAGGCAGGCTGCTCAGCAACGCTGGGGGCGGTGCATGTGGTTTGTGGTTCGACAGGTGCTGAAGCCAAGGACAGGCAGCTGAGAGGGTCATGCCATCCCTTTCTCTACTTGTAGCCGGCAGCGTGCACGACGTGCGCATTCTCTCTCTCTCTTGTTCGTATTTGCACACTACGCACGGAAAAGTGGCATGCGAACACGCTCCGACTAGGTGCTCCCATCGCAGCAGAGGTAAACACGGAGCAGCGGGCGGGTCTTACGGCGAGACCCCCTTCAGCCTTTCTCCACACCGGCCGGGGCTGTCCCAGCACCAGCGCTACTTTGCGCACCAGGCCAGGCACCTCAGCATCCACCCACGGCACCCATCTCCGCCTGCTCTCTTCCCACAACACGACCACTTTCCACTTTGCCGCTCGCTACTGCTGTCGTCGACCATCGCCATCGCGCCTGCACCACGACATCCTCCCCCACACTCCGCTCCGTCCTTCTCGCTGTTGCTTCTTCGGCCTCTCCGCATAGCCAAGATACTAGTTTCAGAGACGCGCGCTCTCTCAGTAGTCTCAGTCCCCCGAACGCAGCGACTCCTCTGGTTTCAGCATTCCTCCCACCGCCCATCCGTTGTCTCACCCACCCCGGCAGCCCTACAAACCCCAAGCCGACACAGGTCGCAGTTTGTCTGTGTCTGCGCCGCAAAAGCAAGCCCGCACAACCGCCCGTCTCTATATCCCCACGCTCCAGCCGCCCATCGCGGCTGCCAACATAGCCAAAATTACTCACCACGAGGCCCGCACATCCCTCCTAGGAGGCCAACCCCTCGACCACAACTACGCGCCCTATCCCACCACGACGTATCCACCGCCATACCAACCGCAGCCCTTCGATACCCAACCTGGGGGGTATCACCACCGCGAAGGCTTCCCCACCACCCTTCCACCCGTCGTACGACGCCCGCCGAGGATGTACATTCCCAACACGCGCTGGACCTGGGCTTTCATGCTCACGGCCATCTGCCAGGTCGGCATCGCCCTCGCCCTCGAGTCGTACGTCTTCAGCAAGTTCCAGAATGAGATCCATTTCGCTGCCGAAGGTGCTGGCGCCAATGAAACCCGCACCATTCCCACCTTCCTCGCCGTCTTCATGTTCGGCTACATCTACCAATTATTCCTCACCTGGGATGCTCTGCGCATGAAGAACACCATTCAGGTCATTGGACTCGTCCTGTACAACATCGGCATTCTCGTCTATGCCGCCATTCAATTCGACCAGATCAAGGACGCTGCTGACGACCTCAACACGCGCCGCTTCATTCCCAAGGATTTCTGGGAAGACGTCAAGCCCATGCTCATCGCCCTACCCGTTCTTATGGCGGTCGCTACCGTCATTTTTGCTTTTGAGGCATGGAAGCTGTACGATGAGTTCGCTTGGACCATCTACAAGCGCATCAGTGCCGACACTAGACTGAAGAGGCGCTATTTGACCTACCAGGTACTGCCTACCATCTCTCATCCAAGTCCGCCCTACTGACTACGACATAGATTTACATCGCCCTCCTCAAGTTTGACTTCTTCTTCTTTCTGGCCTTCACCGTCCAGTTTCTGGTCGTCGTCAAAAACACAAAGACCGTTGAACTGATCCTCACCGCTGCCGCCCTCGTTATCACTTTCTTTCTTTTGTTCCTTGCCGCGTGGTGGGTCCGCCGCGAGTCTGTTGCTGGTATGATCGGCATTATCGTCGTCTACTTCATTGCCTTGGGCTACTTCTTGTTCAAGCTCATCCGAATGTGGGTCGCCGATGCAAACCGCCAGGAGGACTACAAGCCAGCCCGCAAGTCGCTGACTGCCTTTGCCATTCTCACAATCCTCTTGCTCATCATCACCATTGTTACAGCATGCTTGTGCACCCACAACTTCAACAAGGGCCTGAAGCCTCATGTCAACGACAAGATTGTGCAGAGCGACAAGACATACAATACAGAAATGCCGTCACTGAGCGGACCTGCGCCATCACAACGGATGGAAATCGACTAGTCGACCTTTTTCATACCCACCTACACAAAATTTACGACATGACTTCTTGGATACCTGCTTTCTGCGAGCATAGCTTGATCATACCCGGATGAGATCAGCGGGACTGGCGTTCTTTCATCTAGGGATTCTTTTTGGGCTATATGCGGAGACATCAGGTTGAAGACGAGACGGATTGCAATGTGGCATCACGTACGAGGAGTTATACCAACCCGCATTGATTGTTTCCTTTTTCTTCATTTAACGACCCTTTGTACAACAACTGTCGGTCCTTTTTGTAACTAGGTGTCTGATCATATTATACCCCACCATGAACAGACGAGCTCGGAATTGAATTGAATCTCATTATGAACTTTTACTCCGTTTTACCAATAGACCGTATCTATATTAAGTTTGTGCAACTGAATAGTAAGCTGCGTCTACCTGCATAATGACTTGTGTTCATGGTCGAGACACGAGTCGGGATCAAGGGGTACAAAGCTAAGCTCCCCGACCGCCATGTGCGGCGCGGACCCTGCTGCACTAACGACATCATAGGTCCCGCAAGCTCACCAAACTATCTCGCTGGACTTACTCGACTTTCTTTTTCTCTCACACACACACTTCTCCACTCTTCTGCCCTTTTTAAAGCGGTGTGTCGCTCGCTCTCAGGCGCATATATATTGGTCGTCTATCTCAATTGCTGAGAATATAGAAGTTTAATCACCGACAAAATGGCGTTTCGCTGGTAAGTGTGAGAGCGGTGGAAGACCACGAGAGTTTAGGAGCAGATGATACTGACACCAAAGATAGGTACCAAGCGAAGCTTAGGACTTCTCCCTACTTGACGCAGAGTATTACTACGGCGGTATGCAGACCTTTCGCTTTGAATTGCGATCCCTAGTCTCCTTCCTGCGCAACGCAATGCGACTCGATACATGGCCAACGAGCGTGTCGATAAGCACCAAACCCGAGCCGAAATGAGGATATAGGAGGGATTGAGCAGTTGCAATGCAGATTGACAGGAAACTGACATGACGCGCGACAGGTACTCTTCGCAACCGGCGACACAATGGCACAGCAGGGTGTAGAACGTCGTGGACTCGATAAGCACGATCTCGCACGTACAGGACGCATGGCCGCCTACGGAGGATGTACGTCTTGGCTCTCCTTTTATCCCCCTATCGCTACTCAAATCTCCACATCCCCACTCCGGCCATTCCCCAAACTAACCCTCCCCCAGGTATCTTCGGCCCCGCAGCAACAAAGTGGTTCGACTTCCTCGTCAAGCGCGTAAACCTCAAATCTACAAACGGCACAATTGTCGCGCGCGTAGCCTGTGATCAATTCCTCTTCGCACCCTGCAACATGGCTCTCTTCCTGTCCACCATGGCTTACATGGAAGGAAACTCGCCAGTGCAGCGTCTCAAGGACGCGTACCTACCCGGTTACCAGAAGAATTTGATGGTGTGGCCTTGGGTCCAGTTCACCAACTTCAAATACGTACCCGCGGAGATGAGGGTATTGGTTGTCAACGTCATCTCATTGGGCTGGAATTGCTACTTGAGTTCGTTGAACTCGGCGGGTGGCACCAAGCCCAACCCTCCCGTGGGCAAGACCAAGGAGGGCGGTCAGCTTCCTCCTTCATAGACGCGCTTCTACGATTCTACTGGGCGATTCGTGTGTTTGGTCAGTAGCGGAACTGCAACATTTGCCAGGGTCTTTTCTTGTTCAGAGTTGGGCATAGAACGGGACAATTGATATCCTGGGTTATTGAGTCGGGTTATATAGAAAGGGTCGGATTTGTTGAAGTCGAGTTGAATTTGATCGTTTCGGTGAAATAGTCTTGTTTTAATGCTTAGTTGACATTGGTGACCTTGTTCTGCTACCCATTAATAACAGATTGCTGTGACTACTTCGAGTAGATGTCAACTACACCCTCGAAGAGTCGGATATGGTCTACCATGTTAAGATATATATCACAGCCTAGTTTACCATTGTGCTCAGACGTCAGCTATACAAAGGCAAAGCCACATGCCAATACAAAATATGTTTTGCATAATTACGCGAGTCGATGTTACTCTACACACATGCGGCAAGTAGTGCAACACCAACACATCAAGCACATTGAACCTCTTACGGATGCATTGTCAAAAAAATCGAACATTCCAACATATCAATTCCACTTCCCACCGCCATCGCCCAAAGCCCTTGTATACTACACTACAACTACGACTACACTTGAACAATCATCCTCAATCTCTTCCTACAAGAAAGGAGAGGGAGTTGAGAGAGTAAAGATTAACCTGGCAACGTAAAACCCAAACAATCTTCGTTGCCGATCCAATGTCAGAAGAAAAAAGGAAATAAAAACGCCTCCTAATGCAATAATTACCTCAGCATGCCGCACGCTGATGATGAAAAAAACAAACAGAGCCGACATGTGCGTGAATATGTGGTATCCAGCAAGCACAATCAAGAACGAAGAGACAACGAGTTGTGAGGGTGGGAATGGAAGGGAGAGAGAGAGAGAGAGGAAAGGAGAGTGGAAAGAATGCGCCGATATGCTCCCAAACACCACAACCAAGGTCAGACAACCAAATCGTTCCAAACACCCATCTGGCCCGGCCACCCGTCCTGCTGTGGCTCACTCTTTCCAAGACAACCTCTGCGATTATCCTTCTTCACGTCTAGCACTTTATCGGCTGCTGGTTCTCTGCTTGCCCATGCGCCGGAAGAAGTCCATAACCTTCTTAGAGCTACCCGAGCTTCCCTTGTTACCAGTGCCTTGTTCGTCGTATGCGTCTGCAAAGCGCCTACTCTTTTGTAGCACGCCCTTTCTCTGCTGCTGGTTCAACTCATCACCACCCATGCCTGCTGGGTAAGGGTTTGATGGGGTCCTTTGGCTGAACTGCTGTGACTGTGTCATATCGGCTTCTGAATCGTCAGTGGGGTGGCGGTAGGGGCGGTTTCCTTGGGCAGATGGATGAGTTCCTTGCGGGTTAGGGAACTTCTCGTCAAACTCGGGTTGTGAGTGGTTGTAGCCAGCAAACTGGGTCTGGTTTGGTGGCGCTGATGAGGGCCCAGCGGCGCTCGTGTTAGGCTGTCTTATCCTAGAGTTGCTGTCATGCTGGCCATCGTAAAAACCGGGCAATTTGCTTCCTTGGGTGCTCTGACTAGGAGACCTGGATTCCGAACCGCGACCGAAAGCCATCCCGCCAGGGCGGGAGCTAGCGCGAGGACGAGCACTGGAGCCGCGTCGCTCGTGGGAGCCTTGAGCTGGCATACTTTCCCGTCCAGAAGAGAAGGTCTTCGAGAGCGAAGACGGAAGAAGTGAGAAGCGACGGCTGCCTTTCGGGTTCTCGCCAGAGCCACCTGTGTTTTTTCTGGAGAAGCCAAAGGAAGTGCGTCGGCTAGATTCCATGCTCGCTCTGGGTCCAGCTGATAAAGAAACTGCCTCGTTGGACATGGGTCCGGCCATGGATGTGGGAGGATAGCTCTTCTGCTTCTTCTCCTCGGGATAACCGCCATAGGATCCTGTGGATGTAAAAGACTCCTTGGGATCCTGGGTGTAAGAAGGCTGGCGGCCGGAAAACATGGATGTCATGCGGCCAAGAGTGGAAGAAACCGTGTTAGACCTCCTGTGACCACCAACTCCGCCATGTGGCCCACCGACTTGTATGGACTGTACTCGCTGAGAGCTCGACTGGCCAATGTTGGGTGGCTCCGCCGCATCAGAAGTCTCCTGCTGTGCGTAAGGGGCCGAGATTGAGTATTGTTTACCCTTTGGTTGCGAGAACCGTCCTTCTGCGGTGGTCTGGGCCACTGTCGCTACAGATGGTTGTCCGTAAGAGTTTCCTCGCGACGGTATTCTCGATGTGCCTATGGCACCACCAGTAGATGGGCGCGTAGCTGATGGAGGTGCATTGCCGAATGCGGTGTAATCGGAAACAGATCGTTGAGGTTCTTGTCTTCTGTTGTTCGAGTTGTAAACTGCGCCAGAAGAAGAACGAGGAGGTTTGGCGCTCGTGGCTGACTGGTATCCGTCCGTAGGAGGTACTTCCGCCTCTTTACCGCGTGCCTTCGGAGTTGTTTCGACTGGAGGGGATGCCTCGCCGCGAGCGGTTTGCGAGGATGGCGCGACATACTCGACTTGCACGGTTCGTCGCTTGGTATCGCGGGTGGTCTTTGGCTTCTCGGAGGGTGCCTGGTTGATCGCATCGCGCTTCGTCTGGAGGCCGCCAGGCGCAGTCGGTGCCGTATGTGGCTTCGTCGGTTCGCGAACAGAGGCGCTTCTGGCGAGTGAAGGCTGCGGCTCGAATGTGTCTTCTGTGGCTATGTCAGCACATGTATGCCTACTTACACATGAACACGAAAGCTTACTTGAATAGACAGATGCCTGTTGAGCATCGGCCGCATTGGTGTTGCTTGAGGTGATGAAGCCGACAACGTGCGCGTAGTCAGCTAACCAGCTGTGACGCGCAACTTCAAACAAGTCCGCCCGTTTACGTGGGTCCGGTACAAGGATGCGTTTCAGCAAGTCTCTCGCGTGTGGTGTGACGTATTCGGGGAAGGTCAACGGCGTGGATACAATGTACTTGTAGAGCAAGTTGATGTTGTCACCCTCGGGGTTCGCTGGATCGTCATCGAAAGGTAGGTAGCCAGCCAACATGGCATACTGTATGAGATTAGAATGTGTGTGCATGTTTGTGTGTAAATGTATGCTTGAATAAACTTACCAAGATGACACCACAACTCCAGACATCCACTTTGCGTCCGGTGTAGAGTGAATCACTAACAACCAATTCAGGCGCAGCGTAACAGGGACTTCCGCAGCTGGTCTGCATAAGATCACCTCTTCGAGCTGCATCGGTTCCTTCCAATCCCAGGGATCTTATGTAGTCCTTATCTCCCAATCTGTACTCAATCTCCTCGCTGAGCTCGTCGTTGGGGTCGAAGGTGTTTGCGAAACCGAAATCGGTGATGATGATGTTCTTGTTACGGTCGAGCAGCAGGTTCTCGAGCTTCAAATCTCGATGCACGATACCCTTGCGGTGGAGATATCCAACACCAGATATGAGTTGTGAGAATAGCTTCCTTGCCGGACCGTCCTTCAGGTAGCGATGATTTAGGATGTAGTCGAAGAGTTCTCCGCCTGAAGCATACTCCAGAATGATGCCGATGTGACGCTCGGTCTCAACCATCTCGTGCAGGCGCACGATGTTGGGGTGGTCCAAGCCGCGTAGGATATGAATTTCACGGTATATCTTTTGCAGACGGTTCGAGTTGCTTCCAAGCGTCTCTCGCCGTATGAGCTTGATGGCAACTTCGACCGAACTGTCTCGTTTCCAGCCCATCTTGACCTTGCCAAACTCACCCTCACCAAGCGTCTGACCGAGGATGTAGTTTCCAAACTTGGATCGCTTCGCGTTTTCAGACTTGGAGTGGTCCTGTCTGCTCTTGGCTCCGACTGTAGCTCCGCCACGGCCGCCATCGTCGACACCCTCGCTGCCGACCAGACTGAGTCCTGTGATGGGAGTAAGATCTGCGCCAGAGGTCACGGGAGGGCCGTCGCCTTGGCGTGCTTGTGCGCGGGCGATGTCATCTTGGGTGTCGGAGACGACGATGCGGTTTATGACGGCGCTCTCCTCGCGAGGCAAGCTGGTTCCTACAGGCGTCTGGCCAATGGCCGTGGCTGAGCGACTGTGGCCTGGCTGGGCTCTGCTCGAGCTGGCTGGGGGTCGTGAGCTGGGGCTGTCCTTTTCTCGCCGGCGTGACTCTTCGCGTGCCCGGCTGGGCTGTGATGAAGAGGATGCAGAGTTGGGGGTGCGGTGCGACGAAGTCCTGGGCGGCGCCATGGGACCGCTGCCGTTGGTGGTGGCGGTCGTGTTGTTCATCTGAGGAGGCGTGTTCGGGGACGCGCCATTACTGGGTCGTCGCGAAGTCGGTCGGCGAGAGTTACCAGGCGAAGCTGCGGCGGGCGAGGACTGCTGTGTTTGTTGATAGTACTGCTGCTGACCGTGCGGCGGCTGCGATGCCACTGCGGCCATAATTATATGGAGATGCGACGTGCAGGAGTATTTGCAGCAGCACGGCGAACGGGATGGTAGACTATGTTATCGGTCCTAAGCTGCGCTGGCAGTATTTGTGGGCGAACCTCAACTGGCGGTGTTGAGCTGTCGAATGGGCGATGGCGGGGAGGTGAGGTGCTCCTAGTTCCCGCCGAATCTCCAGACAGCTGCAGGTGGGCGCAACTGGCCTAATCGGAGCTTTTCGCGGTGCGGTGTGTTTGAACGTCTTGCAATTGGGGCCGGCGCGGGCGTGGGCGTGGACGTGGGCAGAGCGCGACAAGACTCGATTACGCTGGCGTCTTGGGCGCGGTCAGAAGGGAACACGAAGGATTCCTGGCGCGATGGCGGCGAGCAGCAAACCCCTTCACATGCGCGTGGGCAGCGAACGTGCAGTGGTGGAGTGCACGAAGGTCGGCCGTCTTGAACAAGGCAACTCTGCTACCTCCCGGTGACAGCGCGTTCGGCTATCTAACGGTCGCGGCGATGTGCAGCTCGACTTGGACGTGTTGATTGACGTGAGTGGAGAGAAGAGAAAGCGCGGCTGAGGTTGGTCTTGACGGTAATTTCGGTAAAGGCTGTGGCTTGGGAAAGGAGGCAGATGCACATCATCGACATGGGCTCGGCATAAACCAGCCCGCCAAAGCAATGACTCTGGTCTGCTAGATGCGATGCTAGGTTAACGACGTGCTATCCACATGGTCGTCAAATTGCACCCAACTACAGTGAGCCAGGCTGTCCTGGCGCCAGCTCCAACATTACGGTCCCGACTGACGCCCTCACGCAGGCGCTGTCCTCGCTCTCGCAACGCGCCTATCTTGGATGCCTCTTCTCGAATAGGAGTAGCAGGCATGGGTCGCTGTTTCATACAGCACCGACCCGGCACGCGTAAATTGCCTGTTATGCGCTCGCCCGCCATGTGCTCAGGTGCTTCAACTTGGGCAGGTCCTCGATATAGATCTGTCGGGCTCCTTGAATGTCGCTTCATCTCACGCACATGCATGATCCATTCTGATCATCCCGTGTCTTTCACCCATTCACCCGCACCATCAGTCTGATCACTGTGTCTCACGCGTGGCCGGCCGGCCGCCGTAGCGACGCGTCCAGCAAAAGCAACATGGTAAACATCAACAACAATCTTGAAACTCAAATCCGCTTTGGTGCTGACGGTTATGACGCGCCCCTGCCTCCATCTGACATGCACAGCAAGGACATCCACGCATGTAGCAACAAAGGTACAAGTTCGCGACCACACGGTACGGAGAACCGCTGTCACAGTCTCAGCCGCCCACGCTGGAAGGAAGGCGTGCCCTGCATGTCTCTGCATTCCTCGGCAGCACGTCCAATCAAAAGTCGCTGTCACAACTGCACCTCGCCCGTTTCCAGTCTTAGGATGCATTGCCTACTGTACCTCTCAGGGTGAGGCTAGATAGACTTTTCCACAAACCCAACTTGCGCCGTCTGCTCTGTACAATTTTCCCCATCGAGCCAGCGTTAGGCCAGTCTTCGGAGATTACACGTTGGTGCCTCGATCGCCCTTGCCGTGCGACCAGCGGACCCACCTTCCCGCTAGCACCGTTACTCGACTCTTGCGCCATCTCCAGATGCTCTCGCTGGCCCTCGCGCTGGCAATACGAGCCCCCACTGCCCGACCTTGACGTCACATTGCGGAAATGCTCGCGAAAAGCTTCATCTCCTTTCCACCGCCCTACGGCCCATCTTGCGGAGCATTTCTCCAGATTGCAACGGTCGGCTCCCGGTAGCATGGATCCGCTGTTCGCGTTGGGCATAACCAGATCTTCTTACATCGCTTTGAGTTTGATCACATTTCGTTGTAAGCTCTCGATTGTAACCTTCCAAGTCATTATCCGCTTGAGTTATATGTCAAGACAATGTTGAGAAACTACCGCTTCCAAGGCTGCCAGTGAGGGAGGTTGTGATGCGGAAGCGACGGAAGTGACAGGATACGATGTGGTTGGAAAGCGACAAACGAACAAACGAATGTCACTAGAATCACGTTGGACGGGAAGGCGACGGACCAGAAACATGCTTCCAGATCACTAGCACCAAAGTCTTGAAACCTCTGATGACATCTCTTCATTAAAACTTTATTAAGCGGGCAATCCACTAGGAGTATCCATATATAGCCAGATCTCATTAGATCTTGATCTCGTTCGGGAGACCAACCTCTAGGATGTCAACACCCTTTTGCAGCTCACTCTTGCCAGGCATCTTGTTCCTGCGCATAAGCTCTGCTGCTTGGGTCATGTATGGATCTTTCATCATACTCGCTACGGCAACAACAGTCTCGCCCTTGGTGTAGTATGCGACAAATGACGGCTTCTCCGGCTCGCCTTGCAGAACCACGTCGTCGTAGCCGTTGACCGTGTTGCCGCAGTATCGCAGCTGCGAACCCAATGCAGACCAGAAGACAGGGATAAAGGGCTTGGCTTTGGATCCGGGAGTGTTGATGGTATTGGCCACTGAGCGGCCGGCGTTTTGTGCGACGTTCCAGTGTTCTATCCGGACTGGTGTGCCGTCGCCTCCCGGACCATGGTAGGGGTATGTTGCGATGTCACCAATAGCATAGACATCCTTCAGACCGTTGACTTCAAAAGACTCGTTCGTCTTCAAAGATCCATCTTTCTCAAGCGTAACACTTGAGTTGTCCTTGAGGTACTCAGTCGCAGGAGCAACACCAACACCTTCAATAACGAGATCGGCCTCAAGTGTGGTTCCATCCTTGAGATGAACGGCACCGACCTTGGAAGAATCGCTCTTTGACGGTGTGGCCTTCTCAACGCTGGCGCCCATCTTGAACTTGACGCCGTTCTTCTCGAGAAGACCGCGGAAGATTGCGCCGACCTTCTTGCCCATTACGCGCTCCATTGGTTCTGCAGCCTGATCAGTTTGGACACAAATTAAGAGGAACGCGCGACTTACCCTCCTCCATACCAATGATGGTGACATCGTTCTTCATGCCGGCGAGGCAGTTTCCAACCTCCATGCCGATGAACGAGCTACCAACCACCACGACCTTCTTGCCGTTTTCACCAACAGCCTTGAGGATGTTCTGTGCGTCGGGTAGGGTGCGAAGGAGGAAGACATTGCCCAGATCACCCTTCAAACCGTCGAGTGGCAACCATCTTGGTGTACCACCAGTGGCCAACACCAGCTTGGAGTATTCGTAGTCCTTTCCGGACTTGGTTGAGACCTTCTTGCTTGAGAAGTCTACGCTCTTAGCCTCGTCTTCAATGATGTCAATCGACGCATCCTTGTAGAATTCCTTCGATCTCCATGCCGCCTTTGAGATGTCGGCCAACAGTGCCTTTGATAACTTGGTTCGGTCGATAGGCTGGTAGCCTTCTTTAGAGATAACGGTGATCTTGCCATTGTACCCACCGCCTCGGAGACCTTCAATAGCACCAAGGGTGCCCGAACCACCTCCAATGACCAGCACCTTGTCCTCACTCACAGACGAGCACTTTATGTTCAAAAACTTCCTGTTGTTCTTCAATGCTTCCTCTGTGGTCTTGACGTATACGGCCCCGTCCTTTTCGATTACTTCGTATTTCGCAATGGGATCGAGCGCGGGTGCGTCTTCAACATCTCCGGTCGAGACCTTGAAGCAGGCTGCAAAAGTTAGTTTCAGTGGCACAGCGTGCACAAAATTGAAATTTACCTCCGTGCCATGGGCATGTCAAACGACCCTCTGGTGTTAATACACCCTTCACCAAAGGAGCTCCGTAATGTGTGCAGTTTGAACTTGTGGCATGAACTTGATCCTGTACCTTCAAAAGAAGGACCTTTCCTCCCTCAACGCCCTCGACTTCAACCTCTTTCTTCTCTCCATTCTTCATTTGTAAGGAAGTGACATCCTTTAGCTTGAACTCTTGAGCCATAACTGCGGTTGTTGATGTAAATGGGGCTCTTTGTAGGCGACTGGTTGGACTGAATTGAAGCTTGAGTGAGGTTCGTAAAGGTCGAAGAATTCGTAGTGACTGCATTAATGTGTGCAAAGAGAGGTGAGAAGTGAAGGAGTTGTCTATGAGCGCGACAGCTGCCAGTTAGCCAATAATGAGGGGTGCATTACTGACATTTGATGATGTCACGATTGGACGTGCAGGAGCTCCAGCTGTTGTAGCGCCGATCTCCACCCCACTTCAGTCGGCATCACTACATTATCCACCGCGAGCACGGCATATTTCGCTGGCATCCGGGATGTATGAACGTCTGGGTAATCAAGTCAATATAATCACCGCGTTGCTACACCATTAAGGACTCGCAATCATCGACAGAAGCAGCATGAGCTTAGCTTGTTATCGATCCGGCAGCCGATGAGAGTAGGTCGCAAAGCATGAGCAACTACCTGAGTGAGCTTACCGTCCGTGCGAGTTCTTCAATCTCAGCAAGGCGAGCGGTGTTGTGACGGTCATGGACTTTGGCTCGTCAACCTCGGCTTGCAGAGTAGCTGTGGAGCTCAGAATGCATCGCTATGTGAGCAGTTGGCATGGTGATAATCATAGGACAGGAAGCTTAACTCATTGCAGCATTCTCCTGTGGAAATATGCCTCAATAAGAGTAGTTCGAAGGCAAAGGCCGAGGAATGGAAAAGTCTTGCATCAAATAAGCGAAATGATATGTAAGAAGCAATTGAGGCCACGAGACAAGGCTGCGATGTTCTCCGTGGCTGTATCGCTGCTGATGACTCCAGTCCAGGGACCGAATACTTCTTTTGCAACATAAAAACTTTGTCCTCCAATTTGACGGGAGCAACAACTTCTCAGTGTCGTGTAAGCTCATGACGTGGAAAGCAGGGAAAGAAGGGAAAGAAGGGTCTCGTGGGTGGTACACGCTCTTCCGCGTGCCCGCCACCTACCAAACATCACCTAAGCACAGGCGAGGCTGGCAGATCGTAAAGCAAACATACGCAGACACTGGAATTTGCCAACGTTTACGTGCTAGCTTCTTACCCCGCGGCTCCTAGTGCAGTACCAAACAGTAGTTCGACAGCAAAGTAATATACTGCATTAGCCCTGAACCTATCTTCATGCTTTTCAAGCCGCACCCCGCCACCCGACTCTCTTCACCACCAGTCACCATCTGCCATTGCCGAGAACACCACCACATAACCACATCAGACAGTAAAGCAAACAAACAACTCTGAATCAAGAATGTGACACTATTCTTGTCTTTGATCTGTTTTTATGCACTGGATCGTCGATTGAGTTGAAAAGTCATTGCGGACCCCGCTGGTGGAAGGTCGAATCCAAGGCATTGGGGTCAATTCTCTACCAGCTTGTAGACAGTCCCTTCAGCACCAACTTGACGGCGACCGAAGCGCACGTTGGAGGTAGCGCACCAGCCAGGCCAAAGTAACTCGACGTTACTTCGGTACCGACGGCCGGCTGTTATCATGGCTCGTTAGTGGCACAGATACTCGCGAGACTGAGCGCTGACCAGCACAGACACAACCTTCCCTTTGAACTTACCCATCCCCCAGGATGACGGAGCGTGCTCGCATTTGAAAGGGTCACAGATACCATCGGTATGCTTGGCGTCGACTGCCGACGACCAGCTAGATGTTGCAACCTGTTCAGGCCTGACTATCCTCTTCTGCTATCCGCGTACTGGCGCACCTGGTGAAACAATCACAGAAGATTGGAACTCCATACCAGGAGCACGAGGCTGTACACCTCAGGCGTGCAGCTTCCGCGATGAGATGGCCCAACTGCGCGACCTCGGCGTAAAGCATGTATTTGGATTGTCGACTCAGGACACTGCATACCAGAAAGAGGCCAAAGACCGGCTGCATCTACCCTACGAACTGCTTTCGGACGAGAATCTACAATTTGCTAATGCCCTCAAGTTACCCACCTTCACCTGGAAGAACCAGACACTGATTAAGAGATGTGCGCTGGCTGTCAAAGATGGAATCATCATCAAAATCTGGTACCCTGTCTTCCCTCCCGATAGTAACGCAAAAGACGTAGTGGAGTGGCTCGCAGGCAGAAAATAGTATATGCAGGTACCATTTCCGTGCCCCTGAAACGAGTTGGTACCACATTTGGAGGCGCACCCGCGAACTTCATGACTCGGGACCTACGGTGCTTTTACGGCTGCCGCATTCGGCAATGCTGGTCAAAAGGGGAAATAGAGATAGGTGTTGTACTGTAGTGAGTACTGCGTGTCTGAATCCCCTCAATTCATGCGAAAATGTAGTCTACCATCATGAGATGCCTTTATTGTCTCCCTGTTTACTGTCATCTGTCTCGGCAAAAGCAATATTTTGGGGACAAGGTTTGACGGCTGCGACGTTGGGTTGCGCACTAAGGATCGTCAAACCTCCAACCGAACGTGGATCGACCGCGCCGTGCGCGCATGGTCAATAAACTTTAGCTCTTCTACCGGACCCTACAAGATATGGTCTAACCCTCGCCGCCCTGCATGGCGATGCTGTGTCGCAAGGACTCTGTCGATCGTGGATCTTCGTGACTTCGTGAACACTTACTCTTCACTCACACACACACTACATTCGTTCTACATGCTTTCTTTTCGGAGATTCTCGAGTACCACTTAAAGAAGCCTTGCGCATCTTGACGAAGTGGCTGAGACATCGGCGCGGCGTCGTCCATTCCTTCCTTAACAGTATATCCAGCTCCGACACTATCTTTAATAATAATGTCTACCACACTCATTACTAGCCGTCGACAACGAGAAATCACTACTTCTACTTCATCGCGAAGAACGCCCGCCACATCCACTTCGTCGCAACGAGCGTCCACAACTTCTACCACACAGCGAAAGCCATCCGCAACTCCCACCTCCTTACGTGTAGCTTCGTCGTCACCAACCGCACTACCTACCAACTTAGCATCAGACTTCTCTTTTATTCAACTTGAGACCAATCCTGTCCCCAGCGCAACCAACTCAATCGATCAGCCAAGTCTTATCGACACAAGTGTTGGGGCCAGCGAAACATGCTCTACAGATAGCAACTGCACAAAGGACCAAACGTGTTCGAGCTCAAGATGCGTTGCTATGAACGGTGCTGCACCGCTTGGCGGATCGGGTCCAGAGCCAACTTCGCAACTGACACCAGGCTCAGCTATCGGTATCGGCGTAGGAGTTGTGGGATTGGTCGTACTGATGGTAGCGCTCGGTTACTGGTTCTGGAGGATTCGAGCAAGACGGCCACGGCCTCAAACCATTGAAGAGCCCTCAAACGATCTTCGAAGGTGTGCGACGAATGCAACAGATCAAAGAACACTGGTAGCCTCATTACCAAACAGCCCCCAGAACGCAGCCTTCAGTCAACAACAAACCATGGCCCCGGAGCTTTTCGCCAGAGCTCTTGCGTTTAACGACACAAAGGAGAAAGCGGGCAGCAAGAGATCGGATTCATTGGATAAGAAGTCGCGGATCTCAACGGAGAAAGCACTGCCACCTCGCCCGACACCTCATCCGCTGATGTCAAATCCTCTTCCACCTCCGCCCACGGAACCGAAGCGATATGCCGTCAACGTCAACATCAACAAGAGCATGATTTTCGACGATGAGATGATCAACGCTGTCAGTTCACTTCGAGGTAACGATACTCCCCGCAGTAGTGGTACGCCTCGTGATCGTAAGCCGCAATATAAGTTCGAGGAATACATCCCTCCTACCGCGAAACCTCCGCCAGTCATCATCTCGCAGCCAACGCCGACCACGGAGAAGCGAAACTCCGAGTATGAATTGAGCCAGTTTCCGAACCGAAGGAACTCTGCGGATACCGTCTCGATAGCCGACGACAACAGCTCAAAGGGGGGTGATTCAGAACCCCCATCTCCCATTGTCGAGACTCTTTCTAGACTGGAGAGCAAGGCCCCGCAACTACCATTGCCTGACCTGCCGCCTCCAAGTCCAAGCTTCAGTTTCCGTTCCTACGACTGGTACCAAGACATCATAGGCGATCAGCCAAATGGCGAGCCGGCGACGCCAACGCTGCCTTCGCGTAACCCTGCACGTACACCAACACAATCCACATTCCCTAAACCACTATCTCTTTCTCCAAAGAAGACCAAGCCCGCCGACCTGGCCAATCTGGACTCGAGTCTTATTCCAGCACCACTTTCACCTGCTGCACCTCCTGCTGCTTCAGGTTTGCTTTTGCACCCAAGCTCAGCGGCCTTACCCAGTCCCACGAGCCCCAATTTTCGTTTATCACCAACTGTTTATACACCGCCGTCGCGACAATCACCACCTATACTACCAACAGCACCGCTTCGAAGCTCGGCACGGGCCTCTACACAGAGCACCATGACCCGTGCTACGCACGATTCCCGAAGCTGGCTACCAGATGATGGACTCTATCTTGCTGAAGAGGGCGACGAGTATGCCGAATACAAAACTTACCATCGGCCCAGCGAGGACAGCAGACCGACAAGCTACTCGCCTTTAACTTGAGCTATACAAGCCACCTAATCTTAGAAGACGAAGAGCCGACCATCATTTCAAATACAGAGCCATGGGCGGTCGCTCACCTTTTGTACTTTTATTCATGCAGGCCGTGTGCTGCAGGACATTACTTTCATTAAATTTTGCTCGGGGCGAGGCCCTGAGGAAGGATCGCAGTGCGCGCGATGTTGTACCACGCCGACCCTTCCGCTTCCGGTCCCGACTTTGGACCAACGAGGGCGTGCACGACCAAGGTGGTACTCCGACGCACGGGAAGAGCGCGGGAACGCGCTAGGACTACACGCGAGGCCGTGAAATCGCGCATGCGGCAGCTCATGATGGCATTACGAGCAGAGGTGGATATACCATACTACGGATTATAACTGCAGAGCGGATGCAATGTCGCAGAGACACTGAGCATTCTTGTACTTTAATACCCTAACGTAATGTAAAACAACCAAATCAAAACAAACACGAGGAAAGCAACGCATCATTCTGCTTGGTAGCTGTGCCGTTCAAGCTTTCTC
>Ga0265797_10005485_pt1 | contig 18500 bp, 23 predicted proteins | sample P2T30metagenome_FD_192433 | JGI IMG/M metagenome (GOLD analysis project Ga0265797, IMG submission 192433) | Plant litter microbial communities from East Loma Ridge, Irvine, California - P2 T30 | ecosystem: Environmental > Terrestrial > Plant litter > Unclassified | place: USA: California... | reverse complement strand
CCGGCCGCTCCCCCCACTCATCCTCCCTCCCATCCCTAAAAACAACCTCCAACCCCACCAGTTCCTCATCACTAATCCCCTCCAAACAAACCACATTAACACTCACAAACTCCCCCAACTCCTTCCACTCCCCCCTCCCAAACGCCCTAACCCCACAGACTTTACAAAACAAATGCTGCACGGCTTTCTCTCCGAAACGATAATCCGTGAGGTGTTGGATGCTGGTGGGGGAGAGAGTGAAGGATGAGGGAGGGACGGTGAATTCCCAGGCGCGGGTTTTGAAGCAGATGCTGCAGTTGCACTTTGAAGAGGGGGTGGTGGTGAGGTCGAGGGTGCAGGTGTAGGTTATTAGGGAGCAGTGGCAGGAGCCGGTGTAGGTTTTTGGGGCCATGGTGGTGGTGGGTTTTGGGTGGTGGTGGTGGTGTGCTGTTGGCGATGTTTTGGGTTGGTTGTGGGAAGGCTTAGAGCGATTTTGTTGGGAAAGATTTGAGACGGTGATTATTATGATGATGATGATTGATGCGTCTTGCCGTGCGAACAAATGTGTAAAGTATAGGATGATGGGTAATACTTGTCCTTTCACGTCGATGTATTGGCGCCGCGATCACTATGAATGATTTGCGCCCATGATTGGAGCCCGTATAGGCAGCAGGTCTTGGGTTACCTCGACCTTGGAGGTATCTTTGGCGCTGGTGGTGTGATCTACTTGGCGGAAAAAGCATACTCGTGTGATGGAGATCACGGAGCTGAATGTACATAGGCACAACGCTAGTGGAAGCTTGGGTTAATCGATGTATACCCTGTGTTCGTTGCCTGGTGACGATTTGTACAAATGTCTTGCCGCAGATCCATTCAAAACAGTTCGCCACTGGAAAAATTTAGGCGATTTCTGTTTTTATACAAAAGATCCAAAACATGACCTATAGCGCGGACAAAAAAAGTACATACAAGTGTTGTTGGTGACCGCTACCCGTCTAACGCCTTCGCAAATGCCTTGCTCAGATTTTCCCGTCTACTTTCTCTCGTTCTTTGGCATCTCGGAAGTCCATTACATCGCAACTCCTTACCTCTTGATGGGACCGCTGACGCCAGCGCCGATGACGCTGGGCAGCTCCTCGCTACCCATAGACATGACGCTTCCAACAGCGAAGCTCACCAAGAAGACCAAACCAACGGTGAACAAGGCGATGAGCCAGAAAGCGACACTGACATCCTTCTTCTGGCATGCGGGACCACCCCAGACAGTGGTCTTGACCTTGCCTTCGCCCCGGTCCTCCACAGTAGCAGAGCACTGGCAGCTGTAGCAGTCTCCGTTGTCTCCCTTGGCGGCGTCGCGGTTGTGGAATTGCTTGCGGCACTTGCCGTGTCCGGTGCAGTTGCGGGTGGTCTTCTCGCACTCGTCCTGCGAGGCGAAGCAGGCGGGCAGGATGCCACGCAGAGGCGAGCTCTGGTTGGACTTGGCGAAGGTGGTGAGAGGAGTCGACATTGGTGCGGACTGAACGGCGGAAGATGCTGCTGCTGATTCGAAGGACTCGGAGAGCGGCACCTCAATCTGGCGGCGCTTCTGGAGGGGAGCCTCGGTGTTGGGCATGCTGTAAGTTCCCCAGCTGGCGGCGTCGGAGCCGGTGGCAGGCATGAGCATGACGGTCGTGGGAACCTTGACACCCATCTCGAGCAGCATTTCGATGCGCTCGAGGGGCAGGCCCAGGATGAAAGAGTTGTCGCCGTGGATCCAGTTCACAGGCTCGCCAGTGGCGAACTGCTGTTCAATCTCGCCCCAGTTGTAAACGCGATCATCGTCCTGGGAGGACAGGTCGTCGAAGAAGGACTTGGTTTCGGGTGCTGAGGGCGCGGGTGACACGGTGAAAGAGGGTGCCTTTTGGGCAAGAGCTGTAGTTGTAAGTCAGTTTGTGATTGTATCTTATGACACGTAACGTTGCCCCAGCATACCTTCAGCATCTTCCTCGTCGACAAATGCCAGGATGAACACGCGCTCGGTGTTGTCCTTGCTCAACCTCGATGTCTGCAATCCGTGTGCGTTGATCGCATTGATCTCCTTCTCGTTGAGCGCCTTATCCACGTGATAGTCCTCCAAGCCAGCTCTTTGTGCTATCACGAGACGTGCGGTTTCTGGCGAAAGGGTGTCTTGGTGGGTGGATGAATGCTCGTGCGATGATAGCGACGGGTCGAGTGTGATGACACGTCCAGTCGCGGCGGCGGCCAACTCGGTGTAACAGCTGAGCGCCGACAGCAAGGTGGCGGTGATGAGCTTCATGATGGGCGGTGGTGGCGGAGAGATCGAGTGGTCGTCCGTATCTACAACTATTGATCTCGCCTTCGCCGCCTTGGACGATGATGGAGGTCGGAGTGCTACAGCTGTGAGTTGCCGGAGAAATCCCGGCGGCCTCGCTCGACTGCCTACTACGCCACTCACTGTCTGTCCCTTGGTCTGTCTCATCACCAGCGGAGGCCGCGCATGATCTCGCTTGCTCGTTCCTCACCAAGAAACACCACCACACCAAACCAACACCACCAAAACTTTTCCTTTTGTCGCATCCGAACCTCCAACATCACATCACTACATCTGCATCGCCGCATGCAGTGAACACCCATCACACTGCTTGCGCCCATCATGTTCCGCACTTCTCGAGCCTTCCCACTCCGCGCAACGATCCCACCGCGCCGTCCTGTTCGAACGCCTCTACGCATCCAATCTCGAAAGTTCCATGCCAGAGGTTCTAATGTACCACAGAACCTCCAGCCTGTGCGCTTTAAGGAACCTTGGTTTACCTGGAAGAAGACGATCACATGGGCTGTCTACATCAGCCTGCCGTATGCCTACTGGCAATACGTCAACCAGTTCATCGACATCCACATAGAAGAAATTGAAGTCGAGGAAGAGCAAGCCACTCACAAGCAAGGCGAGTGGGAGACGCAAGAGGAAGAGGAAGAAGAGGATGAGTTCGCTGAAGAAGACAACACATTCATTCCCATGACTTGGCCCACAAAACTGCCGCGCACATTTTACAAGGGCTCAGATCCGGAGTGGCAAGAGTTCGTCAAGATCGCAAAGGATAAGCCGCGCCACAAGAAACTGCAAGACGAGCTTGTGGCAGTGGTGTTCCATGGAGCGAAGCAACACCCGCGCGTCGGCATGTCGATTGGCAAGGATCTGAAGGTCGGCAGGTACTGGCTTGAGATCTCATTCCCGGATGGTCCTCCCCAGGAGTATGTTCGCTCAGGAATTGAGATCGGTGACGATTTTGTCGCATGGAGTCCTCAGAAGCTCAGCCCGGAGAACCACTTCAGATTGACCAGAGCGCTCTGGCCAAAAGCGACATTCGACGGATTCTATACGACTGCGACGATCTTCACTGGCATCCAATATAGACGGCTGAAGCAGGCCCTTGGTTGGGAAGAGCCGAATCCCCTTTCGGTCGAAGAACGATTCAAGGTCGCTCTGGAACAGATGGAAGCAAAAAAGGCCGGCAAAGGACGAGGTGGATCACCAGTGGGCGGCAACCCACAACCCTCCCCGGAAGGCACTCCCGGATCTCTGGTCAGCGTTTCCTCCGCAGCCAACGAAGCACAATCATCGCCACGAGCTTCTGAGGACCGCAGCCCTCTACCATGGATGCTTTCTCTACCACTACCTGCGTCCGAGGATCTTGTGAACCCTACAGACGTGCAGCTCGCTAAGACCGTCTTCATACACTCCCTGATGAAGAACTGGAATCCCAAGAAAATAGAGCCACCCCGAGGCAGCTTTGTCGTGCAAGGTCTTGTGGAGATCAAAGGGTCAAAGGGCAAGATTATGTTCGACGTGCAATCTTGCTACGACCCCAAAGAGTCAAAATTCGTCTCTGTGAATGCTGGCATGAGAAGCACCAAGCTTTGGAACCAGGCTCCCAAAGGCGGTCGTTGAGCTTTTCTCGTGTTGCTCCTTCTTCTTCTCCTCCTCATTTTTGTTGTGTTAGCACTGTCATTTCACCCCTTTGTTACAAGCGTTCAAGCAGGCATAGTTTTAGGTATACCGGGTTGGAAAAGCATCTCCAAGGCGTCCCGTATTTTCGGTTCTAATGATACGATATCCACGACGAAAGACACTCACAGCGCTTTTTCTCTCCACAATTCCTCCCGTTCTCATTGCAGTCCAAAAATCTCTCCAATATCATTCATCTATATAGTAACCATCTATATCCCTCCCACACCATCCCCTCCCATCCCACACCATCCCTTACGTCCCCCTCCCCTCAACCTCCCTACACCTCCTCGCCAAATCAAAAACATGCTCGTCCGCACTCTCCTCACTCAACCCCCTCAACGCCTCCTCAAGCTGATACAAATAATCCCTATTCTCCCCGCTCGGCCCCCTGCTCTGCACGATTTTCTCCGCCAGCGCTTGTGGATCTTGAGGGCCTAGGAATTGAGGGTTGTCTGGCAGACCAATGTACACGAGACATTTGATCGGGTGGGGGATGTTGGTTAGGGCGGCGTCTGCTTCTGGGGCGGGCGTGATGGTTTGGATTGTGGAGGTCATGTCTTGTTGCTTGGGAGGGGAAGAGGTGCTGTGGGTGTTGAAGGGCGTGTATTGGATGCTGTAGCCGTTGATTTCGCGGATGTCGAGGTATTGTTTTACTTCGGCGACGTGGCGGGAGGGGATGCGGTAGGCTGCGCCCCAGACTCGGGGTGGGGCTGTGGCGTGCTGTTGAAGGTGATGGTTTTGGTTAGAATGAATGTTTTTTTGGGGGGGAGATGGGAGATGGTGTTGCGGGTAGTTTGTGGTTTGGAAAAGAGTGGCGTGGCGTACATGGTCTGTCAGCGTTTCCCAGAGCTGGCGGTCGATGAGCGTTACGACGCGGCCGGGGTCTTCTGGTGTGCCGCGGTGATCTTGGCTAATCATATCGATATCAGTATGATTCGTCTGGAGAAAGTGGGTAGTATGGATGGTTGAGACCGACCTAGCCTATGTTGCCGCCACTTCTTTCAGTATTCTGCCTCCATCTGCGCATGTTGTTTCATGTCGTGTGGTTGCATACCTGCCAGAAGCGACGGACGTAGTTCTCGATATAGCCTGGGACTCGGAGATCTGGTTCACATTTTGTGAGTCATGCAAACTTGTAGAGCAATACTGCTATGATTGAGACTTGTCGTTTACCGTAGTGTGGTGGCGGTTTCCATATCAGCGAGCTGGAGGCACAGGTTAGTGACGGCGTTTATCGATTGGGTTATATGGATCAATACCCATAGCCAAAGAGCCAGAGATCTTCGGGTTCTTCTTGTGTGGACATTTTTGTGCGATGTTTGTTATTGAGATGTATCGATTGGGAGTTTGTGCGGTCGATGTTCAGCGTTCAAACATCGTCAATTCGATGGCGCAAGAGGTGGCGCATTTCAAATGCCGGGCCGATGGACCCACTTGGAGTTGTCGTCGTTCTTGAACAGACCGCACTTCAACACGACTTCTATATATACATGCACTTCACCACTGCTGAGAAGCACTCGATGGCGCCAGCTTGGGAAGTTGTCAGAAAACTATCTTCACCTACCGTCGTGCTACTGTTGCCCTTGCAACATCTCTCGGTGAGCCTATTTGCCAGTAACCGAGACCAGGATGTATCGCTAGCCGCTGTCGACGCAGCATACAAGACGAGAGCTATAGATTGCAGCCGCAAGATATCCAGCTCCCTTGGCTTGAATCTACAAGTCTTCTCCTTGGTGTAGGGCAGGTGACGTTCTGTGGCTGCTGGAAACACCGCTATCACTCACGCTCAAGCGTTCCCGAAGCAGGGGAGACAACAATAGCACCCACGCCCAGATTTATGTGCTCGCTCGTCTATGTATGCAAGCTTGATCACGCATCTCCGCACCTATCGCTTCGACATGGCTGTGTTTGATGAGTTTGACCTGCAATGCAGCGGTGCGGCGTTCGCATGTGCTGGAAATAGACATCCTAGATAATGGCACATTCGCTTGCATGGACTGCGCCTTGGTGTGTCTCTCTCAGCTAGGTTGGCGGTATAAGAGGACTTGTGATTGCCTTCGATTCCGCTGGTTCATTTCTCGTATGATCGATCTTTCCAGTACTCAGTTAATTTTGCAAACCAACACTATATCCAGCAGAAGACGATTTCATCATGGCAAGTCTTCAAATCATGCATTGCGACACATCGACTGACAACTTACAGGCCGAAGAGGGATCGCTACCTATCGGTGGCAGCACCGTGTCTCAGCTGCAAAGCCAAGAGCAGGCCGGCCTGCTTGATGCTATTGACCAGCTCCGCCGCGAGAACATCGATGCAGAGATTGGTATCCCCCAGATTGTTGTCTGCGGAGACCAGTCAAGCGGCAAGAGTTCCTTGCTCGAGGCTATTGCACAAGTACCGTTTCCAGCAGGCTCTAGGGCGGTGACCATGTGTAAGTTGGAAGGACACAATCAGGGGATCTTTGCTGATTCATGGTGCTGTCTGAACAGTTGCAACAGAGCTGGTTTTGCGGCGTGCACCCACTGATGCTGTCCACGCCAGCATCTAACCATCCTGGTCCAGGACTGCAGAGCAACGTGACCTGATTGCGGACTTCCAATACAGACCGGAGAAACTTGACCGTGAAGGGTTCAAGAACCTCTACACCGCTGCGTCCGATTGCTTGGAAGCAATTGACCAGGAACGAGGCTTCCGTTACGACAAGCTGCGGATAGAGGTCTCAGGGCCGACACAGCCGCACCTCACCCTCATCGTGAGTACATGTCTGCGTGAACAAGACCTATCATTAACTTGTTGCAAAACAGGACCTGCCTGGATTGATCCGGACCACTACTGGCAGACAGAGTCCTGGAGCTGTTGGAGCCATACACGAATTGACGAGATCTTATTTGCAGAAGCCTCGGACAATTGTACTTGCTGTCGTGAGCGCGACATCCGACTTCCAAGTACAATCTGTTGGGGACCTCATGCGAAGCCCAGACATTGCGCAGAGAATGATGGGTGTGGTTACGAAACCTGACGGAGCACTTAGCCAAGACGATGCCCTGAAGATGGTTGACCTGGCAAGTAACGAGGACTTGAAACTTGGGCTTGGCTGGCATATTGTCAGAAACCTGAGTCACGGAGAACCGGATCGCTCACCAAAGCACAGAGACTCCGAGGAGCGCAAGTTCTTTGCGACCGGAGTTTGGTCTCGGCTGCCATGCAAAGACCTCGGAATAGAGTCATTGAGACAGAAACTCTGTCAGCGTCTGTTCGAGTCTATCAAACGTGATCTACCTCAACTGATAGACGAGATGACTAGTCAACTCGCAGCCACACGTCGCAGTATCGACCAGCTAGGGCGTGTTCGTAAGAATGCAAAGGACTGCTTGTGGTATCTCAGCGAGATCAAGAGCAGCATGCATCAGCTCGCTTCGGCAGCCTCAGAAGGTGTCTACGACGACCCCAACATCTCCGCCTTCTTCGGGAAAGGGGACTTCACCAAGCTTCGCAACTTGATCACCATCAGAAGCGATCTGTTCAACCGTGAGATCCGTGGGACTGGCAAAACATACGTTGTATCACCCGAAACCAGCGACAACGAGGAAATGGACGATTACGATTCGCCAGAACCGGTGTTCCAGCCGCCGTATTACTCTTCTCGGCACGATGAAGGGCCCTACAACATCACGATTCAGGCGTATTGCAACGCCCTCTCCACGGCAATGACGCAGAACAGAGGCAAGAACCTGCCAGATCTACCCAACTTTCGCGACATACAGGCGGTCTTTCGTTCACAATCCATTCGCTGGAATGGCCTGGCCAGGACTCACGTCGAGGCATGCTTTGACGATACTTTGACCTTCATGAGTGAGGCAATCCTCCACGTTGCAGGCCCGTACACAAGCTCTCGACTACTTGAAGAGTACATCCGGCCGTCTTTGGAAAAGCGACGTGCCATGCTCGTGGACAAGCTAGATGAACTGCTCTGGCCTTTTGCGGAATGTCATCCGATCACGGCCCGGCCAGAGTACACAACTATGCCTCGCCTGCTTCTAGATTTCAACGATCGACGCCAGGCAGAGAAAAACGACTCGGCTACCGTGTGGTCGCGCCATGCGCAGAGGTATCGCTTTACCATCGATCACATTCATGCCGCTCATGTGCTCGATCGTGCTGAGGCTTACTACGAAGTATGTACACAACGCTGTACCCTTGTCCCTTCGAGACAGTACTGACACTGCTTCAGATTGCTCTAGACACTTTCGTTGACAATGTGGCTACGCTGGCTATTGAGCGTGTGCTCTTGCGAGACTTGCCTAGTCTCATCTTGTCGAGCTGCGACCCATCGAGTTTAAGTGACGAGGAGCTTGAAGCTGTGGCAGGCGAGTCTGAGGAAGTGAAGGAGCAACGCACCAAGGCTATACACAGAGTGGCCGCTCTTGAAGCAGTGATTCAGACTTGTCGACAGTACAAAGGCATCAGCCGATCAACACCCTAGAAACTCACGCCAAGCCGAACGGTCACCGCCCCGAGAGATGATGTCGATGGCAAGCCGTTGCAGTCTTCTGCCGACACCTCCAACGACGAAGACGCAATGTTCAAGTTCGGTTCACCTGCTACTCCCAAGGCTGTGCGTTCGGAGCGTCAAGCTGAACTTTTTCCGCCTTCTCCCGGCTCAAGCCTGAGCTCTGGGTTTCGCAGCGCCAAATCGAGCGGGAGCACCAACACTCCACTTTCTAGTCCTGGAGGTCCTAGTTCTGAGCAGTACTCCAACACTCCAAGGTCGGTCGCTCACAGACCCGCTTCTCGTGCCGACAAGAACGGAATTGGCTCAGCGCGGTCGTAGCTCTCGATCTGACGTGACAGCTATGGAGGAAAGAAATTCTAGAGCTACCAAGCCGTATTGGAATGAATCTCATGTGATTACGCTATTTTTACCACGAACTAAACCGCCTGTATTGAGGTGATCATCGGCGTGTGTTATTGGCGAGCTTAAGGAGGTAATAATTGTCTACACGCTAGTATTATCTAATTACATTCGGGCGTTTGTCACATCCACATGTCAGCAGGATCCTGGTAGTCCTCGTGATTCTTATATCACTAGATCTACAGGGCCTCATGAGTGTGATTATACCTGCGCCGACACAGCCCTCGGCCGCTCAGCCTGCATCTCGACATCACGTTTCTCAAACTGCGGATGATTTCTGTGCAGTGCTTCTCTTGCTTTAGCGTGCTATGTTTAGGTAGCCTGTGACACTCTGCTGCTAGGAGGACGCGGAGGATGCTGGCAGGAGCGTGGTTTCAGATTGGCATATTTATAACAAGCATCATACGCGCAGCTTGTACGCGCCGAATCGTATGGCTAGGAGGTCAGTTCAGGATATGCTGCATTACTTTTCCTTCGCTTACAAGACGTAGTCGAGGCTAATACATTTCACCTGCCTTAGCACGTTCGAAGTTTCTGCATGTCGACTGCGCGGCAGAACCGCATTCCGTCGTCAGGGTATATTAAACTCCAAGCTGGTATATCCGCCTCTTAAATCATACCTCAACACAATATCACACGATTTGCGACTCGCACTGAGCCCATGGGTTCGACGTTATACAACGATATGACAGATATGTCAAAGCTGCAGCGAGCTGAAGCTCTCGACTCAATCGACGCACTGAGACAAGCATCGTTCTCTGCCGGCATCGATGTCCCACAGATCGTTATTTGTGGTTCCAACCCAATCGATAAAGATTCGCTCGTCGGAGCGCTCACACAGTTGTCGATTCCCTTGAGAATAAGGGAGCATTATCCTACGGAATTCGTCATGAGAAACGATTTAGACTCTCACATCCACGCCTTCTTCCGTCCTGACTCGTCGCGGGCGCTTGCGGACGTCCTTCATCTTCAACAGTTCAGATACTTTCTGCGGAGCACCGACAAGAGCGAAACGACAAGAATGTTCGACGCGGCGTCCAGGCACTACGATCAGCTTGGCTCGAACTCAAGTTACTATCATGACATGCTGCGGATAGAAGTCACCGGACCTGCTCAGTTGCCTTTGACGTTGATCGTGAGTCATCCCCGCAGGTATACCGTATGCACGTGAACGTTAACATTGCTGGAAGGATTTGCCTACGTTGGGTGGAGGAATATTGATCCAGATGAGCCCCGAAGACATCGCATTCTCTCTGAAGCTGGCCAAGCTTTACATGTACAAACCAAGCACCACCATTCTGGCAGTCGTGAACCCCGAGCGCGATATTCAACTTCCGCTCGTTCGCGACATTGTGAACAGTGAACTGGCGATACACCGGAGGACCCTGGGCGTCATGACGAGGCCAGTATACATGCAGGAGGCAGATGCTCGGAAGTTGTGTCAAGTCTCTTGCAACAACGACAGCGAGCTCAGACTAGGTCTGGGATGGCATGTGACCCAATGTCCTAGGCTTCTATCCACGCCTGAGCATGAAAACTTCCAGAAAACTGATATATGGCCTGCTCCGCAATCCGCGGACCTCGGCGTTCCTTCGCTGAGAAAGAAGCTGTCAGATATGCTGTTTCACTCCATTCAGCGCGAGCTCCCCAGATTGCTGAGCGAGATGACATGCAGAATGATCCAAGTGTGTGAGGGCAATGGCGAGACATATATGCAGACTTGATAGCTCGTCGGAAATGGAAAGCCAATCACGACGTCGAGACAGCGACCGCGAAGCTTCTCGGTGGTAGACTTCTTCATGCTTTTGACTCACAGCACGTATGTGAATTGTTAACTTCGCGGCTCCCCAAGCCTGTGGTCTTTTTCCTAGGTCGGCGAGGTCCCGAGGTAGTGCAGTAGCCTACGTCGCAAACGTGAGCACGGCAAAGCATGATTTACACTCTTGTAATAAAAACCTTTGCCGCCGTTCGTAGCCATATTTTGACAGCAGCTTCCGATCCGCGAATATATGGACTCTGGTCCGTGGTATCTACCCATCCGTAACGCCTAACACCATGCTCAAAACGCTTCTCAAAAAGTATTGGCTCTTCAATCCCTTGAATACGTGATCTTACCACGTTTGGGTGCCTTTTCATCATCGTCGTCTTTGTCTGTAGCCCTCTTCTTTTTGTTTCCTGTCTTTCCGGTGGCACCGGAAGTACTTTCTGGACGCGACAATGAAGCGGGCACCGAGCCTGTAGGTGTAGCTGCGTGTGATGGTGTGTTCGAATCCGGACCTTCTTGCGCCTGGGAAGAAATTGTCAGCTTATGACTGTGCTTCTTAGAGAGCAACTCTTTATGAATCGTGATATTCTTACCTTCATCCACCCAACAGAACTGTGACTAAACACCCTGTCCTCATCTCTCACTCTTCCGCGTCGTCTGTCGTCCGCGGCACGCCCACCGACGCTCACGCCCTTGACCCAGCCATCGAAGCCGCGCACAATATTGCCAGAGTTACTCGTCTCCTCCAGGTACGCGCCCTCGAGCTTGAAGATCTGGTCTTCCAACGCGGCTAGTTGGTCGTCGAGCTTGCGCTTCTTGTCGAGCGTGCCGCGGAGAGTCGTGCGTAGTTGTTCGTAGTATGGACGACCAGGCTGGTCGGCATTCGAGGCAGCGCTGGCATGCGCTTCAGTGGGAGGTTTGTTCTCGGTCATCGTGATGGCTCTTGATGATTTGTCGATGGGTGGTGCATGTGACGCAGGCTCCGGCGCGTTCGACATTGGCATGTGACAACACGTGACGAAGTTCGAGTGGTCTGTGCTGGTCGATGTCTTGGCTCTTGCTCTTACTCTTCAGATCGCTTGCTCCTTGATCAACGCGTTGATTACAGATATCACCCTTCTATCAGACCCAAATCATATGATTCACCTGCAAAGGAAGACCGCCAATGCCTTGCCGGCTGACAGCATGATGGCAGGTACCGGGACTTGCATAAAGAGGCAGTGATCTTCGAAGGCAACCCGAACGCACCTTAGCTGAAGCTGGGTTCTGTCGCACAACCTGGTTATTGCTCATGCAGCCACCACACTCCGAGCCCGAGGCTGCAATAAGACTGCGGGCTGACAGAGCTCGATCGAATGCAGAAGCACGCCACCTGGCCCCAATCGGCATTTCAAAGGGGCGAACGCGTCAGGCAACAGTTATGGTGTCAATGTGGACTCATTCCATGTCGTGCACGATACGTGACAGGCAGATAATTTTTGTCCGTCGAGCTGATATGTGATACATGGCTTCTTTGGCAAGACATTTCGAGCAGCATGGCTTTGTGCTGAATGCTTCCAATTCCTGCACCTGATCCAGTCGTGAAGCTCAGGTAGTGCCTCCGTGGTGTGTTGTCACAGCCTTGTACTGCACGCGTGGCAAGTACTCTGTCACCGGTCTTTGGAATCCCCGGATATACGCATACTCTGGATCGACTGCTGGACAGCTCAGCCTTGCGTGCCAAACTTGGATTGCTCACTGCCTGCATACGAGCCTGCCTCTGATCCTGCAACAGCCAGAGTCAAGGCCAACATGTAGCTATCTCCTGCCTGAGGTCATTCAATCGGCCTCAACGAATCTGCTTGTTCGCAGGGGACATGAAAGGTGAAGTTCGGCTCGCAATCGCTACGGTATTCTCCTCATTCCTGCTTTGCTTTTCTAGCCACGACTTTTTTGCCCTCCTATCCCAACAACTGCTCGACTCGTTCTTGAGAATACGGATGTACTTGAGCGCCTGGGTCTTCCCCAATCATGACCAAGTTCCACGAGGAGACTGAAGCAATAGCTCTGAACCGCGCGTCAGAGTCAGACTCCCCCAGGAAAGATCGATTCAGTATGAACGTAGAGGCTATCTCTGGCTGGCGGTATCGACGCTTTTTAGGTTTGCCGTATTATGCTTCGCCACAGGTGCAGTTGGTTCTTGTTGCGTTCGTTTGTTTCCTGTGTCCAGGTATGCAATCTTCGCAAGGACATACGAATGCGTCTGCGAGTAATCGTGGCCGACGACCCTGGGGTTCGCTAATCGCTTAAAGGCATGTTTAACGCGGTCAACGGCTTGGGAGCTGGAGGCCAGTTCTCATCAAAAGCAAGCGACAATGCCAACAGTGCGCTTTACTCTGCTTTTGCTATCGTAGGCTTTTGCAGCGGCAGTATCACGAACAAGCTTGGCATCAAGACTGCTCTTTCATTCGGCGGTCTAGGATACTCAGTCTACATATCAGCATATTTGTGTTACAACCACACCCAGAACGAAGGCTATGTCATCTTCTCCGGCTTTCTCCTTGGTTGCTGCGCTGGAGTTCTCTGGAGCGCCCAAGGTCAGATTATGATGAGCTATCCACCGGAAGAATCGAAAGGTCGTTACATCTTCGCTTTCTGGGCGATATTCAACCTTGGTGGCGTGATTGGAGGATTAGTAAGGCTCTACTCCATGAGTTCCATGCAGCAGTCTACTGACGTTATACCCAAAGCTACCACTCGGACAGAACATCCACAGAACTGACAGTTCTAATGTCACTGACGGCACTTACATCGGCTTCCTAATCCTCACTTTTGCTGGCGCTTGTCTCGCATGGACAATGGTAGACGCGAAGCACGTCGTTCGCATGGACGGCTCCCGCATCATCCTGCAGCGAAACCCGACTTGGAAGTCGGAAGTTCTAGGGCTTTGGGAGACAATCTTCACCGACCCCTACATTATGTTCTTGTTCCCAATGTTCTTCGCATCAAACTGGTTCTACACCTACCAGTTCAACGTAGTGAACCTCGCCAGGTTCAACCTACGTACTAGGGCTCTCAACAACGTGTTGTACTGGATCGCACAGATCATTGGCGCATCAGTATTTGGCTTCGCACTAGACTACGCTGGCCTTCGCCGAACCACGCGTGCCGTGGTCGCATGGATCGTGTTATTCATGCTTACATTTGCGATATGGGGTGGCGGCTACAGCTTTCAGCTAACTTACACCCGCGACGAAATGCCTGACGATGCTACCAACGAGCACGAGAAGATGGACTGGACGACGCCGGGGTTTGTTGGCCCGATGTTTTTGTACATCTTCTATGGCTTCTACGACGCAGCTTGGCAGACTTGTGTTTACTGGTAAGTGGCACCACTGCAATATTGAAATCTTGGAGCACTAATATTACACAGGTTCATGGGAGCCATGACGAACAACGGCCGCAAGCTTGCGAATTTCGCCGGATTCTACAAGTAAGTCTTCCCAGCGAGACCCGTAGCTGAAAGTCATACTCACGAAAAACCCAGAGGAATACAATCTGCTGGAGCAGCAGTCGCCTGGCGCCTTGACGGTGTCAAAGTGGCGTACATGAGCCTGTTTGTCTCGAATTGGGTTTTACTTGCAGCAAGCCTTTTCATCGCTGCGCCGGTCATGCTCTGGAAGATCAAAGATACGGTCTCGCTTGAGGAGGACTTGAAGTTTTCGGACGAGACGATTGAGGATGTCATTCCGCAGTATCAGATGCGGAGTGCCGGACAGATGCAGCACCGCGATGTCGTTTGATGCGTTGGTTTCGTCAGTTTCGTTGTCGCGAGAGTAACTTGAGAATGTCGGGATACGGGATCACTTGCAATGGTGTTTGGCTTTCATCTCTTCCAATAAATCCGGTGTTCCAGAAAGAAGCCCCAAGTATGACCAGTAGTACAGTGTGCTCGTAAGCTACCGAGTATCCGGCATTGCATTGATGGGTTATGCGCTGTCGCAAGTTGACAACACGTGGCATTCACGTGTCGACAAACAGCCCGCATGTACTTCCGAGGCAAGAATGTCAAGAGGTGTAAGTGTAGCTGTGCCCACTCCGCGAGGCTTCCTTGCATGCACACGCTCTCACGCCACCACCATCCCAGCCTCTCCAGCTGACACCAAAGGATCGCCCTGCATACCCGATATCGTTCGCCGGGTCCGTCCAGTCAGCGAAAGCCATGTTGCCCTCAGCCTTGCGTAGCCATCTCAGCTTGCGCGGCCGCTGTTCTGGACCCGGTACATTGACAAATTTAGTTGGGTGGGCATGTAGCACAGATGCGGGTGTGGTTCTTATTGGTGTCTCACGGCGACTACTCGATCCGCTGGAAGCGACAGAGGAGATGCAACGTTATGAGAACCAGTATTTGAGAGATATTGGATGATGCCTGCGCCAACTTGGGCTTGCGATTTACAGGGCTTGCGAGCATTGGCTCATAGGTTATACTGCTCTTGTGAGTACCCACGCATACTGTACGGTCTAGACGTGAATGCTGACATCGCAGAGGCCAGGAGCCTTCAAGCATCTACAAGCCACTGGCGAGAAGCATTCGGACGCTGCGCAACAAGCTTGAGGAAGCTGACGATGCTCTCGATGAAACTTCAGTTCGAGCAGAAGATATTGAAGTCTTGCAAGCTGCTGGGGAAAGCAAGATCGTGCTCAACAGGCTAGAGAGAGCGCTGCAACGACAAGTACACCCATCCGTCGGCACTGTGTACGCAGAAGAGGACGCAACCACGGATCTCCTCAACGATATCGACGAAGTGACGAGAAAACTTTCCACTGCGCTTGAGGCTCTCGAACTTCTGAATGGTGACCTCGGCCTATTGCATAGCGATGCTACTCAGAGCGACCGATCCAGCACCCAGACTCCCATGTCGCCATCGTCTATGACCACTAATAGCGACGACGGTAACATCTTGAGCACAGGATCGAGCTCATGGTCGTTCAGCTCCAACCGCGCAAACTATTGTCAAAGAATGAGTGTCAACAGCGAGTTTGCCCAGATTCATGACTGTAAGCCAGAAGAAGAGAAACAAGTCGCCTCGTCTGGCACAATGGTAGGCCCGCCCTTAGTATCGGCGGGCAGCATGGGAGCGTCGGCATCTCTGAGAAGTGATCGCTGGTCGAACCAATTTGCATACTTTGACCCTATGTCTGTGGACATCGACAGCGCTTCTTCTTTGATCCTGGGCAGACGACCAAGCCCACATCCACCAGCTTTGATGGCTCGCTCTCCTGCCCGGTTGGGATCTCCTTCGATGAGTTCTGCTTCAACACCTTCTGGTACAGAGACGAGGTTTCCTCTCGAGAACCCCACTAGGGACATCGACAGCTACTTTGCAAGATCGGCATCGCTTCGGGGAGCATCACTTCCGGTGAGAACGAAAAGAAGTGACGGGCTCTCCTCAAGCGCCAGTTTGCGCCGTTCTCCGGGAAGTCCGACTTTCACGCAGGCGAATAGACAGACCAGTGCTGAAGCTACGCAGCGCGTCAGAACCTACGACACGGAGCTGCAGACGCCAATACAAGAGCAAATTCGCACCTCGACATATCGTGCAGCAGATTCCATCCTGGAAGATCTGAACCATCTAGAGCCTTCTCCGAATCCTTTGGCGAGACACACCTCCCGAATCCGCGATCGCATTCTGTCTCGGTCGGGGCAGGCGGCGAAGTCGAGATACCGCATTGTCAATCCAGAGAAAGAGGACTTGAGCAGGACTGATTCGGCTCGCTTTACCAGCAGTCCTGTGATTTTGTCGCCGTCACCGTCACCATCGTCGCCGGCGAGCACGGGGCATCGATCGTTCGCAGGTTTTACGCCGTCGCTTTACAAGATCGATTCGATTCCTGTATCTCATGACGCGGATGGGAACCTGGAGGGCGATGGTACAATCGACTCAGAACTAGACATTGAAATTGTCAATGCGATCATCTCATCTTGGAACGCGGGCCAATGGGACCAGGCAAAGCACAACCTCGAGGTCCTTTCCAGCCAACATGATGAGCATCGCAACAGCAGGCTGGTCAGACGCCTGGAGCACCTTCTTGGCGTGATTGCTAGCAACAACGGACAGCTAGAAGTTGCGCTGGCCCACTTTCTGGAAGTGTTTTCAACACCCATCGAGGACGTTCGTCAGCTGGATGTCGGACACTGTGCCGCGGCGTACTGGATGGGCGACATCTACGCTCTCCTCAATCACAAGACCGAAGCGATACTAGCATACTCCGTCGCAGCCAGGACTCCCCTTGCAGAAGAACCATATTGGTTGCCGCTGCAACAGCAGATCCTTGCGGAAAGACATGCGTGCCGCAGTGGAGACGTGAAGACCGGGATAAACATCTCCATGGACCTCAAACCGCAAGATGGAGAAAAGTCGCCGGACACTATCCTCGATCCGAGAATCATTGCCAGGAACGTCGCGAGAACAATCATGCAAGCCGACAACCAACCTGCTAGTCGCGAAGCGCCGGAATTAGATCCCAATCGAAGCAGAGCAATGGCACTCCATGACTCTGGCATTGTGCCCGGTTCGTGGCAGGATGACCACAAGCTGGAAATCGACGCTACAGCATTTGAGCCTTCTGGGTCTTGGCCTTTGCTTTTCGATCCATTTTTTGTGCTGGAAACCGCCCGACGCCACCGCCTATCGACGCCAGAGAGCGATCTGCTGCGAAGTGGTCTGTCGGCGGCCAAGATCCCAAAGAAAAGCCGCCTGGCTTTCAGCTGCCAGGACCTGCGATGGCTGATCGTGACTTTGAGGTCATGCCTAACGAAATTGGAGATCGAGTGGTCGGAAGTCATAATCGACTATGGGCCAAAGTTCTTCGCGCGCTACAAGGTGGCTGGGGATGGGATCGCGACCAACCATTTCTTCTCAATTTCAGTATACAGGCTATCGTTCAGACCAGGCTATGGCGTTGACATCTGCTCTGATGGCATCTTTAGTTCCAGGATCCAGAATGCGGAGCCAAAGGCAGAGAAGGGAGTACACGGCGAGGAAGTGAAGAGCATCAAGAAGATGATCAAGGAGGCGCTAGAGATGGCGGCGAAGAGGCAAGAGGCGACAGAGACTGAGAGCATGACTTTGCCTGTGATGAGCATCAATGGTGTGACGAGTCTTCATAGAAGGTGACAGGGATGGCATAATGTATAGCGCTGGAAATTCTGATCAACTGCTGTATGGGGTACTCATAGTGGACGTGGTCCTTGTATGGGATGATCAGTAAATACACGATATCTCGGGTTGTTCGATTGTTCGTGTAGGTATTTATCGCAGCGACGCAAATCAATTGTGATTCATGCGTAAGAGGCAATCAGTCGTATCCACATCCACTGACAAGTAACATAGATGCTCTGGTCGATACTGATATCGTAAATACCAGCGTTGTAGGGGAGGACGGGAACACCTCTGCTGTTCGCTCTGAAGAGTGCAAGGAAGCGCGGCTGGAAGTCTACGTACAGGCAGATCAGGATGGCAAGATGGTATATCTAAACATGTGGCTTCGATGACGCAGGGCCCGAGCCTCCCTTGAACCTTAAACCTTCTTCGGATCGACGCCGATGCACCGATGACAGCAACCGCCGCAACCAACGACTGGAACGAACACCCAATCAACAACGACAGTCACCATCGTCCACGAACACACCATTAATTGCAACCTCGTGCCCAGCACAAATGCAAGCTTCGGCCACAAGCTTGCACCACACCGTCACTGAGATGCCGAATCCTTGAGCGCAGCGCCCCTCTATCAACCCCTCCACTCGCGCCAACCCGCGCGCCCGAGGAATCTACGACTGCCATGGACCTGCAGA
>Ga0265797_10005483_pt1 | contig 18501 bp, 12 predicted proteins | sample P2T30metagenome_FD_192433 | JGI IMG/M metagenome (GOLD analysis project Ga0265797, IMG submission 192433) | Plant litter microbial communities from East Loma Ridge, Irvine, California - P2 T30 | ecosystem: Environmental > Terrestrial > Plant litter > Unclassified | place: USA: California... | reverse complement strand
TGCTCAAGCAGGCCATCCGCGTTTCAGCACTACTCCACGATGACTTCAAAAAACCGGCCGGCACCGTTGTGCCTTTCTCGAGCGCCACCGCAAATGATTTGAAAGGGTGGCTCCAAGAGCAGGCCACTGGCGCGATGAAGAAGCTCACAGCCATCAAACTGTTCTATGCCAACACCACCGGTCACCGCGGCCTCACTTGGCAGCCATACCTGAAGGACAAGGATGGCAAACTTCTTCCTCGTACGGACCCAACGATCTGGCAAGCACCAAACATGAGGATGCCGACACCACCAGCGACTCCGAACCCGCCTCAAAAGAAGAGGGGCCGTCGAAGCGCAGACGATGACGAGCCGGCCATACCCGATAGAAAGCGCAGAGCGTATGCTTATTCTGGCGGAGACCCAAACCTCAAGGACGATACCTGCCACTCAGCTTCTTCCACCCAGTCTGGATTCAAAGAGGCAGAGCCGAGTATTTCAGCGGCCGAAGTGAGCCTCACTCAACTCATCAGACTTGCCCGCGACCCGACTCGTCACCGCGTAGCGATCGCAAGCCTGCCGAAACGCGAGAATCGCATTGTGACCATTGGCTTCGACAAAAGTTATGGCATACGCTATCTGATCCAGAACGTCAACATTGAGGGCGATACCTTGTTCGGTAAACACTCTTTTCTTTCTTACAATTCGCTCAAAAAGCAAGGAGCTACTTTCCTCGGTCGTTTTGCCGGTGCAAGCCAAGGTGAGCTCCTCGAGTTCGCCTTGGAGCTATCAAAGGATGTCCCACACGCCGAACTTCCGCTGAGGGACACAAGCCCGTCCAGGAAGGCTTCTGGTTGATTGCGAGCTGCTCGGATCGATATGGAGCTATCGAACCGATACGTTTGGATGATGCGGTTGGAAGATTCGCATACACTGGGTTCTTGCAAGTCCTGTGCTTGCCAAGAGCTGTGTGAAGTATGGTGTTCTGCGACAATGACATGTAAAATGTCGGAGCACTCTGAGTTTAAGAGCAGGAAGAAAGAGCAGAAAACAGCGCATTGCTCCAAGGCATGTGTACAGTAGCAACACTATAATTTCGCCTAGCGTTAACGATAAGTTCCGGTTCGCATATCACCTAGTAACTCGCGATTCATAAACCACATCACTCCCCACACACCGATTACAAACCATCAAATCCCGCGGATCAATCCTCCTCTTAGTCTTCTCCAGTCTGTCGTAGTTCGATCCCCAAAAGACTTCTTTCCAACGTGGCTCGTAGGGATTGGCCTCGTTTACATATGTGCCACCGTCAATACCGACGATCTTCTCAAGCTCCAAGCTAATCTCGACGAGTTGCTGCTTGCGGTGCTTCTTCTCCGTGTCGGTAGCGTTGTTGGACCAGTCGATGCCATAACTCATGACGGTGCGGGCGGTTGCCCAGATCGGATGCACTGAGGTCTTGGATCGGTGGGTGGGGTTGACTTTGCCGACTAAGCCATTCATGTTAGCGTCTCGATCGGTATATGCTACCATGGTGAAGGGTGGAAGAAACAGAATGGTACTCACTGAAATTGTGCCCCGGCGCTGCATCTGGGTAGCGCAGTGCAAGATCGACAAGCGGATCGGCCTTCTCGGACAAGACTTCCGGTGTGAGCAGTCTGCTGGCGTCCTGGATGTTTGTAGCAATGTTTGGATCGGTAAGGAACAGATCCGTGTATGCCTCCCAAGAAGGAAGTGTGAAGTTGCCTAGACCTATACTCGTTCCGGCGGTACCATTCATCTGCAGTAGCTCATTAAAACCCTGCAGACCGCGCTTGAGACTTAGTTCAGTTCCGTTGGGTTGCAGGAAGATAAATTGTACAAGCTCGCCTACAGTAGTCGAGCCGTAGCCGGTATAGCCAGCATCGGTCATCGCAGGAAGAGCTCTGAGCGATGCGGCATATGCGTTGCGCCATGCGTCTGTTAATGTTGTATTGACTTGAACAAAGACGACTTGGATGTGACTAGGAAGCGGATGTGTCTTGTAAGTGACGCTGGTGACGACACCCCATGCACTCCCACCGCCTCCACGTACAGCCCAAAAGTAATCAGGATCGGTGTATTCGTTGAGCGTGACGTGTTCGCCAGTGGTAGTAACGATCGTCATCTCCAAAACATTGTCTGCAGCAAGACCGTAATGATAGCTCCAAGGGGAGTGACCGCCACCGAAAACGTAACCGCCAGCAGCACCTACAGTACGTGCGGAGCCGCCAACGACGATCCGACCATGCGCTGTGGCGTCTCGATAAACGTCGAGCCACTGCTCACCAGCCTGCAAAGTTACAGCGGGAATGGCATGTAAACTTGAAGGGGCGTTCGTTGGGACGAATGAATCATGCCATGCTCTACCTTTCAAGTTGTGTGTCCAGATCGCAAAGGAGCCGCTGCCACTGGATCTGCCAAGGTGGTCGTGTCCAGTATTCTTGATGGTTAAGTACAGATCATTCGCATCAGCGAACCGGATCGAGGCTTGTATGTCCTCCACTCTGCTCGTGTTGACAGTCATGTGCGCCACTAATCCTTGGTCGCATAGTTGTCCTCGAGGATTGTCGGGGAAGCATCGTCCATCGCCCACTTCCCACAATATTGCAGAATAGGCTCCGGTTTGAGAGGTACGCCATGCAGAGTCAGTCCAATTGGTTGTTGCTTCCTTGCACCGAGTACGATCGTACGCTGGGTCATGACAAGGCGCAGCCGAAGGGCGAGAAGCGATAAGATGCCCTGAGATAGTGTCGTTGAATGGATCCCATGTTTTTTGGTCGGGCCAGCAGGCGTCGTACGCAGTGCATCGCTGTCTCAACTGCGCTTTTTGGTGACCGTGAAGCCCAGATGATGAAGGTGCAGCTATGATCTGTAAGAAAAACTGCAGCAAGAGAAGTGGCCCATATGTCGATAAAAGCATGATCGCGGTGGCCCTTACCTGTGATGAGAGATGGCACTTGCGTGCAATTTATACCGGTGCGTGCATGTACAAGTTGTCCACATTGGATCATGTAAAAGCCAGGGTTTGCGCACGCAACGACGTTCCGCCTTTCGTGACATACATGTCTCCCAGTAGTATGTGGCCTGTAAGGGTACCGATTGTGGCCAAGGGCTGTCAGACAGCGGCGCAACGACGTTGCGAGGCAAGCCAAGAAAATCTCCACCCAAGCGCGGCCGACTCAGCCACACGTTTGAACGACGTACCTTGTTGCCTGTTTTCGAAGCTGAAGACGAATACCTCCGCTGTGCCAGAGTCGGACGTGAATCGGCTGATTGGCGGGCGTTGATCATACGACGTCTTGTTGGAACTCCACTGGCCAAGGCTCAATCAAATCATCCCATAGATAATCCCATGGGATGTCCAGATCCAGAGGAAACGTGATCGAATCATCTGCTGGATGTGCTGCGCCAGTATCCGGCAGTTGGGGTCCAATTGAGTACGCTGTGACATCCTGTGACGACGCACCACCTCCGCCACCTACAACGTCTGATCTTGACTCTTGGTCAGTGTTTAACAAGCTGGAATTTATCGCCACAAGTTTCTCGATCGAAGGGGCGCATGTATCGATACACAGTTGTGCGAGATCCCAGCCATAGTGTTCTCGCGCCATTTTCAATGTCTTGGGAAAGCTAAGAAGCTTGGAGTAAGCTTCAGCCTTGAATGAATCGTCATCAGATTCGACCAAGAGCCTAAGCAAGGTAGTGGTAGCTGACACGAGTAGATATGCCGTGTCTGTAGAGAATCAGTTTGGTGTCCGTTTGCAAAGAAATCAGTGGGACGTACAAGGCAGCCAGAAATCGCGGAAATGCTGTTCCTGTAAGGAAGTGACATAATCTACCAGCGACGAGGTAGATTTGCGAAGCAAGGCCAGCCGATAGCTATGTAACTCCTTTTGCGTCCTGCCATCCTCACCTTTGGTGACCTGTCCGAATGTCAGCCTCTAGAGGGTGAGACCCTAGGTAGCGACCTCACCTTGAAAGCAAGTCTGTTCAGCACAAGTTGCAATGAGAGGTAACAGAACCAAAGGCTGCTTGCTCCTGGAACATTGGGAAAATGATCTGTGGATCCCTCGGTTGGGTTCAGACAATCCGGCAAAGCGTCCACCCAGTCGTCAAGGGCGCACTCAGTCCGGCGGATTTGCTTCCAGTTTTCCGCATTGTTGGGCCGGAGTGAGTAGATTATGGGAAGCAGTTCTCCGAGCAGCTTTGTTAGCCTACACAAATGAGGAAAAGTCTCTGGTGCTTGTATGGGGCTGCCAGTAGTGGACATTGCTAGGTTCGGTTCTTTTGCTGGCAGATCAACATCGTAGTTTTGGCTTGAGATGTTCGGAGGTGTGCCATGGGATAGACTGGACCTAGTGATGGGTCAGCCGCAATGTATCTATGCTTGTAATTAGGACCTCCATACCAGTGATCGTGTATAACAAGTGCCCACCAAACGTTGGTCCGAAGCTTCTTCTCGCCATCACTGGTACGCCATTTGGACGGATCCCGGTGAAGGCCTTGGCTATGAGCTAAGTTCACTGTGCGGCCAGCATTGATGATGTTGCCAGTGATATGATAGATAGGGCGACCTAGCATGTCAAGCAGTGCAGCATGTATAGTGGCCATCGAAGGTGCCATAAAGTCATCACGCAAGGCCAACACCGCCTGGTTCCAGATAAATTGAACGTCAGGCCGTGAGTGACCGCGTAGCCTTTTGGAGCAGTCCCAGTAAGCCAGTGCTACAGCGTATACATCGCATAGTACAGTCGAAGAAATGGGGCGAGGATCCTTCTGCCAGAGAGACCAGAACGATGTCTTGTCAATGACTGGAAAGCACGGATGCACTTTGTCGAAATATCTGTACGACAAGATTAGGGTAAGTCAATTTGCCTTTATGGACGCCTTACAATTTCATAACTTCAGCCTTCAAAGGTCCAAGGACATTTTCAATGATTTCTAGTTGCGAAAGGCCGGGTGTTGAGGTTTGCTGGAGTCCTTCTCGTCGTCTAGCTACCGTACGGTATACGATGGACTCGCCATTGGCGCTAGAAACGCGAACATACGGCCGTCTGTGAAGCCCATTCAATCCTTTCTGCGAGGCCAGATGACGCTCAAGAATCTCTACATCCTCTGCCATGGAGGGATTCACCATGATCGGCGAAGACTCGTCGCTGTCTTGTATGTTACCCAGAAGCTGTTGGCCGACGGAGGTGGGCATTGCGTTGACCACCGCAACATTACTGCCCGTACGCGCGCGTTTGGCTAGAGGCACACGGTCTTTTCGAGCCGACTGCTGTTCTGCACCTGGACGATTAACGGCATGGTCGCAGTCGAGTTTGCGTCTGCGGCAATAACGACAAGGCACAGATGGGTTGTCGACTTCACATCGGCCTTTGCGTTGCCGGCATGCGCTGCAAGCAGGAAGTTTGTGCGAGCGATAAGGACGCGCTTCCGGGTGCTGCAGCTCTCCAGTACTAAACTCCATCATAGAGTGGGAAAAGAGTGTTGCGTGTGAACAATCACGTTCGGGACAGCAGGAGAACAACAGCTTTCCGTTGAGGGAGGTTCCCGCTCGGGAAACTCCACGACTTTCCCGAAGCTCCACAAGCAACATTGGTGGCCAACATCTCTCCTACTGACACTACCTCTATCAAGTATTTTCTCGATTTCTATAAACGAGGTTGCCCGTGTCTTCGGAAAAATGGCTACTGTGTCAATATGCAGCTATATAGAGCTGGCGGCCGGCCATCATCTAATCCCAGGTTCTTCCCACCACACACGATCCCTCTACAAATACATTCACCATGACCATCACTGAAACTATCAACGCCATCACTACTCCTGTCAACATCCAGGTAGATGAGCATAACTTCTGGCCTCGCGCCAACAAGTACCTCATGTACACCGGCGTCCCACCTTCACCCGTAGTAATCACCAAAGCTCTAGGAACCCGCCTCTACGATGCCAATGGCCGCCAAATCCTCGATTTCACCTCCGGCCAAATGAGCTCCCTGCTCGGCCACTCCCATCCTGAAATCGTCGAAGTCGTACGAAAGTACGTCGGCGAGCTCGACCACCTCATCAGCAACATGATCACCGAGCCCGTAGTCGAGCTCGCAGAGCGTCTCGCCCGCATCCTTCCTGCTGGTCTCGACAAGTCGTTCTTCTTGAACACCGGCTCTGAAACGACCGAGGCTGCGATCAAGATGGCCAAGTGCGCGACTGGCAAGTTCGAGATTGTTGCCTTCTCGGCTTCATACCATGGTTTAACATCTGGGTCAGGTGCTGCGACGTACTCTGCCGGACGGAGGAATGGAGGCCCTACTATGCCTGGCCAGCTCGCTTTTCCCGCTCCTTACCCTTATCGCTCACCTTTCAAGAAGGCCGATGGTACATATGACTGGGAGACCGAGCTTGAGTTCGGCTGGTCGATGATCGACAGACAAAGCGTCGGTTCCCTCGCCGCATTCATTATGGAACCCATCCTCTCAACCGGGGGCATTCTCGAGCCTCCGAAAGGCTACCTCACTCGCATGGCCGAAGAGTGCAAGAAACGCGGCATGCTCTTGATCCTAGACGAAGCGCAAACCGGTGTCGGTCGCACCGGCCAGATGTTCGCTTTCGAACACGAGGGTGTCGTCCCTGACATCCTCTGTCTTTCCAAAACTCTGGGTTGTGGACTTCCTTTGGCCTCTGTCACCACCACTGCAGAAGTCGAGAAGGGCTGCAGAGAAGCTGGATTCCTTTGGTTGACTACTCACCTTAATGATCCTCTGACTGCTGCTGTCGGCTGCAAAGTGCTAGAAATTGTCGAGCGGGACAACGTCCCTCAGAAAGCTGCCGAGCGCGGTCAACAGCTGCGCGCTGGCCTTCAGAAACTCCAGCAGAAGTACTGGTGTATTGGCGATATTCGTGGTCGTGGCCTTCTCCGAGGTGTTGAGATCATCAGTGACAAGGAGACCAAAGCACCTGGGTCGGACCTTGGTCAAGCTGTTTCGGAGATTGCGATGGCTAACGGTCTGTCGTGCAATGTCGTCAACCTGCCTGGTATGGGCGGTGTTTTTCGTCTTGCACCGCCTGTGACTGTGACTTCTGAGGAAATTGAGGAGGGTCTTCGCATTTTGGACGCGGCTTTCGAGCAGGTATTGACGAAGCGTGGACAAATGTCCGCTGTCGCTTGAATATACATCGACCAACATGTGGATCAAATTCTCCTTGCTAGAATCAGCACTTTAAACAAGACAAAAAAGATGATGTTGGCAATAAGTCGATTTAGCTCCAGCATTCACATTGTTTTTTGTCCTCTCAATGCAGGTTGTGCAATGTTACACAACGTGCATGCGTCAACAACCCTAACTCGTAACCCTTGATAGTCTAAAGATGCAGAGATTCGTCTGCCATCGTAGCGGCCAAAGGATCATGTACATGTTGAATGTATCAATCAGGCATGATATCTTGCTCACAGCCTCAGGCTGTTTCAAACAAACAAAATCGCCTCAACGAAGTGATCCTCAGGCCAGAAAACGCCTGCAAAACATACACTTTCCACAACCCATGTCAGCAAGAGAGGGCTCACAGCCGAGCAAACGAGGCAGGCAGAAGCAGAAGCCCACCCGTTCGCTTACAAACTCACCCAAAAACCGACCGGTGTAGAAGACAACGCTAACAAACATAACCTTCACCACCCTGGAAACCTCGATGCATACTACTGCACGCATCAATGGAATGGACTTCTCTGACTCACCCACCACAGCTGCACGATCCAGATCCAGATACATGTAGTTTAGACGCAAAGCATCGCTCCGCTCACGCCGGTGTCACCTTATGTATCGAAAACGGTGTCAGATGGAGGTGAGGTGTGACTCGAACGATTGAGTTTAACAAGCTCTCGGTGTTTAAAGTAAGGTATGGTGTAAGTTCGCACGCGGTGTCCTGTTCGCAGCAAGCAGTTAGACTACAGCTCGCACCGAGATGCAAGATGGAAGCAAAGCAAGCGTGTGGGCATGACTCTGCTACTGCCACTGCCACTCGAAACTCAGCCTTGTGCTGCTGCGCCGAGCTGGCGTGCAAGGTGCAACCCCACTCGCGCGCGTTTTGAACGGTCGTGCATAGCGCGCACGCGCGAAACCAAACCGAACTGAAACTAACTGCTAAGGCTGAGCTGTAGTTGCAGCTGCTGCGACCGTTGAGTTTCACGCTATCGCGATACAGTATACAGTGTCAGTCAGCAGCACAGCCCGCCACGGTTGCAGGTGTTTTTGCTTGCGCCTTCGTTGTAGGGCAGAAAGCGTTCGAGAGTTGCGGGCGGCGGTTTTGCTGGTCACGAGGTCTGACTCTGCCGTCGCGCGCGCAGACAAGACGACACAGCGAAAGGGTCCGCGCGGCAGGGCTGCTGGCGTGCCTTGGGAGCCTGGCGTATGCATACAATGTACATACCAACATGAGGGTCAAGTAGGCAGAAGGTGTTACCGCGGAGTTTAGAGCGTTGACAAGCCGGAGGCAACGGCTTCGATAACTGCCACCGTGTCTGTTGCCAATCGCGTCAGGGCAATGGGTTCACCGGCCCTGCCGTCTCGGCTTTCGAGGGCCAAGGCGCCAGCAGATAGATTACGCTTGGTGTGGAGAAGAGTCAGAAGAGGAACGGTGGTCGTGAAGACCGTTTGGCGGGACGGGTGAGCGATGGGATGACGAAAGAGAGCAGCAGGGTGTCGAGGTGACGTGCAGAGACAGATGCGCGCTGCGGCCGTTGATTTGGCAGTGCAGCGACGACAAGCGTGGCAGATTCCGTGCGCAGGCCTTGTTCGCCCTGGGCCTGTTGATCGCCGGCATGGGGACCTTGGAGCTCCCGGGGGGGCATTTAATTTGGAGTCATTGGGAGGCATGGATGATGGCGGCATGGGCGAAGGCCGCGGGCCATACCTCCTACAACCATACCATTGACATGTGCCCAGCGGATGATGGTGTGAGCGACGCCTTCGCCCACGAGAGTTTGTCACAAAGAGGCCGCCTTCATCTGATGAACTCTCGCTCGAGTCCAGGCCAACACGCAGGAGGTTGCCTCTTTCGAAGGCTTATTATTGCTGCAACGGCCTCACACCTGCAGCTCCATGCGTCTAGTGGCATCACTGCTGCGCGCACTTCTGGCTGCTCAGCCCGTGACGCCAGGGCAAACCTTGGTTTCGCTTCACGTCTTCGCCCCCCACCAGTTCGGATCGTGTTCGTTCGCAGTGCCTAGTCCTCCCTCGTGCCGGCAGCAGCAGCAGTAGTCGCAGCTCGCGCGCGCAAGCAAGCATTGCCACACACCCTGGCAAGCCGTCACCGGCCAGTCACCACCCTCCCACCCTCCAGGCGGCGTCGCAATCGAGTCCGCCGGCCGAGCCCTTTCGAGGGACCGTGGTTGCCTGGCGTGTCTAACTAAGCCTCCCAGAGATCCGGAGAGTTCACCACACCCTACTTGTGAAAGTAGCCAGCTAGGTCCCGCTCTCTATATATCTTCTACCTTATAGCCCGTGTCGTCGCCTTGCCTTTTCCTTGCTTCCCCAATCACACTCCAACACCACAACCATTCGTCGCCTTGCAGTCAGCGCTGAAGCATCACTGCCCAACTCGATCATCACCGCATCGTCGCCAGACTTGTCACACTACTATTGGTCCAGCGTGCCGCCTAGGCAGGCCACACAACTCACCATGCCGTCCTCACGCCAGACAAAGCCCATCATCATCGCCGCCTCAAAGGCAACCCACAACCACTCCACCCTTTCACCCTCCACTCCGCCCTCACCAAAACAAGTCCGCTTCGCCCCTCGCTCCGCCGAACTAGCTTCTCGCCCTCTCACGCCACAAGAAGCATGGTCACTCTACCACTTTGAAACTCACGCCCGCGGCTGCCGAACATGCAGCAACCACTCACTATGCAGCACAGGCTACGGCCTAGCGCAAGACGTTCAAGTCCTCGTCTGCCAACACGGCGGTGAAATCTGCAGCACCAGGCCCGACAATGAAGGTAAATGGATCCGCGTTGAGATCCCTCACGGCTACGACCGCGCCAAATCAATGCTCGGCGTCGAGCGCAAGCGCGAGAAGAAGCACGCTCCTATCGTCAGCTACGACACTGATCCTCGCCCCGCTCGCAAGCGAGACGCGCGAGAGAACGTTTTCGTCGAGCCCGCGCGGACGCAGAGAGACGACGAGAGGCGTTCACGGCACAAGCCGGAGCGTTATGAAATCGTCGAGGTCACTCCAGTTCCCAGATACGAGACAGGCGAGCCCGTACGGCTGCCTGAACGGACCAAGAGGGGTAGCTTGTATGAGAGCGATATGAGGCGCCCTCGTCGAGAGTACCGCATTGAGGAGCGAACGCCAGAAAGGAAGGAGAAGAGTGAGGACCGAGAGTGGAAAGAAAGGGAACGGGAAGAGCGGCGAGAGAGGCGTCGCAGGGAGCGTGAGTGGCGCGAAAGTGGTCGTTGAGTGGACTTGGTGTCAGTCTTGTCTGTTTGTGAGTTCATGAGCGAGGAGGGCTGGTCCCGCTAATGTTGCTTGCTTGGTTCTTTCTGATTCTGGTTGGGAGGGAAGTTTTTGCAAAGATACCCAGGGGTTTTGTCCTGCCCTTTTACTTTGAGAGAACATACGATGTGCCGATGATGACGGCCGTTAATATCAAGCGTGAGAAGTTCCGCGAACACTTATACCTCAATGATCTTTTACCTCTCCAATCCACCCTTCCCGGAAGATGTGGCGTGGCATCAATGTCGTCTCAAGTATGCTGCCGAAGGCCGACAAGATTTAATCCACCATCGCAAATGAACGGAGTAATGCGGACAACCTGATAGCAATCACCAACTCGACCCACCAGCACGTACCTCACAATCAGATATAGTAGTGTCGGCAACATCGCAAGGCAAATCCAGTATCCGAGTGGACGGACGGACGACACAACAAGGTCCCATCTCTCGCACCTGCAAACATCACGAAACGGGCGCCCAACTCACGTGCCCTCGCGTGCGTGCACCAGCCGGCTTCGCCCGTCAAAGCAAATATTCGGAATCTCTCATTGGTCAGATGCGAGCGACGGAGGAATTACCACCGCGGCGATTGACCGAGAGCAAGCAGCAATGATCGACAAGCGATGTTCAGCAATAACAATTCCGCCTTGGTGGATAGGGCAGTGTCGTGAGTCAATGGAGGATGTGATGGTGATTCCGGGTTTGTCCTTTGGTGGCTTGCTTGCGTGTTGCACGGTGGTGAGTGTGCCTGGCTGTCATGTCCGACGAGAGGGCAGGATTGGGGCCACAGTACAAGGCACGATGCAACGCGGTGACTCTCCGCCAGCTGGCTGGCTGGCTGGCTTTCTTTCCCTTTCCAAGACAAATAATGGTCACGTTACTGGACGTGTACTCTGCTTGCGTGCGGACAAACCGAATCTAGCCAAACAGGCAACCGGAAAAGGGTGGGGGAATTCGATTATCGAATCAGCCCAAGAGCTCGAGCGCAACAATTTAGACTTTCCATCCCCGCATGCACGTGCGGAGTAGTCGGTCGGATGGCATCCATCGAGGCCAGAGCTCCCATCCAGCAGTGCTCCAGCAAGCAAGCAGAGGAGCAACAACAGATCTTGGATAGAGCCCTCCAGCCGTTGCGCGGCGATCCGGCAAACAAGTAGGTAGTCATGTACAACGGTACATCCACGAAAACAGCTGTTTGTGTATCACCTCGTCAACAACTCCGTTTATAGAATCCTCCCATCCACCGCATCGCATGATATCGTTCAACTGCAGACGTTGAAACGACCAACGCGGGGTCCGTGAGAGAGAGCAGAGCTTCGCAGCGCAGCCAGCAAGCCAGATCACATGTGAGTGCAGTGTCCCAATCCCATCCCACACGGCTTCTCATCTCCGCGCCCTTGAGACGTGACGGGGATAATCGGGCGAAGGTTCCCATGGCGCGTACAGGTACCTTTCCGAGGGTAATGCTGCTGTGCACTCAAAAGCATGCTAAGGGTCATCCTTTTACTTGCTTGCTGGAACACTTCTTGTGCTTCTCTTTGCTCTCTGTTCCTGTTCCTGATCTTCCTGCTCGTGTGCTTCTTACTTCTTGCTACAGCTGCCCCGACTGACTGACTGACTGATCGACTACCTACCTTAGACCGACATAGCAGGATTGCAGCTTTGAACCCTGCGTGGATAGCTTCGAGCTTGGATTCTACCACCGCCTCTACTACAGGAGCAGCAGCAGCAGCAGCACTTAGTCGTCCACCGGCGAAGTGTTCGACCCGTCTATCTTCTACTTCGACACCTCCACATCCATACACAAGATGAGTTCCGCCGTGGAAGCGGCCAAGCGCAAGGCCGATGCCGCAGTCACAGCCGCCAAAGACGTAGCCGCAGACGCTGGCCCAGCGGTCCAGAAAGTCAAAGAGAACCCCAAACAGGCAACGCAAGACGCTCTCCGCTCGCCATTCGTGCGTGCAGCTCTGCCCTTCGTCAACGGCGGCATTGCAGGCATGGTAGCAACCACCGTCATCCAGCCCGTAGACATGATCAAGGTCCGCTTGCAGCTGGCTGGCGAGGGTATCAAGACTGGTCCCAAGCCCACGCCTCTGAGCGTCACACGAGAGGTGATTGCTGCAGGTCGTGTGTTGGATCTGTACACTGGTCTGTCGGCGGGTCTTCTCAGACAAGCAGTCTACACAACCGCACGAATGGGTCTCTTCGGCACTTTCATGAACCAGCTCACCGCTCGCGCCGAAAGCCAGGGCCGCAAGATTGGCTTCACTGAGCGTGCTGGCGCAGGTTTGACTGCTGGTGGTATCGCTGCTATGATCGGCAACCCAGCAGATCTGGCTCTCATCCGCATGCAGTCCGACGGTCTAAAGCCCCGCGAGCAACGCGCAAACTACAAATCAGTCTTCGACGCGCTCGCCCGCATCTCTCGCAGCGAAGGCATCGGCGCGCTCTGGAGCGGCGCATACCCAACAGTCGTCCGCGCCATGGCGCTCAACTTCGGCCAGCTTGCGTTCTTCTCAGAGGCTAAGAGCCAGCTGAAAGACACCAGTCTCGGCCCTAGAGCCCAAACTCTCACAGCTTCTGCGGTTGCCGGCTTCTTCGCTTCGTTCTTCAGTTTGCCGTTCGACTTTGTCAAGACCCGCTTGCAGAAGCAGCAGAGGGGACCCGACGGTCGCATGCCTTACCGCGGCATGCTCGACTGCTTCCAGAAGGTCATCAGAGAGGAGGGCCCGCTCAGAGTATACCGCGGCTTCAGCACGTACTACGTGCGCATTGCTCCACACGCGTAAGTTATGCCGTTAATTGATGGAAATGTTAGTGTTTGATTGTACTGACTGTTTATTTAGCATGGTGACCCTCATCGTCGCTGACTACCTTGGCTTCATCACCAAGTGAAGAGAATTCGGAGAGAAGGCAACATGATTGACGATCTGAGAAAAAGGATGTGGTTCTGCGATTTTGAGGAGAATGTGATGGACAAGCGAAGAATAAATGATACCTAACTCGATGTTGAAAGCACGGCATGAGCAGCCATAGTCATCAGCGGCTTGGAGGTTGTGAATAGAGTGCGTACGGCGTAATGAACATTTTTGGCATTCCTGTTGTTTTCTCCCAGTGCATTGTGTTTGTGAGTGTCGAATGATAGAAAGTGCTAGCCCACAGAAATGTGAAGGCATCACCAGCGACGTGCAGACAGGGTCCAGCGCGACCTTGCGCCTGCCGATCATTTACTTTCACGCGACGCGTCGACACTTTTGATCTTTCTCCCAAGCACGTCACAACATCCACACAAACATCCAACCATGTCCAGACGCAATCGACAATCAACGGCCTCAGTCGCCCCGTCGCCAATGCAACGACCCAGCGGCACCACCCAAGCGCCCTATGAAAAACCGCTCTTCACTCTCAACCCAGAAGCACAACGCGCCCTCGCCGACCTAACTCGCAAACACAATCTCAAACAACTCGACAACAAATTCGAAAACGCCGGCCACGCGATCATGAACTCCGCCGCCGAGATCAACGAGCGCCTCAACAACAAGGAAGTCGCCGGTAAGAAATACCGCCAGCGCCAGCAGCAGGCGTCGCAGCAGAATAATCCTGCTGTGGCGGCGGTGGAGGCGGATTTAGAAGCGGATTTGGAGCAGATGAGGGCGAAGGTCGAGAGTATGACGAAGAGGATGGAGGAGGGTATGAGGAAAATGATTGATGGGCGGCTTGCGGTGGAGCAGATGAAGGAGTCTGTCGCTGCTGCGGCGGAGACTGCGAGGGCGGAGGCAAGCACGCAGGCCAGTACGCTTGCGACGAGGAGTCAGGCGCGGAGGCGCAGAGGTGGAGACGATGAGGACGAGGATGGAGAGGAAGAGTATCAGGATTTCACGCCTACGGACCCGTCGGGAGGCACGCAAGCGGTTGCCAGCGTCAGCGAGGCGTGGATGCGCAAGCTGGACGACGAGAAGATCAGGTACCAGAGTCTGTCTCTTGGACAGCGATACGCGAAGAACAACGAGTACATCCAGTTCAAGGGCATCGTGCACAGCTCGCGCTTCCCTGATGGTGAGGTGGAGCTGCCGCATGCTAGTGCTTGGTTTACGGAGAATGGAGCCGCGCCGCAACCAGGTGTCACCGGTGCTGGCGGCGACGAGGACGATGACGACGATATTCAGATCCAGCGGACGAAGACGAGCACGAAGTGTCCGCTCACTCTACAGGAGTTCAAAGATCCGGTGACCAGCTCCAAGTGCAAGCACAGCTTCGAGGCGAGCGCGATCATGGAGATGATCAAGAACTCCAAAGAAATAGATGGTGCACAACCAGCAGGTCGCGGCAAGACAACGGGAGGCGAGAAGGGCGTCAGATGTCCCGTGCCCAGCTGCGACCATATGCTCACGAAAAGTGATCTGCACAAAGACAAGACGATTATGTACCATATTGCAAGACTGCAACGTGTGCGCAGACTCGAGGAGGAAGATGATGAGGATGATGAAGGCAATGGAAGCAGTGGGAGGCAGAGGGTGGATCTGATTGAGAGCGATGCACCGGATGTCGATGACTATGTTGCTGAGCCGGTGATGAAGAAGGAACCGAGAGGCACTGCCAGGTCGAGGGCGAGTGTGGCTCCGACAAGCTCGAGGGCTTATGGGAGGGACGAGGATGGAGATGAGACGATGGAGCAATGGTGAGGAGTGGAAGGGTAATAATAGCTCCCAACGTGAACATGTATAAATTATGAATGAACGAGTGCATGCTAGAAAATTACACAATGCATTATACATTTGAACGGTTATACTCACATGCCTACCTATACCCATGCATTCAAGGGTCTCTTCAGCAATAAAGTTCGGCCGGGTCGGAAGCGGCAGCTAGATATTGGACGGTAAATACCCCAGACGATATCTTGGCTGCTCGGAGGTCTCAAAGGTGTCAAGTAGCTCGAATGTTCCAGAGCTGCACCTACTTACATCTACTACTCCCCCAACCCATACCGGCCATTGCCTCCTCGCTCCATCTCTACCACAATCTACAGTGCGCAGCGCACTCGACTTATACCAACTACTCTCTTGAACCCGTGCATTCGAAGCATGCACTGCTAAGCTCCACACCGAGCTCACTTCTGTAACCTGGTCACCTGGTCACATCGAACGGATCATATTCTACCGGTCGCCTCTTTCTTGTATAATTATTTTTATACAAGTCCCCTGTAATCACTAGACACCATGTCTGCTGAAGGTTCCAACGCTGTCGCCGACGTGCCTGCCTCGGCCGCCGAGCGTCTCATGCAGCAGCACGCTGCCGACGAGGCCCACAAGGTCACCGTATGTCTATCTTTGATCCCAGAACTTGCTCCTTTGGGATGGCAAGATCTTGCGAGCATGGTTCTCTGTACAACTCACTAATACCGCATCTCCCAGGTCGAAGAAGTCCCTGACGAGGACGCCCCTCACCCCATGCTCTCCGCTGCCCCCTCGCTGCCCATCTCCACCGACCCGTCCCGCGCCCACACCCCTGCTCCGGATGCCAGCATCTCCTCCAAAGCCGCCGGCAAGCAGCCTGCGCGCGAGCGCGAGAACAAGCTCGACACCCAATCCGAGGAGCTCTTCCCGGCGCTCGGAGGTCCCAAGGCCGCCGCTCCCACCGCCCCGTCCATGTGGTCTCGCAAGCCTGCCGCTGTCGGCAAGGCTCCCAATGGTGCCTCCAATGGCTTGAACATTCCTCTCGCCAGCAACGGCTCTTCTCGTGCTTCCACGCCTGCCTCCGGTATCCAGACTCCTGGCGTGCCGTCTCGCGGTCAGCCCCAGATGACCCTTCCTGGTCGCCAGTCTGAGCAGATTGTCCTGCACCCGAGCATGCTCAAGACGAGGGATCAGCTGAAGAAGCCTGTCTCGGAGGTCATCAGGGAGATCAATAAGAGGAGCAAGGCCAAGGTCGAGATGAAGAACGGTCCCAACGGCGTTTTGGTCTTCGAGGGCACTGGTCCCACCGATTCCGTCAGAGTCGCGCTCAAGGACGTTGCCAACCAGATTTGCGCTGGACAGAACATCACTCTTCCCATTCCTGCTTCGATCCGCGGCAGGGTTGTCGGCAAGCAGGGTGCGACCATCCAGGCCATCTCCAAGCGTACTGGTGCCCGCATCAACATTTCTCGCCAGGAGGCTGCTGAGATTCTGGAGGATGATGATCTGGACCAGACTGTCGATGTTCAGATTGAGGGTGACCCCTTCGCTGTCCAGATGGCCAAGCAGGATATCGAGAAGATCGTCAACGAGCACACATCCACCGCCAGCACTCGTCTGAAGCACATCCCTGCCGAGTACTACCCATTCTTGGCTGCTCCCGGCAACCAGCGTCTGTCCGCTCTCCAGCAAGGTCGCGACCTTCGCATGCAGATTCCGGAATACACCACTTTCGCTCAGCAAGCACCTCAAATTCCTGCAGGCCGTGGTCCTGCTTCTTTCTCGCCCCAGGCTGGCTACCCCATTCAGCTTTCTGGTGACCGTCAAGCCGTTGCTGAGATGAGGGCAGAGCTCGACCGCCAGGTCGCCGAGCTCCAGCGCCAGCTGACCATGGAAGCTATTGAGATTGAGCGCAACAGACACCAGTTTGTTGTTGGTGAGATGGGTCAATCAATCAACGACTTCTTGGCTGAGACCGGCTGCTCCGTGATCCAGCCACCCGGTGGTCAGGATTCGGACGAGCTGCTTATTATTGGCCCGGCGGACCGTCTCGACCAGGCTATTGATAAGATTCAGGATCTGGCCATGCGCATGTCGTCTTCCACTGCTGATATTGTCAAGCCTCACGCTGCTGCTCCTCGCGGCGGTCAGCGCCACGCTCGCGATGTCACCAGGTACCTCCAGCGCCGCAAGGCCATCCAGGACATCGAGCGCCAGCATAACGTGCGCATCGTCCCTGAGGAGTCTGGCTCATGGCAGATCTTCGCCGCCGATGGCAAGAACGCCCTCAAGGCTCGTTCCGACATCATGAACCTCGTCAGCGGTCACCCTCCCACCCGTTTTTCGCCTCTCGAGGTTGACCCCTTCTACCACGAACACATTCGCTCGCAGGCTGCTCGCCAAGTCCGCGACCAGTTTGGCGTGCACCTGATTATCCCTGATGAGTTCGACGACTCACCAGCTCTTCTTGTGTTCGAGGACCGCGTGCCCTCGCCCGACTACGAGCTTCCCCGCAAGGCTCCCAGCGCACAGGATGCTCAGGCATACCAGCGCGCCCTGCAGGAGGCGCAGCAGCACATTCTTGGCCTCATCAGCGGTCAACAACAGATCGTCTCCCGAGACGTCGAGGCGCCCATCAAGTTCCACGACAAGATCAGGAGGCACGTCGACCGCCACCACCAGTCCCTCGGACAGGAGCACATCCCTGCCCAGGTTGCCTACGGTGGCGCGAGACAGGCACCTTCTGCTCCCAAGAAGGCTCCTCAGCCTACCGTCAACCTCCGTGGTCCCCAGGACAACGTCGACGCTCTCGTCCAGAACCTGCTTGCCTTCATCGAGCAGGAGAAGCAGGATGAGCTTGAGCGTGGTTTCACTCTCAAGTTTGACTTCCCCCAGAAGTTTGCTAGCCACTTGATCGGACGTGGTGGCGAGAACATCAACAAGCTTCGTGATGAGTTTGACGTTGACATCCAGCTTCAAGAGGGCGTTTGCGAGATTAAGGGTCCTGAGGCCAAGGCTAACGCCGCGAAAAAGCACATCCTCGACGTCGGCAAGAAGCTCGAGGACGAGGCTACCCACCAGCTCAACATTCCCGCACAGTACCACCGTGACTTGATCGGCCCTCAGGGTGGACAGGTCAACCGCCTTCAGGACCGCTACAACGTCCGTGTCAACTTCCCTCGCTCCAAGCAGGCTGGCAACGACGACGAGTCTGGTGACGCTCCCGCCGGTCGCCGCTCTAACCAGGGACCCAACGAGGTCATCATCAAGGGTCCCAGCAGGGGCGCTGATGCCTGCCGCGACGAGCTTCTCAGCTTGCTCCAGTACGTCAAGGACAACTCT
>Ga0265797_10005482_pt1 | contig 18502 bp, 20 predicted proteins | sample P2T30metagenome_FD_192433 | JGI IMG/M metagenome (GOLD analysis project Ga0265797, IMG submission 192433) | Plant litter microbial communities from East Loma Ridge, Irvine, California - P2 T30 | ecosystem: Environmental > Terrestrial > Plant litter > Unclassified | place: USA: California... | reverse complement strand
TGCGAAAGGGCTATTCGAAGACCGCCTTAAATGGGTGCCTGTCGGCAACACAAGGACTGAATCTTGAGGCTGGCAATGCATGACAGGCGTGTTGCAACATAATATAGAGGAGTCTCAGGAGTCGTATTTGAGTTTCATAAGCGAATATCACAAAGCACATTATCCAGACTGCTCGGGCGCATGCTTCTCGACATTTGGATCTACCCGCAACTGCCATGCCCTAAAAACAATCTCTGTTCTTGTCCTTCCATTTCCAGCCCCATGTACCTCGCGCGCCTTTGCTTCATCCCCAATATGCTGTTGTCCAGTGAGCATCGCTCACATTCTGGGCAATTCCATGGCCAGTGATTGATCTCCTTAGCCAAGTTCTGCCGTCCTTCTCGCAAGTCGCTCACTCCAGGGGACCGTCGAGTTCCATCATCAGCCTTCCACGGCATTGCCCGAGGTCAAGTTCTCCAGATGAGTCGCAAACGCTGATTTTCCGAGCGCCCTCAAACTGACGGCGGAAGGCCGTGATTCAGGGTGTTCGGAATCAAACTCTGCTTTGAGCATGCGCTCCATTCTGAAACCGCCGATGATTTTCTCACCTATAATCGAATCAGGTAGGGGCGATTTGTAGACGATGTCCATGTGCATGGCAGTAGCAGTCTGATTTTCACCGAAAGTACGCAGAGCCAGCGCAAGGTCCGCGCCTATTGTGGTGTTGTCATGAGTCAATGTAACCACCATATATTGCACGCCGTTGTCCTCATCTTCTCGCGTTGCTTCGGAGAAAGCGCGACATCTCGACACAAATGCTCGGACCGCAAGACTAATCCCGTCGGATGGGTGGAAGGCGCCATCCCACGTGTAACGGCAAGCTTCAGATCCGAGACAAGCACTCAGCGCGCTTAAGTAGTCGCCCAGGGCGCAACCAGAAGCCCAGTCGACAAGATACTGGATAGGCTGAGCTTTGAGCGCGTTCAATTTGCGGGCAAAGGTCGGTGTTGCTTCAGAGTTGATGAGCTGACAGGTCAAGAGGATGTCTGTACAAAGAATAGGTCGCAGGAAGGTAATCGAGGATTCGGGAGTACTCGGTTGGATAGGCGCTGGCCACTCTAATCTATGACCGATCAGATCAGCGTCGGTGCGGGTCAATGTATATTTCTTGGGCGGGATGTTGATGTATTCGTAGATGATGCAGCGCAGTTCGGCGGGTAGATCGAGCAGTCGGAAACCTTGCTGACTGACACTGGAAGCCATGTTTGCTGCACTTTCGGGCGCAGGTAAGATGAAGCGTACGGCCAACGATCGCTCGATGTGAGCGACGCCGCGGGAGAATGTGCGAGACCCCGAATGTCGTTCAACAGTTAAGAGAATTATTCGAGTCCTGAAATTTTGTGGTGAGGTGCGGTATTTGCAATGGATAGAGACCGTGGCGTGTTGGCGCAAACGCTAAGCGACACTAGCCATTACTCACCTGACATGTAAGAGTGAAAGAGCGTTACATAACGAGCCGAGTCTCCAGGCTGCGAAAGCATCTGTTCGCGAATTGTAGACTGACACATAGAACACGAGCATCCTCGTAGAAACTTTCAACAAAGTACCTCGTAAGCCCGCAACCTCGTGTGCGCCATTTAGCTTTCAACGCAGAGCTCTTAATGACTTGCATTTCCACAACCATGAACTCTCCCACCCGAACATGCATCTTGAGGTTCGTCTGTCATCAACCTGGGCGTTCAATCTGTTTATAAAGGTCGAAAAGATAGTTAAAAGCACCTATCGTAAGTTGGCCGCACATGAGGATCCCGGAATACCCTGGGAAATGTCAAGCTTCTCGATTGACGGATACCAGGTGATCCACTGCATGTACCAGATGCGAGCCGGATCAGCGTATGTTGGGCACGAGGACCCTGAAAGAATCCGAATTGCTTTTATGCGACTGTCCGATCGTCACGCCTTTCATCCTCGTTTCGGAGGGGCCTCGTTGAACGCGCAGGAACATCTTCGGTACGGAAGGTCGCGTGGCAGTAGTCGAAGTTCCGCAACGTGGTTTCGGTGGCGGAAACGTCATCTGCCAAGGTGGTCCGCTAAGATCTTCATCCGAGACTGCTCGATTCAGTCTTCCGACATCCGCATCAGCCTCAATCCACCAAGCTTTTCCGCTGAGTTAGTTCCGCCAATACTCCGCCGAGTGTCTTAGCAAAGCTCTAGAACACTTTACATGTCTTCCACTGAGCTAGAACGCGGTAGACCTCTACAAAGCATACGTCACCTCTGCTCTACAGCTTCCGCTTCATTCTTGGTACTGCCTTCGAACCTGTTGGCCGTTCAAGTCTCACTACGTAACTTGGTGAGTAGAATCATCATGATGCTTGGCGAGGTTGGGCATATAAGCAGTGTGAATGCCCCGCACCATGGACACCATATCATCATCAACAGCAATTTCTATCATCGGTACAAGTGAATTATCGAACACTACCACCGAACAATCCACATAACTCAAATTCTTGGAACACACATCTTCCCAACACAATGCCCCAGCACCATCCTGGCACGTTCGTCTCGCACAACGACGTCAACATGACTGACGTACCGTGGGCCCTAACGACCCACTTGATGTCTGTCAACCACGAACAACTACTCCGCACCACACGCCATCCTTTCCTGGCACGAGCAGCAAATGGCACACTACCCAGACCACTTGTTGCACAATGGCTCGCCAACGACCTCCAATATCTCAAAGTCTACAAGGGCATTTCGGAACAAACCCTCGCCATAGTACGCCGCACACAACCTGAATCAGCCTTCTCAGATCCAGAAGACGTACGTGTTCGACTCGTCGCATGGCTCGAAGCTGCAATCCAGAACGGCAACCGCGAGGAGAAGTTCTTCCAGGAAGTTGCACAAATCTACAGCATCGACCTAAACATCACGGAAGCCACAAAGAACGAAGGCCTACGGCTGTACGAGTCAATGTTCAATACATTCACAACAAGCGACCGAATCGCCTTTCTGCCATGGCTCGAAGGTGCCGTGATTCTATGGGCTATGGAGAAGGTGTACTACGAGGCATGGAGCTGGGCGCGGAGACAGGACGCGCAATCGAGCCCAAGAACGTACGATAACGACCAGGACGGCGGAGCAATGAGGAGGGAGCTCATCCCCAACTGGTCGAACAGGGATTTCCTTATGTTTGTTGAGCAGCTGGAGCGCATTCTCAACGAGGGCGTCAGCTCCGCAGTCAACAGTGACGACCAGATGTGGGCGCAGGTGAAGACGAGAACAGACGCAGTCTGGAAGGCAGTGCTGGACGCGGAGGAAGTTTTTTGGCCGAATGTTGACGGCAGCGCGAATAGTGGACTGAGTGAGGCGCGATTAAGCGTTCCAGATGAAAGAGATTTGGATGGAAGCACGCTCGGAAGTCTTGACATCAGCCGCAAGTCGGCGGATGTTGATTGTGATAAGTGCGAGAAGCTGGTCGACACGCAGGTGCCAGTGCAAACACGTGCTTAGCTCTTTCCCATGTTGCAGCACACGGCAGATTTAGATAGCACTAGACAATAATACCTTTCCACTTCTTCGAATACATCCAACCTAGCGTAAAGCGTTTTCGGGACAACCCACAAATTGAGGTGGATGCAAGGCGTGCAGCAGGTATATTTCCACCTCTTTTAGCCTTACGCCAAACATCCTTTAATCAAAAGCCCACGATCTTGAGTGAAGATGGGACGTTAAATAGACGCGGATTCACATTGAGTATATCCAGACATGTGTAAAGAACTTCTCACTTACACGCTCGCGATCCTAGGTGAAGGAGAGTTTTGCAGTAGCGGTGTCTTGTCGGCTGCGTTTCGAGGCGTTTGTTTGGTCTCGCTGCTTTTCCACCTCCACCTCCACCTTCGCCTCCACGACAATGCCTCATTCGCTGCAGCCACAACGACCTCTTTTACGCATCCTATTGCGTCCGCACACAGCTACGATGAGGATCCAGGATGTCGAGACGCATGTCATGTCCCGGGTGGAGCTACTACCGACAGAAATCGCACAGCAATTTGCCGCGTACCTCGTCTGCGTCAATGATTACCACAGCACATCCAAAGGCTATCTGAACAAGAACGAGTCCGTCGGGCTGATTGAGCTACGTGCCACATCTCGGACAATGCAGGCCAGAGTCGAGCATGTGTTCAAGAGCTTGTTCGGCATCAAGTTCCTCTATTTCCACGAGGACTCACTCAAGCGGCTAGTTCAAGTCTCTCAGTCGGACGCCTACGCATCCCTTGTTGAGATTCTGCTATTCATTCCGTTCCCCGACTCACTCAAGAGCTCCAGTCCAGCATGCAAGAACCCACATGCGTCTGATACATGGAAGCTCGAAGAAACCACGGAGGACCGAGCGGTGCAAGAGTTACGATCCACCAACGCTGTCGAGACCAATTTGCTGGTGGTCGCACTGCGGGGACTGTCCAACGTAAAGGCGATAACTCTCCAGCCAGAGATGCATCTCCCGTGCTCGGCGGAGGTCCGGCGACACCGTCTCATGAAGCACGCTCCCACAATGATCTTGGCCGCCGTCTTGCAGAGTGAAGCATCGCTCGAAAGCTTCGAAATGGCAGGTCGTCCCGGGATACCTGTTGGAGGCTTGAATCCGCGCGTGCTGAACAAGTTCACGTTGAGAGGCGGGATCTTCAGCCAACTTACCGTTATGAATCTGAAGCTCACCAGCCGTTGCTGTAACTAGTTTCTGGATCATGCTCTTGTTACATGCTTACCCTTGACATACAGTGGGTAAAAAGCTCCAGACAGGACTTGCGACTATCCTTGCAGGAGCAAGCATCCTCGAGGAACTATCGCTTACCATGGATAAAGCAAGCATGGCGATGACCGCACCCACGTTTGTATCCGACAGCTACAAAGTTTTCTACCACATATCCTTCATCATATTCAATAAGCTGCAGCGCTTCGCGCTCAGCGGTTGGGACGTGCCCAGTACCTACCTTCAGAGGCTCTTGACCAGCAACAAAAACACGCTCACCATGCTCAGCTTGAGTGACTGTACTGTCTTCGGGGACTGGAGAGACGTTCTGCAAGAGTTGTTAGGCTCAACAAGCCTGTTCTGCCTGAGAATCCACCAGGTCAGCAACAATTTCAACCGGGTCGCCTTCCCAACAACATGCATCACGATTGAGCACTCGACGAAAGACAACGACTGGCAAGAGGTTGCTGCTCTTCAGTATAGCGCGGGTATAGTGTCAGGGGAGGATTGGGACGCCAGACTCTACGCGATTGTTCAAGACGTAACTGAGAGAGACGTTCTCGCGGATCCCACGGCGGACGATGCGGGTTACTGGATCCATTGAAGGGCATGCCGGCGAGATGGACGGAAATAACTACGAGTGGATGAGAGACCGACAAGTCGACGACGAACGAGAGAGTGCGACTATGCCTCGCTGATGCTTTTATGCGCATGTCTCGTACAGTGTATTTGTTTGACAGCATGGATCGCATTGGACATCAAGCTGCGACTGAAGCTAGAGAGAAGGAGGAGACCAAGGCGGTGTAAGTCTGCACGTTGGGATGTAGAAAGATTGCCATGACCACTACAACGTGCTAACGCACTTTTTCTACATGCCCTGACGTTAATGAATGAATCACTCCAAATGCATAGTTTGTGAATTTGGGTGAACGCGGTGCGAGTTGATGATGTGGAAGCGACGATGCATGGACCGCCTTCCGTCCCAAGCTGGGAAGGCGCGCCAAGACCATAGGCAAAATTGTTCCCGGCAAAGTTCGAAAAACTTCGAGCTCGAGAGCGCGAACCATCGTGATTAATTCCACCTTCACAACCCACGACAACCGCTGCAATGGCGCTCGTACAAACCAACCCCGACGCCTATGTCATCAAGCCCGAAGCGGTCGCGCCTGCCATTGACACGAGCAGCTGGCCGCTCCTGCTCAAAAACTACAGCGACCGTATGCAGAAGGAGCTCCCAACAGCTGTGCAACCCAGCTAACATTTCCAGTCCTTGTTCGCACCTCACACTACACACCCATCGCCCACGGATGCGCGCCTCTTTCGCGAGACATCAAGTCCTACATCAGCTCCGGTGTTATCAACCTCGACAAGCCGTCGAACCCGTCCAGCCACGAAGTCGTGTCATGGGTCAAGCGCATGCTGAGGTAGGCTGCACTGCTTTCACCTCAAGTGGAACGAGCTAACAAGGTAAACAGGGTCGAGAAGACTGGCCACAGCGGAACCCTTGATCCCAAGGTCACAGGCTGCCTGATCGTCTGCATCGACCGCGCGACTCGTCTTGTCAAGTCGCAGCAGGGAGCCGGAAAAGAGTATGTCTGCGTTATTCGCCTGCACGACAAGCTGCCTGGTGGTGAGGCACAGTTTGCGCGCGCCCTCGAGACCCTCACTGGTGCCCTCTTCCAACGACCACCTCTGATCTCCGCCGTGAAGCGCCAGCTGCGCATTCGAACCATCCACGAGAGCAAACTGTACGAGTTCGACAACGAGAGGCAACTGGGTGTCTTCTGGGTCAGCTGCGAAGCTGGTACCTACATCCGTACCCTCTGCGTGCATCTTGGTCTTTTGCTCGGTGTGGGTGCGCACATGCAGGAGCTGCGCCGTGTACGAAGTGGTGCCATGGACGAGACCAAGGACCTGGTCACTCTTCACGACGTGCTCGACGCACAGTGGCTGCACGACAACAACCGCGATGAGGCCTACCTGCGCCACGTCATCTCGCCTCTCGAAAGTCTGTTGACAAGCTACAAGCGTGTGGTAGTCAAGGACAGCTCCGTCAACGCCATCTGCTACGGCGCCAAGCTCATGATTCCTGGTCTGTTGCGCTTTGAGAAGGGCATCGACATCCATGAGGAGGTCGTCTTGATGACCACCAAGGGTGAGGCGATCGCGCTTGCGTACGCGCAAATGTCGGCTGTCGAGATGTCCTCGTGCGATCACGGCGTCGTTGCGAAGATCAAGCGTGTCATCATGGAGCGCGATCTCTACCCCAGGAGGTGGGGCATGGGACCAGTCGCGACAGAGAAGAAGAAGATGAAGGAGGCCGGCACTCTTGATGTAAGTTGCCACGACTCCCTCTTCGAGCTATCACTAACCTTGCAGAAATTCGGCCGACCCAACGAGAAGACGCCCGCCAAGTGGAACTCTGACTACAAGGACTTCAACAGGAACGACGACGGCACCTCTCTACCCATCCGGCCCTCTACTGCGGCCTCCGATGCTCCACCCGCGGCTGCAGGATCTTCCGAGGAAGCTGAGGCTGGCGCAGCCATGGACGTCGACGGCAAGCCCAGCAAGAAGCGCAAGAGCCGCGACGAGGACGACGAGACTCCCGAAGACAAGGCCGAGCGCAAGCGCAAGAAGAAGGAGGAGAAGGCCGCCAAGAAGGCAAAGAAGGAGAAGAGGAAGAGCAAGGGCGGTGACTCCGACTCTGATTGAGTAGCACACCATCTTCACGGACGATTTGCGTCATGCAGCAAAAGTCCCCAACTTGTTGTCGGCTGTACATGTGCGATCTGTATGCTGCCACGCGTACTTGTCTCAACTCATTTTCATCTCTGGATACCTTGTCACTGTAACATACGGAAAATTCGCGTATGGGAAGGCGTTTTTGGACTGGCATCACGGCGTTATGGCGCGTCAAAATTCATGCGACAAGGGTGGTCGATTAGATGCTGAGGTGAACACTGTTCTAGTAACGTCGAAGCAATTTTCGACGTCCAGTAGTTGTCTCGCAGTGAAATCACATGAAACCATTCAAACTAGTTATACACGTCCGCTGTGAACTGTTGTGCTATAGAATGTTCTCGAAGCTTCTACATGTATCTCCAATAGTGTGACGTCGCGCGTCCCCCACACGAGCCACCGCATTTGGCCGCTGCACTGAGACATGATCTTCAAGATACTCACCTTGCACCACCTCAGGAACGCCTTCGAAGCTTGACGCGCATACGATTACTTAACCACGTTCTGATACTATAGCCGTTCACAATGGTCAAAGAAACCAAGTTATACGACACCTTGAGTAAGTTTGCTCAGGCGTGCCCCACCACGCCGAGGCTCTGAGGCACGACGGCTACCCACATGGACTCGAGTACTGACAAGGCATGCAGGTATAACACCGTCCGCAACACAAGATGAAATTAAGAAAGCGTACCGGAAGGCTGCGCTGAAGTGGCACCCGGACAAGAACAAGGACAACCCGCAAGCCTCAGAGAAGTTCAAAGGTGGGCTGCTCACTCTCTATCTAGCACACTACCCAGCCTACTAACGCAACATCACAGAGTGCTCGCAAGCCTACGAAATCCTCTCCGACCCCGAAAAGCGCAAGACATACGACCAATATGGCCTCGAGTTCATATTACGAGGCGGCGCAGCACCCGAGCAAGGCCCCGGGCCTGGCGGTAATCCCTTCGAAGGAGGCGGTGGTGGAGGCGGTTATCCGTTCACAGGCGCGGGCGGTATGCCCGGCGGCACACGCTCGTTCCACTTCTCGACGGGCGGCGGCGGACCCAATGGCTTCAACTTTTCGAGCGCGGACGACATCTTCTCGCAGTTCATGCGCGGCGGGGGCGTCGGCGGCGACGACGACGACTTCTTCAGCGGCGGCGGTTTCGGCGCGAGCGGTATGCCTGGTGGGATGGGCGGAGGCGGCAAAGGACGGGGAGGACGCTTTGCTGGAGGACGGAGAGCGCCGGAGCCGGAAGTCACAGTCGTGGAGAAGCCGCTCGCCGTGAGCTTGGAAGAGCTGTATGGCGGCGCGACGAAGAAACTCAAGATCAAGCGCAAAACGTACGACAACGAGACGGGCAGGCAGAGCACGCAGGACCGCATACTGGAGGTGCCAATTAAGAAGGGACTGAAGGCGGGGAGTAAGATCAAGTTCTCGGACGTGGGTGATCAGGTCGAGGGCGGGACACAGGATTTACACTTCATTGTATCTGAGGTAAGTCACGCCAATTTCACCATCTACAGGAGCGCATGCTAACAGCCAGACAGAAAGCACACCCCCTCTTCACCCGCGAATCCGACGACATCAAACACACCATCGAACTCGACCTCAAAGAAGCCCTGACCGGCTGGCGCAGAACCGTACAAACCATCGACGGAAAACAACTCAGCGTCGGCAGCGGCGGCCCCACGGGCCCTACGTGGACAGAACGGTTTCCTCATCTCGGCATGCCCAAGTCTAAGAAGCCGAGTGAGCGTGGCGACTTTGTGGTGGGTGTGAAGATTAAATTCCCGACTAGCTTGACGGGTGCGCAGAAAGAGCAGTTAAAGCAGATTCTGTGAGTGGGAAGAAGGGATGTTTTCTTTTTCGGGTACAGGTTTGATTTTACGGATGAGAGCCTGGGAGGACTCATGGAGCGATTGGCGTAAGAGGCGTACTGGGGCATTTTCATATGCACATGATTTACACTCATCGACGGGCAGATGGATGTGTCAGAAAGGAATACTTTGCGCAGGAACAAGCCGAAGCGGACGAAGCGATGCGAAAATGGATATCAAGACTTGACATGAAGTATGAGGGAATCAATACAGAATGAACTGTCACATTGAACTCGGTACAATAATACACATGTCAATCAAGGTGCACGACACAGCAGGTCTAACTATTTTCGAAGTTGCTGACTAAGCTAGCGCACCTTTCTCGTCTCGTCCTCGACGCGACTCTACTTTTCTCGCTACACTCCTGCGCTCTTTACCTGCACCATACATACAGTACAACGTACATCTTATAGCTATGTTCCAGGCGCACTATCGGATCCTATGAAAATGCAATTAGTCAACTGCGCCAGTGCTTGATAGCTGAACCAGGCGGCGGGCAATTCAGAGCAACCACCGCAACTGTCGTTCCCAGTACCAATCTGCCAGTCAGTCTGATAGCAGAAAGAAAGCTGCGGTAGGACGTTTGATCAGATTTTGGCACTTTGAGAAATCGGTCTTCGGTTGGGCGGGGATGCACTATGGGCATTGAAGAGGATGCGAAATGGCCGCGAAGAGACAGGGATGGGATAGGCTCGCGAGAAACGGAGCTATGGGATATTCATGATGGTTCTCTCGGTGATGTGGCAACGTTGCACTAGCTCTTCTCCCGCTCTTTCACCTTCACTTTATGTCGTCATCGCAGTCCCGAATATTTACCACAAAGCTCGTTGCTCCACCTCCGCAAACGTGAAACCTCGCCGCCAAAAAGCGCTCCAAATTGCTCGCAATTAGCCACAACAGCCACCTTCCGTCATGTCGGGCTCCGAAGAGGCCCCAGGCTTTTTGTGCGCAGGAAACGTCCCTTACTTCACACTATTACTGACAAGTAGCTAGCGACGTTGATCCAGCGCTAGAGCCGCTCATGGAGGAGCTCTATTCGAACGAATCTGTCTCAAGCACTGCTGTCGATCAAATCGAGCATCATGCTGCTTTTCTTGGCCACCAGATTTGCCAGAAATTTGAGGTGCTTAACTGCATAGTCACCCGACATGAGTCGCTACTTGGGAAGAGATGGATAAAAAAGTCGACTCTAGAACGCCGCAATCTCTTACTGCTAGCTTGGCCGGACATGTCGGCGCAGTATCGACCAGACGATGTCTCGGCTGTAATGCCTTACAGTAAGTCAGAGAACATCCTGGTCTAAAAGTCATACATGTGCTGACGAGTAGTCAATCTCGAAAATTTGAGCAAAGCAAAGCCTTTACTCATCTATATGAACGCAAGAGGTCGCAATCTCCCATGAAGCTTCGCCGCTATCGAAGAGCACTTCTCGTTCATGTCACGCATGAGACCTTGCCTAGATGAAGCTTTTTGCAAAGACACTACCATCGAGTTTACGAGAGAGCCGAATCCAAATAAGTACGGGAGGATCAATCGCGCTCGGGATCCGAAACAACACTATCGCGCCACTGATGATTACTTCGAGATTTGTGCCCGCTCCGCGATGCAGGTCTTGTATATACAGGACAAGATACTGGACTTCTTGATCAAGACCTCGGTGATGATCATGCGTGACATGTCGACTGAACAAATATTCGGATCTGCTGTCCAGCCCGAGCCGCCTCTTTCAGAACTCACCGAGGACGGATGCGCAGGTCATGCTAGATGCTCGGACCTTCTCATGACTGCGCCGTATCGTGGTTGGCACTCACTCAATTTCGAAAAATTGAAGGGATACACCGCAGCAGCGCTCGGTGCGCAGCAAGAACATGTTTGGGTGTTGTGTGAAGATCCCAGCTACCTTGCCGATATCCTCTTTGAGTACGAGGATCACGCACCATACGAGTCCCGCAACAGCATCAACCGCCCTTTCCAGAAGTCTGACAAGAAGACGTACAGAAACTGCATTCTCACGCTCATCGTAGATGAAGCATATTATATGCTTGTCGGATGGCAAGAACTCCACCGGCGCTTTGCGGACTTTGATTATCTACTGCAAGAAGGCACAAGGGTAAATGACCAGATTCATGCTGTTGCAGAGGTTCAGCACATCGCAGACTGGATGAAAGTGTGTCTTGCGCGCAAGATAGGCGAATCGCATCTCTCATCTCCAAACATTCGGAAGCTCATGACGCCAGTTGGCGGCGAGGGCGGTCGTTTCGTTAGGTTTACACATGGCGAAACTGCGGCGCAGCAGCGAATGCTGAAGCTACTGGAACGTTACACAAATCCTCAAGAATTTCTGGATAGTCCTATGGTCCTGACTTGGAGTCTCGAGACTCTAGACTTGCTGATACAAGGAAACTCTGAGTGCAAGTCAATGATGTCCGGGAGGCTGCTGTCGCTGCTCTTGGATGTGTCAGTTCTTTGAGAATGTCTTCGCCAGGTCTCCCTGTGGATGAGGTCGCCGAAAATCATGGCCCATGACCACAAAGGCTGCAACTATGAGTATGACACAGCTCACGTGGAGGACATGACGAGTTGGCTTCCAGCTATCCAGCACTACTCCTTTCCCACGCACTACATCTACCCCTTCGAGGAAAAATTTCGCTACCCTGCGAATAAGCGACGGACCCGGCAGAATGTTATCGCTATGCAGCAAGCGGAAGCCAACCTGGACAGTTTCTGGGTTTCCATCGATGCGATGTCCAAGTCCAAGACCGGCATGGCTCGGCATCCTCTGATCCAGAAGTGCCTCGACGAGGGCGGAGAAATGCATCGAACAACGCCTTGGGTCGAACTGCCCGCCAAGAACCCTATTCCAGTCAAGAAGCAGGATCAGGAGTATCAGCCATTTTCGCGGATGGTTCACAACAAAGCGATGCAGATCACAGGTTCCTTTGACAAGATATCCATCGAAGAGAAAAACAAGACGAAGACTCGTGGTACAACAGATCAGGCCCCGATACCAGCCGAAGACCAAGCACCGCAGCAGACTGTATCGCATCAAAGCGAAAAGCCATTCCTCGTTGACAAGAGCACCCACAAAGTCTTTAAGACGATGTTCTATACTCCGACCACGAATACAGGCGATCTGCCGAGGGCTGTGACGTGGGCCGACTTCAAGCGAGCAATGGCACATGTCGGCTTTGCCGTCGAGAGGCTACAGGGCTCTGCCTGGCAGTTCACACCGGGTACAGCGTCGAACGCTGAACGCAACATTCAGTTCCATGAGCCTCATCCGGACAGCGATGTCCCGTACATCATGGCTAAGCGATATGGTCGAAGGTTGGGACGCGTCTACGGTTGGGACGCGTCTACGGTTGGAGTGCAGATTCCTTCAAGCTTGCTTGACGGCAATGTGGATACGAGCTAAGACACGAAGGGCAGATCATGAGGGACAGAGACAAGTGGCGAGAAGGATTTGGACAACGTACGGTGCTTCTAAGGTTGTAGAGGCGATTGCTCATTTGAATGCAAAGAACATCAACAGCTCGAGTGATATGTTGTGCCACAACGGGAGCACAGTTTCTTCGCATAACGCTTGAGCATTCAAGCACCAAAAAAATAGCGCACAATCAAATGTGCAACGAAGATAGTCTGTTCGTGACTTGAGTGACGTGATGCGAGCAGAGTGAATGAGAGAGTACGATTTATTAACGTATTTCAGGATTCAATCGAATCCTCGTCGAACGACATGCTCATGAAAGGTACTTGATAGAACTTTCGTTACCAGCGAGAAGAGCAAATAGCTTTCCCGCATCGAATGTACACTCAATCGCCGCTCCACCAGTACTCCGGATAGCCAATCGCCACATACGCTGCGCCCTTCGCCATCCCTTCCAACCAAACACTTTCTACATCTTTCTTCAGCTGCCCCATATCCGCATCGCCCTGCAACAGCCGCCGAGCTCGATCAAGTTGGCCGTGATTTGTGCCTATGCGATTGCGCTCAAAGGCTTGAACAGCGGCGGAGAGAAAGAGGCGCGTATTCGTGTCGGTCTCGTCCCTAGCTTCGGAGGGGTAGCCGATTCCCAAAGCACGCAAAAGTGGCCGGACGTCTTGGATTTCGAAAGAGTGATAGTTCGGATGGTTCGCGCGATAGATAGCCATCATCCAGAGAAACAGGTATAGCCAGCGCCACTGACTAGCCCCCACTTTGCCTTCAAGGTGGCCACCGTACAAGGTCCAGGCTGCATCGCGCAAGCCAGTCCATGATAGACCGACGTTCGAGTCCGCGGGTCGGGAAAAGAAGAGCAAGATGGCGCTCCACACGGTTTTCGGAGGCGTATAGTTCTCGCCACAGATCTTGGAGAATTTGCAGAGGACACCTGCGAGCTGCGTAAGAGAGCATAATGGAGCAGTCGTAGGGAAGTAGGTTCGTGGGATGTATGGTGCAAGAAAGACACCCTCGGAGCGCTCATCTGGACTATGCAAGTGTAGCTGGTCATATGCGGCCACAATACAGGCACTTAGTACAGGTGGTGACACTATTCCTTCGCCATTCATGCTCCGCGCAAGTACACCGGTCCATAGTTCGTTCAAGAAGCCGGTCTGGATGGATCGTTCGAGTACAGCGCGGTTGCCATAATAAATGCTTGAACGCTCGAACGTTGGGGAAAACCCCGACGGATTCGTATTCTCAAGACGGGGAATAGGGCGAGTCTTCTTCTTGGTTGTCTCGGTTTTGAAGAATACCCCACGACAGGGCGGGCATGTGCCTTGTGATTTGTTTTGTCGCAGCCACTTTTCCAAGCACAATTTGCCCATGACATGAACGCACTCCTTGGTTTGAATGACGACGTGTTCGTTGTCAAACGGCTCCGTGCAGATTGTGCATTCGGCCGCTTCGATTCCGTCCGCTAGGAAGTCCTTGAGTGAGCCAGGCACCGGATTCTGCTGCGCCATCGTGGACTATCGTTCTTGGCTCGCTGCGCGAAATTTGCTGGAACACGGCGCTGAGATGGAGGTGCAAATCGTCTGTTGTTGAGCTCGCGCATACTTTGATTGATGTCGTACTATCTTTAGCAAGAGCGCCAGAACAGTCACGGACGAAGAGTTGAAGTCAAGTGCGGGAAAGGTGTGCAGCGGCCTCTCGGTGCTTGTTACGCAAATAGCTGCGAGCAAACATTCGCGAGATTCCCTACCAGTTGACATGTGAAGCACGCTAGTGAGCGACCGCTGACGCCTTGTTGAGTCTGCCGGAAAGGAGCGCTCTTGACTGACATCAGCTTGATTCATCGTAAAACCGTAATCCATACCCGAGTGTATCCGGAACTCCTTGTGGCATGTGTGACGATCGGAGCTATATGGCATGTAGCGGGCGCCTGGCAGCTGACGTGAAAGAAGTCCAGATGTTCCTCTCTCCAGTCCATTGAGCCTGTCGCACTCGGTGCTCAACTTCCACTGACGAATGGAGTGTAGTCTTGACTTAGCCGTCCAGGATACATTCTCTCCACTGACGCAATGCTGCTTGCTGCAGTTGCTAGCTCTTTCCTCTCAATACTCAGCGCGAGGGGCGAGACAATCGCGCTGGTACCGGCCGATAAGCGCCACTCAGGAGGTACATTGCGCTGCATAACCTCAACCTCTGACACCGTAGATGAGAGGCTTTTGGTGTGGGGCTGTTGCTGTTCGATGTCGGCCGCGATGACGAACGCTGAGGTTCCCGGTCGACTACGCGCCTGAATGACACGTACAATCTGACTGAGGACGGCGAATTCAATCTTGAGTTTGATACTGTATAACATGGATTTGAACGTCGACTGAATCATGTAGAGGTTCATATACTCCAAGGCGAGGAGCGTAACGTCGAGCAGAAGCAAAAAGACGTTCATCGCGACTAGCTGCCACATCCACTTCCTCGCTTTACCGTCGAGAATGACGCGCATAACTTTCCTGGTTTCCCAAAGATACACGCAGGAAATGAAAACTTCTTGGACTGTAAACGCGGTCATCTGTATCTTTTCCATGACCATGTAGCCTTGGGTGTATCGATCTGGATGTTTTGTGTATTGACGTAAATTGAGGGTCGCTGTAGGAGGACACAGCACTATTGCTGAGATGATGATCGTCCAGAAGATGCAGCGAAGAATCTTGAGGTTGGGCGAGATGAGATGGAGCCGTGAGTACAGAATCATCGACTGGCCTGGTACCATCACAACCCAACCTATCGTTTGGAGCGCGTTATAAATATGCGGATTGCCACCAACATTATTCTGCTTCATCCAAGATCCTAGGCCCATTAGCAGGGCGCCCACTCAAAAGCTTCATTACCAACTCACCTGTGGCGTAGGGTATTATGCTGATGGCATTGACGAGGAGCGAATACCAGTAGAGACCAGAGTAACGCTTGAACACAAAGAAAAGCAGCACCAGAATCTCAATCGAATTGTACCAAGCAATAGCTGTGAAGGCGGTCATGGCTCGCGGAACTATACGATTGGAGCCGAAAATGTCGAAGTCTGCGCCAGATATGCCATTTCCACCACCCATTTTTGCTTGAAGAGGTAAGAAGTTGTGATTGTTGTCTGAAGATGCAAGTATCTTGTTCTAAGGCTCTATGTGCAGTGCAAGACTACCAGGTGGGCAATGTTTTTCTATTGGCAGCTTTGCTGTACGTATTTAGATATGTGGCTTGCAGGAAGCCATTCATGCAGGGTAAGCAGACATAAGCATCTTTTTCGGACGCACCCTTGCCTTAGCACCATAGTTTGAGCTTGAAATACTTCAAGTGGGGTAGCTTTGGTACGATGCCAACAGGAACTCACGGGTCTTCCAAGATCGAACCACATTCAGTGGCGGCGTTGTCCCCAAATACCCCACGCGAGTTCCTTGGAAGCTCCGTTGGAACAGTTGACGAGACCGGAGTCGGCTGACTGATGTATTTACGATGCATACAAGTATGTGATGCTCGCGTAAAGAGTCCGTCGCTAGCTTAGACTCCTACCGCGTATCGCATGCGATCGCGGTAGCAGGGATTCCTGATTGAGAATATTGCCCGTAGTGTCGTGCAGTCGGCGGCCTGAGACGTTGTGATGGTGTGGACACGACTCTGCCGCTTCCACGGTTGTTTGCACTCTGTCGCTGCAAATGGCGGCGGACACTGAAGTCCGCAGAAGCATGGCCTGCCAATTGCCGTGCGCATAGATGGCTTTCGATGGCATCACCGTGGCAGCATGAAGTGCGGCGCGATGGAGCAACGCTTGGAAGACGCCGGTGGTGGCTTACTTAGACCTGACGTAAGCAGGGACAAGATGATATTGAAGTGTTCGTCTTGGCCATTGACTTCCTTCCAACACCACCATATCACAATACTAAACGATAGCTTATATGGAGCAGGCAGACATGAGTAGAGATACAGGATGGTCGCAGCCTGGACGGAGATAATGGCCTGCGGCATGAGAAGATAGGTTCCCGTTGGTTTGCTGCCAGTTCAAAAACTTCAGCAAACAAGCTCTTTTGAGTATATGGTTATACCTTATTTGCCCTCATCTGAAAGCATCGATCTACCTCCAACAGGTCATGAGCCCCTTGCTTCGTATTGATGCCACTCAGCCTTAGGTCGATCCGCCCGCCCACGTAGTGACGGGGTGTACCTTCACGACCACCTCAGCCATCATCAGCATACAACCTCTTCTGAGTACGATACCATATATAGACTTTATTTGCCCACATCTAGATGGAATGGAATTACCTCCAACAATTCCGAACCCAATGCCAAACTATGCGTTCTTCGCGTGTAGCAGGCTCGGACCCGATATCTGGAGACTTCAGGCATGATGAGCCGGGAAAGATATTTGTTTACGCATGTTGTCTAACATCCAGTCATGCCATCTTAGCTAGCGGCTATGTTGAACCACCGGCATAGTATAGAGGCCTCCATGTAAGAGCCAGGCGCCTACAAGTACTTGGAGAGCTACGAAAATATGGAGGTAATCGTCCCAAGGGATGTCAGGCTTATCTGAGGTTTGTTGGAAATGACTGACGTTCACTATAGAGTCGCGACGTGTATATTTGCACCATTCACTCTTCGCTTTCACCTGACGTGCGCGCAGGTTCGCCCATTAGTCGACCCGCGCGATTCAATAGGTGAAAGCTAGGTATTGTCGCGTTTGTATTGTGGTGCGGCGCTCAAGGCCCCCACCGACATTTCACTACTCGTCCGCTCCTCTCCATTCTCAAAGACCTCATCCCCCACCTCTGCCAATCTGTCCATCACTTGTCAACCCCGACTTTCTCTTCTCAACCATGAATGTTCCCGCCCCCGCCATGGCTAGCTTTAACGTGACTGAGGCGCTCAAGTCTCTAGTCACTCGCGAAGAGTTCTTGGAGCTTTTTCAATACGTTCAAAAGATTGAAGCCAACCAAGAGCAGATCATTGCAGAGCTTCGGAAGATTCAGTCGCGGACGTGCGATAATTGTGGACATAGTGGGCAGAAGGTGCATACAAACTCAGAATGTCCTCTTGGGTATTTATGCTAATTGAAGTAGGCAGGAGCAGGTTCAATTCCAGCGCAAAATGAAGTCCCAGCGCAAGCTCCACTTCCAGCGCAAGCACCGATTCCAGAGGAAGCTCCAATTCAAGAGCAAGCTCCGTTTCCAGCGCAAGGCCCAGTTCCAGAGCAAGGTCCAATGCCAGAGCAAGGTCCAATGCCAGAGCAAGGCCCAATGCCAGAGCAAGTTCCAGCAAGCTCTTTATGCTCACCGAAGGATGCTAGCATACACCGCGAGACGACCTTTGAGACCGTCGTCAGGCCCGATCGTCCCCTGAACGCCTTATGTTCCGAAGAGACTGAGTCTCGCAACGAGTCTCCGGCTGCGGTGACAACTGGCATTCAGAAAATGGACATGAACAAGGAGACTCGTTGCGGTGGGCCCACGGTATCCTCGCTCGGCAAACGTGTTCCTGGGCCGGGAGGAACATGGGATTATAGCGCAATATTAAGTTCTTGCAAGCACGAATTTGCATTTTTAGGTGGATGGTTTATCACGTGTGAGCTTGTACACTCTCAGTTCATTTGTGGATAGCTCTTGTGATGTAAATGGATGTATGCGTCGTTTTAGCATCACGTACACTAGAGCTCTCGCTGCCGTAATGGACATATGAGTAGCTCCTGCCTT
>Ga0265797_10005477_pt1 | contig 18510 bp, 27 predicted proteins | sample P2T30metagenome_FD_192433 | JGI IMG/M metagenome (GOLD analysis project Ga0265797, IMG submission 192433) | Plant litter microbial communities from East Loma Ridge, Irvine, California - P2 T30 | ecosystem: Environmental > Terrestrial > Plant litter > Unclassified | place: USA: California... | reverse complement strand
TACTTACATCTATAGGATCCACGATCCAGGTGAACTCATCAGTCAATTCCTCCTTTTCTCCAGCCGCTACTGATTCCTCCCCGATACTACTATCAGCTGCAGTTCTCGGCTTACATGTAAAGGGGAACCAACAATTTATGTGATGGATATCGCTTAGCAATAGAAGTCTTGATCATCTCTTCAACAGCCTGATCCGTCTCTGTCACTAGCTATACATCAGCTAGTACGAGGGGTGAATAAAACACCTCACATCGACTGAGTTCTTCTTAGCCTCTGCATTATTGGAATTAGCCCATCTAGCAGCTGACCCTTCTAAGATGATCTTGGTAGCCTATTCCGTAAGCTTGAGCCATTTGAGTAAGGCGTACCTTCTCCGCTAGCTCGTATGCAAAGTCTTTGATCTCTTCGTAGCTTGTCGTGTTCATGGTGAAATGTGAAGATGAAAGTTGAATCTTGAACTTCGGGAAATCAACTTCGGCGAGATTCTGACTTCGCTCCTCTATCATTCATATCTTTATCATCTACAGGACGGTCACTCATGCATACGAGCCATCGCGTCGCCCACCCTGAAGATGAAGCATGAGCGGGAATTGGAGAACACATGCATGTGATCAAGTTTGCGTGGGCGGGGTCGATCGTTCACAGTCCAGAAGGTCAGCCTTTGGCTCCTCCCGGCTTTTACTCAAGGTTCTCATCTCTGGGTGTCGATGCGAACAGCGAGTCGAACAGTACGAGACCTCATGTAGCTTGGGGCACGACACGTCAGGCGCTCTGCAGAATGAAGGGCATCCGGCACTCCAGCTGTTGGCTCGAGGGCCAACAAGTCTTTTACGACTTCACCTGGAACTGGATTGATGGGCCATCCTGTGGACCATCTGATGGGCCTGAGACACCCGCATCGCTGAATATGACCCGTCTCTACCAATTGGTTTCCACACAAGAACAGTGACTGGCTTAATAAAGGTCGCTCACACGTTCTAGAGAAAGCCCACTCGACTTGTCTCTCGCATTGACTGCGGTTGTGATGGACAGTATTTCGCATACAAATACTCGACTGGCGGACTCAGGAAGGAGATGAGCATCTGACAGCCTGTCGTAGCTTGTCACGGACCTGTGTTAAAGTCCGCCATAATCGACAGTACAGCGACACTCGCATGTGCTCCAACTGAGAACAGGGAGCCGATCGCCAGTTCCTTTATGGGCTTCGCCAGACACGTCAATGGAGACCAATGGTATGACTCTCGCATCAACTACTGCCACATCTATATTACCCTCGAGGACTAACCACGATGGGGCGGTCGTCCATTGAGGCTTACACGGGGACGGAAGGCTTGATCCTTTCACTTTCTGACAATGAATGGTGGTCTTTCCCCTTGCCTCCTGTTTAGTAGCGGGGTATAAGAATATGTCGAGACAGTTCAGCAGTCCCCCACTAGCTCTCACACTTCTACCACCCTCCTGCTCATATTCTGTCGGTATTCACGACCCATATCAGCGACCCCCTTCACCACAACCCCTTACCACCAATTCACACGAACTTGAATCTCAACTCTGCTGACGAGGCACCAGACCCAAAAGCTCCGACCTTTCGATACTTTCACAACTCCCGATTTATCCTCCCCCACAACCGAGACTAAAGAGTGGATAGCAAGTTCTCTCACCCTCCCATTACCTCTTCAGCTCACACAGCCTTCAGAGCTCTCCGACTATTCTAGATGCCTTCGGAAAACTCGGAAGACGCGCCCCCCGATCCTTCGATATACAAGAAAGATGGGCAATCGATCTCATTGCTCGGGTCACCGGACAAATCAGTCGTTGGCTTGCCGAACGAGCTCATCAGCAGATGTCTGGACTATCTCGGCCCTGCAGACTGGGCTACGCTACGTCAAGTATCTAGGAAGATGCGAGGCAAGGTACCGCTAGGCTGCCCTCCCACTGTCACCGCCGAGAAGCTCTTAAGCTTCTTTCGAGCCATGAGGGAATTCGGAGGGAAGGTGAGCTACTCTTGGACTTGCTGGCGGATCAGACTGAAAGTATAGCCGTTGTCTATCTGCACAACTCATATTGACATGGAGGGAAAGCCGAGTATCCTCGACAGGCCTGAATATGGTGGTTGCATCTCGCTCACTCAACTGCAGCAGCGAGTACCAAATTGGAATAGCTGCTCAGGCTTAAAGATATCAGACGGCGGGAAGTACCCCCGAACTGTGTTTGGTACTCTGCAGTCACATCTGGGACAAAGCGCGCACATGGTGGTGAAGTCTCCAAGGATCATCACTGACCCCGAACAAACCCATACCGTGACGAACGCTCCCTTTGCTGGAAACACTAAACAACACCTGAAGCTTATAGTCGCTGTCAAGCGGCTGGACCTGATGCCTTTCCGGCAATCCGGTTCGTTGGATATCGGCCCCTCATCATTCCCCGCATTTCCCAGACCAAGAAACATCTCACTTGGAGTACCGTTACCCCACACTGCAGCCGATAACACCGCTCTCAACGCCTCGCTTGGAAGCTTGTTTGAATCGCTTCATGAGCAGTATGGCACAATCCAATTCGACAATGTCAATCTCGCTTTTGGACGTGGGGCTACAGTCGAAGATTACACGGCAGCGGTGAGAATGGTGAATCAATCCAAGATGTCGGTCCGCCAGCTTACAATCGGAGCCCTTGGCATGAACGGAGGGCCATCACTCAGAGCCATAGCGACCGATTCGGCCCTTCTGCCGACAGTATCCGGGTTTGACGTCACGATCAGGGTCGACGACACTCGGGAGACAGGCTACGGGCCCCTGATGAGGAGTTTGCCCATTCAAGGGAGCCAGAGGGCTTTCGATCCGTCAGTCTCACGTGCGCCATCGTCTTCCGTCACCTTCGAGCTCAACCAATGCAATCTGTCCGACTTGGAGAAATTATCCATCGATTTGAGTCAGCACCCCGACAAGACATTCCGGATCACCGATTCAAGGGGCGAAAGTCTGAGAGAGTACACGGCCGCCATATGCGCTGCTATGTCTCCCGAGTCGGAGTTGGAATCGGGGGCGTCGAAGGGACATGAATATCGTCTCTGACGGTCCCAGGAGATTGGCCTGTCGATAAAACTGGCCGACAGTGAAGAATAAAGAGAGGCATTCAAGGTTATGAGTTTGGTGGCAAGGCTCGGCTCCTTTATATCTAGACGGCAGTTCGTGTTGTATTTGTGTGAAGTGTGGTCGGTAGGGTAGAGAAATCTACGTAGAGCCCTTGATCATGATTCGTTTAGACTATTCAGCTCTTTATGTGTATACCCCGTGATTCGATGACATGCAGTATGACAGCATATATGAAGGAGTCAATCAGTATGTTATGTCGACGACCCGATGTAGATCCTGGGTGATGGTATGGCTCATTTCGCTTCCTAGCCGTTGCCAAGAGCCGCTTCCCTACAAGTCGACAAGCGAAACACGACTGGTCACACAATTGTGTGAGCCGCCGAGCCCACCATCCTCTTGACCTCCGCAACGAGGTCAGTGTGAACATACGATTGCATCTTGAACTGGGTTCGCCACGTCCATAACGCCGCAGAGGGGCTGAACCTCTGAAGACAGACATGATTTCCGGATATGACGACAGCTCTGGGAAAGATTGTCGGTTTCGGTCCCGGCGGACTACAGTCTCTGTCATACCAGGGCTCTATCTTTCAACGACATCCGACAGATGCATCCATATTTGCATCGGTACTTGACATGACCGCAGATATCGAGCGATCGAAGTTTTGCGTCTCTAGAGAGGGGAACATACCAGCATTCACACATGAAGGCAAGCCGCCAAGAGAAGTCACCCTAGTGTATAAGGACAATGATTTGCCCGACCAGGCTTTCGCCGACGGTCTAGCGAAAACCCTTGATCTCGCAGACCCAGAGGGCACCTTGACGATCAAATTTGGGGTCGACCTGAACAATGATCGGGGGAAGGATTGCCGGACTCTAGATGATATCCTGGAGAGCCGGAGGCGAAGTCGCAGAACAGTTTTCGAGCTCGCGGACATGGATTGAAATAGGGAGTTTGACAGTCTACCAGATTGAGGTAGATCCAATCACTCAGGCTGTTTCAGAACTGAATCAACGCTGGTTTGTAAGATAGGCAGAAGTCGGCTGGGAATATTTGCATGAGACGTGGGGCCATAGTGAGATGTAAAGAGAGGGTAACGCAGTGTGAATGAATCCATTGTACGGGTAATTACGAATAGGCGTGGCGATACTAAAACAAGGCATCTGCGCGGGCCTAAATTCGCACCGGTTCGGCCCCTCTTGAACAGTAGTATCTATCGCGTAACACATCCGTCTATCAGCTCACATATCATCATGGTCAGTCCATCCAGCAGCTATATACAGATCCCAGGCATACTAAACATCCAGGCTGCTAATTCTCAAGGAATCCAAACACTATTAGAGGCGGAGAAGGAAGCTGCAAAGGTCGTTCAGAAGGCTAGACAATGTAAGTCCTTCCGTCATCCTTCATTCTGATCGGACTGGTTCCCCACCTGCACATACTCCTCATGAGGATCTGAGGGTAGTGTCAAATCTTTGTTGCGCGAGCTGACCGTATAGACCGAGTCCAGAAGCTGAAGGACGCGAGGAGTGAGGCTGCAAAGGAGATTGAGGAGTACAAAGCCAAGAAGGAGGCCGAGTACAAGAAGTTTGAAAGCGAGGTATGTCGTCTTCGTTTCAATGATCAATCATACTGGCTAGGGAAGGTATCAAGCCTAGGCCGGAGAGAAAAGGGATCAGAGCTTGAGCGTCGCGGCCGATCGCAATGTGCGGGAACGTGCTGACCATATCCTTCAATTATCATTCTCAACACCTTTACCCTATCTGTCATATCCATCATCGACTCCGACGATTCCAAATACAGAACTCTACCCAAACCAATAGCTCGCAATCCACCATCGACGACTCAACGAAGAAACAACTCGCCGAAATCGAAAGCTCCATCAAGCAGAACCGAGAGAAGACAATCAAGAAGGTCGTCGACAGGGTTCTGCAGTGTGATCCTCACCTACATCCTAATTTGAAGAAAGTCGAGGCTTAGACTATGGAGTCTTGTCGGGCTAACATGAACGGAGATGGAGATGGATATGGATATGGAGATGAGCTTGTGGTGAAACGGATTCGTTGATTGTATGCAACCACTAGAACGATCGGCACAGAGGCCGCGGTCTTCACAGCTGCCGGAGGCTCCCATCGCAAGAATATTCACCCACATCGCTCGATCGCCCACACAGATTGCGAGAGCCCATCTCGGCCACATGGCAGGGCATCGAGGGCGACTGATTTTTCTGACCAGACTCGTCTCTCCTGGCTCGAGCCTGTAAATGGAGTCTGATCACGCCGGCCCAGTGCGAGCTGTATTGTTTGCATGGCAATGTACTAAGATAACATTGGTCACTGTTCTGGCAGATGAGATACAGGTGCATCTGGTGTGGGGGCAATTTAGACTTCCAGACTCCACATCGCAGCGCAGCTCCATCTTCAGATCTCAATGTGCATCTCCGCAACCTTCACTAGCTCTGTCAGATATTACCACAGTCGCAACTTCGTTCTCAGCTTCGAGAACTGAGTCGTCGCGCCCTTGAGACTTGCATGCACTCATTGCCTGTCTTGCTTATGCCCCCCTATCCAGCTTGTACGGGTACATTTGCTTCCGTTGATTCTGAAAGTCAATGTGTAGACTGTTAGCGGGTCGCCTTCTTGACCATCCCCTCACCTATCTATCCCTTTCAGCCTCGCGTCCAGTGTACGCGCAACTTCGTTATGTCGCTATACGCCGACGAAGATTTAGCGGTTGTTCAGGATACCGGTGCTGGTCCCTCGACATCGTCCACAGCGCCCTTGGATCCAGTGACGGCCCTCTCGAACGCTCTCACTTGCACACCAGAGTCAATAGCCCAGGCTGAAGCATTCCTAGCTGCCGGACAACGATTCGAAGAGAATCCAGAGAAACTTCCGGATCTATGTAACCAATTATTACCCATGATTGTCGATGGTGGGGAGAGTCTGTTGCGGGCTTGGACGCTGGATATGGTCGCTTTGACAGTTGGGCGGAGTGGGCTCAATGTCACCATCAAAGAGGAAGGTACGTCTGCGAAGAGATGATGGCTGGATCTGGAACTGACGCTTCAGTCGCCGAGAGATCACTGGATGCGTTGACGAAGCTATTGATGGGCAATTCGGTCAAGACTATCCGAGCAGTGATACCGATTTTCTCAACCATCTACCCTGTGATCTTCAAACTTCTGTATGACCCTCCTTGGAGCTAGCTCATGCGAACTCGCTAACCTGCAGGGCGACATCGCGACCATCGGAACAGATTTACTCAAATTTCATGCAGGCAAGAGAACGGATTATAGGATTCGTGATCAACCCATCTGCTCAGCCGCAGAATGTCGGAATCAAGGCTGCTGCTTGGAAATTTGGTCAGAAGGTATTGATTGCTGGAACTCGAGGAGCTAGTGCGGACCCAAGGGTAGATTTATAGGCTTGGGACAGAGGGGGATAAGTGCTGACAACACAGCTGCAAGCAAAGGGAAAGACAGTCGACCCCAATATCAATATGATTTCGTCGAGCAGTCCACTCAGCTTCAACCAGCTCGACGAAGAGGCAAATATGCTCCGGACGCAACTGGTCACTCAGCTGTACTCTGCGGAGTACGTCAAAACCGCTGCATCCTAGTTAAATGCTGACAACCAGTGATCCCGCTATCCTGCATGCCATCATCAACGTCCTGCCTGCGCTCTGCAAAGCTCGACCAACGATCGCCCCACTCATCGTATCCTCAATGACATCTTGGACCCCAGCTGCGATGCAAAGTGCCGGCCGACCAGCAATGCAGATCAGAGCAGTCGACAAGACACTAAGAACAGTCATGGTGCATTTGCATAAGTGAGTTTCCTAGATCCTTACAAATGGTAGCGCTAACAACAGGCACTCCGCATTGGCTGCATACAACGCTCAGATGAAGGAAGCCCTACTGAAGCAGAAGGAGAGGATGGATATAGCTTTCGCCACGGAACAAGCAGAAAGGCGAGCTAGACGTGAAGGGCGTGCCGGAGGGGCACTGGGCAAACATCCTGCTGAAGCCGAATCGTCACTGGATGCCATGAAGAGGGCCAAGATTGAGCCCGAAGAAATCATCAATGTCTCTTTCCCTGGACCACCTATAGTCGCTACTGGTCGAGAGATCGATATCTCGCCTCTGCCCGAACGGTTCGTGATCGATGCTGTCATGAGAGGTCTGCAGGCGATCTCTGCCGAGGCGTTAACGCGCATCTTGGAGGTGAGTTGGATGCTCGATCAGTGCTGATGAGAAGACAAATCGGGCAGCTCTTCAAGAGGGTAGACCAGATGCAATACCGCTTCTTCGCCAAGCATTCTTGTCTGAAGGATCAATCGATCAAGCGAAAGGCGAAGCCAAGGAAGAAGATGACGAGATCTTGAACCCGCTTGATATGGATGTGGAAGATGATGAGGATTTACTGGTATGATGATCCACCTTCTAGAAATTGAGCTGACAAACAGCAACTGAACGCACCTGCCGAGGACGAGAACGAGGAAGTGGTGTTTGCCGACTTCAAGTTACCACCACCCGAACCGCTTGAAGATGCTGAGAAGACTGGGCTCGTCGATACCGCCGTTGAGAGAATATGGACATCGGCGAGGGATTTGGCGGGTTTACCTGATCTACCTATATCCGACGGAGTGAAGCTTGCGGTGCAGCCAAAGGAGATGTGGATGTTGCTACTTGCCAGATTGGCGACTAGGGGTGGAGATTTGGATAGAAAAGTGCTCAGCGCTTTCATTGCGGACGACTTTACTGTCAGGTGAGCTTAGATAGACGTATTGGATTCAAAGCGCTGATTGTTAGGTCGAAATTCGCCTCAGTTTGGCTGAATGAGGAGTGGTATAATGGCAAATTGGGTCGACCGGCTCAATACGCAGCAAATTTGGACGCGGTCATCGCTTCATATCTACCGAAAGTCGATGCTAGAGATAAAGCTCTCGGCGCCTTCTTGACATCACTACCCGAAATACCTCAATCCGTCATTAGCGTCCTCGAATCGATATGCCTCGATGTAGAAAGGAGTATCGTTGGGTTCCTAGCTTTGCGGGAACTTGTCGAGACTCGTCCTCCTGTCCGTGCTCAGACACTCGATATTCTGCTACAACTCTGTACGCATCCCGATCTCAAGTTGAGGGTTATGGCTATCAGTACTGTCAAGAGATGGGTTCCTGGCTCGCCTATGTCGGCCGAGGTCATCGGATACGGTCTACAGGTACTCAAGCGACTCACCTCTGTAAGGACGAAAGCCAAAGTCGAGGGAGAGGAGGAGGACGTAAAAATGGAGGATGTTCAGGAGGAAAAGAAGGAGGATGTCCCATCACGATACCTTGGTGAAGTGTCGCCAGAGACCGTCCGACAACACGTCGAACTCATTTTCGCCCTCTCGAGACGACAACAAGATCTACTGGAGCACATTTTCCAGGCCTACATCGGCATGCAGGCTGAAGTTCAAGATGCTCTGGAATCACTCCTTACGCCTCTGATCCAGTCGCTTGGTCCGACTAGGGAACTGCTCGATCAGCTTGCCCGATTCCCACCTGGAGCCGAAAAGTTGGCTCTCAAGGTCCTGTACATTCTCAGTGGAGCTGGAAGTAGTCCTGTACTCGTTAATGTCGTCAAGACTTTGATGGCGGAACGGGATCTTAATCCGAAATTCGTCATTCCTATCATTGGACAGCTTGACAAGGTGAGCAATTCCATCTCGCAGTAGGTCAGTGCTGATGGTAGGCCGAGATCGAAAAGCAGATCCCAAAGATTGTATCGTTGTTGGGCGAAGGCGATTCTCGGGAGCTAGTCAGGACGACGTTTGCGTCAATACTGCAAAAGATGACTCCTGCCGAGCTCATGGTGGCTCTACATACCGAAGAGACCAGCCTTAAACCCACTATAGAAGGTAAGCTCGCGCTCGCATGTTGTGCTTCATAGCTGATCCACCAGCCATCGGCATGTGTTTCTCAATGACTACAGTCTTCCGATCCGACGTTCTCGCCAATGCAATGCAACGTATCGCAGATCTACCTGCACTCCCGATGATCTTCATGCGGACAATCATCCAAGCTGTCACGACCTACAAGTCACTCGGACCATTCGTGGCGAATTACGTTCTACCTAAACTGATCGCCAAAAAGATATGGACAAATCCTCAACTATGGGATGGATTCGTCAGATTGGCGAGGAGGATTGCACCCGCTTCATTTGGAGCACTCGTGCAATTGCCAAAAGAGTGGCTGAGGGACGTAGTGGAGAAGCAGCCTGCGTTGAAACAGGGTTTGAAGGGGTTCCTCGCCGGGAAACCGGGGACAAAAGAGGTTCTTGTCGAGGTGAGTCTCTCAGCTTGCAGCTTGACCTGATTGTTGATGATCAGATATTCGGAGATGACGCATGATCAATCGAAGTGTTTTATCGCACCCAGTCTACACCACCATTTGTATCAGTATAGCAATACAGCGATAGCAATAGCCATGCATATGATTTAAAGCGCTTTAAGGCAGGTCTTGTTTTCCAGAAAAAGCGGTCTGCGATGCCCGCATATTTCACTTGGGCGTGACATCACTGTTCTTGTACCTTTGTTCCAGCTATCCTTTCTTCTATAAGTATTGCCAATGTTCGCTATAGATATCGCTTTAGACAAGGTCATGAACGTCATGCCCGCTTCTATGCATTGGACGATAATTAATCATTGAGACGGTCAAGTGGGCGCATGCTGTATCGCTGACTAATTATATAAAGGACCGTTCCATCGGCCCATTTCAATGCCCAAGCCATCTCACGCATACTGTTGAAGTCACTGATCCTTTCCATCACGACCGCAATCATTCGACATGTCTCACTCTCATTTTGACTATGATGGACCTCGTAAGGCAAATCCTGGACCTAACGAAGTCGGGATCATCGTCTATGGATATCTCCCCTCGGCAACCCTACCCATAATCGCCATCGTCACTTTCGCCCTCACCCTAGCAGCTCAGGTATACTATTCGGCCCGTAGACCAAAATTATACAAGACCTTCCACGTCCTGATGGCTATGGGATCAGTATGTCTTACTTGATTGATAGAGCTGATAAGCAGTTGACAGAGATTGGGGGTTATGCAACAAGACTGTTCTCACATTATCGGCCGTTCAACTTGGCTGCTTTCATCGCGTCCTTTTCGATGATCGTCATGGTCAGTACATCTGTCATACACGATGATGAAGGCTGAATCAACAGGCTCCGGTGATCTATACGGCTGCTGTCGACTTCACCCTCAACATGCTGGTCGAGGGTTTCGGTCCCGAAACGAGAGGTCTGCTCCTCCTTCCCCCTCGATGGGTGATTATAATCTTTATCAGCACAGATGTCCTGAGTGGTATGTCACATTTCATGGCTATCAGGCATAAGCTGATAGACAGTACTAGTCCAGACTATCGGAGCTGGTCTGGTCGGAGCATCGACATCTGCTTTCTTTGAAGATGGGGAGGTTGCTGTTTCATACGAACAAGCCGGGAATATCATGTTAGCAGGTCTAGCTCTCCAAGTGAGTCTCTCATCCTCGCGCCCGGGTGTCACTGACAACTAGATCTTCGCTTGGGTCGTTTTCATCGCTTTCCTCCTAGTTGCCATGATTCGAGCCTATCGATTCGAAAACCTCAAGTCGAAACGATATGACCCGATGCGATGGATGCTCTGGGCTATCCTATTCAGTGCACTCATGTTGATCTGGCGTGCGATCTTCAGGTGCACTGAAGCCGCGACAGGCAAGTCGCCTCTCCCATTCTCCGCTTCCAGTACTGACGTCAAGGTTACTTGAACGGCCCGGCTACAAACGAACCGATGTTTGCTTGTTTCGAGTACCTACCCGTCATCCTCGCTGTTGGTTTATGGTCTATCGTTCCCCCGAGTCGATTCATCGAAGACAAATTACCAGGATCAGAAGCCAGGGCTAGAAGGAATGATGTCGAAAATGAGCCAAAATTAGAGGCTGTCAAGTCAGACGAGATTGAAGTTTCGTCCAGAGTGTGATATGTTTGTGGCGATACTGGTCATCGGCAATGATAATTAGAGCTCCCGCGAGGTAGCCTGTAGAGTAATGTGATGTGACGTATGCAAATGAACAGACTATTGAAATGTACCCTCTTAAAACCCTCCGCCGTGATAACGGACGTCCCGCTCATGATCCTCAAGAACCGCCTGTACGACTCGTGTATTGATCCCTACTGTCTACTGCTTGGCCTGGAACACTTAGCAGGGACAACGGGCTGGAAGAGGGGAACTTACTGTTGGCCGCCTGAAGAGAACTTTGTTTGTCAGCTATTATTCATACTCCTACATTTTCGCCACCTACGAATATGAGGCTCAGGAGCTGTCTCTATCAGCACCAGTCACTTGGATACGAGGTATGTCTTACCGTGGACTTCGAAGTGTTGCCATCCTAGTGATTGCGTGATACCTATTCCTCTCCATTCATTTTCTTCGAGAATACGTAGTAGGCCCGAGTCGTGCTCCGAGAAATATCTGCGCATGGAAATCGATAAGATAGATCAGAGAGGGCAGATCCAGTAGGAATGAAGGGGTATCGGTAAGGCGAAAACAAGATCAGCGTAGCTTGACATCATGGTTGCTGTTGTGCGTACGACTTTGGGATAAGCTTTAGCATTTGCTTGGGCAGTATGACATGTCTGTACTCGTAGTGGTCGTCTGAGTCTATTAAATCAGCTCATCGCCCCCAGATCCTCTGCTCAGGGCGACCTACAGCGATCAGAGTAAATGATCCTGCAGAATCAGCATAGGTCGTGTGCGGTAAACAAGATGACTTGCCTCTCGGATAGTTCTTCTAACGTGTTTCCACCTTTGGGAGCCATTTTTCTCTACTATAAATGTTGCAGCTGTTCTTTACGGTAGCTGCTACTGAGTATGTGATGATGGGTGGCGGTATAGGTGACTGCTGTTGATTATACAGAGTATACAAAGTGGATAGTAAGACACTACTCGCCCGTACGCGTCCATTGACTTTACACTTTTCGGCGCGCGTATCCGTTGTTTACGTAAGTACATGGATTAGAGCGAACCTACATCTCTGTGAATTGAGTGTGCGAGTGAGTGAGTCCAGCTGTACCTATCATACGATATATATGACGGACGACGACATGCTAGGCGAGACCTCCAAAGAGGGGGCTAGGAGGATGAGTCAGCTCAGGCAAGCTAGCTTGAGCTGTGGACCCTCATCGCTCGCTTTCATCGACCCTACAACCGCTTCATTGGCTTATCTCGCTCCGACTTCATCCCAATACCGAGGTCACCTCGTGACGACACTAGCTTCCACTATACCGCCAAGGCGTTTACCTGTTGGGCAACCTGGCTTTATCGGGAAAGAGATAAGTATCTCGCCGGAAGGGACATGGGTTACGGTCTTTCACCCTCATTCTGGGCAGACTGGAGGGGTATTGGCAATGTACGACTCGTCAGTACTGTCGCCTGTATCTATCACCGGGAAAGTTGTACCCATCGCGACCTTCAATCTATCGAGTGCGCCATTGGCGACCATACACAACCACTCGCCACGTATTCATACAGCCCAAGGAAGGGGCCGAGCTATCGGTCCAAGAATTCTGGACGACCACGAGACACATGGACCCTCCATCACAGTAGTCTGCACAGACGGAATTTACCTCTTCCATCCATTTCAGATCATCAGCCCCTCCCTGATCGGTGCTCCGATGGACAGCAGTCAGTCAGCATGGAGGATGCAGATGCTGAAATGCCCTTTCCACTCTCGATTTCGGGCGGTCTTGGGTGGACAATTGGCGGAAGATACGGGATTAAGGGCCAAGAGGGCGTGGATAGGTGCGGTGGGAGCTAGTGAGGCTATATGGGTCGGCATTGAGGTAAAAATGGAAGTTAGGGTTATCAGGGTCGGATATGAGCAGGATGATACCGGGCGTTTCAGTAAGTCACGCCAGAGACAGCGGGCATAGGTGCTGATTGACAGGTATGACCACGGTCCCTCTGCCTACATTGTCTTCTCATACACCAGAGGCACACCAAAATGGGGTCAATCAGGACACCGAACTCCAAGGATTGGTCTTTGTCTCGCTGGTGACCGAAATTCCACTCGAGGTGCAAGAAGGCGAACATCAGGAGACCAAGCCTTACCTATTCTCGGATGAGCGAGTCGGAGCCGTGCAGATCTTCCGTGATACATGTATGTGACTACATCTACCGAGCTCTGTAGCTGACCATATCAGGGAGAAACGGCGACGAGGAGATTTGTCGCACTCGCCTCGAAGCTTGTCGGATCGAGAATCGCGAGTTTGAGCTAGCTGAAGGATTCAAAGATCTCGGTCATGATCATCCAGATAGCACCAAGACCTGGGACTGGGTGTGTTTGCCCCTGTCTTCATGATACAAGCTGATTCCTCAGGTCACTTTGTCCCGCTTACCGGCTGTGTCAACTTCACCTGAGGGTTGGAATATCCTCGCGCTCCAGCCGCTCCCTTCGCTCCGACCGCCTGGTCTCGCACTGGCTCTTTTGAACTCTCCTGGCGGAATTCTCTTATCACACATCGACTTGACGGATAGCCCCGAGTCTACTTCGGAGAAACCGTGGACTGCGTTGCGTGGCTCACAGGTCCGGATCGCAGACGATGTCGGAATGACGAATATCGGCATATGTCTGTCTCAGGGTGTAGCAAGAGGTGAATTGGGATTGGTAGCTATAGTCAGCAAGGAGTATGGCGCGATCTTGACTCTTGGGCCGGAGCTTGGTTGTACGTCCTTTCTCTGCTCAAATCACCAAGCTCACGGAGAAGCGGTCACAGCGGAAACGGGAGGCGATGTGTCACTCCTCGAACGAGCGAAAAATTCAGCCAGGTCTATCGTGCTAGCAATGGAGCAGGGTCAGAACTGGGCGGATGTGGTACGAGCTAGCCTTGCCTCTGAATCTCATAGCGAAAGAACAGGTGGGCTTAGCTCCTCGGTGGTTGTGTGTGCAAAAGGCTGACAAGCAGAACTGGGCGAGGAGATTATACGTCAATCTCACCGACAGCTGCAGAACAACATCAACCTCGATGAGTTGAGTGGATTACTCGAGCTTCAGACGGCAATCTATGGGTAAGTTGAGAGTTGCCAACCAAGCTATATACCTAACGATCAGAATGCTGCACGACCCCCGTCATACTACCGCCTCCGAGCTCGTCCGACTGCTGGAAGCGAGCAATATATTCACTCGGTGCGCTACGAAGGGTCAGGGCAAGACAATAACCTTTGATCTTGGTAAGCTGTTTGTGCTTTGATGCAGTCAGTTGTTGACATGGCAGCGTCCGTGTGGCCTTTGATCGCGGTGGCTGACTGGGTTGGAGGGGTTCTGGCAGAGATGATGCGCTCGGTGATCTCTGCTCGAGGACAGCTTGAATGGACAGATGGAGTGTTATCCACGGATAGTGAGTTGTCAATGCGTCTGGAACACAGATCCTGACGCTTCAGATACCCCAGTCCGCCTACTCTACCTCGCTCACCCTGCATTGCGATCCCTAATGATAAGGCTTCACTCCCAACTCAATGCCTTCACGCACTTTGTACTGTCTATCGACAGACCTATCGCTCATCCGATAGAGAACGGGCTTCAGGGCATGCCGGATCCGAGAGCTACCATTTTAGCCAAGGCTAACGTAGTGGATGTCCTAGGCAGAGAAGGAGTGGATCTGATCCAGTGGGGAAAAGCTATCGAAGGCTTACCACAATGTGAGCAGTTTGTGCGCCAAAATCGCGGAGCTAATCAACAGCCGACTCCTTCGGGACAAACACAACTGAGGCCCTCCTCAGGCTATCCTGCGAGCCTCTTGAGAACAGCACACCCGGCATTTTAACAGCTCTGCCGACCCCGTCAGCTCTACTTCGCTCCAATTCCCGCTTCGTCGAGCACGATTACGATGCAATTACATATGAGCCTCTCGCGCGTGATGCGTCGAGACTGGCGAGATGTGATCGATGTGGATGGAAGACTGTTGCGCTTGGGGATCAGGGATGGTTGGGATTGGGGGCATGGGGTGAATGGCGAAGGGAGCAGGAGACCATCTGTCTATGTGGTGGGACATGGATAAGAGAAGCCAAGAGGGGCACCTAGACGAGACATGGGCTCGCAATATCTGTATACGGTATTATCAGCATGCACATGAAAGGTGGCCGCTGTGACAATATGCACGTGGCAGGCATCGCCACCCGACGTCAGCGATTCCCGAGACGTTACAGATGCTCTATCTACTGCTATTCACCTCACATATACCATTATAATGTCTAGCAAACCTACATACGCAGCCATGGCAGCCAACGATTCATCCACGAAAGGTGGGAAGAACGACGCACCAGCCGAGGCTCCTCCACCATGTATGACTACTTGTAGCGGTAATGAGGGATATAAGCTGACCCGTAGACTCTGGTCCATCAGGATCTCTACCTCCGCCCCCTCCTCAACCTATAGCACTCCCACATCCCGGTCAGCATCATGCTGAAGCTGGACACGGTCAAGTGACGACGGGCTGGTCCGCTCCACCCTCACCACAGGTCGCAAAGGCAAGAGCTATCAGGCGGTTCTGGGTATCATTCATGTGGGCTTGGTTGATATGGATCGCGTTTGGGTATGTCGCCTTATTTCTAATCATGAAATGATCGCTGATGCTCTCAAGGTTCATTGTTGGAGGCGGAGTCACCGATGTTGGGAATGAACCTGTCGGCAGACATGGACACTGGGATAAACACGGAGAGTGGAGAGGGGATGCCGTCGGGTATTCATGGTTTGGATATGGAGGTGGAGAGGCTTCTAGTAGCTAGCTCAGTGACTGGCTGAACGCGACTGTACCAATTCTGAGATCGCTCATTGGGAGCTCTGTATTATATGCCGCAGTGACGCTAGGATACGCCTGTGTTGATATACGAATTACATATGTAAAGCTATGACACGATTAATTGCTTGATTGCATTTACACTACGACCCTGTACGAATCCTGACCACTAGATGAGCTCATCCGGACCATCCAGCATATCTTCGTCAACTCCCAAAGCCCAAGCAGCTTTCCACCTCATGACCCTTTCTTTTAATCCCCTTAACTCTCCTTTTAGCCTCACCCACATCCTGAATTGTACCTCCTGCCATCCTTCCCTATTCATATACCTTTTTTCTCGTATCCACCTCTTGCTCCATGTTTCATTCTTGCGTTTCCTAGCTTCTGCCCTATCTTGTGGATTTACCTCTAGGATTTGCGTTTCTACATATTTGAGTAGTCGCTGAGTGAGCCTCTCAACCGTGTGGTATACCGAGAACAAAGTTTTGATGGATCCAATGATGACAATGAGGATCATCATGTATTGTCCTACACCCGTACCTTCATTCCGTCCACGGCGAGCCCATTTGCCGAATATACCCGTACTTCGTATCCCGTTGGCGATCTGCATGTGACCAAAGAACGGTAATGAGAATATAAGTGTCATGAACGAGAAGGATCCAAGAACCGACATGCCCAAGAGAAATCGAGCTACTAGCCACTGAACAAAGTCGGGCAGACTGGCAAGTACCCCTGTTTTGGAATGCGATAATTTGCCAGCGACGCTGGCGAAAGTCCGTATAGCTCCGGTGAAGATATCCCACATGAGTGATCCCCCTGACGAGACATAGACCATCGTATCTTCAAGTTCATACCATCCATAGTCGTCTCCGAGAAAGATAGTTCTAGTGGAGGCCGGTTCGAGAACGCGATTATGGATTGCCGGGATCGCCAGGAGTAAAGCGAGAATCTGGCCGGCGACGAGTGTCAGAATGGAGAAGAGAACAATGCTCGAGAGTAGAAGGATTGGGCGAGATGTAGCAAGGCCAGATATGAGTGTACGGCGGAAATGGTAGTGGTAGTGACATTGTTGACATTCTGGATGTCAGCTTGTTCGAAACCACAGTCTGGGTAGCTGACCGATGAACGCTTTCTGGGTTTGTCAGCGCTGATACAGGAAGCGACAATGATCTTCTACTTACTCGGTTCGCACCAGATCCTCTCCAGGCATTGATACAGTCCACTTCTGATTAGCGTTATGAACTGGAACTAGCAGGAACTGTGGAAACGCACCGTGAACATACTGCTGAATCAGCCCTATTCCGTATATGAGATCTGCACCTGGTACTCACTCGTACACTCCCAGTACAAAGACACGGGCTTATCAGTCTGCCGAGGGTCTCCTCTTCTTCCCTTCCACTAAAGCATATCCGGCACTGCCTTTCATCCTCGGGCTGATCTTCCGGCTCTGGATCAGATTCCCCAGATTCCCTCAAAGGTGAGGCCTTCCTGTCCTCGACTTCGTCGACTTCCTGTTTGACATCCAGGTCTTCGTCTTCTTCGTCCGGCAGAGCGGGCAAAATCGGCGAGCGAGCTCTCGAAAGCTTGCTTGGACCAGCTTCAAACGGGTTCTGAAAAGTCCTGTCGATAGGTGAAGACGGTAACGATCGATCTACCCAATCTTCATCTTCCTCATCCGCCTCCGGGGCCAGCTGATACCCTGTGCGCCATACTGATCCTTCTGTCCTGAAGAGCGGGCTGCTGCTGCTGCTGCTCATTACTGCGGAATCATGGGGTTATAAAACACAGCAAGTCGTTCCAGCACGACGCCAAGGGATTGACCGTCGGCTACAAACGGGCCGAGCTTAACACCACACCTCGTCATATCACGAGATCCACTCGTTCTAATTCATCATCTAATCATCTAATAATGTCAAGAGCACCATCAAACCCATTCTATGCAGGCGAGCCAGCACCACCATCAGGATCTGCTTCATCGGGTCCTCCACCATATCGAGCTTCAAATAGACCAGTACCCGCAACTCCGGCCGAGCCAGTCTCGTATACCTCTTTGTCCGATTTGACCAAGGGCAAACAACAGAAATCAAGTTCAAACAGCTTCTCGTATCAGCCATCGAGTCAGAGGGCAGGATATAGGGAGGGAGGGCCAGTACAGCCGGAAGCATCAAGTCAGGGAGCCAGAAGACTTCCACCTGATCCACAAGCAAACAGAGATAGAAGTTTGCTACCACCGCAGAGAAACGTCGCAGGTCAGTATACATTCGCTGAGGTGTGACACAGGGCTGACTTCCAGGGACATCAACACCTCCCCAAACAGTCCCTGTAGGGGGAAATCAGAGTTATTGGCAAAAGGCACAAGGTTACGTCCCGAATTCAGTGTCGGCAACAGCCATGAGCGCAGGAGATAGGGTGAAAAGCGGTGCGGACAGTGTGTTCACTCAACAGAACAGGGATGCGGTAAGTGATACTTTGCTCGACAGAAGGGCTTCGAAGCTGATGCTCAAGGCCATGGGCGGACTGGCGAAAGCTGCTGGTGGGGCGGCGAAACTTGCTGCTCAAGGAGCTTGGAAATTGGGAAAATTCGCTAGCTCGGGT
>Ga0265797_10005474_pt1 | contig 18520 bp, 10 predicted proteins | sample P2T30metagenome_FD_192433 | JGI IMG/M metagenome (GOLD analysis project Ga0265797, IMG submission 192433) | Plant litter microbial communities from East Loma Ridge, Irvine, California - P2 T30 | ecosystem: Environmental > Terrestrial > Plant litter > Unclassified | place: USA: California... | reverse complement strand
CGTGCCAGCACGCCGCGCTCGCGGCCGATCGTGCGCGCCAGGCCCGGCTGCCGGGCGTCCAGATAGCCGCACGCTTCGCAATGAAACGTCAACCGGACGATGGCGCTGGTGCCCATCTGCAGCAACGTGCCGGACGCCAGTCCGGCCGTATCGACGTCCAGCAGGATGTTCTCGCGCAGCGTGCCGGGTTGCAGGCCATGACGGCGGTAGGCGGGCGCGCCGGCAAGCAGCAGCTGGCGTGGCGACAGCGTATCGGCATGCATGTCGCCTTCCAGTCCGAGCCCGGCGACGGCGTGCGCGGCGGTCACGGCGTACGGTGCCACCGACCGGTCGCGACGGACCACGAGGCCCTCGATCCGGCCCAGCGCCGCCGGCGCGCCGTGGGCGCTGTCGTGTGGTGCCGGTAGCCGACGTTGCATGGGGCGGTCGCAGTCAGGCAGCGGATACTCTTCAAGCGGTCTCATGGGCTTCCCTGGATAATGCTTCAGTGTAGCAGCGGGTGGGGCTGCGCCGTTGGGCGATGGCGCGTCCCCGGCAGAGGCCCTATTGCGGCCAACAATGCGGCCACAACAGGACAGGATGGCCGCGATTACACGGCCAACGGAGGCGCGACCGCTTCGTCACGCGCAGCGGCGCCCGGTGAAGCACGGGCGAGCGCGGCATTGCGCAACGGCGGGCGGAAAACCGTGTCCTGCGGCGCCCCTGCGACTGGAGAGAGAAGCATCGTCGCAATCGCCGCGGCAACGGAAAAGGAAACAATGGCAAGCAGCGTCGCGAACAGGGCTGCCATGGTCGCGGCCAGCAACGCGGCTGCGCCGGCAAGGCCTGCCGCGGCAAGGCATGGCGCGAGCGCATTTGTCGTCAGCCCAACGGCGATCGCCAGGCAGACGAGCGGCCCAATGGCGGTGGCGTTCCATTTGCCGCCGTCACGTGTGTCACGGTTGCCACGGTTGTCAGGTAATTTGTCAGGTAATGTGTTCTTCACGGCGGCCTCCGATGCTTTACCCTTCGATGCGACAGTGGCATAAAAGTTCCGTTCCGTCGCATCGCTGCCGCGAATGCTGGTGAGGCGGGGTCTTTCGGAGTATCCTGCTGTAGTGCAACAAGTTCTAAAACAGAAGTAATGAGACCTACCGGCGCAATGCAAGCTACTGGCGAACACAGAACAGGATGGACCCCGCCGCGTGTGCTGCAGTGGGGCATCGGCCTGGCGCTGGCGACGGCGGTCGGGTTGTCGTGCTATGCGGGTGCGGACCGCAGTGTCGAGGAAGACGCCCGCCAGCGCTTCGACAGCGCTACCCGCGCCACGCAGTACAGCATCTCGGCCCGCGTCAAGGCTTATTCCGATCTCGTGCGCGGCCTCGTCGCGCTGTTCCAGTCCAGCGACGACCTGACGCGTTTGCAGTTCAACCAGTACGTGGGCAGCCTGGGCCTGGCGCAGCACTTTCCCGCCATCGAAGCGATCACGTACGCGCCGCAGGTGACGGATGCGCAGCGCGATGCGTTCGTGGCCGCGGTGCGTGCCGATACCAGCGTCGATCCGGCCGGCTACCCCGGCTTCGCGATCCGCCCGCTCGGCCGCCGCCCGTTGTACGCACCGCTGACGTGGATGGAGCCGCAAGGCACGTTGCAGGAAAAATTCCTTGGTGTCGACCTGATGGGCACGCCGGCCGTCGAGCGGGCCATGGCGCTGTCGCGCGATACGGGCCAGATCAGCGCCTCCGGCAATCCCATCAGGGTGCAGACGCCCACGCCGCATATCGCGCTGGGCATGCGCCTGCCCGTCTACCGGCGCGGGGCCAGCGTGGTCGACGTGGCCAGCCGCCGCGCCGCGTATCTCGGCTCGGTCGGCATCGGGTTCTCCGTCGCGGCGCTGGTGCAGGGGGCCATCGACGAGATGGCGGACCGCAAGATCCACATGATCCTGTACACCGACGGCAACACACCGCCGGAGCAGCGCCGCCTCGAGATCGAGTCCGACGACCGCCTGCTGTACAACGACAACGGCTCGCTGGAAGCGCCGCCCGCCTTGAAGGGCGACATGGACGACTATTTCGTCACCGTGCTGCCGATCGACTTCAATGGCAGCCTGTGGAAGGCGCAGTTCAACGGGCGCAAGAGCGACATCATCGGCGGCTTCGACCGCGCGCTGCCCGGCGTGGCGCTGGCCACGGGCTTCCTCGGCACGCTGCTGATCTACGGCTACGTGTTCATGCTGACGGCGCAGCGGCGCAAGGCGCAGGCGCAGCGCCGGCTGCTGGACAGCGTGCTCGATAACGTCGATGCGCAGGTCTACATGAAGGATGCCGAGCGGCGCTATGTCTACGTCAACGCGCGCATGGCCGAGGTGATGGGGCGCACGCCCGACGCCATCGTCGGCCGCGTCGACCGCGACCTGGTGCCGGCGGGCGAGGCCGACCTGGCCTGGCAGGAAGACCGGCAGGTTCTGGCGGACGGCATCAAGCGTTCGGGCGAGGGCCGCTACACGGATGCCGACGGTGCCACGCGCCACCTGTGGACCGTCAAGGCGCCGGTGGAACTGGCGACGGGACGGGCCGTCATCGCGCTGTCCACCGACGTCACGCAGCTGCACCGCCTGAAGGAAGAAGCGCAGGCCGCCAGCGAAGCCAAGAGCGCGTTCCTGTCGAACATGAGCCACGAGATCCGCACGCCGATGAACAGCGTGATCGGCATGGCGCACCTGGCGCTGAAATCCGTCACCGATCCGCGCCAGCGCGACTACCTGCAGAAGATCTACCACTCCGGCCAGCATCTGCTGGGGATCATCAACCACATCCTCGACTTCTCCAAGATCGAGGCGGGCCGGCTGGAACTGGAGATGCTCGACTTCCGGCTGGACGCACTGCTGGCCAATGTGGCCAGCCAGCTGGGCGAGAATGCCGCGCGGCGCGGCCTGGAGCTGGTGTTCGAGACGTGGCCCGGCCTGCCGCTGCAGCTGCGCGGCGATCCGCTGCGGCTGGAGCAAGTGCTGCTGAACTTCACCAGCAACGCCATCAAGTTTTCCGAGAACGGCCGCATCTTCATCCGCGCCCGCGCCGAGGAAACGCGCGACGCCTCGATCCTCGTGCGCTTCGAAGTGCAGGACCGCGGCATCGGCATGACGGCCGAACAGGTGGGCAAGCTGTTCCAGTCGTTCCACCAGGCCGACGCGTCCACCACGCGCCGTTATGGCGGCACGGGGCTGGGCCTCGTCATCAGCAAGCAGCTGGCGGAGCTGATGGGCGGCGCTGTCGGCGTCGAAAGCGCGCCGGGTGTCGGCAGCACGTTCTGGTTCACGGCCCGGCTGCAGCAGGGGGTGGAACAGGCGCCGCCGCCCGCGCCCGTGCTGGAGGACGAAACGCTGGCCCCGATCCGCGGCGCCAGCATCCTGCTGGTCGAGGACAACGTCTTCAGCCAGCAGGTGGGCCAGGAGCTGCTGGAGGATGCCGGCGCCACGGTGGTGGTGGCAAACAACGGCAAGGAGGCCATCGACCTGCTGCTGAAAGGGCATTTCGACTGCGTGCTGATGGACGTGCAGATGCCGGTCATGGACGGCTACGAGGCGACGCGGCAGATCCGCGCCCATCCGCGCCTGTCCGGCACGCCGGTCATCGCGATGACGGCCAACGCCGGCCGCGAGGACGAGGCGCGCTGCCTGGCGGCAGGCATGGACGAATTCATCACCAAGCCGATCGCGCCGGCCGTGCTGTTTGCCGTACTGTCGAAGTGGATGAGCCAGCGCGCGGCACACGCCCGCACGCCGCAGGTGCGCAGCACCACGGCGCCGCCGCCCGCGCCCGCGCCCGCGCCCGCGCCCGCGCCGGCTGCGCAGATGCCGGCGGCCGCCGCCGAGGCGGCGCTGTTCGATGTGACGGCGCTGGGGCAGACGTTCGGCAACAAGCCGGAGAAGATGCGCAAGTACGCGCTGATGTTCCTCGACTCGGCGCGCGAAGGGATGGACGAAGTGGACGAGGCGCTGGCGCAAGGCGACCTGGCCAGGCTGGCGGAGCTGGGCCACCGCATCAAGTCGTCGGCGCGCGCGGTCGGCGCCTACAGTTTCGCCGAGTTGTGCCTGGCGCTGGAGCGGCTGCGCAAGGGCGGCCAGATCGACGAGGCGCGGGCCATCGTCGTCCACATGCGCCCGCTGCTGGACCGGCTGGCGGCGCACCTGGGCGCGGAGCTGGAAGCGCACCTGCCCGGCACCGCCCGATAGGGGCGGACGCGCCGGCGCAAGTAGGCGATAATAGCGCCTCATGACGCTGTTATCACCTGAATGACCACTCCCATCGCTCCAGGCTTGTTGATCCTGCACGGCAACCAGCTCGAACAGCTGCGCGCCGCCGTGTTCGGGTGGCTGCGCGGGCATCCGCTCGACCCGCTGGAGACCGACATCCTGCTGGTGCAGTCAAACGGCGTGGCCGAATGGCTGAAGATCGCGCTGGCCGAGGAGATGGGCGTGTGCGCCGCCACCCGCGTGGCGCTGCCGGCACGCTTCCTGTGGCAGGCCTACCGCGCCATGCTGGGGCGCGAGCGCGTGCCGCGCATTTCCGCATTCGACAAGGGCCCGCTGGCGTGGCGGCTGATGCGGCTGCTGCCCGCGCTGCTGGCGGAGGAAACGTTCGCGCCGCTGCGGCATTTCCTGGCCGATGGCGATCCCGACCGGCGGCTGCAGCTGGCCGAGCGGCTGTCCGACCTGTTCGACCAGTACCAGGTGTACCGCGCCGACTGGCTGGCCGACTGGGCGGCCGGGCGCGACATCCTGCGCTGCCCGCGCGGCATCGAGTACCCGCTGCCGGAGGGCCAACGCTGGCAAGCGGCCTTGTGGCGCGCCATCGTCGCCAGCGTGCCGGAAGAGGAGCGGGCGCTGGGCCGCGCCAGCGTGCACACGGAGTTCGTGCGCGCAGTGGAGAGCGGGGCGCAACCGGTCATGACGTTGCCGCGCCGCGTGGTGCTGTTCGGCGTCTCCGCGCTGCCGTACCAGACGTTGCAGGCGCTGGCATCGCTGGCGCGCTTCACGCAGGTGATCGTCGCCGTGCCGAATCCGTGCCGCTATTATTGGGGCGACATCATCGACGGCCGCGACCTGCTGCGCGCCGCGCGCCGCCGCCAGCAGCCGCGCAACGGCATCGACCTGGCTGCCGTGCCGCTGGAGGAACTGCACGCGCACAGCCATCCGCTGCTGGCCAGCTGGGGCAGGCAGGGGCGCGACTACATCCGCATGCTGGACGAATTCGACGAAGCATCGAGTGCCGCGGGCGACGGCGATCATCTGCGCGTGGACCTGTTCAGCGACGATGAAGGCGATACGCTGCTGCGCCAGTTGCAGGGCGCCGTGCGCGACCTGCTGCCGCTGGCGGAACATCACTTCCCGGCACCGGATGCGGCGGACCGTTCCATCGTCTTCCACATCGCCCACAGCGTGCAGCGCGAAGTGGAAGTGCTGCATGACCAGCTGCTGGCGATGCTGGCCGGCGACGGCTCGCTGCGCCCGCGCGACGTCGTCGTCATGGTGCCCGATATCGACGTCTTCACGGCCGCCATCCACGCCGTGTTCGGCCAGTACCGCCGTGGCGACGCGCGCCATATCCCGTTCGAGATCGGCGACGTCAACGACCGCAGCGTCAATCCGCTGCTGGTGGCGCTGGAGTGGCTGCTGCGCCTGCCGCAGCAGCGCTGCCGCCAGAGCGAGGTGCGCGACCTGCTGGACGTGCCGGCCGTGGCGCAGCGCTTCGGCCTGGCAGCGGACGACCTGCCCATCCTGGGCCAGTGGATCGAAGGCTCCGGCGTGCGCTGGGGCCTGGACCGCCGGCACCGCGAAGGTCTCGGCCTGGGCCCGGCGGGAGAGCAGAACGCGTGGATCTTCGGCATTCGCCGCATGCTGCTCGGTTATGCGAGCGGCAGCGGCGACGCGTTCGGCGACATCGAGCCGTATGGCGAAGTGGGCGGGCTGGATGCGGCGCTGGCCGGGTCGCTGGCGCAGCTGGTGGAAACGCTCCTGGCATGGCGCGCCGCGCTGGCGCAGCCGCGCACGCCGGACGAATGGGGCAACCAGGCGCGCGCGCTGCTGGCCGCGTTCTTCGATGCGCGCGAGGAGGCCGACAGGCTCACCCTCAACCAGTTGAACGACACGCTCAATGCGTGGCTGGAGACGTGCGAAGGCGCCGGCTTCGACGAAGAGGTGCCGCTGTCGGTACTGCGCGAAGCGTGGCTGGGGGCCCTGGGCGAGCCGTCGCTGGAGCACCAGTTCGTCTCCGGCGGCGTCACGTTCTGCACGTTGATGCCGATGCGCGCCGTGCCGTTCCGCGTCGTCTGCCTGCTGGGCATGAACGACGGCGACTTCCCGCGCCGCGCCAGCCGGCTCGATTTCGACCTGCTGGCGCTGCCCGGCATGAGCCGTCCCGGCGACCGCTCGCGCCGCGACGACGACCGTTACCTGATGCTGGAGGCGGTACTGGCCGCGCGCGACACGCTGTACGTCAGCTGGTGCGGCCGCAACGTGCGCGACAACAGCGAGCAGCCGCCGTCGGTGCTGGTGGCGCAGCTGATGGACTACCTGCGCGCGGGCTGGCACCTGCCGGACCTGATCGAGCGCACCACCGAGCATGCGCTGCAGCCGTTCTCGCGGCGCTACTTCGAACAGGGCGGGCTGCTGACGTATGCCGGCGAATGGCGCGCGGCGCACGGCGACGCGGCGACGGCGGAGCGGATGGACCTGCCGCCGTTCGAGATCGACGAACGCTTCCGCCTGAAGCTGTCGATGCTGGCAGCCTTCCTGCGCCAGCCGGTGAAATACTTCTTCCGCCAGCGTCTCGGCGTGATCTTCGCGGAATCGGCGCTGGTGGGCGAGGACGAGGAACCGTTTTCGCTCGATGGCCTGGAGCGCTACGGCCTGGAGGACGCGCTGCTGCAGGACGCGGGCGACGACGATGACGACGAAGACAAGGCGCTGGCCAGCCTGACGGTGCGCGCGCAGCGCCTGCAGCGCGAAGGCGTGCTGCCCATCGGCCTGATCGGCGACCGCGTGCGCGACACGCTGGTGGCGGCACTGCTGCCCGTGCGCCAGGCATGGCTGCGCCTGCGCGCGCGCTATCCGCACCCGGCCCATAAGCTGCCGGTGGGACTGACCCTGGAAGGCATCGTGCTGGAGGACTGGATCGACCAGCTGCGCAGCGACGGCAGCGGCACCGTCTGGCTGATGCAGATGTCGTCGAAAGCGCTGGACAAGGCGGGGCAGCCGCGCGGCGACAAACTGATCGGCATGTGGCTGCGCCAGCTGGCCGCCAGTGCGCAAGGCGCCACGTTTACGGGCCTGCTGGTGGCGCGCGACGCCGTCGTGACGATGCCGCCGCTGGCGCAGGCGGATGCGCACGCCGTGCTGGCGGGCCTGGTGGCGCAGTGGCGCGCCAATATGAACGGCCCGTTGCCGACGGCGTGCAAGACGGCGCTGGCACTGGTGACTGGCGGCGATGCACGCAGCACGTACGACGGCGGCTTCGAGGTCAGCGGCGAAGGCACGGACGAAACGCTGGCGCGGCTGTGGCCCGAGTACGCGGCACTGGCGGCCGAACCGGATCATGCGCGCGTGGCGCAGGCGCTGTATGGCCCATTGGCCGACTGGCTGAAAAGCCACGTGTCGGTGCAGCCCATCGAAGGGGAGGGTGCATGAGCGAGCACGCCCACAGCGCGCCCCTGCTGGATCCGCTGACGTTCCCGCTGCACGGCTCGCGGCTGATCGAGGCCAGCGCCGGCACGGGCAAGACGTGGACCATCGCGGCGCTGTACGTGCGCCTGGTGCTGGGACACGGCGGCGCGGACGCTTTCGCCCGCCCGCTGCTGCCGGCCGACATCCTCGTCATGACCTTTACCCGCGCGGCCACGCGCGAACTGGCCAACCGCGTGCGCGAACGGCTGGTGGAGGCGGCGGCGTACTTCCGCGGCCAGTCCGACAGTGAGGACGGCTACCTGGACGCGCTGCTGGAATCGTACCCGGACGACAGCGCGCGCCAGCAGGCCGCGCACCGGCTGATGCTGGCGGCGGAAACGATGGACGAAGCGGCCATCTTCACGATCGACTCGTGGTGCCAGCGCATGCTGCGCGAGCACGCCTTCGACAGCGGCAGCCTGTTCGACGAGGAACTGGTCAGCGACGAAGCGGCGTTGTTCGAGGATGCCGCGCACGACTACTGGCGCCAGCAGGTCTACCCGCTGCGCGATCCGGCGCTGGGCGCGCTGCTGGCGTGCTGGCCGGACGTGGAGCGCCTCAAGCGCAGCCTGCGCGACCTGGTGAAAAAGGCGGATGCCGACTGGCACCGCGACGGCGACGGCCAGGCAATCCCGCTTGGCACGCTGATCGGCGCCGCGCTGCGCGAACAGCACGAGCGCATCACAAGCCTGAAGGCCGGCTGGATCGAGCGCATCGAAGCGATGGAACTGTGGCTGGAGCGGCAGAAGGACGCCGGCCAGCTGGACGGCAAGATGATCCAGATGCGCTGGCTGGCTGGCTGGTTTTCCAGCCTGCGCGTGTGGGTGTCCGACCCCGGGCGGGTCGATCCCGGCATGTCCGACAAGGGCTGGTACCGGCTCTCGCCCGACGGCATCGCCGAGGCCTACAAGGGCACGGAGATTCCCGAGGAGTTCGAGGCGCTGGCGCGGCTGCAGCGGGAGCTGGCGGCGTTCGAGCCGCTGTCCCATAAGCTCTTTCGTCACGCTGCCGCCGTCATCGCGGCGCGCATGGAGGAACTGAAGCGGCGCAACCGCCAGTTCGGCTTTGCCGACATGCTGCTGCGCCTCCAGTACGCGCTGGAAGGGGAGAACGGCGCCGCGCTGCGCGAGCGCATCACGCAGCAGTACCCGGTGGCGCTGGTGGACGAGTTCCAGGACACGGCGCCTGGCCAGTACCGCATCTTCGACCTGCTGTACCGGGTGGCCGACAACGATCCGGCGCTGGGCCTGTTCCTGATCGGCGATCCGAAGCAGTCGATCTACGGCTTCCGCGGCGCGGACATCCACAGCTACCTGGCCGCGCGCCGCGCCACGGCCGGGCGCCACTTCCAGCTGGGGACGAACTACCGCTCGACGCGCGAAGTGGTGGAAGCCGTCAACCGCATCTTCCTGCATGCCGAGCGGCTGGCGGGCGGCACGGGCTTCGACAGCGGCGCGTTCCGCTTCCGTTCCGGCGCCGTCAATCCGCTGCCATTCGATCCCGTCGATGCCAAGGGGCGCAGCGAGCGCCTGGTCGGCGTGGAAGGCCAGCTGCAGGCGCTGACCGTATCGTGCGCCGATGCGGCCGACCTGGGGGCGGACGCCTACCGCGACTTCTTCGCGCATCACTGCGCCGAGCATATCGTCGCGCTGCTGAACCATCCGGGCACGGGCTTTGACGGGCCGGACGGCTTCCGGCGGCTGGAACCGGCCGATATCGCCATCCTCGTGCGCGACAGGAAGGAAGCAAGAGCCATCCGGCTGGCGTTGCAGCGCCGGCGCGTGCCCAGCGTCTACCTGTCCGACAAGGACTCCGTGCTGGACAGCGATGAGGCGCGCGACGTGCTGCGCTGGCTGACGGCGCTGGCCAATCCGCTGGACGGCACGTTGGCGCGGGCCGCCTTTGCCACGCGCACCGCCAACCTGTCGCTGGCCGAACTGGCGCGGCTATCCAGCGACGAACTGGCATGGGAAGCGCGCACGGAGCAGCTCAAGGCGCTGCACACGATCTGGCAGCGCCAGGGCGTGCTGGCGATGCTGCGCCGCTTCATCCACGATCTGGGACTGCCGGCCGCGCTGCTGGCGCAGCCGGGCGGCGAGCGCCGGCTGACCAACCTGCTGCACCTGGCCGAACTGCTGCAGTCGGCCAGCCGCCAGCTCGATGGCGAGCAGGCGCTGATCCGCTGGATGGCCGAACAGGTCGAAGGCGAGGGCGACAACAGCGACGAACAGGTGCTGCGCCTGGAGTCGGATGCGGAGCTGGTCAAAGTCGTCACGGTGCACAAATCGAAGGGGCTGGAATACCCGCTGGTGTACCTGCCGTTTGCCGTCACGGCGCGCAAGGTGGACCGGCGCAACCGCAGCTTCTTCGAATACACGGATGCCGACGGCGTGCGCCGCATCGACATGGCGCTGTCCGACGATGCCCACGCCGCCGTGGAGGCGGCCCGCATCGAAGAGGAACTGCGCCTGCTGTACGTGGCGCTGACGCGGGCGCGCCACTTCCTGTGGCTGGGCGTGGCCGCGCTGCCGGCCAAGGCCAAGGGCGCGAATTTGCTGCATGAATCGGCGCTGGGCTACCTGCTGACGGGCGGCCAGCCGCTGCCGGCCGATGCGCTGCACGAGCGCTGGCACCACCTGCGCGGCGATTGCGACGGCATCGGCATCGCCGCGGCCGGCGCGCCGGAAGGGGTGACACTGCTGGCGCGGGTTGAGCGCAAGGCGCCATTGACGGAAGCGCAGCCGTTCGTGGCACAGTTCGAGCGCGACTGGTCGGTGGGCAGCTTCACGTCGCTGACGCGCGGCGTGCAGGGCTCCGCTGAGTCGTCGCCTGCGCCGCCGGTGCCGCGCGATGCGCTGGAGGCCACGCTGCTGGAAGGCGAAGACGTCGCGGCGCCGGCGACGACGGTGCAGGAAGCCCCATGGCACCGCTTCCCGCGCGGCTCCGTGCCGGGCAACTTCCTGCACGAGCAGCTAGAATGGCTGGCGCAGGAAGGTTTCGATGCCGTCCACGATGCCACGTTCGACGTGCGCATCGGCCGCCGCATCGAGCGCGCCGGCTGGGGCCACCGGCTGGAGGACACGATTGCCTGGCTGCGCGCGCTGGTGACGACACCATTGCCGCCGCTGGGGGCGGCCCTGCAGGACATCGGCGCGCTGCTGCCGGAAATGGAGTTCTGGTTCCCCAGCGAGCACTTGGCGACGGGGGCGCTGGACATGCTGTGCCGCCGCCATCTGCTGGACGGCATTGCCCGGCCGCCGTTGCCGCAGCGCGCGCTGCACGGCATGCTGAAGGGATTCTCCGACCTGGTGTTCGAGCACGAGGGCCGCTACTGGGTGCTGGACTACAAATCGAATGCGCTGGGCGCGGGCGACAGTGCGTATCACTCGAACGCGCTGGCGCACGGCATGGCCGAACACCGCTACGACGTGCAGGGCGCGATCTACCTGCTGGCGCTGCACCGGCTGTTGCAAAGCCGGCTGGGCGACGACTACGATCCGGCGCAAATGCTGGGCGGTGCCGTGTTCCACTTCCTGCGCGGGATCGGCAACGCCGTCACGCGCGGCTGTTACCTGATCGCGCCCGACGCGGCACTGCTGGACGACCTGGACGCGCTGCTGCGCCAGGCGGCGCCGGCCCCACTGGAAGACGACGAATGAAACGCGGCGCCCCCGACCTGGCACTCGATGCCGAGCGCATCGAAGTGACGCTGTCCGTGCTGGACGGCCTGACGCAAAACGGCAAGCTGCGCCGCCTGGCCGGCGCGTTCGCGCGCTTTGTCGGCACGCTGGGCCATGCGCCGGCGCCGCTGCTGGTGGCCAGCGCGCTGCTGTCGGAACTGGAAGGGCGGGGCCACAGCTGCCTGGTGCTGGCCGACCTGGCGCACGACCCGTCGGCGCAACTGGGCTGGCTCGATGGCGAGTGGGCGGCATTGCGCACGGCGGCCGGCCCGCTGCCGAAAAACGCCGCCGGCTGGCGCAACCTGCTGCAGGCCTGCGAGCAGGTCTGGCCCGTGGGCGACCTGGATTTCAACCAGCCGCTGGTGCTCGACGGCGAACGGCTGTACCTGCGTCGCTATTGGCGCGACGAGACGATGGTGGCCGCTTCCGTGCGGCGCCGTGCCGGGGCGGACCGCGCGGTGGATGCCGCGGCCGTGCGGGGCTGGCTGGGCCGGCTGTTCGAACCGCGAACGGAGGGCGGCCCGGACTGGCAGAAGATCGCCTGCGCTGTGGCTTTGCGCAGCGACCTGGCCGTGATCACGGGTGGACCGGGCACGGGCAAGACGTACACGGTGGCGCGCCTGCTGGCACTGCTGTTCGCGATGGCGGGCGACGAGGCGGCCGGCCTGCGCATCGCGCTGGCGGCGCCGACGGGCAAGGCCGCGGCGCGGCTGAAGCAGTCGATCGACACGGCGCTGGACGAGCTGGCGGAAAAGCTGGGCGAGACGCTGCCGCTGCGCGAACTGGCCGCGCGGATGGGTGCCGCGCGCACCCTCCACAGTCTGCTGGGCGCACGGCCCGATACGCGCAGCTTCGCCTATCATGCCGGCAATCCGCTCGATGTCGACGTACTCATTGTCGACGAAGCGTCGATGGTGCACCTGGAGATGATGGCGTCGCTGCTGGCCGCCTTGCCACCGCATGCGCGGCTGATCCTGCTGGGCGACAAGGACCAGCTGGCGTCCGTCGAGGCGGGCGCCGTGCTGGGCGACCTGTGCGCGGAAGCGGAGGAGGGCAACTACGCTGAAGGCACGGTGGACTACGTGCGCGCGGCAACGGGCGAAGAAATCCCCGAGCCTTACCGAACTCGCGACGGTGGCGCGCTGGCGCAAAGCATCGTCATGCTGCGCCAGAGCCGCCGCTTCGGCGGCCCGATCGGCGCGCTGGCGCTGGCCGTCAACCGGGGCGATGCGGACGAAGCCCGCGCCGTGCTGCGCGCCGGCCCGGCCGAACACGGCGACCGCGTGCACTGGATCGAAGGTGCCCGGCCCGCCGACGTGCTGGCGCTGGCCATCGAAGGCCGTCCCGGCGCACCGCAGGGCTATCGCGACTACCTGACGCTGGTGAAGGAAGGGCCCGACGCCTGGGGCGCGGACTACCAGGGCTGGGTGCGCGCCGTGCTGCGCCGCTTCGAGGGCTTCCGGCTGCTGTGCGCCGTACGCGCAGGGGAGTGGGGCGTGGCGGGGCTGAACGAAGCCATCGAGCAGCGCCTGGACAGCGCGCGCCTGATCCGTCGACGTGGCGAGTGGTACGTCGGCCGGCCCGTCATGGTGACGCGGAACGACTACGCCACGGGCGTCTACAACGGCGATATCGGCCTGACCTTGCCGGACCCCGCGCGCCCCGGCTCGTTGCGGGTCTGGTTTGCCGACGGCGATGTCATACGCAGTGTGCTGGCCACGCGCCTGCGCGACGTCGAAACGGCGTTCGCGATGACGGTGCACAAATCGCAGGGTTCGGAGTTCACCCACACGGCAATGGTCCTGCCGCGCGAAATCAACGCCGTACTGGCGCGCGAACTGGTATACACGGGCATCACGCGGGCAAGGGAGTTCTTCACGCTGGTGTCGCCGAATCCCGCCGTGCTGGGGGAGGCGATCGCGGAACGCACGCAGCGGGCCAGCGGCTTGCGCGAGGCGTTATTGCGATAGGCCAGGGGACAGGCACCCATCTGCGGGTCGGAGACCCGCAGATGGGTGCCTGTCCCCGACGTTCGTCATCACGAGCTGTGGAGGCACTACGTCGGGAGCAGGTGCCTGCCCCCTTGGTGGAATCAGTCCGCCGCGCGGCGCCGACGCGGCTTCTTCGTCGGCGCGGCCTTCTTGCGGCCGTTGTTCGACACCTTGTTCGACTTCATGCTGCCGGCCGAAGCCTTGATCAGCGACGATGGCGACGAGCGTGCCAGGCGGGCTACGCGCGGACGGTCTTCGTCGCCCGTGATCAGGCGACGGATGTTGAGCGCGTCCATGATGCGTGCCGAGTTGGCGCCGGCGTTGAGCAGCACCATCGTCGCGTTCTTGCCGGCCGCCTTGATCTTCATGATCAGGCAACGGCCTGCTTCCTGCGTATAGCCCGTCTTCGACAGGCCGATGTCCCAGCCCTTCGCGCCGACGAGACGGTTCGTGTTGTGATACTCGACCGAGCGGCCCTTGATGTTCATGACCTGGCGGGTGTCCGTCGTGATGCGGGTGATGTCCGGGTAGGCCGCGGCGGCCGTGGCCATTTTCACCAGGTCCGTCGCGGTCGACGTGTTGTTCGGCGACAGGCCGGTCGGCTCGTCGATGCGCGTCTGCGTCATGCCCAGCGCGCGGATCTTGCGGTCGACGGCGGCCTTGAACGCGGCCGGACCGCCCGGGAACGTGCGCGCCAGCGACGCCGCGGCACGGTTATCGGACGACATCAGCGCCAGTTGCAGCACTTCGCCGCGCGACAGGGTCGCACCGACGGGCACGCGCGACGTGCTGTGCTTGAGCATGTCGACATCCTGCTGGTCGATCAGGATCTGCTCGTTCATGTCCAGTTTCGAGTCGAGCACGACCATGGCCGTCATCAGCTTCGTCAGCGAAGCGATAGGGACGACGTCGGTGGCGTTTTTTTCCAGCAGCACCTTACCGGTACCGTCTTCGACGACCAGCACGGACTGCGAGCCCAGCGGCACGGCAGCGATGGCGCAGGCCGCGGAGCACGACAACAGCAGGGCGGCGGCAAATTGTTTGATCATTTTGTCTGAATTCGGGAGAGGGCGGACGGCGCGGCACACAGACGGCTTCATGAAAGCGCTCTATCTGTGCGGCAATATTTCACAAGTACAGAAGATAGCATCAATTGCCCAGCCCAGTCCAGACGATGTCAGCCGTGCGCGACTGTCGAGTCGGCAAAACACCAATAAAAAAGAGGCCGCAGCCCCTTTTTAAGCGTCACCTAAGACAAACCGACAGGTCGGGATCTGCAGAATGGGGTCAGGTCCGACATTCTGCAGAATGGGGTCAGGTCCGACATTCGGACAAATGCAGAATGGGGTCAGGTCCGACATTCGGACAAATGCCACTTCAACGGCTGAGCCTGTGTCCGAATGTCGGACCTGACCCCGGGTGTTTATTTGCTGGCGTAGATCTTGTCGAACTCGCCACCATCGTCGAAGTGGCGCTTCTGCGCCGCGCGCCAGCCGCCGAAGACCTCGTCCACGGTGAACAGCTTGATCGGACGGAACGTGGCCTCGTACTTCTTCGCCACCGCCGCCGAACGGGGCCGCAGGAAGTGTTTGGCGATGATTTCTTGGCCCTGCTCGGAGTACAGGAAGTTCAGGTAGGCCGTCGCTTCCTTGCGCACGCCGCGTTTGTCCACGACCTTGTCGACCACGGCAACGGGCGACTCCGCCAGGATCGACTGCGCCGGGTAGACGATATCGAAGTTCTGGCCGAACTCCTGGCGCATCAGCTGCACTTCGCTCTCGAACGTGACCAGCACGTCGCCGATCTGGCGTTGCGTGAACGTGGTCGTCGCGGCGCGGCCGCCCGTGTCCAGGATCGGCACGTTCTTGAAGATCTTCGTGACGAGCTCGCGCGCCTGCGCGTCCGTGCCGCCGTTCTGCAGCACCGAGCCCCATGCGGCCAGGTACGTGTAGCGGCCATTGCCGGCCGTTTTCGGGTTCGGGATGACGACCTTCACGCCCGGCTTGGCCAGGTCGGCCCAGTCCTTGATGCCCTTCGGATTACCCTTGCGCACGAGGTAGATCATTGTCGAGTAGCTGGGCGCCGCGTTGTTCGGGAATTTCTTTGCCCAGTCCTTGGCGACGAGGCCGCGGTCGGCCAGCATGTCGATATCGTTGGCCTGGTTCATCGTCACGACGGACGCTTCCAGCCCGTCCGCCACGGAGCGCGCCTGCTTGGACGAGCCGCCGTGCGACTGCTTGATCTGGATCGTCTTGCCGCTGCTCTTCTGGAACTGCGCCTCGAAGGCGGGGTTGATCTCCTGGTACAGCTCGCGCGCGACGTCGTACGAGACGTTCAGCAGCGTGACGTCGGCAGCCGACGCGACGCCCGGCAGGCCGACGGTGGCGGCAGCCAGGGCCGAGGCCAGCAGCAGGCGGCGACCTGCGCTAAATGCGGTTTTGTTATTTTGCATGGTGTGCTCGTGGTGGAAAACAGATATCAATGGTCCGAAATTCCCGGGGATAAAGATACTAAATTTTCGTAATATGCTTAGACTCCACCTGCCCGGCTGCGTCACGACGGCTTCCGGCCGACTCGTGTATAGTCCCGCTACAGCTATACCGCCTCCGAGATTGTGCCCCATGAGTTTTACTATCCGACCCGCCGTTCCGCAAGATGCCGACGCCGCCTGCGACGTCCTGCGTCGCTCCATCCGCGAATGCTGCGAGCCGGACCACCGGGGCGACTCCGCCGTCCTGGCCGCATGGCTGGGCAACAAGACACCCCAAATGGTGACGTCGTGGTTTGAATCGCCCACCAACGTTTCGCTGGTGGCGGTGCGCGACGGCGCCGTCGTCGGCGTCGCGCTGCTGACAGGCGCAGGCAAGCTGGCCCTGTGCTATCTGCTGCCCGAGGTGCTGCGCCAAGGTGCCGGCAAGGCGCTGCTGGCGGGCATGGAAGAGCGGGCCGCCGCCCTCGGCATGAAGACGATGTTCCTGCACAGCACGTTCACGGCCGAGGGCTTCTTTGCTGCGCGCGGCTACCGGCGCGACGGCAATGTGCGCGCCCCTTATGGCATCGACACCGTGCTGTTCTGGAAGCCGCTGGTGGAGAACGCCGCCGCGCCGGACTCCCAGCGCAAGCGCTTCTGCAACTGCAACTCGGCCTGAACGGCCTCTTCGCACACTCATCCGTGCCGACCGCCACGCTCGATGGCGATGTGTCATAGTGTCATTGTCCGCCCCTGTCGCGGACCATGCTGCCTTCACTCGTTCCACTCAGACATCCTGCGGAGAAACCATGTGTACCGAAGCCCCGTCGCACCGTCATTCCATCTTCTGCATCATGCCGCCGTACCTGCTGGCCGCGATCGCCAAGAACGGCACGCCGGCACAGCGCGCATTCGCCATCGACACGCTGTCCGTCGACCATTCCTTCCGCACGTTCCGCGCCACCAGCGCGCCGGCGCGGTCGCAGCACCGCATCACGCCGATGGCGGGGACCACGCCGGCGTTGAAGCGCACGGTGTTCGACGCGGGCAACAAGCAGGCGCTGCCGGGCAAGGTCGTGCGTACCGAAGGCTCGCAGCCCAGCAATGACCCGGCCGTCGACGAGGCCTACGACGGCCTGGGTGCCACGTACGACATGTTCTTCAAGGAATTCGGCCGTAATTCCATCGACGATGCCGGCCTGCCGCTGAACGCGACGGTCCATTACGACAAGGACTACGACAACGCGTTCTGGAACGGTAGCCAGATGGTGTTCGGCGACGGCGACGGCACGCTGTTCAACCGCTTCACGATCTCGCTCGACGTCATCGGCCACGAGCTGACGCACGGGGTGACGGAAATCGAGGCGGGGCTGGCTTACCAGGGCCAGTCGGGCGCACTGAACGAATCCGTGTCCGATATCTTCGGCTCGCTCGTCAAGCAACACAAGCTGGGCCAGAAAGCGGACGAGGCGGACTGGCTGATCGGCGCCGACCTGTTTGCCGAACCCGGCCCGACGCGGCTGGCGTTGCGTTCGATGAAGGCGCCCGGCACCGCGTACGACGATCCCGTGCTCGGGAAAGATCCGCAACCGGCGCACATGAAGGACTATGTGGACACGGTGCAGGACAACGGCGGCGTCCACATCAATTCCGGCATCCCGAACCGGGCGTTCTACCTGGCGGCCGTGGCCATCGGCGGGCACGCGTGGGAAGGCGCCGGCAAGATATGGTACGACACGCTGCAGGACAACCGCCTGAAGCCGAATGCCAACTTCAAGGCCTTCGCCAAGCTGACGCAGTCCAGCGCGGACAAGCTGTTCGGCGCCGGCAGCTCGGCAGCGAAGGCCGTGACGCAGGCGTGGCAAGACGTCGGCGTGCTGTAGGAGGCAGGCAATGCGCATCGAGGTCGTCACGGAAGGGGGATTCGCCGCGCTGCCCGGCTTGCACAAGCCGCTCGTGCTCGATTGCGCGGGGTTGCCGGTGGACGTGGCGGCGCAGTGCGACGAACTGGTGCGTGAGCTGGCGGGCGCGCCCGCCGTGACCGCCGCGCCCGCGGCGCTGCGCGATGGCCGGCGCTACACGATCAAGGTCGAAACCGGGGGCCGGATGCTGTCGCTGGCCGCCTCGGACACGGCAATGTCGCCCGCGTTCCGTGCGCTGCTGGACCTGGCGCGCGCACACGGCAAGCGCCAGGCCTAGCCCAACCAGCCGCGCGCCAGCGCCCGGCTTTCCCGCTGCACCGACATCAGGATGCCGCAACCGAGCCCCAGGGTCATCAGCGCGGTGCCGCCGTAGCTGATGAACGGCAGCGGCACGCCCACGACGGGAAAGATGCCGCTGACCATGCCGATATTGATGAACGCATACGTGAACAGGATCATCGTGATGGCGCCGGCCAGCAGGCGCGAGAAGGGCGTCGCCGCCCGCGCGGTAATCTGCAGGCCGCGCACGACCAGGGAAAAGTACAACAGCAGCAGAAGGATATTGCCCGCCAGCCCGAACTCCTCGGCATAGACGGAAAAGATGAAGTCGGTCGAGCGTTCCGGCAGGAAGCCCAGGTGGCCCTGCGTGCCTTCCAGCCAGCCGCGCCCGGACACACCGCCGGCGCCGATGGCGATGCCCGCCTGCTTGATCTGGAAGCCCTTGCCGAGTGGATCGGCGTCCGGGTTCAGCAACG
>Ga0265797_10005473_pt1 | contig 18524 bp, 13 predicted proteins | sample P2T30metagenome_FD_192433 | JGI IMG/M metagenome (GOLD analysis project Ga0265797, IMG submission 192433) | Plant litter microbial communities from East Loma Ridge, Irvine, California - P2 T30 | ecosystem: Environmental > Terrestrial > Plant litter > Unclassified | place: USA: California... | reverse complement strand
TCACCGCCGTGCTGCACCAGGGCGCGTGCTCGAACACGATGGAGACCGACGGCCGCTACATGATGAAGAATAACTACGACTACACGGTCGCGTTGTTCGAATTCTGCCAGCGCCAGGACATCCCGTTCATCTACGCCTCGTCGGCCGCCGTGTATGGCGCCGGCACTGTGTTTCGCGAAGAGCGCCCGCTCGAGCGGCCGCTGAACGTCTACGGCTACTCCAAGTTCCTGTTCGACCAGTACCTGCGCCGCTACTGGGCCACCAAGGGCAAGGATGCGGGCAGCCAGGTCGTCGGCCTGCGCTACTTCAATGTCTACGGGCCGCTCGAAGGGCACAAGGGCACGATGGCCTCGGTGCCATTCCACCAGTACCACCAGTTCCAGAAGGACGGCAAGGTGCGGCTGTTCGGCGCCAACGACGGCTACGAGGCCGGCGCGCAGATGCGCGACTTCGTCTATATCGAAGACGTCGTCAAGGTCAACCTGTTCTTCCTGGACCATCCCGAGCAACGCGGCATCTTCAACCTGGGCACCGGCCGCGCGCAGCCCTTTAACGACCTGGCGGTGGCCACGGCCAACGCGTTGGCAAACGAAGGCAAGCCGGCGCTGTCGCTCGAGCAGATCGTCGAGCAGGGCCTGCTTGAATACCTGCCGTTCCCGGACAAATTGAAGGGCAAGTACCAGAGCTTCACGCAGGCCGACATCTCGGCGCTGCGCGCGGCCGGCTACGACGAGCCGTTCACCGACGTGGCCACCGGCGTGGCAAAGTACATGGACTGGCTGCGCGCGCAGCCGGCGCGCTAAGCGCACGTTTACATCGCGTATACACCGGGCCCCGATCTTTATACCCGGTTTTTACGCCTGAATCGCTAACCTGCTCGTGTTCCATGCGGCGCTATCGTGCGCCGCATGGGTTCAATCACAACCACGAGCAGACAACATGAACGCATCGAAAGAAGCGCGCCGCGCCGCCCTGGCGGCAGCCGCCATCCTGGCCATCAGCGGCGCCGCACACGCCCAGAGCACCGACACCGTCGCACGTGCCGAACCTGTGGCCGCAACTGCCGCCGCAACTGCCTCCACACCTGCGTCACCCGTCACCTTCAACGCCGCCCTCACGTCCGATTACCGCTATCGCGGCATCTCGCAAACCCGCCTGCAACCGGCGCTGCAGGGTGGCATCGACTACGTCCACGCCGCCGGCTGGTACGTCGGCGCCTGGGCCTCGACCATCAAGTTCGCCAAGGACGCCGGTGGCGATGGCGATGTGGAGATCGACCTGTACGCCGGCAAGCGCGGCGAAATCGCGGTCGGCCTGGCCTCAGGCCTGACGTACGATATCGGCGCACTGCGCTACCTGTATCCGGACAATGGCCTGGGCCAGGTCGCCGGCTTCGCCAATGCCCACACCACCGAGGTGTATGCGCAACTGGGCTATGGCCCAGCCTACGTCAAATATTCGCATTCGACGACGAACCTGTTCGGCTTCGTCGATAGCGAAGGCAGCGGCTACCTCGACATCGGCGGCAACCTCGACGCCGGCAATGGCTTCACCGTGCAGCTGCATGCCGGCCACCAGCGCGTCGAACACAATGCGGCCGCCGACTACACCGACTGGAAGATCGGCGTCTCGCGCAGCTTTGCGCTGGCCACCGTCGCCGTTGCCTACGTCGGCACCAACGCCAGCAAGAGCGCCTACGCTTCGCCGAAGAACGGCAAGTTCACCGGGCGCGACGCGCTGCAGCTGACGCTCAGCCGCACGTTCTAGACCGAACCCATCACCATCACGCTGAAAGCGAACGTCCATGGATCTCATCTATATCGGCACGCTCCTGATCTTCGTCCGCCTCACTTGCCTTTTGGTGAGTGGCTGCGGACTCCTCGGAGGCAAGCAATGAACCTCTCCTACGCGATCGGCGGCCTGGCCGCCTGCGCGCTCCTGGTCTACCTTTTGATCGCCCTGTTCAAACCGGAGGACATGTGATGGCCACGCATGAACTCATGACGCAGTTTCTGCCGCTGCTCGCGGCCTTTCTCGTGGTGCTGCTGGCATTGGCCTGGCCACTGGGCAAACTGCTGGCGCGTATCGGCGCCGGCGACCGTCAACCCGGTGCTATCGAGCGCGCCATCTACCGCGCCGCAGGGCCCGCAGCCACCGCCGCGCAAGGCTGGAAAGCCTACGCGCTGGCGCTCATCGCCTTCAATGCGGTCGGCGTATTGTTCGTCTATGGCCTGCAGCGCCTGCAGGGCTGGCTCCCGCTCAATCCCGAGGGCATGGCGAACGTCAGCCCCGATTCGAGCTTCAACACCGCCGTCAGCTTTGTCGCCAACACCAACTGGCAAGGCTATAGCGGCGAGCAGACCATGAGCATCCTGACCCAGATGGTGGGCCTGGCCGGCCAGAATTTCTTCTCGGCCGCCACCGGCATCGCCGTTGTGTTCGCGCTGATCCGCGGCTTCGCGGCCCGTTCGGCAAGTTCGATCGGTAACTTCTGGATCGACATCAGCCGTGTCACCCTGTACGTGCTGCTGCCGTTGTCGGTCGTCCTGGCCATGTTTCTGGTGGGGCAGGGCGTGGTGCAGAGCCTTTCGCCGCACGCCGAAGCGCACCTGATCGAGCCGATCACGTACACGCAGCCCGCCAGCGAAGGCCAGCCACCAGTCGAAGCACGTGCAGACATGCAGGTCATTCCGATGGGGCCCGTCGCCTCGCAGGAAGCCATCAAGATGCTGGGCACGAATGGTGGCGGCTACTTCAACGCCAACTCGGCACACCCGTTCGAGAATCCGACCGCACTGTCGAACTTCGTGCAGATGGTCGCGATCTTCCTGATCCCTGCAGCGCTGTGCTTCGCGTTCGGCCGCATGGTGGGCGACAACCGCCAGGGCTGGGCCGTACTGGGCACGATGACGCTGCTGTTCGTGATTGCGGCGGTCGCCGCATTCGCGGCCGAGCAGCAAGCCAATCCGCTGCTCACGCCCCTGGGCATCGACCAGGCGGCAAGCGCCCTGCAGTCGGGCGGCAATATGGAAGGCAAGGAGACCCGCTTCGGTATTTCGGCCTCTGCACTGTTTGCGGTGGTGACCACGGCCGCATCGTGCGGCGCGGTCAACGCCATGCACGATTCGTTCATGCCGCTGGGAGGCCTGGTGCCGATGGTGATGATGCAGTTCGGTGAAGTGGTCTATGGCGGCGTGGGCTCGGGCCTGTACGGCATGCTGGTGTTCGCGATCCTGACGGTGTTCATCGCCGGCCTGATGATCGGCCGCACGCCGGAATACCTGGGCAAGAAGATCGGCGCCTTCGAGATGAAGATGGTTGCCGTCGTCATCCTGGTCACGCCATGCCTGGTCTTGCTGGGCACCGCGCTGGCCGTCACCACGGGACTTGGCACCGGCGGCGTGGCCAATCCGGGTGCGCACGGCTTCTCCGAGATCCTGTATGCGCTGACGTCCGCCGCCAACAACAATGGCAGCGCGTTCGCGGGCCTCTCGGCCAACACCCCGTTCTATAACACCCTGCTGGCAGTGGCGATGTGGTTCGGCCGCTTCGCCGTGATCGTGCCGGTGCTGGCGATCGCCGGCTCGCTGGCCAGCCGCCAGCGCCTGCCTGCCACGCCCGGCACCTTGCCCACGCATGGCCCGATGTTCGTCGCCATGCTGGCCGCCATCGTCGTGCTGGTCGGTGTGCTCAACTACGTCCCGGCGCTGGCGCTCGGTCCCGTGGTCGAACACCTTCAGTTGTTCGGAGAATGAAAATGGATCAATCGATTACCAACGCAACCCCAGTACCGGCGCCGCGCAAGTCCCTGAACCTGTTCGACGGGGCGCTGGTCTGGCCGGCGATGCTGGACGCGTTCAAGAAGCTCCATCCGCGCACGCAGTTGCGCAGCCCCGTGATGTTCGTCGTCTATATCGGCAGCATCATCACCACGCTGCTGTGGTTCCAGGCGCTGGCAGGGCATGGCGAAACGAGCGCGGGCTTCATCCTGGCCACCGCCGTCTGGCTGTGGTTCACGGTGCTGTTCGCGAACTTCGCCGAAGCATTGGCCGAAGGCCGCAGCAAGGCGCAGGCGGCATCGCTGCGCAACCTGCGCCAGACCGTCACGGCGAAAAAGCTCGACGCGCCAAAGCACGGCGAGGCGTGGCAAGCCTGCCCGTCGGGCGAGCTACGCAAGGGCATGTTCTTCCTGGTCGAAGCGGGCGACGTGATTCCCGTCGATGGTGAAGTGGTCGATGGCGTGGCCTCGGTCGACGAAAGCGCCATCACCGGCGAATCGGCGCCCGTGATCCGCGAATCGGGCGGCGATTTCGGCTCGGTCACCGGCGGCACCCGCGTGCTGTCGGACTGGCTGGTAGTGCGCGTGAGCGCCAATCCCGGCGAGACGTTCCTGGATCGCATGATCGGCATGGTCGAAGGCGCCTCGCGCAAGAAGACCCCGAACGAGATCGCGCTGACCATCCTGCTCGTCGCGCTGACGATCGTGTTCCTGGTCGTGACGGTGACGCTGCTGCCGTTCTCGCTGTTTGCCGTGCAGGCGTCGGGCAGCGGCTTGCCGGTGACGATCACCGCGCTGGTGGCACTGCTGGTGTGCCTGATTCCGACCACGATCGGCGGTCTGCTGTCGGCTATCGGCGTGGCCGGCATGAGCCGCATGTTGCAGGCGAATGTGATCGCCACGTCGGGCCGCGCGGTGGAAGCGGCCGGCGACGTCGACGTGCTCCTGCTCGACAAGACCGGCACCATCACCTTCGGTAACCGCCAGGCCGCCGCCTTCCTGCCGGCGCCCGGCGTGACCGAAGAAGAGCTGGCCGACGTGGCGCAACTGGCGTCGCTGGCCGATGAAACCCCGGAAGGGCGCAGCATCGTGGTGCTGGCCAAGAACCGCTTCAATATCCGCGAGCGGGCGATGGAGTCGCTTGGCGCCGTGTTCGTGCCGTTCACGGCCCAGACCCGCATGAGCGGCGTTGATTTGGGTGAGAGGCAACTGCGCAAGGGCGCCGCCTCGGCGCTGCGCCGTCATATGGAGTCGCTCGGCGCGGTCTGGCCCGGCGACGTGGAACGCAGTGTCGACGAGGCCTCGCGCCGTGGCAGCACGCCGCTGGTGGTGGCCGATGGTAGTCGCGTGATGGGCGTGGTCGAACTCAAGGACGTCGTCAAGGGCGGTATCCGCGAGCGCTTCGCCGAACTGCGCCGCATGGGCGTCAAGACCGTGATGGTCACGGGCGACAACAAGCTCACGGCGGCGGCGATTGCGGCCGAAGCGGGCGTCGATGATTTCGTCGCAGAGGCCACGCCGGAAGAAAAGCTGGCGCTGATCCGCACCTACCAGAGCGAAGGCAAGCTGGTGGCGATGACGGGCGACGGCACCAATGATGCGCCGGCGCTGGCCCAGGCCGACGTCGCGGTGGCGATGAACTCGGGGACGCAGGCGGCGAAGGAGGCCGGCAATATGGTCGACCTGGATTCGAACCCGACCAAGCTGCTCGAGATCGTCGAAATCGGCAAGCAGATGCTCATGACACGCGGCGCGCTGACGACGTTCTCGATCTCGAATGACATCGCCAAATACTTCGCGATCGTGCCGGCCATGTTCGTTGCCACCTATCCCGACTTGAAGGCGCTGGACATCATGGGGTTGACCAGTCCTGCGTCGGCCATCATGTCGGCCGTGATCTTCAACGCCCTGATCATCGTGGTTCTGATTCCGCTGGCGCTGCGCGGCGTGCGCTATCGCGCTATCGGCGCGGCGGCCCTGCTGCGCCGGAACATGCTGATCTACGGCCTTGGCGGCCTGCTGCTGCCGTTCGCCGGGATCAAGCTGATCGACATGGCGCTCACCGCGCTCAACCTGACCTAGGAATTATCATGCAATCGATTCTTCGCCCCGCACTCGTGCTGTTCGCGGTGCTCACCTTGATCTGCGGCGTGCTGTATCCGCTGGCCGTGACCGGCATCGCCCAGGCGGCGTTTCCGGCGCAGGCCAACGGCAGCCTGATCGAACAAGACGGCAAGACCGTCGGCTCGGCGCTGATCGGCCAGTCGTTCACCACGCCGGGCTACTTCTGGGGCCGTCCATCGGCCACCGGTCCGATGGCCAACAACGGCGGTGGCTCGGGCGGCTCGAACCAGGCGCCGCTCAATCCGGCCCTGCAAGAAGCCGTCAAAGGCCGCGTTGCTGCACTGCGCGCGCTGGATCCGGCCAACACGGCGCCGGTGCCGGTCGACCTGGTGACGACATCGGCCAGCGGTCTCGATCCCGAGATCAGCCTGGCGGCTGCGCAATACCAGGCAGCGCGCGTGGCGCGTGCACGCGGCATCCCGGTCGAACGGGTCGGCGCGCTGATCGAACGGCACACCGAGCTGCGCGTACTGGGCCTGTTCGGCGAGCCGCGCGTGAACGTGCTGGCGCTGAACCTGGGTCTCGACGTGGTCACGGGCCCCGAAAGCGGGCATAATCGCTAGGGCCATGCCGCACGATCACCAGCGACCCGACCCCGACGCACTGCTTGCGCAACTGCGCGAGCAAGACCGGCGCGCCGCGCGCGGCCGGCTGCGCATCTATTTCGGCGCCTCGGCCGGCGTGGGCAAGACCTACGCCATGCTGCAAGAGGCGCGCAAGCTGCAGCTTGACGGCGCCGCGCCGCTGGTGGGCGTCATCGAAACGCACGGGCGGGCCGAGACGGCGCGCCTGCTCGATGGCCTGGCGCTGCTGCCTCGGCGGCGCATCGATTATCGCGGCAAGATGCTCGACGAATTCGACCTCGATGCCGCGCTGGCGCGTGCGCCGGCCGTCATCCTGGTTGATGAACTGGCGCACTCGAACGCCCCCGGTTCGCGCCATCCCAAGCGCTGGCAAGACGTCGAAGAACTTCTGGCGGCCGGCATCGACGTGCTCACCACCGTCAACGTGCAGCACCTGGAAAGCCTGAACGACGTGGTCGGCGGCATCGCCGGTATCCGCGTGGCCGAAACAGTGCCCGACCGCGTATTCGACAGTGCCGACGAAATCGTGATGGTCGACCTGACGGCCGATGCGCTGCTGGCGCGCCTGAAAGAAGGCAAGGTGTATCAGCCGCAGCAGGCCGAGCGCGCTGCCGGTAACTTCTTCAAGAAGGGCAACCTGATCGCGCTGCGCGAACTGGCGCTGCGCCGCACGGCCGACCGCGTCGAAGGCGACGTGCGCGCCTGGCGCGAAGAGCAATCCATCGACGCGATCTGGAAGACCGGCGCGGGCCTTCTGGTGTGCATCGGGCCAGGGACCCACGCCGAACACGTCGTGCGCAGCAGTGCGCGCATGGCGTCGCAACTGGGTACCGGCTGGCATGCGGTGTATGTCGAGACGGCGCGCCTGGGCAAGCTGCCCGAGGCCGCACGTGCGCGCACGATGGCCACGCTCAAGCTTGCGCACAGCCTGGGCGCGACCACCGCCGTGCTGTCGGGCGAGGATGTCGCGGCCAGCACGCTCGATTACGCGCGCGACCATAATCTGTCGCGCATCGCGCTGGGCCGCGACGGCTCGCGCTGGCCGTGGCGCCGGCGCATGGCGCGGCGACTGGCGCGCGCGGCGCCGGGCGTCGATCTGATCGAGATCGGGCAGCCGGCCGTGCCGCCCGCTGCGACGAGCAGCATCGTACTGGCTGTCGCAGCGCAGCCGAGTCAATCGCTGCTGCCGCACGCGTGGGCCGCTGGCGCGAGCCTGCTCACGGCGCTGGTGGCCACGCCGCTGCGGCCATGGCTCGATCCGGTCAATATTGTCATGCTGTTTCTGCTGGTGGTGCTGCTCGTGGCGATGCGCTTCGGCCGCGCGCCCTCGGTCACCGCCACCTGCGTCGGCGTAGCCAGTTTCGACTTCTTTTTCGTGCCGCCGCGCTTCAATTTCGCGGTGAGCGACGTGCAGTACCTGGTCACGTTCGGCGTGATGCTGGCCGTTGGCCTGATCACCGGGCACCTGACGGCCGGCCTGCGCTTCCAGGCGCGCGTGGCGGCGCAGCGCGAGCGGCGCGTGCGCGCGCTGTACGAATTCGCGCGCGAGCTGTCCGGCGCGCTGGCGGCGTCGCAGGTGTTCGAATCGAGCCGCGCCGTGATCCAGAATGCGTTCGGCGCGCGCGCGACGCTCCTGGTGCCCGATGCCGGTGAGCGGCTCGGCATGCCGCCGGCGGACGATGGCGGGGCGGCCGACGCGGCGCCCGCCAACGTCGACCTGGGCATCGCCCAATGGGCCTACGACCATGCGCAACCGGCGGGCCTGGGCACCGACACGCTCCCGGCGTGCCCGTTGTTCTACCTGCCGCTGGTAGCCCCGATGCGCACGCGCGGCGTGCTGGCGATCGAGCCGGAAGGCGGGCGCTGGGTCCTGATCCCCGAGCAGCGGCGCCAGCTCGACGCGCTGGCGGCGCTGGCGGCGATCGCGCTCGAACGCGTGCACTACGTCGAGGTGGCGCAAGCGGCGCTGGTGAACATGGAATCGGAGCGCCTGCGTAATTCGCTGCTGGCGGCGCTCTCGCATGATCTGCGCACGCCGCTCACCGCGCTGGTGGGCCTGTCCGAATCGCTGCTGCGCGGCGAGGCGCTGCCCGATACATCGGTGGCGCTGGCGCAAGCGCTGCATGACGAGGCAGTGCGCATGGGGACCCTGGTCGCGAACCTGCTCGACATGGCGCGCATCGAAAGCGGCGAGGTGCGCTTCAACCTGGAATGGCAGGCGCTCGAAGAAGTTATCGGCAGCGCACTGCGCGCCTGCGGGACGGCGCTGCGCCAGCACACGGTCACGGTGCGCCTGCCACCCGGCATGCCGCTGGTGCGCTTCGATGCGGTGCTGATCGAGCGCGTGCTGTGCAACCTGGTCGAGAATGCCGCAAAATACACGCCGGCCGGCTCGCACATCGAGATCGCAGCAACGGCGCGTGGCGCCTGGATCGACGTCACCGTGAGCGATAATGGCCAAGGCCTGCGCGCCGGCAGCGAAGAAGCGATCTTCGAGAAATTCACGCGCGGCGAGCGCGAATCGGCATTGCCCGGCGTGGGCCTGGGCCTGGCGATCTGCCGCGCGATCGTGGGCGCGCATGGCGGCACGATCCGCGCTTGTGCATCAACGCTGGGGGGCGCGGCGTTCGTGTTCTCGCTACCGGCAGGTACGCCTCCCGAACTGGACTTGCTGTCGATGGAAACGAACGATGACTGATGCCCCTTGCGCGTTGCTGGTCGAAGACGAGCCGCAGATCCGCCGCTTCGTGCGCGCCGCCCTCGAACAGGAAGGCTGGCAAGTGCACGAATCGGTGAGCATGGGCCGTGGCCTGATCGACGCTGGCACGCGCCGTCCCGACCTGATCGTGCTCGACCTCGGCCTGCCGGATGGCGACGGCATCGACTTCATCCACGATGTGCGCAAATGGTCGGCGGTGCCGATCATCGTGCTGTCGGCGCGCGTGGCCGAAGGCGAAAAAATCCGCGCCCTCGACGCCGGCGCCGACGACTACCTGACCAAACCGTTCGGCACGGGCGAACTGCTCGCCCGCGTGCGCGCCACGCTGCGCCGCCAGCGCCAACCGACGGCCGGCGGGGACAACAAGATCCACTTCAGCGACGTCTCGGTGGACCTGCAAGACCGTTCCGTGACCAGGAACGGCGAGCACGTCCACCTGACGCCCACCGAATACCGCCTGCTGGCGGTGTTGGTCAGCAACGCCGGCCGCGTCATGACGACCCCGCAACTGCTGCGCGCCGTGTGGGGCCCAGGCCACGCCGAAAGCGGCCACTACCTGCGCATCTACATGGGCCACCTGCGCCACAAACTCGAACCCGACCCCACTCAACCGCGCCACCTATTAACCGAAACCGGCGTCGGCTACCGCCTGTGGCTCGGCTAACATAACCCGAATCAATGTTAAATAAATTAGGGTCAGAGTAGATTTAATTAGCAATTATTGCATTTGCCATTTAAATCGACTCCGACCCCAATTAATTTGCAAGACTTTCCTAAAATATAAATTAGGGTCAGAGTCGAATTGTTTGACAACATTCCGAAATTGCCCAATAAATCGACTCCGACCCCAATTGAAATTGCCACTTTCTGCCCAGATTTCGTATTCCGACGAAATTAATTCCTAGGCAGAAAATTCCTGAAGCAACAAACAGACATCCCGGCGGATTTAAATGAAATCAGGAATCAGACGATCAAAAATACGCGAGAAATTGCTCAATAATTCGACTCTGACCCTAATTGATTTGCAAGAGTTTCTATAAATATAAATTAGGGTCGGAGTCGATTTGTTTGACAACTTTGGGTAATTGCCCAATAAATCTACTCTGACCCTAATTGTTGGGCTATTGGGTGGTGGGAAGGCCTTGGCCGCCGACGGGTTCGGTTTCGAAGCGTTCGCCGAAGCCGGCGATTAGCGGGCGGCCTTGTTTGATGGCGGCTTGGACTGCGGGGAGGGTCAGCGATGCTTTGTGGCTTTCTTGCGTGGTCCACGTTTCGGTAATCCAGATCGCGTCGGCATCTTGTGCGTCTTTTGCGATGATGTAGCTGAGGCAACCGGGCATGGCCGCCGTGCCTTCCAGCAGGATGGCGATGAGGGCGTCGCGTTGGCCCGGGGTGGCGCGCATTTTTCCGATCAGACCGTACATGCTGGGTGTCTCTTTCTTGGTGGTGGGTGTGGGGGCGGCGTGGGATTGGCTCAGCGGCAGGGCCGCCAGCGTTGCCAGCAGGGTGCGTCGGGATACCGTCATGCCTGTTCCTCGCGTGGAATTGTTCTTAGAGAAGTATAGGGGCAGCCCCATGCGCCACCAAGCACCATCGGCATCTTGACGCATTCAATGCTGGTCGGGTTAAGATGACTTTTTCATCACCCTGTCACGAAAGCCTCGATGCGACTTCATCCTCTTGCCCTGGCCGCCAGCGCCTGCATTTTCTCCTTCTCCCAAGCCGCGCATGCCCAGCAACCGGCCGCCGTGTCCGAGACCGCGCTGCGCGCCCACCTGTCGTTTCTCGCCGATGACCTGCTCGAAGGCCGCGGCACCGGCCAGCGCGGCGGCGACCTCACGGTGCGCTATCTGGAAACCCAGGCGGCCCTGATCGGCCTGAAGCCGATTCCTGGCGGCGGCTATCGCCAGAAGGTCGAGATCGAAGGCAGCAAGCTCATCAGCGGCAGTGCTACCTTCACCGCCGGCGGCAAGACCTTCAAGCCGGAACTGGGCAAGGGCATCGTGATGGGCACCAGGAGCGGCAACGAAAACCTGTCGTTCGACGCGCCCCTCGTCTTCGTCGGCTACGGCGCGGCGGCCCCGGAAGAAAACTGGGACGACTACAAGGGCCTCGACGCCAAGGGCAAGATCCTGGTCATGATGGTCGACGATCCCCAGCCGACCGCCGACGAGCCAAACCGCTTCGCCGGCAAGGCCTACACCTGGTATGGCCGCTGGGTCTACAAATTCGAGGAGGCCGCGCGTCGCGGCGCCGCCGGCGTGCTGTTGATCCACACGACGCCTTCGAGCTCGTATCCGTGGAGCGTGCCGGCCAATGGCTTCGGCAACGAGCGCTTCGGCCTCAAAGGCCCCGGCAATCCGATGGAAGGCTGGCTGCACGAAGATACGGCGCGCGAGCTGTTCGCGGCCGGCGGCCATGATCTCGACAAGCTGCGCGCGCAGGCCGAGCGCCGCGACTTCCGCCCGGTCGACCTTAAGGTAGCGGGCCACGTCGAGTTGCGCTCGGCGATCCGGCCGGTCGAGCAGTTCAACGTGATCGGCATCGTGCCTGGCATTGACCCCAAGCTCAAGGAGCAGGCCGTCGTATATTCGTCGCACTGGGATCACATGGGCATGGCCGAACTGAAGGCCGGCGCCGATCCGAAGGCCGACCGCATCTACAACGGTGCGATCGACAACGCGTCGGGCACCGCCGCGCTGCTGGCGATGGCGGCCGAAGCGGTCAAGAAGCCGGCCAAGCGGACCCAGATATTCCTGTGGCCGGCCGCCGAAGAGCAGGGCCTGCTGGGCGCGGCCGCGTATGTGGCCAAGCCGATCGTGCCGCTGGCGCAGACCGCCGCCGACCTCAATCTCGACAGCCTCAATTTCGTCGGCCGCACGCGCGATATTGGCGTGGCCGGCGCGGAGCGCAGCAGCCTGTATGAGACATCGAGCCAGGTGGCCAAGTCGATGGGCCTGAAGATCGCGCCAGGCACGCCGGACATGTCGGGCGCTTACTTCCGCGCCGACCACTTCGCGTTCGCCAAGGCTGGCGTGCCGGCGTTTAACGTCGGCTCGGCCGTGTTCTCGGGCGATGGCCACTTCGAGTTCGAGCATCACCAGCACGAATCGAGCACCAACATCAAGGGCTTCAAGGACCACTACCACCAGGTCAGCGATGCCTATCAGCCGTCATGGGATTTGTCGGGCATGGTGCAGCAAGCACAATTCACGCTCAACCTGGGCTATGCAGTGGCGAACGCCCCGAGCATGCCGACCTGGAAAAAGGGCGAAGCCTTCGGCAGCGTCAAGCGCAAGTAAGCACGCCGCAAAGGCGCAGGAAACACGCCGCCGGTGCTCACACGGCGGCGGAAGCGGCAGCGCCATTGGCCGCCGCGGTCAGGATGCGATCCAGGTCGGCCATGTCGACCGGTTTGACCAGATGATGGTTGAACCCGGCCTGGCTGCTGGCGTCGCGGTCCTGGGCCTGGCCGTAGCCGGTAACGGCCACCAGCAAGGCCTGCGCCGTCTCCGGCGCGGCGCGCAGGCGGCGCGCCAGTTCGTGGCCATCCATGCCGGGCAGGCCGATGTCGAGCAGGCAGACCTCGGGCGCGAACTGCGCGGCGCGCGTCAACGCATCGAACGGGTCGTGTTCGACCGCCACCTGATGCCCCGCCGCGCCGACGTACATCGCCAGCACCTGCGCCGCGTCGACGTTGTCGTCCACCACCAGCACCTTGAGCTGCTGCGCCGCACTGGCATTTGCCTTGCCGGCGCTGCTGCTGTCGGCAGCGCGTTCGGCGCTACGCGGCAGCATCACCGTGAAGGTGCTGCCCAGGCCCTGGCCGGGACTGTCCACGCGCACGCTGCCGCCGTGCAGCTGCACCAGGCTGCGCACCAGCGCCAGCCCGATACCCAGGCCGCCCTGGGTGCGGTCCGGCGTGCGCTCGCCCTGCACGAACATCTCGAATGCACGGTCGAGTTCTTCCGGCAGCATGCCGATGCCGTTGTCCGCCACAATAATACGCACCCGCGATGCGTCCAGTTCGAGCGCAACCCGCAGCTTGCCGCCGGCGGGCGTGAACTTGACGGCATTGTGCAGCAGGTTGCCAACCACCTGCACCAGGCGCTTGCGGTCGCCCATCACCCAGGCCGGCGCGGGCAGGAGCGATGACTCGAGGGTGTGGCCCTTCTGGCGGAGCGGCTCCTGGACTTGTTCCAGCGCTTCGGCCAGCACCTCGTTGATGTCGATGCGCGCTTTCGACAGCGCTACCAGGCCGCGCGTGACGCGCGAGACGTCCAGCAGATCGTCCACCAGGCCGGCCATGTGGCGCGCCTGGCGCGCGATGATGGCGCTGATCTGGCGTGTGCGCGCGCCGTCCAGATTGTCGTGCCCCAGTAGCTGCGCGCCGGACGCGATCGGCGCCAGCGGATTGCGCAGTTCGTGCGCGAGCATCGCCAAAAATTCGTTCTTGCGCTGGTCGGCCTGGCGCAGCGCTTCTTCGGCGTTCACGCGGTCGGTCACGTCCTGGATGGTGCCGCGCAGCGCCGTCACCTTGCCATCGGCGTCCTGCACCGCCTCGCAATGCAGGTCGATCCAGATGCGGTGGCCGTCGGCGTGCAGCACCTGCAGTTGCAGCCTGCCGCTGCCGCCGGTGCGCTGCAGTTCGCGCAGCAGGGCGCTGGCGCGCTGCCACGATTCCTCGGGCAGCAGCGTGCCGCGCTGCTGGTCGAACGGCGGCAGCGCGCGTCCGTAGATGTGCGGCACCGATTCGGACGTAACCAGCACGCCGCCCGGCAGTTGCATGTGCCAGGTGCCGAAGCGCGCCATGCGATGCGCGTCGCGCAGCTCGGCCTCTTTGAACGCCAGCGCCTGCGCGCGTTCGCCGAGCAGGTTCGATGCGGCGCCGATGGCCTCGGCCACTTCGGCCGCTTCCTTGACGTGCACTTGCGTGAAGCGTGGCGGCGTCTCGCCGCGGCCCAGCGCCACCGCCGGCGCGGTCAGGGCCTGGACCGAGCGCGCAAGGCGCCCGCCGATCTGCCAGGCCAGCCACAGGCCGATCGCAAACAGCAGCAGCACGCCGGTCAGGAGCGCGGCCAGTGGCTCGAACAGCGCCTGGTTCAGGTTCGCGCGCGGCATGCCGATCGCCACGTGCCAGCCCGTGGTTTCGGAGCGCGAGTAAAAGGTGAGCAGGTCGGTGCCTTCCTGCGACACCGACGGCACGATGCCTTCGCGCTGGCGCGCGATGGCGTGGTACAGGGGATCGGTGACGCGGTTACCGACGAAGCGTTCGGGGCTCAGGTTGCGCGCGAAGATGGTGCCGCCGGCGTCGACGACCGACGCACGCGCGCCGTCGGACACCGATTTGGGCGTGAGCATGTCGTCGAAGTAGTCCGGCCGCACGCCGATGCTCAGCACATAGGCGACCTGCCCGTCGATCATCACGGGCACGTCGACGCTGACGATTGGCTGGCCCACGACCTTGCCGATGAAAACGCGCGAGATGGCCGGGCGGCCGGTGGTGAACACCTTTTCCAGGCAGGCGGACGGTTCGACCGGTAGCCGTTCGCCGTAGACCACGGTGGTATTGAGGATCTGCTGGCCGTTGCGCTTGCGCAGCACGGCGGCCATGCCGTCGCCGGCCAGCAGCAACGCCTCGCGCGCCTGGCGGTGCACGCGCGCGAAGTCGCGTGCCTGCAAGGCGTCGAGCGTCGAGAGGGTCTGGGCGATCATCTGCGCCTGCAGCAATTTGCTGTCGACCGTGTGCACCAGCGCGCGCACGGTCTGCATCGTGTTGCGCTCGAACTGGGCGCGGCTTTTCTGGTATTGATGGACGAACAGGAGCGACGCGCCAACCACGCCCGGCAACAGCGTCGCCAGGACGAGCCAGAGCAGGTATGCCCGCAGCGGCCTGCGGGGTGCAGTAGGCGAAGTACCAGTCACAATTGCTTCCCAGAACGTTCAATTGCGCGAATTTTACGCGACAAACGGTCGGCGCACACGTTTGATCGACGGTGCCGAAATCAAGCTTAACCGCATATCGCAGTCAGCGCCGGGTGCGTGTAAGCAAGGTCTTGTAGTAGATGGCCGTCGCATGCCAGCGGCCATTGGGTGTGCATGCGTACTCGGGCAGTTCGCCAACGCGGTCGTAGCCGCTTTTTTGCACCAGCTGCTCGGCGCTGGAACCGACGGCAGCGTCCAGGAACAGCAGGCCGCGGCGCAGCGCCAGCGCCTCGATTTCCAGGGCTTGCATGAGCGCCATGCCGATGCCGCTGCGCCGCACGGTGCAATGCACCAGCAGCTGTTGCACTTCGGCGCGGTTGTGCCCATTCGGCTTTGAACACAGTTCTAATTGGACACTGCCCACCAGTACGCCCTCGCGCTCAGCCGCTAATAGTACGCGCCGCCCCAGGCCAACGTCCTCGGCGACGACTCGCCAGTAAGCATCGAGTTGATCCTGATCAAGCCCGTTGACGAATCCCAGCGAGTGGCCATCGGCCACCGCGTCGAGCAGCAGCGTGCCCAGCTGAGGCATGAATTCGGCGGTGGTGCGTGGATCGAATCTGCGGATGATCATAAAGCCCCTGAACGAATGGTGAAATGGCATTGGTGCACACGCGGCACTTCTTGCTATTCCAAGCACAATGTATGCCAACATATTGTTTCGATGATGCTGTTTGTGTCATCACTTGTTGCGCCCACGCCATACATTTGGCGGAAACCAAGTTTTATTTTCTCGTATTGACATGCTTCTATCGACATCACCATAAGTCACTTGTAATGTTCTCTCACGGCAATAATTCCGGCGAGCCGCGCCGATCGGGGACGAACCATGAAAGCAACCATCAAGAAACGACGCGCCATGACATTGGCAAACCTGAATATCGGCAAGCGCCTGGCAGTGGGCTTCGGCTTGACCTGCGTCATGCTGGTGGTGATGATCGTGCTGAGCAATGCGATGCTGGCGCGCACCAATGCCGGCACCAACGCCATCGTCAACGAGCGTATGCCGCGCATCGCGCTCACCAACCAGATGCAGGACAAGATCAACGATATCGCCATCTCGCTGCGCAATATGATCCTCAGCGACAGCGGCTCGGACCACCGGCGCCAGGTGAAGGACATCATGACCGCCCGCAAGGCGATGGACGATATCCTGGTCAAGCTGCGCGCCACGCTGCATAACCCGAAGGCGCTGGTGCTGCTCGGTCAGATGGAAAAGGAAACGGCGCTGTACAAGGCTGGCCAGGACGCCATGATCAAGCACCTCGAAGCCGAAGAAGTTGAGGAGGCGCGCGCCCTGCTCGGCGAGGATCTGGGCCCGCTCCTGATGCGCCTGAAGCGGGCGACGGCCGAGCAGACCGCGCTGCAAGTGGCGATCGCCAACGATGTCGCGCTCGAGGCCGAGACCACCTACCGCAACACGAGTCTCATGATGTGGGGCCTGGGCGGCGTCGCATTGCTGCTGTCGGTGCTGGCGGCGTGGGTGATCACGCGCTCGATCACGCGTCCGCTGGCACGGGCGCTGGACGTGGCCAACACGGTCGCCGCCGGCGACCTGACCAGCCGCATCGACGTCACCACGCGCGACGAAACCGGGCAGTTGCTGCAAGCCCTCAAGACCATGAATGAAAACCTGGCGCGCACCGTCGGCACCGTGCGCGTGGGAACGGACACGATTGCGGTGGCGGCCGCCGAGGTGGCGGCGGGCAGCCAGGACCTGTCGATCCGCACCGAACAACAGGCGGCGGCGCTGGAAGAAGCGGCATCGTCGATGGAAGAGCTGACGGCGACCGTGCGCCAGAACGCGGACAATGCGCGCCAGGCCAATGTGATGGCCGGGGTCGCGTCGAGCGTCGCAGCGCGCGGCGGCGACGTGATTGAACAAGTGGTTGGCACCATGGACGGGATCAACGCGTCATCGAACAAGATCAGCGACATCATCGGTGTCATCGACGGCATCGCGTTCCAGACCAATATCCTGGCCCTGAACGCGGCGGTCGAGGCGGCGCGCGCGGGCGAGCAGGGCAGGGGCTTTGCGGTGGTGGCGGGCGAGGTGCGCAACCTGGCGCAACGCTCGGCCGCAGCGGCGCGTGAAATCAAGGGCTTGATCAAGGATTCAAGTGGCAAGGTCGCCGAGGGCGGCAAGCTGGTGGCGCAGGCCGGCGACACCATGCGCGAAATCGTCGAGAGCGTGCGCCGCGTGACCGACATCATGAGCGAGATCAGCGCGGCCAGCGTCGAGCAGACCGCGGGCATCGAGCAGATCAACCAGGCCGTCACGCAGATGGACGAGGGCACGCAGCAGAATGCGGCGCTGGTCGAAGAAGCGGCGGCCGCGGCGACATCGATGCGCGAGCAGTCGGCCCTGCTGGCGCAGGCGGTGGCGGTATTCCAGATCGATGCGTCGACAGCAACGCCGGCACCTGCGCATGCACCTGCACCTGCACCTGCGCCTGCACCTGCGCCGGCACCTGTACCTGCACCAGCCCCGGTGCGGCCAGCCCCGGCGCCGGTTGCGCGCAAGGCGCTCGCGCCGGCCACGCCTTTACGGAAGCCGCCCGCAGCGTCCAGGGCGGCGCCAGTGACGGCGGGCGATTGGGAAGAGTTCTGAATCAGTAAAGTGAACGAAATTAAAACGGCAAGCTGCAGCTTGCCGTTTTTTTTTTGTCTCGACAAACCGCGATTACATGCGCAAACCATGCAAATCGTCCAGTTTTCATGACTGTCGAACTGTGATTGGTGGTTCGTTAGCGTGCATGCATCGTTATCGTACGCATTAGAACTTACCCTGCTTGCCGCTAAGAAATATCACTGAACGTTACGGCAATTTAAGGGAAAACATGGAACAGGCAGTCAACGACAGCGAGGTGCTCTCCTTCCGCCTCGGCAAGGAAGAATACGGCATCAGCATTCTCAAGGTGCAGGAGATTCGCGGCTACGAGAGCCCGACCCGCCTGGCCAATGCACCGGCATTTCTCAAAGGCGTGATCAACCTGCGCGGACGGATTGTTCCCGTGGTCGACATGCGCATCAAGTTCGGCTTCGCCGATCCCACCTACGACGGCCTGACCGTCGTGATCATCCTGAATATCGCGCAGCACGTGATCGGCATGGTGGTCGACAGCGTGTCCGAGGTCGTGACGCTCGAAGCGGACCAGATCCGTCCCGCGCCCGCCATGGGCTCGCTCGACGCCGGCTATCTGCGCGGGCTGGGCACGGTTGGCGAACGCATGCTGATCCTGCTCGATATCGACGCCCTCATGCAATCCGAAGAACTCGGCCTCGTGCCGTCGCTGGCGCTGGCTGCCTGAGCCAGCCAGCAGAAAGAAGAACA
>Ga0265797_10005472_pt1 | contig 18527 bp, 20 predicted proteins | sample P2T30metagenome_FD_192433 | JGI IMG/M metagenome (GOLD analysis project Ga0265797, IMG submission 192433) | Plant litter microbial communities from East Loma Ridge, Irvine, California - P2 T30 | ecosystem: Environmental > Terrestrial > Plant litter > Unclassified | place: USA: California... | reverse complement strand
CAAATCTCCGCCAGCAGTCTACTAGCAGTAAGTGAAGTGTCTATCATGGTGGTTTGTGAAGTTTCTTGACAGCTCACGAACTCACGAAGCAAATGTTAGACTCCCTGCTGTTGCTTCTATATGAAGCTGGATGTTGTTGTCGACTCGGTCCAGTATCGAGTAAATGTTTGATGGGGGTTGGAAAGAATCACGTGCGCACGGTGCGTCATCTCATTGTCCCGTCGCTTCCACTATCATATGTGCTTGTGTTCCCGCTTGCCCTTACTTAGCCTTGCCGCGTCACTTACTCCGAGACGCCCACGCCTTTCGTAGCCGCTTAGATATCGTCACACTTCCGATATCGCCAGTGAGCTCGCTCGCACCGCGCAAGCAACAATGGCCGAGCAGGGACAGAAGCGCCGCAACCGCGACGAAAGCGACGAGCAGGATACAGCGAAGGTGGCCAAAGACTCGATTCCAATCAAACGCATTGCGTGAGTGCACCACCTGGACCAGCCACGAGATTGACCAAGGCTGACCCCTGTTTTAGCTACGACTACAACAACACTGTATCCGTCCTCGTCGGTAAGGAGGAGCAAGAATTCACAGTCCACAAAGACGCAATCTGTGCGAAATCCAAGTTCTTCAAAGCCGCCTGCTCGGAACGCTGGAGCGGACTTCGATCTTCGGGAGGCAAACAGAAACCCATAAAGCTACCCGAGACATCCGTCCGCGATTTCCAGACGTACGTCCATTGGATCTATACCTCTCAGATCGAAGTCGAAAGCGAGGTCGCCCGGAAAAAGCAGAAGGATTACCTCTACGTTTATATCCTTGGGGATGTACTCGACGACTACCAGCTGCGCAATGCTGTCATGGAGAAGCTGATGAGCAGCCTGGAAATGCTCCCCACACAACCGCGTCCCACTACAATAGAACATGTTTACCAACACACGCCAGTGGGATCACCTCTGAGAAAGCTTCTCATAGATCGCAGAATCAACAGAGGATCCCGTGCCGAATTCATTGCGGACGTCGAGCAGTACCCTGTGGAGTTTATTCAGGAGTTGGCGCTGGCTCTCATAAGCAAGGCTCCGGTTGTGAGCAAGAAAGATTTTGCTGCGAGCGTGAAGAGTGCTTTCAAGCCAGAGACCGGAGATGCTGATGTTTAAGGAGATGCCGGATGATGCTTTTTGGCTAGCATAACTGCTGTGCCTGAGCGAGCGGGAATTCACCGAGCAATAAAGTTAGATAATGAAAATTGGACGTCGAGTGAGCTGGGGGCAGATGAGGTTGAGTGCAAAGTAGCGCAGCGGGCCCAATGAACTTGAGGTTGGCCTATAACTACGCCTTGTACAGCAATCACGTTACGGCGCATCATTGCGGCAGGTACAAATGAAACGTTTCGCGAAACTTCAGCAGATTGCACTGATTGAATCATTAAAACCTGGAATATCGGCACACATGAGAATTGGGGAAGGGGTGATCAACCCTGCTGAGGTTTCGATAACGACCATGAATCAATGAAATGCACTTTTTCTTCCAATGTCGCCACACAATCGTGACGATCGAATGTTGAATGTACATTATTGTAGCCCGCAAGGCCCTTGGGCGTAGCAGCGAGACGCGTACGCGCGATCACACGAAAATGGTACGCTAAGACTGATGCTCAAGCACAGACTCTCATCGCTAAAATGATGGGAGTGTGGACAACCCGACTTTCGTCCACCGATTCTATACCAGTTCATCAATCGTCCGAGCAGAACAGCAAACTTGGCGCTATGCCTTCGACTCAGCGAACAAACGTCAGAAGCGTCAGCACGAAGACTCTTCCGAAAGCGAGCAGCTCACGACGCGGCCTCGGTGATTGCTTCCACATGTCTACGCTGATCATGCGATGAAGCTACGTGAGAAGTTGATCGTGGACGAAGGGGAACAATTGGCTCAGCGCCGCATGCGGGCGGACGATTGAGCGCGATGTTGCTCGAGTTTCGACACACCACGGATGGCGCACCTCTTGGACGACTGGAGAGATACGACGACTATCAAGTGTATTCATTCAACGTTGTCAAGTTTGGTTCGAGCGTCAGTGTCCTTCACGGTTTGCGGCGGCGGACAGTCGCATAGAAAGCGCTTCGGCCTACGAGACACAGACACGATCTATCTCCTTCTCAGCCCGCTCGGTGTAGGCAGTCGTGCATTGGTTGGTCCAAGGGTTGCTCCGCTGCGACTTGCCTCCGCAGAGGCTTTTTTGCTAGGGTTACCTACCCTAATAAGCCGCTATAGTAGGAGCGGCTGAGTACTGTAGGAGGTAGGACACGATCTTTGTTCTCCGTTTGGTTTTCGGAACTGGTTGACGATGGTTATGCAAGGTAGAGAGCCGTGTTCACATGGGAGGCTGCATGCTTAACGCACTCTCAATAGCCAAGCATGCTGCCTTTCAGACGAGACTGCAACTTACAGCTCCCTTCGTGCACCTACCTAATGAACCCAAGACTACAAAGAAATGCCGCAACATGGCGTACCTCTGTGCAGCATACAGCAAACGGAAAGCATGGGTGCAGCAATCCCACAGCAATGGACATCAGACCCAATAAAAGCGAGTACTTCTACCCATGTGGTAATCACTCTTTCGTTTCTCCATCGCGAAACTAACAGCCACGATTCCACACACCTGCCTACTCGAAGGTTTAGTTCAGTGACTTCAATCAGCCCGTCGGTTCTATCAACATGTCTCTCGTTCAGCAGACTGACCGCGAGGGCGAGACTGCCGCCATCGACGAACAATTCACACAACAGATGGAGTATCAACTCTCAAGACCCCTCATAGGCTTCTCTGACTGACTCAAGCCACAGTTGCGACTACAGCAAGACCATCTCCATTAGGGTGGGCAGTCACGGCGATTACCATTTCGTACATCACGACATCATCAGCGCGAAGTCGAGATTCTTCCAAGACATCTCTTTCGGACCCTGGGAAAGGGGCTACACAAAGCCTGTGGACCTGCCGCAGGTCGATGCCGAATCCTTCGCAATTTACACTCGCTGGCTCTATAGCGGCAAACTCGCAATCAACTCCTGCAATTGTCCAGAGCGCTATGAGTCGCACGAGCAGAGCTCGCTGATCGAAGCCTACATCCTCGGGGACTTTCTCGACGACCCGTACTATTGCAGATATGTCATCGAAACCATCATCGCCAAGCTTTCTTTCTGGAAGGACTTTCTGTCGCACGACTTGATCCGGCGCATCTGGGAGGCCACACCGACCGAGTCTCCTCTCAGGACTTTGGCCATGCACTGGATGCTTGTCAAGCACTCGGAGCCTTCCAGCTGGCATATCCAGATTCGTTCGCTTCCTCGGGAGTTCCTTGCCGAGGCTTTGTCGCTGATGTTGAGACGAGGCACACCTGTGGCAGTCGAACAGTGCGAGGGCACATTGCGTCAACTCTTCCTTGAGAATTGAGGTTGGCACTAATCAATGCAGTTAATCCTGGGCTGTGAGACTTTCCGGCGGATGTTGCGCTGCAAACCGACGTTTTGAACTCCCATTTCCTTTATTACTGGGCACATGTGATAGCAAATGGTGCAGATTGTGCAACAAGCATGAGACGAGTGGATCAGACTGTAACTTACTTTTGAGACAAGGCGGTGTCGAAAGATGTGGTTCTAGATTTTGAGTGCAGCGTTGCAGGCAGTCAAAAATCACATGGAATCCACATCAGCTTCACAATAAGACAACGATCGCGCTTGGCCTTCTAAGCGAAATCTAGTGACTTCACTTCAAACGTCGAGGCGGGCAGGACACGCTGGTAGAAGCGTGTGCTTTGCGAACTTCAACAAACGGAGTTGGAACAGTCCTTGCATGTGTACGGCAGGCTGCATGACTGGTGACAAGACATGCAGACTGCCGTAAAGGGCTCCGACTTACATCTGCAATTGAAACTGAACCTTCCCGCACGTCAAGAAATGTATCGGATAGGTCGAAAATGCTAACCCCCACCGCCAGATTTGCGTAGGATTACATCTTCCATCTTCAAGTGTAACACAACCATGCCGCAAATCAAAAAAAAAAAACACTCGTCACGCTAGACACTCTAACGGTCACTGAAGTTCATGCTCTTTGTCTAAGAGATGAACGGGTAACAGGGAGGCTTGCCACTTGCATGGTCATTCAGGCAAATGCACCCTGGTCTGGTGCGGTTTCCAACAAGTTGCTACCAGAATTCCGAGAGACGTGTGTTCGCTTACAAGTCAGCGGCTTGGTCTTGTGGCTTCAATCTTAAAGGAAAAGAGTGAGCCATCGCAGTATGTCGCATGTCAGAGCGACACAGCGAAAGCAACTTCGCGAGTGAGGGTTAGAAGGAGTACCCCTTAGGCAATTAGCATCGCTGCTGTGCTATATATGTGAGTATTGCTGTCCAGAAAGTGCTGGATATACCTCGCAACAACTTCATTCAAACCCTCCGATCGATCACTCACTCCAAGATTTCTTCTCACCGCCCTAGCTTGGATCCGTATCTCCTCGAACTCGCTGGTCTAATCTGCCAAGATGTCTTTTCATCAGCGGAACACGTGCGAGGACCTGGTTGTTGCTGATTGTACGCGAGATCAGCAGATCAGGTATGTGACTCCGTGGAAAGATCGAGACTTCAATTACTGACCAAGTACACAGCAACGACTACACCCACATCTTCACTGTGGATGTCGCCAGCGGCAAGGACTTGACAACTTTCATCGTCCACAGGGACAGGGTCATTAAGACATCAAAACTGTTCCGAGATGCAGCAGACGCTTACTTTGGGCACTGGGAAGCAAATCCTTCTATGCTTGTGAAGCTACCGCGCGGTAGCCCTTCACTGTTCGAAATCTACACTGACTGGACCTCCTCTGGAGACCTGGCGCTTGGAGCGGACCGGATTATTGCATGGAACCAGAGGCATGGACTAGGGTTCTCATGGTCTCTCGAAGCGTGCGACCTCGGAGATCAGCTCGGCGATGTGGAATTCCAGAAACGCGTGCTTAAGATCCTGCTTCAGGAGATACCGACGTGGAGCACATCCTTTCTTGGAGCCCTGATCGAACATCTCTGGAAACAGCCAAGCTCCAACGCTCTTCTCAGAGACTTTCTCCTACAATGGATGGTTACCAAAGCCGATGGAAGCTGGTTTGCTGAGCTCACCAACAGGGCGATTCCAAGGGAATTCTTCGCAGAATTCACCCCGTTGGCGCCGAGCCAGATCACTGCTCACAGCGACGCGGTATGCCAGCATTTAGTGCGTGTCTGGCTCGAGGATCGCTGAAGTCAGTCTTGTGCCCTAAAACTGCACAGGAATATCTTGATCAATGACGGATTCGGACAATTCAGCACGCCAGACCATACTGCGTACGATGATCGAGGAAAACCAAGCTGAGCACACATCGCACCACTCGGCATCGAAGACACATGACAGTTCCGGCTGAGAGTGCAAACCCGAAGCGCCACCGCTCATACCGTCCATCGGTGTGTTCAACGGCTCGAATGTGGCAGCAGGCGTGCAGCGTTGGGACATCTAGGATCCAAACATCGTTGCGCTTTGTCGAGACTTCAGTTGGATTGGGCGCTGCGAGCACGTTCGTGAAACTCGCTTTATTTTTCATATGTCTGTCAGTTGAAGAAAGAAGAGATGTCCGGCCCGCAGGCCCGCCGCACCGCTAGCGGTCAACTAATCTTACCTTTTTGTAATCATCCCAAAACCAGTCTTGCCCACCAGGAACACTCACAAATAATTCTGCCCTCTCGTTTCCCTCCCAACCCTGCCACTCATGTAAACTCCACTCTTCGCCGTTCTCCCACTCATCCTCACAATGCCCACAAGATGATGCACTCCTGCGATTACACCATCAACAACTCTCACACCCAATGGCCCAACCGCCTCTTCAACAGCAAGCTTCATATCCGCCATGCCCGCACATCCCAGCGTGATGACATCCACCCGATCAACCTCAACCAACTGCCTCGCCACTTCCGCCATCCTAGCCAACACCTGCTCCCTCGGCAGCCTCTCCAAATCCAGAACACCCAACTCCGCCGCTCGAATGCCCACGCACGAGTCCGCGAAACCATAGCGTCTGACATTTTCCCAATGCGCAAGAGCAGAGCGTTTGCCCGTCGCAAGAACACTGATCCTCCCTCCTAGCGTCTTCGCAGCAAATAGACTCGCCTCCATAATCCCAATGACCGGAATCTCGAATTCCTCTCGCAGCATTTGGATTAGCGGGTGATGTCTGAAGCAGGCGACTAGCATTGCGTCGTATTGTTGGGTTTCTTGCAGTGGGACCAGAGCACGGAAGGCGGCGGCGCCGGAGAGGATGGCGTCTGTTTCGCTTTCGATTGCTGTTGGCGCTGGGTGAGGAGCTGTGAAGGGATGGACTGCGACGTCTGGGGGGAGGGTAGGTTCGAGCATTTTGATGCAGTTTGTTGTCATTGAATCGGTGGCATTAGGGTTTATGAGAAGGATGTTGATTTTTGAGGAGGACATTGCGGCGATAGGGTGTCTTGAGCTTGTCAGAGCTCCTGTGAAAATGCTGTCAAGTTGTCCGGCGTTTCCGTGAAGTGATCAATTGGTTCAACGTGCTTTGCTCAGAATGGACCTGTCTGAGCATGGTAAATGGTAAAAAGTTAAATGTATAGAACGAAGCTTATGGCAGTTCGAAAGTACGGTCTGGTGGACAAGACTACAGGCAGAAGGATGACTGCACCTTGATTGATACTTGAACCATCTGTTCGGCATGTTCGCCGGCGAGCTGGCCGATATTCTCTTGCCCGGACGGCTGCCTATCAGTGGCTATCGGGGGATGCATGTCGCCGATGCAGGGACGAGTTGAAGAGTATCCAGCCCATCTATCTATTGGTCCCATGGACAGGGTCACTGTTGAAGAAGCATGGTTCCCACGTTGTCTTGGAGGAGGAGGATTCATGCATGGATTTCGGGGTGATACAGATGAGTTTGGTGTCGCTGAGAGGCTGTCTGGTCGTCTCATCAGCTGCAGGGATTTGATGACCTCGGCTGTGGCTGTGGTTTGTGCGTCATATGGCGTGCACGTGGAGGGACACGAGCGCGACAAGGATGAGGCCGATAAGCCATTGGCATTTCGTCCATTCACATCGGACGTGAAGTGAAACGGTGGTTCTTCGACGACATCACTGATTGATTGTAACATTGCCCGCTATTATTCTGTCCAAGTCAACAATTTTTTGATCTGATTACCTATACCTACATCACCCCCAACAACAACGCAAACTCTCCTTATCACCTCACCAACACAACAGTCCATCCATCGGCATATCCACTACCGATTCCCCCCGCATTGCGCCGGTCTAGAATGGTAGTCGTATGCGATCGCGCTACGACTGCGATAGACAAGAAGCTGTGGAGGATCGCGTCACGTAACCATTAATCATCTCCCACCACAACCAGGCCAACCTGCACTCCAATATTCCTGCGACGTATTGCATGAGGGCTCGGGTTTCCGTAGCTGGCCAGACTCAGCATCCTCAGCTTCCCGGTAGTCGGCTACTGAACACGACAAGGTGACATTCGCCCAGCACTAGACTATCTCTCTCGAGCTCTGACTACCACTGCTACATTGCTCACTCAGCTTGCGACTTCGGCCTGTCCCTACAGAGTGTATGCGCCCACAGTACACACACACGATAGCAACAATGGACACGCCTCACATGTCCTCTACCATGCACGCTCTAGGCCCAGCGCCCGTGCAGCAACATCAGCAGCAACCCATGGCCGCCTATCAATCCACTTCCAATGCGCCGAATGCGCCTACGCCGATCCCTGTACAATCCGCTGCCGCTCAGCAGCAGGCACGACAGCAACAGGAGGACCGCGCGAGAGCTTACAAGTCGCGCAACAAGCGACCATGCGACTTCTGCCGCTACAAAAAGGCCGCGTGCCATTTGGACAGCCAGCCGCCCTGCGAGCTCTGCACACGGTACAACAAGGAATGCACTTTTGTCGAGTCACCAGCCAAGCGCAGGAGGCCCAATGACGGCAACTCTGAATCGCAGCGACACAGACAGAATAGCAGCTATGACGGGAAGATTCAGGACACAAGTCCATTCTTGAACGGACCAATGGTGCCAGACGGGCTGGATATGCAACCGGATCTCCTCGGCTGGGAGGCTGCTATGCCTCCACCATACCCAATGGCCCAGATGGGCATGGCTCCCTCGGTAGACTATGGCGCATACGACCCGGCCATGTATCGAGAATCGTCCATGCACTTTAACGCTTTCGATCCTGCCTTGACCAACAACACAACCGATCCGGCTTTGGAGAATATGTCGGTGCCTCTGCGTAAAGCACAGAGCTCATTCGACGATACACCTTCACAACATTCGGCAACACTGCCAATCCATCTGCAATTACCGTTTGACAACACTACTGGAGAGCCTTCTCTGGACTCCCAAGTCTCATCGAACGCGCAGATTGTTGGCATGAGTGGCGAGTCAGACCCATATCTCATGTCACGATATCGCTTCGATCAGTACAACGAAGCTTCGTTCCAGCGAATACGCGTTCGAAAGATGAGTGACGTTGAGAGCTCCAACAGGGCTTTGCCAGCGCTTTTCTTCATCCAACACAACGCCCTAGCTTCGAAAGCACAACCACCCGAAAAGAAAGAGATCCTTGATCAATACAGAGAAGAGGTCCAGGGTATGGTCAGTGACGAAGTGGGCAAGCGTCTGATCATTCTGTTCTACCAATTTGTCCAGCCGTACTTTCCAATTCTGAGTAGAAGCCATGGGAAGCTGGATGAGCACGGCGTGTGTGAGCCTAGTAGTGTGCCGACATGCATACTCGCGGCAATATACGGCCATGCTCTTCCATTCTGCGCCTGGGACGAACGCCTCTGTGTTGATGTCTACACTCCTCCTTCGGCCGACGCCCTCTTCCGCGTCGCATGGCTCGCCTGTCAGACTGAATTCCACACGCCCTCTCTGGCTGTTTTGCAGACAATACTCCTTCTGGTACAGCGCCGCCCCACCAACAAACACGTTTCCGACACCCCCTACAAATGGGTTATGATGACATCTGGGGTGGCTATCGCACAGACTCTCGGTCTCAACCGCGATCCATCGACCTGGCCTCTACCACACTGGGAGATCCAAGTCCGACGTCGCCTCGCCTGGGCAACTTTTACACAAGAGAAATGGCTTGCTCTCAATTGCGGTCGCAGCAGCCACATCAACCCAGACGACTGGGACGTCACTCCTTTACAAGAAATCGACTTCGAAGAGCCAGACCGACCAGGCGCCGGATTCTTCCTCCATTTCTGTTCGCTAACCGACATCGTCAACGACACCCTCTCACAACTCTTCTCCATCCGCGCCGCCACGAGACTACAACACAACCTCGAAGCCACAATCGACATCGTGCAACCCCTCCGCATCCGCCTCACAGAATGGCACCAGAACCTGCCGGCCAATCTTAGACCCACTCCGTCGTCATCCCCCTCCACCTCTCCACGACAACGCCGCAAAGCCTCGCAATCTCCCTTGGACGGTAATGGCAGCTTGCATCTTGCATACATCACAGCCAAGATCGAGCTCTTCCGCGCAATGCTCCGGCCTCGCGTTACAGATAACAACAGCGTGACAGCATTGCAAGCTCTACGCACCGGCGCGCTAGCTGTTGGCAGGGAGGTGCTAGAGTTTCTGAACGGGCTGACGTCGAAAGAGACAGAAGCCTTCTGGGCGAGTTGTAAGTTTTCTTGCCGTTCATTCAATTCCTACCTACCTCTAAGATGGTCTGCTAACACAATCCTACAGACTCCCGCGCAAACTTCACCCTTACCTCGTCTTTCCTCCTGCACCTCTTCGTCAGCGCCGACGGCATCGAAGACGCGCGCGAATGTCTCGACTTGCTGGAAAACTGGCGCGCCGCTCTCAGACTCAAGAGCCGCAGTTGCGATTTGCTAAACTTGGCGCTGCTACGGTTGGATAGCGTGCTAGTCAAGGGTCTGGGGGACATCGTCGAGTTGGGAGAAGGGGCCAGGGTTGTTTGGATGGAGAGGGGCGGGCATGGCGGTGGTGTTTAGAAGACTGACAAAAATACATGCATGCTCGACTCTAACCCACACCTCATCCGCCACAACAGACAGACGATCCAAGCCCTTCAAACTCCCTGCTTCGTCATCATGCCATCCTCAGCCTGCTGCCGATAAAACGCCCTCCCCCTCTCCTCGAAAGCCTTCATCTTCTCTGGGTCCCTTAACAACTCCCTCTGATGCCCCATCCCTCCCTCAGCAGGAGCAGGAACCTGCCTTCCCTCTTTCACAGCCGGCCGTTCAAACATCCGTTCCTCCCATTCCTCCAACGCCGGGTAATCGCTCAACTCAACCCCCGCCCAGCGACTCAGCGTCACCCAACCCCACAGACTGATGTCTGCGATCGTGCACTTCTCCCCAACCAAGTACGAAGACGCCTTGGAAGTGAGGTGTTTGTCGAGAACGCCATACAGGCGGCGGACTTCGTCTTGCGAGCGCGCTTTGGCGTAGGGAAGGTCTTCGCTCGCGTAGCGCACATAATGGTTTGCTTGGCCTTGGGTGGGGCCTATGCCTGCATTCTGGAAAAAGAGCCAGTTCTGTTTACATCGCCGATCATGATTCCGAAGTTAGTCTGACATATCCGGTCTGTGGAAAGGATTTCCAGGAGATTTTCAAAAGACGTACGGTCACTTCTATCGCCTCCCTGCTTCCGCGGGGGTAGCTGATCTTGTGGTTGGTGTCGTAGGTGTCGATCAGGTATTGCATTATACTGCCGCTTTCGAATATGTGTATTTCTTTGCCGTCGGAGGCGAGTGTGTCTGTCAGGGCGGGAATGCGGCCGTTGGGGTTTATGGCTGTGAACCAGGGGGATTTTTGCTCGTTAGTCGTCATGTCTATTTTGACGACTTTGTAGGGGAGACTGAGTTCGGCGAGAGTGATGCTGATTTTTATGCCGTTGGGGGTTTGGGAAGTGTAGAGGGTTAGGTTTGGGGTTGGGGGTGGGTGGGACATTTTTGGTGATCGTTTGACGATGGGATTGAATGTGTGTTGTTTTGGGATTATGAGAGTTGATGGAGGCAACCTATAGATTTCATGTTGGAATGTCATCTTACTTATACTTTCCGTTGTTCTGTCGAACGGGAAGGAGCCGTGTTCATTCGAAGCTGTCTTCAAAGCTGAATCGGACCACTGACGCTTTTCTCCCCTCCGCTTCCGTTCGTTCGATGCCGACCTCACTTCACCCCCAAACGCAAGAAGTCACATGGCAGTGTCCAAACTTGCATTGCCTTTCACCTGGAAATGACTGTTGACAACTCAATGGCGGCGAAAATTGTCGATTGCATTTCTGTTTCTCCGCAAAGACTAGAAAGAACAGCTCTCGCATGAGTTATATTTTGACGCACTGCATCTTGTCTTTGTTGAGCAATATGTGGGTCGGTGTACGTAGCCGTCAGAGTGGCTGCATGTCGACTCCCGATTCACTTTCACGAGACAGGCGACACAGCTATTGCGCATGTGACTGTCAAGGGAGATTAGGTCGCTAACTGGTAGGCTACTCTGGAGCTGACCTTGTCGCTCACCTTTTACATAAAGACATACCGATCAGTACTACGACATTCAAAATGGCCGCCTCAAGTTCGATCACACCACTAGTTCGTCGAGAAGAGAGCCTCTTCGTTACGCCTAAGCGTGGCCGTAGCCCAGAGCAAGCTGAAGAACAACCATCCGCAAAACGCATCATGTATGTCTCATTCAAACGTGCCTGTTGAACACTGAAGATGGCGAGACTGACGACCTGAATAGTGTGTCCGAAGAATTCGACATCATGATCACCGTTCTTATTGGTCCCGAGGAACAACGTTTCACACTCCACAAGTTCAAGCTTTGCAAAAAGTCCATATTCTTCAAGGCTGCCTGCTCTGAGCGTTGGATCGAGGGCTAAGAAAAGATCGTTCGCTTGCCCGAGGTCAGGGTCGAAATCTTCCGGTTTTACTGCGAGTGGGTCTACTCTAGCACCATGCCAGTCTGTCGCTGCACCAAGAATAGCCATGGCGAGGCCCTACGAACCGAACACGACCTCATCATCAGCCTCTACCTACTCGGCGACTCACTGGACGACTTTGAGTTGCGCAGATTAGCTACTGAAGCAATGAGTAAACTTCTCAATGCTACTCGTCTACCGCATCCAGGCCTCATTGCTGTGGTCTGGTCGTCGACAACGCCCAGATCACGCTTCAGAAGACTGCTGGTTGAGAACGTCGTCGCTAGGGCCCAACGCGATGCATTTGCGGATCATATCACCGCCTACCCATCCGAGTTTATACAAGAGGTTGCAGTTGCCGCATTGCGCAAAACTCCCGCCACAAGCTGGGAGGAGGCCGTCGGCGATGGATCAAAGTTCCTCGAGCTAGGAGAGTTGAAGGACAACCCTGCCTAAGCACACTCAATTCGACTCCGGTCCGAAAACCCCGAGCAAGCGAGGAGTGAGGGCTGTTGGAGCGGTGCATAAAGACAAACCGAGGATCGGCTGGGTAGTGAGTCGACTGGTTAGCGTATGGACATAGGTTGACGAACGGTTTACGAGGATAGGGAGCGGATTGCAAGTCGTTCAACGCCGGAGCACCAGTAGTCAAGTCCAGATGTTTGATGAACGCTAGTTCAACAACACCGTTCGATAAGTGGCTGTACGTCATCCCACGCCTCACTTCTGCAAGTTGGGTTACACAGCAAACGGATGTGATTGTCTCGGGAGATTAGACCCCTCTACAAACGAGCGACTTTTTCTATTCCCAAAAGCTACGTCGCTACCTCTCTCTTACCTCCACCCTTACACCAACACCTCGAAACTCCATCCCATCGCCACAGCCTCTACGATGGCTGACCCGCCGGACATAAGCAAGCTTGAAGTCGACGACACTCAACGATGCTACCGTCCTATCAAGCGTATCAGGTATGCCTCGCTTGCTCATTCATGCTGCCCACGAAACTAATAGCCCGATAGTGACGTTGAGGACTCCAATGACCTTGTTGTTGCATACATTGGTGACACCAAGCAACGCTTCACCATGCATCTTGTGAAAGTCTGCAGCAAGTCGACAACCATCGCAGCTTACTGCTCAGGCAAGCACTGGTCTCAAGGCACAGAAAAGTACTTCACCTTGCCAAACTTCAGTGTGGAAGTTTTCCAAGAGTACTGGGAGTGGATCTATTCTGGCACCATCTCTTTTACTCGCTGCACCCAAGAAAGCGAGCCCAAGAACAAATACGCAGAACTCATGATGCTCGTCGACCTCTATCGGGCCGGCTCTCGGCTGGGTGATGTCCAGCTGCGTAACGTGGCCACTCTGGAGATGTCAAAAAGCCTCGAAGTATGCAACATCGTTCCTGATCCGAACCTATTTATTGCTGTCTGGTCAATCACGCCGCCGCACGGGGGTTGTCTGAGCAAACTGTTTGTGGATTTCACAGTCGAAAGAGCTCATCGCGAGGAACTTGACCATATCCTCGTACAGTATCCCTCAAAGTTCGTTCAAGACATTGCACTTGCCGCCCTGCAAAAAGCACCGATCGTAGACTGGGAGCTCACGCCGGCCGACAAATCGCAGTACCTTGAGCCGGAGCCCAAGGACAACACTTGAGCACATTGGACGGCTTGATCGGGGGATTTTAACTACCTCTCGCAGAGCAACTTGGGTGATTGCTCGACGGTCGAGATGGGAGAGACAGTTCCATGAAGGTGTTACGAAGACGAGCGCGAAGGCGAGGATTGGAGGTCACTCAATGAACAGTCAGTACAAGTAGTTGATGCAAACAAGCAATGATCACAATTCCAAAACCCCTGATGGTTCAGTGCCCAAAGGCATGCTTGCACGTAATGCTGTGAATTCCTCAAAGCGGTATTTCATAATCAAACTAACATAAAATCATATGTGTAATACTTACAATTCCTAAGCGCCATTAACAGCACCGACTTGCCCGAACACAACACTAGTAACCATTCCCTCGACTTCTGCCTCAGCAAGCACATTCCCAATCAAGCCCGTGGCAACATCCCTCTTCAGCACAACCACATTCGCACTGTTCTGGTTGCCAACAGCCAACAGATCGCCCGCAGAGTTCAAGCTGAAGTGTCTCGGGAAAAGACCATACGTCGGCCACGCCTGCACGAAACCCAACTTGCCCGACTTGCTCAGGGAGAAAGTCGTGATCGAGTCCGAGGACACGGCGGTGCTGTTCGAAGCGTCCGGGTTGGGGAGGGTGAAGATGCTGGAGTTACGGTTTGAGAGCAGCAGGAAGCGGTTGTCGGGGGAGAGGGCGATGCCGGCGGGGGCATTGATGCGGGAGTGTGAGAGCTGGCCTAGAGCTGAGACTTCTTGGACTGCGGTGAAGTTCAGGCCGCCTGCGTTGGGAAGGTAGGAGACGGCGTAGGAGATGATGGTGCTCGTGAGCTCGGTGGTGAGGTACAGGTAGGTGGTTGCCCCCTCGCCGGTGACGCCGTAGGGGTTGTGGAAAGCGGCGTGACGGGGTCCGGAGCCGGCTGGGGCCTTGAAGGGGGCCTTCTCGGTCAGGGCTTGGGTCTTTGGGTTGATGGCGAAGACGCGGAGGAGGTCTGCACCTAGGTCGGGCACGATGATGTATTGACCGGTGGGGTCGAGAACAGCCTGGTGTGGGTGGGGCGAGTCCTGGCGGTCCGGTACAGCACCCGGCCCAGACAGCGAGAAAGTGAAGGAATCGTTTCCATCGAAGCGGCCGCCTGGGAGGAGAGAGTGGGTTGAAAGCGCAGAACCGCCGTAGTGGGCAAGAGCAATACTGCGATCACCTGCAGAGTGGCCGTAAATGACGCCACTCACAGGTCCGCTGATAGTTGTGGTGTTCTGGACATGCTTGAGGCTGCCATCGCAGTTGATGGTGAAGCTGCTCAATGAACCGTTAGGCGTGGTGAGACCTTCATTCAGGCAGTAGAGGGTGCCTCGAGAGGCGTCGAGAGTCAGCCATGCAGGGTTGGGGCCGCATTCTGAGTTGGAAGATGTAGCATTCAAGCTGTAGGTGCCGTTTGAGTTTCTTAGAGAAAGAGTCGTCACGTCGCCAGCGTAGCTTGAAACAAACAGATCCGTTGCCGAGGCGGCGACGCTAAGCGCCGAGAGGACGGCGTATTGAAGGATTGGTAGCATGTTCGATGTTGTTTGTGTTTTGAGAGCCTGTAGAGATGGTCCGTATCGAGAATCGGTGGTAAGTCCCAGGAAGTTGGAAAGAGCAATTGATGGGGGAAATGTTCAGAGGTGTAAGATCTGATCGAGGATGTCGGCAATTGTTGACAAAACGCTCGGGCGCTGCAGTGAACCGAATTAGCCGACGTAAGTGGCGGAGACGTGATGGTTGTCAAGGATGTTTGCCAGAAAGTAGAGTAGTCAGTTATGCAAGAAGTCGTGAGTGAATAAAATCATGCACGGATGGGTTGGCAGAGAAAAGCTTATGGATGTTGTCTGTCGGTGTCGAAGACTCCTTATCAACCAGGAGAAGTACATAGACTTTTGTGATACGCTGTGACTTACGTCAAAGGATCCTTTAACTGTGAGGCTGAAACGGAACAATGGCTTCTTTGACTTCGAGAAACAATCGGCCCGTCCAAACTGCTTTGTCTCGGACTGACTTCTGTACAGCCGCCATTGTTGTCAAGGGCAGTGACGCGATGCTGCCGTTCGGCAAGACATTCGGGCTTGGTAAAGGAGTAATTGGCTTGAAGATCTTGGCTCATTGGCAAACGAGAGGCCCGTGCGATTTGATGAGTTGCCGACGACTTCACACTTCAAACGAAGACCGCGTGAAGACGTGTCATCATCTAGCCACGTCAAGAAAAGATGGCCCAAAGGTCATGGACGTCGAGCATGACTTGCAAATTTGGCATGGGCACGGGAAGCTCTCCGGGGTGACCTGCGACAGTGCGGCAATGCCTGCATCCTAATTGCACCAGACTCATGCCCAAGAGAAGGCAGGTGAATGAACGCGTACTCATGCTTGCCGGAGACGTCGCTGTCCAAGGTGCTGTAATTGTGTGTACTGATCATGGTCAGCATTGTTGCAACGAGTTGACGACGGGCGGAGGGCACAATGCGCTGGTAGTTCAGCAGCTCGACAACGACATCTTCTCAGATCCCTACCTTCACTTGAGGCTATGGCAATGTGCGCCTGCAAGCGTTATGGTTGACGACATGCTTCATCGGTCGTAATGCTTAAGTTGACTGGCTGGCGACGACATGTCCCGGGGGTTTATGTTCCATCTGCGGAGAGGTGGTAACAAAGAGAAATGGGATGCGGCGGAAAGAAGCGAGACTTGCATACTTCATGTACGGCGTGAAGAAATGAGGTGTGGTTCGGGAGCAGCGTTTGTACTGTATCGGGAAGCCGCTTCTGCGTTGCGACTTCCTTTTCCACCACCCGACCCGCACCTTCCAACCTTCCAACTCAACCCGGGCGCATCAACGCTAACTCGACATCAGCCTGACTTTCCAAGCGCTGACCGCAGTACTTGCTTATGCTCAATCGAAGAGACAACATAACCCAGCATACAGCACGCTCCAGATCCTTCCGATTATCGCAACATCACCGCCCTGTCCATATGCCGCGAGGCCGGCGCCATCAATCTGGACAAGCTGCTGGCTCTCTCGCAGCCAGCCGTCTCCCGCTTGGCACTCCCTCTTTCATCCACGACACAGATCCGGAGCAGAGACGACAATCCATTTATACCCTCGTTGGGGATCCTGGAGAAGCCGTATCATACAGCGCTCGCAGCTGCGTAGACTCTGACACAGCGACTGATAAACTTGACAGCCACGGCGGTAGCAGCAGCAGCAGCCACATAGACCCGATCATGGCACCTACACATTCAGACACCAATGAACAGACCCTCTCGCTTGCCGCGGCAAAGCTTGAGCGCCAAAAGAGGCGCATCGAAGACACCAACGCCGCCCTCTCTGCGCAATTCCCTTCTGAAAAGCAGAAACAGACTGCTCGCAGCAAAGGAAAAGCCTGGAAGCCTTTCGACTTCGCCACCGAAATCAACGCTGCTGCACACCCACCACTTGCCAGTGCGCCTGTGGTCGAAACCAGGGTCAACGTCTTCCGCGCATCATCGCAAGGCGTTTCGTCGTCCCGCCCTGTCTCTCGCCTTTCAACCCACACCCACAACTCCACAGCCTCCGAGTCGGAACGTCGCGACTCACAGTTCCTCGAGTCCGACGACTTTCAGCTTTTTCTCGGTCGTATAAAGAGTCGTCCAGCTGTGCCCACATTTGACGACAAGCCGAGCGCGCAGAATGCTACAGTCGAGGCCACCTTCAACAAGCGCGACATCACTGAAGTTTTCGGCAATGAGCTTCCGCGGTCAGGCTTCATGGATGGCAACCCGGGTACAGTAGATGGCCAGCTTCAGTTCATTCAACATCCCAATGGAGATGTATCCGCACACCAATGGTCTTCCTCACGTTTCGGGTGGGAGAACATCGGACAATTCTCCAACATCCGCAAGAAGATCGAGGGTCAACTTGCTGCAGATCGCTTGAAGGGCGAGACTGCATGGCAGTCGCTGCAGCAGAACACGCTTGCTTACTTTCGCACAGTGGCTAAGCAGCGCGAGGCCGATGTAATGCGATTGCCTTTTGGAGTCAAGGAGATCGCAGCTTGCCTGCCCGACACACGTCCTCCATCAGCGGCTCCGACTGGTCCAAGGAGGATCACTTCCAAAGTCGAAATGCCCGAGCGCCCAGAAACAATGATGCCCCGTGAAGACTTTCAATCCGCGCGCCCCAGCATCAGCCACAGGGAGTCAAGCGCTGCCGTGCTAGCGAAGTCAACATCGGATTCTTTGCCTCAGCATCAGCGCCCTCCATCGCAGCTCAATCAGCGCTTCGATCCGACTCTCAACTTTACGCCGACTCCAAGCGAACACGTAAGAGAGAACCACTTCACCTCAACAAATCCCTCGGGTGCTGCGTATCTACCTCGAGTCACCGCCTATGACCCAAGCTTGTATTACCACCCAGGGTTGCAAAACATGCCGCATGCTTATGTTCGTAAGATGACATGGATGGCGCTACAACAGCAGCCACCGCATGCGTGGCCAGGTATCAAAAGTGGCTATGACTACTATAAAGAGCAGAGAACAAGAGACAAAGAGACTCACCAGCAGACGCGAGAACAATTCGCGCAGAGTGTCACTCAGCAGGCGCGTCAGCAGTCAAACCCTCGAAGGCAGGTTCAGGCTCACTTTCCATCCTCCAACTACCAAGCACTTCCCATCGACATCCAGTCCCATCATGCTCTCTCAGCTACCGGTGATTCGACGGCCTCGGCTGAACAAAAAGCAGCCACGACGCTCGACACTCGCACTGCTATGAGAGAGCATGTGATGAAAATGGGCGAACATGCCAAAGAGCGCACAAAGAGTCAAGCCAATATCGGACGTACTGTCCTGTACGATCCGTTCCAAGACCAAGACCAAAAGAAGC
>Ga0265797_10005471_pt1 | contig 18528 bp, 18 predicted proteins | sample P2T30metagenome_FD_192433 | JGI IMG/M metagenome (GOLD analysis project Ga0265797, IMG submission 192433) | Plant litter microbial communities from East Loma Ridge, Irvine, California - P2 T30 | ecosystem: Environmental > Terrestrial > Plant litter > Unclassified | place: USA: California... | reverse complement strand
CGTTCTTTCACCCATGGGACGAAATCTTCGACGCCGCCTATGCAGTACTGCAAAAATGGGTATTATCAAGAGGCACTGCTCCGGAGAACGTCGATCTCCTTCGCGAGCTGGAAGCTGAATGTGAACTTACGCTTTCTCAACTGGCGAAACCACTCCGCAATCTGGAGGCTGGACTGGTATGGGTGGAGGAGCAAGTAGCGAAGCTCGCCGAGCGTTCCGATCTTGATGGAACTGAGGCGCTGGCCGCTAAGCACAGCCGCGAGGGTAATATGTTTCGGATGTGGGTACAGACCTTTTTGGAAATTGAGCACGGGGTGGTGAAGTCAAAGTCTGCATACACGGAAGCTTTTGTCGATGACGTGGTGGAAGACGAAGGAATTGCGAAGGACCCGTACTGGACTATGTTGGCGGTTACTGACGTCGAGGGTTGGTGAGACGGTGGGTGAACGAAGGTTAACACGCTGTGCAGACTACATGTATACTCTAGGGGTGAAGCTTCACAGCGCTCACTGCTGTAGGTCTCTATATCACAGGAATTAATCTCATCCTGTCATTTCACCCAGCCACTACAACCAGAGCTAATCAGGGAGTACCACTCAACCGTATCAGTCGTGTCGCCAACATGTGCCCGAACTGCGAACCCGTACCTCCAGAGCAAGCCAACGAGGAGGCCAGGAAAGCCCACACCGGTATCCAAGAGATCATTGAACGCGCCGATAGTCTTCTCAATCTTTGCAACTCATTGGAAGATCGCTATAGGGATGCCGGCGTCACCTTCCACAAAACCGAGCGCGCTGCCCGCATCGCCTTGGAACTTAATGAGGATCTGGATGTAGACCGTTACACAGCCCTCAACAACGCCTTCATTGTTCAAAGTTACGAAGAGATCTTTGCTCCTCTCATGGCTTTGATTAAGAGTCTCACCGCGCTCCGCACCAAAGCGCAGTATATTCCATCATCGACCGAGGCTCATAACCTCAAGTTTACGCTGGAGTTCACGTTGGTTCCTGCAATGAATGTACTGGTCTCGGACTACGAGACGTTCTCGAACAATCTGCGTAGCCTCGAACAAGATGTACATGAACTAGATGTGTTCAGTAGGCAGCACTTCCAGTTCAACGAACGGGGCGAGCGTTGTGCTTGGTGTGACCCCGTGTTGGATCTAACGAATGGCCAAAGGACTGTGCGGAGCCATCATAGGGAGTATGTGTTGTTCGCCGATTGGGTTTATAACTTACCGGAAGCGCGACGTGCTCTGGCGGTTCAACATGAGATTGATGGGCTGCATGCATCTCGTACGCTCTTTGAGGATAGGCTGTTTGTTTATGCGATGGATTTGATTTGGCATGCCAATGAGGGGTACGTTGTTGAGGGTGCGGAGTAGACGGTTCGTTATTACTGTAAGCAACATGTGTAACGATCTGAACTAAAACTATTAACTTATATCGTTTGCGAAAACAACTTCAAGATCAAGAATCGATTGTACACATTTCTACACGAAAGGAGACCCAAAACAGATGTATATCCTGATAGAGCGTAATGAAGGAGCTATTAATCTTTTCAAATCTTGGGCATTGAACTATGTCTGCATTACTTCAGTCTTGCTTCGAGTCACTATTCTCCATGTTCCAGTATTCAAGGAATCTGGCTAGGTAATCGGGATGTACGTGACCGAGGTTCTTTACCTTGACGTTGTATTGAATCGGGTGGTGGATGGCGAAGTGAATTCTGGAGGCCGGGACCAGCGCACGGTTGTCTTCTTCCATAACAATTAGGATGGGAGCCTTCTGGAGCGGAGATTCACCCTGTACAAGTTGCGGCTGCTGTCCTAACGAATAGGCAATGGCGTGCTCGTCTGGGACTACTCCATGCTTTGTCGTGGCTGAACCGTAATAGGTGAATATTGGACTGCCGAGTATTAGCCACGTCACAATCTGGGCTGTGTAGAACATCGCGTACACTGCGAAGCAGAACGCTCGTTTACGTTTAACGACGATGAACCTGCGTACTTGGGTATGTACATGTTCACCGAATCTGACTCTTGACAGGCTGGTATTGTAGTCGGCCATGGGATTCAGCCCGTTCAGGGCATTGGCACCCGCTGGCTCAGTGAAGAGGATCGAAAAGACCTGATTTATTGTCAGCAATCTTTGTCTCGCCCTGCGTGCCTACTACTAACCTTCCCTTCCTCGAAGTAAGCACTGCCTTTGACTTGAAAAGCTACAACAAGTTAGTGCCTTGCGTATTTAGCGATATTGAGAGTCTAACATGGATCAAGTGTTTCATGGGGGCTGCTGGAATGTTGAAACGTTGGATTGTATGTCGCATATACCATTTCGCCTCGTGCATGACCAGCAGTCCCACCTCCAGATGCTTTGACTTCCCGCACAGAGTCGTCGCGAGTATGCAGCTGGTTCTGGCTTCGAGATCGAGCCTGTAGAACTTCTTGCCCCACGGGCAGCCAGTCAAAGAATACCCAGCCTTGGCCTATTTCCAGTTAGCCTATAAATGCGTCAGAGCACGGCTACTGACCTTCAACGTAGTGCTGCCAGTAATAGCGCCCGTGTTGTGTGTTCCACACAGTGACCAGGTATCTTTGAAAGTGGGCATTCCATTCCGATTGCGGTTGTGGTTGTGGTTGCAGTTCGATCTGGGGTTGCGATTGTGGTTGTGGCTGCGATTCTGGCTGCGGTTCTGGCTGCGACTGTGGCTGTGGCTGTGGCTGTGGCTGGGGTTGGGGTCGCGGGTCGTCTGGATGTTCACTAGTGATGGCTACGCTCTGTCCACTTCGGGAAGATCTGTCGCCGTCCGACACGTTATCATCATGAAGATCTTCGCTGGAAAAGCTCAAGATTGAGAGTTGCGACGCAGCGGTACGATCACTTCGTACTTCATTAGCATCATTTGGATTGACTGGATCATCAGCTGCAGCGCTGGTGGGTATAGCGAAAACCGCGAGATATTCTAGATGCTTGGCGAGATGGCGTTTGAACAGTGTTGGAGCAACGGTCAAGACATCGTCAGATGTTGGTGCATCTGTATGGCCTGCACGCCCTCTCAACCGATCAACCCAATCTGTGCAGCATGGACAGTCCGCTGCTGGGATCTTTGAGAGCGGTTCCCTAGCAAGGGTTTTATTCTGTTCGCTCTCCGCATGGCCAAAGTCGTCTGGATGTCTCATCTTCAGATGCGCAACATAGTCTTTCTCTCGATGGAAGACAGCATCCTGACAAAGAAAGCACCTGTACGCCACTCGATGGTACGTCATCTCATGCTGAAACCATTTGTTGATATCCCCGAAGTAAGAAGCATCGCAATCCGGAAATGTGCATACATAAGGACGGATATCGGAGAAGACGTGTTTTCTCCACACACTTTCGTTCTTAAACTTCTTGAACTGAAAGCAGAAGGGGCACTCTTTCAAGTTTTCGCTACCAGAACGTAGGTCCGCTAGCTTCGGTATCCGAGCGGTAATAGACGGGTCATCGTTGCCATCGAGTGAGCGAGACATGGTTGTGTAAGAACGAGTATCGTCCTCTGAGTCCGGCTCTTCTGTATGTAGTGAACTAAGTGTAATCTGGTTGGGGATGGTAGTCGCCTTCGTAGCGAAGGATGGGCGGCTCGTAGTATCTTCTCTTGGATTGGGAACGTGCTTTGCTGTCTCGTTTTCAAGTTGACCATGGTGATCGCGCTTGTAGCTGAGATAACGCCGCCTATGCGTGATAGCCGTTCCAAGTCGTTGGCGAAGCCAGATGTAGTTATCCGTGGCAAGATTTGGATATCTTTGGCCCACGTGGGCAATGTCAAATTGATCGTTGAAGTGATAGCGATCTCGACTGAGAGCTTTCGCGAAAGGGTCCGCCGGCGCTGCCTGTCGTACGAGAGTTGTCACTCTGAAGAGCCTTGTGATAGTCGCGCCAATCTCATCTCGAAGCTCGATTTCCTCGCTGGTCCTCAGGTCTTCGCCATTCTCGTTCTCATTAAGACCCCATGTCATACCCTTTCTCTCGCCGGAGACAATCTGGTGAAGCTCTTCCGCGGCTTCATTCAGGTCGTCCAAGAGACATAAGATATGATTAAGCACATCCTTTGCCTCACGTAGTCGTGCTTCGACAGACATAGGTGACTCAGGCTCATGGAAACCTCCGATGTTTCCAACAAAAAGAACGAACCTGTCGAACTCCTCGTTCACCTGGGCTTGTTTGAGACGCTCATCGCTGGACCCTGGCTTCGACAAATCAGAGATCACTTCTCTTAGGCTTCTGACACAGGCGCGGCATCGCTCCGACATTGAAGATGCCATGGCTTATTCTTCGGTGAGATGCAAGCGAACGGATCGCGGGAGGTGGTCGAGGGTCGTAATAGGTATGAGCCTAAGGCGTCGCGCACGTAATCGCCGTTTTTGTCGATCGTCCTTAAGAAACAATTGCGGATAGCGCAGAGACGCAAAAGACGATGCGTGTCTGACTGGTGTTGGTGTGTGGACTTCACAGAGTTGGAAGCTAGCAAGACGTAATTGGGGGCGAAAGGTGCGGGGAATACAACCTGACCCCCTCTTTGCGTCTCAGCCTTCCAGCTTCAGATCCCTCATTCTCCAAATCATCACACTATTATTGTTACTAGTAAAACTCTGAACAACACGCTATGAGCGGCCTAGAAGTAGCAGGTGTTGTTCTTGGCGCTTTTCCACTCCTCCTAAGCGGCATCGAGCACTGGCGCGACGTTGCGGAAGTAGGTGGCCTTTATCGGCACATACACAAGCACCACAAGAAATGTCAACGCGACATTGAGTTCCATGGGCTCATGTACAAAGGGAATCTCCAGGAACTTCTAGACCCACTTGTCGGTAACAAGGATGAGGTTGCAAGACTGGTAGCAGACCCGGGCGGTCAGGGGTGGGGTGACAAAGCTTTGCAAAAGCTATTGGAAGGAAGGCTAAAGGATTCATACGACCTGTACCTGAGCATCATTACCGAAATGAATGATGTGGTAAAAGAGTTCAACAGGGAGATAGGCTCCGATAGAAAGAGCATTCAAGACAAGCTCTCACTACAAGAACAGAAGGGACAGCGTCGCAACAAATCACCAAACCTCCAAGTCTTTTCAAGAGCTTCAAAGATCCCCGTTCCGAAGGGAAATCTGGAATTCGAAATGTTTCGAATTAAGTTCAGCGTTGGGGCAAAAAAGCGAAACGAACTGGTTGACCAGCTCGAACAATGCAACGAGCGCCTGGAAAAGCTCGTACGATCTAGCGACAGATTCTCCGCATCTCAAGATGCTGCACCCGGATACACCAAGCAAATCTCGTCGATGGATCATACATTCAGGAAGATAACAAGCAAGGCCAATCATCTCTATAGGGCGCTGACAACTTCCTGGCAGTGTTCGTGCCAGCCGCACCACGCTACAAATTTGCGACTGGAGCACCGGACACTTGCCGAAGTATACTTTGAGATTGTCCTCACATTCATCGCTCCTTCGTCTTATGAGCCCCTTCGATGGCGCTGGAGAAAGATCAGTTGCGGTGAGATGTCTAGTTGCTCGGCCGTTCACAATGTAGCGACGCCTGCGACTTTAGCGCCGCCTCTTCGTCAGTCAACTCCAGCAGCCTTGCCAATACCGAGGGCATCGTCATCAACATCCACTCTAAGACGAAAGAAAAAAGTGGATTTTACTGCTCTCGAGCAGAAAATACCGGAAATCGTCCTCGACTCGGTCATCGGTCGGAAGATGGAGCTGTGCCAGCGATTAGGCGACACAAATCGCGTAGATTGCATGGGGATCATTGGGCATGACGGGCAGGCATTCCATGTTCATCCCGCCGCTCAAGACAAAGATACTGATGGCGGCAGTCCCATAACGCTCGATCACATCCTCTCTCCAGATTTTGAGGGCACCATCACCCGGCGGCAGCGCTACCGGATCGCATTTCTTCTCGCTTCGTCCGTTGGACAACTTCGATCCACCCCTTGGCTGCGAACATCGTTTTGCAAGAGGGATGTCATCTTTTACGCTCGCGAGGATGATAATCAAGACGTTATGTATGGGGAGCCTTTCATCCGACAGGATTTGTCGCATGATCAAAGTCAGTCCTCCTCCGGCGGGTCGTTGGTGAATGACCGTAATTTCTATGCTCTCGGTATCCTCCTCATGGAGCTTTGCTTTGGTCATAGACTGGAAGACCATCCTATGCGCAAAAATTATCCACCGACCGCGGAGATCAACGCCAAGTATGCATTGGACATAGAGGCTGCGAGGAAGTGGGCCAGAGGTGTAGGCGAAGAAGGTGGAGAAGACTATGCCACAGCCGTGAAATGGTGCTTTGACGTGGAGGTTTCGGATAAACATAAGGATTGGAGGACGGAGTTCATAAGAAATGTTGTGAGACCATTGGAGATATGTATCGAACACTTTGCGCGTGCGAATTCCGTAGAATGAGAAGCCGGGATCGATGAGCCGAGACCCAGCGTACCAAGAAGTCTCCTCGATCGTGGACCAGTATGTAAAACTTCCTCTCCTGTCTTTATACGACGATGTTACTCTCTTGTTCTGTTGCCCCGTCAAGTCAGCCAGGTATTAGACACGAATGATTACCATGACTGCATGAAGTATTGCCTATCCCATTATGCAATATCCCCACAGATGAAGAATATCGTTGACGCCAACCACGCTCTTAGTTTTCGCTATTGATCGGTGCGAAGTATCATCCTCAAAGAGAACTCATGGACGAAGGGCTCAGACAAGGGAGTTGACTATTCCCGTGACAAGACGCTGGCGTCCGGACACGGCCATTATCACAGCGATCGCAAGACGAGGGCATCGTGCGTAGCCATGAGTGTCTTCAGATGTCCTGATTGTGTACACGCGAGCTCGGCGGCGGCGAGGAAACGTGCGGATGCGTAGCGGAGGGCTGACGAGCGACGGACATGGAGGAGTATTCGACGTGTGTAGATCTCAGTGGCGTCGAAAGTGGCCTCGACCTTCTTCCTGTCAGTAAAACTCCATCAAACGAGATCAGATTCGACCCACCAGCCTACCCTTGTGTTGGTCTCCTGCAATTGCGCGTTGACGAACATTGGGCCGCTGGCCATATCGAGGCGCCGTCCTACTCGATCTGACGGTGTACAGTGGGCGCACATTGAGAACCCCAATTACCTAACGGGAGCGAGAGTGCCATCTTGTTTGTAGCGTGGGTTGTCCTGGCGAGCAAATGGTACGGCTACGCCAAAACAGCGGACGACCCCGTGGCGGCATTGCGGGCGTATCCCAGAGAGCGAGCCATAGCGCTATGACAAGTCAGGCTCGCTGAGACATGAAGACCGTAGAGGGGGTTGCGCTTCAGTTACAAAACAATCGCAAGTCTTCTGGGTGTTGGTGACGCGCTGTGCATAGTACACGAGAATCGCGCGCTAGGGTCCGCGGTGTTCGCGGTCACACGAGGCCCGGATGCATGGGCCGGCGCGGGGGAAGTGGGCCTCCTGGGCAGAAATCCGTCGCACTAAACACACACCACATACCTCCTACACCCCTTCTTCTGAGAGGCAACAAGTATTTAGACGCTTAGTGTCTTCTTTTGAACTGCAACATGTAATCAGTGTCATCTCACACACATGCAGATCGCACTAATCGAGACCTCCTCAGGCACATAGCTAGCTAGATCGCGGGGAACCTGATCCAAATGCAGTCCACGGAGAGGGAAAGGAACTTGAGAGTCATATCAATTATGGCAAGTTATACGCCATTGCGTTGTTTTTTTCAAAGCGCTTGATGGCGCTTATCGAAGACTGTATTGATGCTCCAATGCGGGCACAATGGTAAGACTGAGATCTCATAATCTAGTCAGAGTAACAAAGTTCCCTTTCGTTGGTCAGGTCGTTTCGTATTCACCTTGATTGGAAGCATACAGCTGCGCTATGCGCAATCCTCAAATGTTGCTATTTGCGCTTTCACATATGCAATTCCTACTCGACCTTCCACCTTCAAACTTAAACTTTCAGGCGATTATACGCGCCCAATGTTGCAGGATGGGAGAGGCTTCGAGTTCCTGAGCCAAGCGTTAGTGCCCAGGTGTGCAGTGTCGCTTCCTCTTGAGGGAGAATCACGAGGACGCGCACACTGCCATAGGTACCTAGGTAACTTGACACTCACGCCTTTCTTACATCAATACGGCTTCACCTAGACGTTCATATTGCCCTAGTATGCTCCATGGAACCTTCGAGAGCAGCGAAGCTACGTGACTGGTGATTTAAAAACGGGCAGGAGCAGTGGGCTAGCGCACAGACTCGTCCACAAACAAACCACCAACCTTTTCGGTCTTGCTATTTCCCTCCATCCTCACACCACCCCAAGATCGCTTTCATCCTATTCTGCGCCATGGATTCAATTGAGGCGTACGTGCAAGCGCAATTCGCCGTTCTCAAGGGTATTTACTATTCCCCTTTCAACAATGCTCATACCTAACATCGAGCAGCGAAGTTGGAGGCAAAGCATGAAGGGCACAAAGCCGCACCAAAAGAGCCTACAAAGGCACCCAGCGATTCTGTCAAGGGTTAGTACATCCTATCGACCAGAATTGTAGACGCCACTAACAAAGCACAGCCGCCAGTGAGCGCGCTCAGAGCGTTGCCAGTGATGCCATAGTCAAAGGCGAGTTCGACGAGCTGAGTAAGTCCTCCCGCAACGCTCGAGCGATGAGTACTGACACGCCACAGTCGATGGTGTCACCCACGCACTCCGAGTTCCTCTCACCGACGCTCCTGCGCCCGCAGAGCACAAAGCCGCGGATGCGATACAGATCCAGGTCGGAGGCCCCCCACCATGTGCAGGTCTGCTGCCAGAGAACGCCGACCTCGGCTTTCAGGTGGCTTTGTTCAAGCGCATTCTCTCCACCCCGGGTGTCAACAAGTGCAGCCCGGTGTTTAGGACCTGGCAGTCCGTCATCAACCCCGACTCGGACGAGGGCTGCCCGGCGACGGTCAAGGACCTCACACACTGGAAGCCAAAATACACCGACGCCACTGCGGACGCGAAGGAGTATGACCCGAGCGAATACAGCTCCACCTCCTCATTCTCTCTCGGTCTCTGCCACGTCACGTTCGGCACCTTCTACACCTGTCCCCATGGTGCCGAGTGCCCTTGGCGTCACTCCAAGTTGACGTACCCCGAGACAGACTGGCTGAGGGACATCGGAGCCAACAGCGAGCTCGGCGATCTCAAGTCTTGCCAGTTGAGTGGAGAGAAGATTCCTCGTGTCGTTGAGCGTACTGCCTGGGATGAGTGTTTGTAGCACAAAGCCCTACCTCTGGGTCCCCTATGGGGCCTTCGACTCTTAAAGTCTAGTTCACGAAGTCTACATATGAATCGAATGATACTTCCCATATTGATCAAATCGACACTGTCGATCTAGTAGATCTGTACCTGCTTGACGATGGCCTGTTGGTTGCGTTGCTGCCGAATAGGATCATCGGATGACGCGCTACTAAGACTGTCATGGTGCCAGTTATATACTCGAGCTCGCTCCCCGCAAACTGTGCACTCACCAGACGCCAATCATTCACAAATAAAGAACCTCCATCAGGTCATAAAAGTCAGGATAGATGCTGGCCAGAACTTTCTGCAGTGTACATGGTTCAAATTTGGATTTATCGAGCATTTCTGTTTCGAGCATGTAGCAGCTCTGATCGTCACATTCTATGGTGTGAGCAGTATCAGGCGTAGCTAAAAGACGCTCACTGGTAATAAAGTGGGATATACAGCTGCCAACTCCATACTTCCAATGATGTACCCAAACAAAGGCCGGCCTCTTATTCGAAAACTTGGGAGTAGGAACTCAGAATTGTTGGTGAACAGTGTCGCCACCTCGACTCTGATTTGTACCGCGCTCAGCGCTAAAGCCTAGATTAGTCATCACGCATGGCAACCTAGCATGTCTATTCGGCTACCATACTGCAGGAAGGGAATGAAGTAGTAATTAAGTAAACGTTATGTCAGCTACGTAAAACAGGAACCACAAAACAGCCAATGAGATAATGAGAACATAGTGTCGTATTTGGGAATGGGATCCAGGTTATAGCGTGATTTGCAAGTTGGCCGTAACGTATGATGAGCAGGAGAAAGGGGTTGGATGAGATAGGGAAAATATTACGCGATCGGAGTGACTGAGTAGGTGTAGCCCTGTGTGGCTGAGTTAGGAGTGATGTTCTCGTTGTTGCTTTCGCCGCCATCTTGTGTAGTCTGTGGGTATGAGTAACCTTGCGCAGCGGCATCGGGCTGATTGCTTCCGCCGTTATCTTCGCCAATATCTTGCATATCTTGTGCAGTACCGATCTGATGTTCCATCGCCCAGTAGCCTCGGAATTTGACGAGATGGTCGGGGTGAACGTAACCCAAGTCTTTAACCTTTACATTGTACTGTATCGGATGCTGAATGCCGAAGAATATCCGGGATGCAGTTGAGAGCGCGGATTCCCCTGGGTTCATGATGATGCAGATTGGGTCTTTCTCAAGTCCGGTCTCGCCGGGTAAAAGCACTGGTTGGTATCCGTATGAATAAGCTATAGCGTGCTCGCTAGGCACGACTCCAGGCTTATTAGTCCCCTGGTTACTGTATGTGAAGATGGGGCTATAGTGTGTCAGTGAGGCGCGCCAAATGCTGTGCATCCGTCACTTACACGGAGTATGCGAAGCCATTCTTTGCCTGGACTACTATAAAGCGTCTGATCTGAGTATGCACCCGCCCCCCGTACTTGACTATGGATATAGAGTCATTGTACCGCGTCGCAGTCGATCCAGCCCCTTCACTGAAGAGGACAGAGAAGACCTGGCGCGTCATTAGTACTTGGATATCGACCCCGTTTGAAGCCGTCTCATAACGCACCTTGCCAGGCTGGAAGAATTTGCCGGGTCGGACGTAGAAAGCTATAACGATTCAGTCACTGGTATGACATTGTATGCCATTGCACGTACATTGGTCCAACGTCTCGAAATGGCTGTTAGGTACTGGTTGAGCTAAGTTATAAGTGCCTTGGATAGCTTGACCCGTCCCTCTTTGGAAGGCCGAGCTTGCTTGAGCTGCGCCACTGGAGCCCGGCTCGACATGGTGATGTTCGGCTTGGTACCATTGGAAGAAAACCCAGCCCTGGCCTGCACTACGTGAGTGACGTGCTGTGAGACATCCTGCGTACAAGAACAATACCTTCTACATAATGCATCCAGCACTGACGTCCTGAAATCGGTTCCTGAGATATGTGCAGGTACTTCCCATACTGTGCGCTCCAGATGGGTTGCTGTGTTTGTGACATGTTTTATGCGGGCATTGCGCAGCACCTGTCGCGACATGGCGCGCTGACATGCCGCCTAGCGGGTACTTATGGGTAAAAGGCGAATCGCATGCCAGCAGAGCCGCATCGTAGATGGACTCATCAAAGTGCGGAGCGCATCTATACACTCAGCCATGCAGCCGATGCATCATGCTGTCACGCATCTACGTGGTGATGCGTGATGGTGGGTTGCGATTGACAGCGAGCGGGGCCCGCATGGAACCGAACCGAGGTGTGGGCCGTCCCCTAGCCTTATCTTGCCATCTTGGCACTTGCCATTCGCTCGATGCCTGGGTGTCACACCCCTGACGCCGCCCTCCTCGCGCATTGACGGTCGCGGGTAATGGGCTGCACAGTGGCTTCCAACTGATTTAGTGGCGCCATGACCCAGGGGGTGTCACTTCGCCGGGACTTGCTTGTTGCAGCCTTCGCCGCCCTATGTGCCATGATCATCTATTTTGCAGCTCGTCCGCCCCCTAAACTCCTTTGTGCTTAGCCATGTTCTCCGAAATCTTCCCTGGGAAGATGAACTTGAGCTCCAAATGTCTTCCACCAAACGTACAGCGATACGCAAAGCCGACCGGACGCCGACTGGGCTGAGAGTGAGGAAAGACATTGGTGGGAAAGAGAACAAAGACACAAATCTGAAGTCATGAAACTGACGCACGAGTAGCGAAGCGGGTGCAAAATGGAGTACAGTACGTATGGAGCGTCCTGCCGGACCTTCGAAGTACTGCCCTTGCTCGGTCGAATATAACAGCGAAACTGCTCTCAGGCCGAACGGCGAGGGACCGGTTTAAAGAGGATGGATCCACACTTGTCGAGTCCGTCTTCGACCCAAGCATGCATCCAGTTGAAATAGCACCCGATGTTCGATTATTGCCGCCTCCGCCGCCTCCGCCGCTGGCTCCACCACCCATGTTCTCTGTACAATCGCCCTTGGATGGGATGCATCAATTAGATTATACCTCTGCAACCGACCCCAAGCGCAAGTTTGCAAATTTAGAAGCTGCTATTCAGGAGCTGGAAGATGTCAACCAGGATTTGACAGGTTCAAGATTCCGGTTGCAGCGGGACAAAACAAGGTTTCAAAACATCCGAAAGAAAACTGGCGAGAAGGAAGGGTACGCCCTCAATCAGTTGCGCGGGTTTCTGGAAGAGAAAGGAATCACACTACCACGAAGTATAGAAGAGAGCTTCGAGCAAGTTCACACTTTGAGGGATCAGCTTGGCTTACAGGAAGCTGAATACGATGATGCTGAACAGCGCTATAACGAGCAGGAGCTCAGATTCATCCAAAAGCTATCGCATTTCTTCGACAACATGTCTGATGACATCCTTCGGCCGCTTCGCATCGATCACCCAGAAATGATTTCGCTACCGGCGAACAATGCAGCCAATCTCACTTCGCCCCCAGACAGCTGGGTGGTCCTCAATTTGGAAACTGGAGATACCGTTATACCTGAAGTCACAAAGCCATCCACTATGGCGAATGCATCTACTACGGCATCTGAGATCTCTACGCTATTGGCTCTGGTGGCCCCTTCTAACACGAGTGGCCACAGTCAAACTGGGCTAGCGCCTTCCAAAAAAGGAAGACACGACTTACTCGAACCTGATACCCGGATAGGGCTCATTTACCAGACAAATATCCATTCGTGGCTACTCAACGTGATCTCGACGTCATCTTTGCAAAAGGCATTTCTACCAATACCGCCTGAGGCGAATGAACTATACGAAGCTTCTTGGTGGGAGGGAGATGAAGAACACTGGTATCTGACCAGCTCTGTTGGGACACAATTTTACAACGATAGCTCGACAGTCTTGGAAAAAGAGTCTAGCGGTTGCACAATGGGTATGGAGCTGGATAAACTCCTTTCCAACGACTCCATTACACATACGCCTCTTCCGCCAACACCTTTCTCGACAGGTAATCAGGATGATGTTAGCCCACCATATTTCCCGGTTGCTCCTTCTCCAGTACAGAAGCCCCAAGGTGACGTATCTCCTCAGTCACCATACACAACTCCCGTAACGACTGACAATGAAGCTATACGTTCGTACAGCAGTCGCTGGAGGCCTTCCAACAAACACGTCACTCGAACAAGCACCATGACATCCCCGGCTGCTGGCTGCTTGGTATTGCAGACCGACATTCGTGAGGACATACGACAGAGACGCCACACGACAGGGAATATTGACGTACATGCGCCGAATCAAGGTCCAATTTTCGGTCACTGCCCAGATGACATTCTCTCTTTGGGCCGATACCCTATCAGCTGAGCAGAGAAGGACTGTTAAATGATGTTTACTAGCCCTGTAATCTAAATACCACAACAATATTATGCTTAGGAACGTCACGGGTTTACCAGAAATGAACATGTCGGCACGTCTGGGAAATTCTCCTTTGGTGAAGGCTAAGGCCAAGGCTGGAATAACAGGGGCCAGAAGATGACTGCCCTTGAGAACCAACGTCTCACCGATCGACTAGACACAATCGGCCATACACTGGAGGATTCTGGAGATGATCGAGCAATCACAAGAGAAAATTCCAAAGTGCCGTGTTGTGGTACGATCAGGTGGAGGAGACGAGCCCGTCAGCCTTGTTAGTCCTTGGGTGTACGTGAGACGCTGGATGACTTCTAGTGGCAAGCATCTTTTAGCCATTGGTAGACCACCGGCCCCCACGTTTTCTCCCGCATTAATGTGGTGTTTCTTTACATCCTTGATGAGACATGAAGTCGGATGACGCATGATGTCCATTTCACTGCGGCTAATAAAAGCCTTCCGCACCACTTGGCATTCTGTACCCCCCGGTCTCACATTTCAGCGCGTATTCGCCCACGTGGGTGAGTATGATTACAGTTTGACTGTTTTGGACGATGAGCCGTTGGCAATCACTCCGTTTATCATCCAGCCAATCATGGTATAGATATCATACCCCGCTCCATTGCATGTCGCGCACGAAGCTTGCATGCGCCCCGGATTCGCATTCCGTAACCTGCTTGACACTGTGCAGTATAAATAAGCGGAGAGAGAAGCTATTTTGAGAACAAATCAGATGTCGCCATGGCAGCAGCACGGATTGGTGGAGTGAAGACCACGCAATGGATGATGTAGAACGAAGCGCCAGATAGATGCCGGTATTGACTACGCCCCAGCTCTGAGGCAGCCACTAGAAGACTAATATAATGATCATCTGTGCACTTCCATTCCGCACTATGCCGCGTCACATCTGAGCACCCAATCTAGCCAAGCGCCCGTCAGTCTTGCCGCATTCCAAGCATCGTAATCTCCCCTGTCCCGTGCTTCCTATGAGCGTAGCGTGGAATCTCAAAGTCAAGGCTATTGTGTTGAGTATACTTCTCTTCTTGTCTCAAAGTATAGGAATCTACTTGTAAGCTGTTTGAGGTTATTGCTACTAGCGAGGATGAATAGAGTTGAAGAAAAGATTTGGGAAAGTGGTCGGATGTTTCCAACGTCCGATTACGGTGTGCTGAAAGGCCATGGACTGGAATGTGACACGTTCAGGTCGACGTGTCAACCGATGGTATCAGAATTTGAGAGTCGTACCCACAACTTCACACATGCCTTAGTAGAGGAGTAGTGGCCCCACTTGCCAACGGTGTTTCAAGCGCGATCATCGGTGAAGTAAACGCGAGCCAAGCAACATCAGGCTCAGGTGCATCCCAATAAGGCAACAGCGATTAGAAGGCGCCGATGTAGCTAAGACTGACATGCTTGACCGTCTCGTTCACTGGTAGCGCTTCTATGATGACTGCATCAACCCCGGCCTATCGATAGCCTGCGCACCACGAGACGGGTACAGCCTTGTAGTTGTGTACATGCATTCGCGCCACAAGATCCGCGCGTGGGTGGGAGACATACGTAGCATCTGAAAGGCGGGCACGTATCAATACCAATACCTGGGTACTGGAGTCTGCAGTGCATGACGAAGGTGTCTTGCAGGCAGTTGTTATCGCTATGCCCAGTGACGCAGTACCGGTACTTGTGTAGTGCCCCGCACTCGCTACTACCATATCTCCAGACAGGCAAACATACCTAGATATCAGCGATATAAATAACTGAAAGTGAGAATCATTGATAACATGACACCCGGTCAGGCTCTGGAGAGCCCCCGAGGTCTGGTCGTGATTGTAACATGCCCAGGTGGTCCTTAGTGGAAGGCTGTTATAAGTGTCAGCGACTTTGCCGAAGAATTCGAAGAAGCGATAACTCCGTGTCGAAGGACCACGAGGCAGGCAGCTGATCATGTTTCAATACAGCAGGCTGCAGGGAGGATGTTTGCGGCACATGCGGCACATGCGGCATACCGAGGTTCTCACATGCCAGGCCCGGGCCTCAGAGGAAGCTCGATAACTAGGTACGCTCAAATTCCGATCATCTCTGTTATCTGAGGAAGGCGCGTCGTCGAAATAGAGTTATAATAAATACCACTACAGACGAAGATCTTAGGGCGAATCTGTTGCATTGTGGAGGTCCTTCAGTGCCTGAGGCATTCCGGTGAGGTTCCGGGAGACGGGTCGCATCATCGCAGTGGAGCAGCAGCCGAGGCCCACCCAGCGGGGAGGAGCGTCCCGCGCTCGTACCCGGCCGATGCAGCCCTGCCACATGGCTGCATGGACTGGACAACAATAGAGTGCGCCTTCCACTCAAAGTAGGGGCTAGTCTTACTTCGCGCTGGTCATTGAGATGGTGATGAGTGATCTATCATGTTAGTATTGTGATCGGTGGGGGTTACAGGAGCATGGCCATCGATGGGAAAGCCTCGTGCATGAGCCAACTCTAGGCTCCACCAGTCGTCTCGCATCCGGAATGGACAAGATCTGAGAGACCAATGACGCTGCCTTACGGGCGCGCTCTTCCCTGTTCGTGGCTCCTGCGATACCTTCTTGCCTGATAGCAGGCAATACCGGGCGCAGTTCTTATGGGCTCATCAGCTAACATGATGGACAAGCTTATCGCAGCTGCGTTGGCAATTCAGCTGTCTACGTGAACAGTAAAAGCTTCAGTATTAAGCTTTGATAAGAGCTATCTGGTTGCGCAGAGGGCGAAGTCCACCACAATGAGAAGATTGCCAGCCATGAATTAGGTCACCCTTTCACATGATACGACAAAAATGTGGATGCCTCGACCGACAAAATCGACACTGTCGAATCGCGTGCAAACACACAGTAGGCGCTTAGTGCTGTCAGTTGGCTAGGCTGTAGGATGCAGACGAGTAGGTGACGGAAGCAGGCACATACAGCCAACGAAGAGAAGGGTCAGATGTCGACGCCGATGTTTCTATCGTTATACGGTATGCTTGAGAGAAGTCGTCGATATTTTGGTGAGCTGCAAGACGGAAGTATTGGCGGCGGCAAGCTCATTCGTCACGGTGCTGATGTGGGCTTGGGCTTTGTATAACTGCCGCTTGACAGCCTCACGTTTCGGTTTCTCATTGGCTTGATCCATCTCAAGTGCCTAAATCTTGGCGTGGGACTCACAGGCGGCGACCTCGAGGGATTTGATTTGCTTGTTCTTCATGAACAGCTAGTCCTTAGTTTGCTTGATGTCTTGCGAATGCCTCTCGGCAACGTCGTTGGCTTCATGCAACATTGCTTCGACGTCTTCGAGCTTTCCAGCTGTGCCAGTTAGTATGATGCACATCCATCAATGCTAGTGAATACTCACCCAGGTCCCCGAACGTTGATAGTGTTCGTCCTTTCGGCCACATGGTTTGTAGAAGCTCAGCAAGGTGGAATGAGAGAGTGATTCCAGTCATGAGCTGTTAGCATTCGACACTGTCGATTTGTGTCATGTTGGATCGGGTGATCACGTTGTGTAATGAGGGTTCATCAGGGGTGTCATGTATGGCGTGGGGAGTTTCATTCTATGGAAGCCAAAAGCCCGCATCATCTACGGTTATGCCGTCTTGTGAGGGAGGGGGGAACAGTGCCAGCTTGTACTGCCCGTCATGAACCACCATCCGAGCACATAAGCGGCCTGTCGCACAACAGTATCCGCACGCCGTCTCTGCGAAAAGGTTTATGTCCGTTGGCTGCGATCGGTTGTTCTTTGTCCACTTGTTAAGACGTTTGTTGACCCTCGCCGAGTACTCCCTCTCACTTGTCTTCATGTATGACCACCAGGTGACTGCATAGGCGTATTCGTTCCGCAATGAGTCCGTAAGGAGGGCTTGTTGGCTTCGTGCGAGATGCGTGATAGGCAGGTATCGATCCGATGTGGGTCCAGCCGTGCGGACGAAGAGGATGATGTTGGGCTTGTCATCATCACCCTGAACCTTCCGAGGGCGTCCTGGTTTACGGCGTAGTGGTACCTCAACTGAAGCCGGGATTGGAGCAGGAGTCGAGATGTCACGGTCTTCTTCAGGCGTACTCGGGGGCGAGGAGCTTCCGATGTATATTGGTGAATGACGTACTTCGTTGACTTGGGGTTGACGTTGATGATGGCTTTGTGCGACAAGAGGAGTCATGTTCTCGGAGGCGACCGGCGTCGGTGTCGGCTTCGTGCAAGCTCATGCTCGTGTGCTCGAGCTTTGCTTCGAGCTTCTCATTCTCTGACTTGAGCTGCTCTACAGTGGCTGTGATGGTCAGTAAAATGCACTCGCATCAGGGTAGACAAGTACTCACTAGCGAAGTCGGTCAACTGTGCTTGTAACCGGAGCCACGACATGGCGTGGGGGCGAGAGCGGAATGGGATGAGATGAGATAGAGGTGAAGTGAAGTGAGGCGAGGTGAGAAGGAACTGGGCTGAGGCGAAGAGTTTTCGTTGTGTGCTGTCACCTATTCAAATGAAGGAGGTGCCATCGGGGATGGGCCCACTGCGTTGCGGATGTGGAAAGTGGCATGACACACAACACGAATCCTGTCAAAGTTTTAGATATCGCTCCATAGATCTAAGTTGACGTGTTATCATACCATTGCGCCTGTCAAGTGTGTTATGGCTTCGTGCTGGTATCTATCCATGCCGTGCTTTCGCAGTGTACGAATTCTGCTCCAAGACGCGTCGATTTCACTCTAGGGCAGTATGCTTATAAGGTGGCTGTGTGCCGATGATAAAGAGTAACTGTTACTCGTAATAGGATGTCTGGCTTGGTGTCCCATTGCGATGAAAGCGATGATGGTACTTGGTGATGTGAGCGAGAGGTTGGGGGTCATCTGCCTGGTTGACGCGTTCGGCACGGGCC